>Ga0123353_10006664_pt1 | contig 15440 bp, 5 predicted proteins | sample TergutLab28metaG_3_FD_92763 | JGI IMG/M metagenome (GOLD analysis project Ga0123353, IMG submission 92763) | Labiotermes labralis P3 segment gut microbial communities from Petit-Saut dam, French Guiana - Lab288 P3 | ecosystem: Host-associated > Arthropoda: Insects > Digestive system > Gut ... | reverse complement strand
TGATGATAAGCACATTTTGAAGGATCCAAGCACTACTAACAATATCTGCAGAAAATAAATTGGGTAGGGTGATTACACCCACTGTCACAATCAAATAGCTAACACTGTCAATCAAGAATTCATTATCAAATGTAGTCTGTCAAAGGGACCACAAATGCTGCATTACAAACATGATTCCCACACCTGTGGTAGACAACTCCAGCTATAAAATATACTGCAACAGGTCCATAATAACTCATCAAACTATTCAAGACAACAGACCAGACAGTTATACTTGATAAAAACCATCAAAGAAACTTACTTAATGCAAGTAGCAATTTCTCACAGTCACAACCTTCAGAGCACCATTATCAAGAACCATCAGAAGTATACAGATTGGAAGAAGAGCCCATAAAAATCTGGCAACTGAAAGCAGCTTACATAATACCACTAGTACTATCCACAACAGGTATTATTCCAAAAAAAATTACACGGAAGTTTAAAACTGCTTAATCGCCATCCTGCTCTATATACTCTAATGCAGAAAACAATAATATTAATACATGCCATATAGTCAGAAAGGTTTCGGCAGAACAGCAAAAAAGGAGTGCCTGGTCAGTGAAAACGTTATTCTTTTTAGAATCAGCTAAATTGCTGTAAAGTAAATGTGGATGATGATGATGATGCCAACAACAACAGCAGCAGCACCACCAACAACAACAAAAACAACAACAAATAATCCCATTCTCTTAACCATCAGTCTTGACACTGGAACAGTAAAATGTAATGGGCCTCTTAATCAATTTCCAGTTCATATAGCTGTCTGAATCTTCCAGTGCCAGATATAATAGCTGTTACTGCAGTATGTCTTAAAAGTAATTCCCTGTTTTCTGTGGTATAAGGGGTGTTTGTAATATCCATGAATATGTTACATTTATAATCTTTATTTCAGCACAGCATTCTAACTAAACAAGAAATAGAGGCCACACCCTCCAGCTGTAGCCATAATCACCATAGAAACCGAGATATTCTTTCACCTATACACCAACTGCTTGATTCCCACAAAGAATGCTGCATGACTAAGTGTTTGCAACCACTGGCACATCATGGCTTTCACCTCATGATCATTTAATACATGCCTCGTTTTGAACAACTTCTTTGGCATTTGTAAGTGGTGGAGGTTAATAAGCATGAGGTTTTGATTATATGATGGATGGGCAAGATATTTCCAATGAAACTGCTTGAAATCCATTGTAACATGGGCCATGTCACTGAAATGGATCACTTTCTCTGTGAGCAAGCCAGGATGTTTAATACACGTGGCATTCTCCAAGTGCTACACTGCTGTGCTGCTACATTCAACCTCCAACTATCAGAGTCTAGAACATAGGAGGAGAACGCTACCCTTTTACTCTATGCTCTGAATTGCTTGTGAACCCATACTGCTCACACTATACTGTATACCAGTGTATTCTAGAGCACCAGTGGAGCATGGTGTACTGGAAAATGGACACAAGATTTGGAACTTGAAAATACGATAGGACACTGCGTATAGATGGATCCGGCTCCAGACAGAGACAAGTGACAGTTCCATAAAATGCTGACAACTGTTTGATTAGCTGATGAACTACAGTTTCTCAAAAACAACTCTGCTAGATGGAGTTAATGAACTCTTCACCCAGGCATTAAAATCCAAAACCTTTTTTAAAAATGCATTATAACAGACAGTGAAAGTGTACTGCTGATTCTGCATATCTCTTTCAATACTTATTTTTATTTAAATTTATTCTATGAGTTATTCTTCATGGTTTATAAAAGAAACTGCCGATTGCTCTATAGGGTATTAATAACGTCCCATAAAAAATTCACATCACCAACATACATAATGGCAGTTAGCTAAGAAGTTTCATTTATTTTAAATTTATCCTGATTCTTTACAATTGCACTTCAATTGCAATTCACTTGCAAATTCATGAAAACAAATAGTAAGCAGAAATCTGAGGATTCAAGTCTTCTGAGATGTTACATTGTGTTAACTGATAAATAGTAATGATATGACATTAACCATTTACCAACTTCCATGTGTAACATCCCAAAATACTTGTATCTTCAGTAACACTGCTGTGGGGATTTCAAATTCCACAAGCAGAAATGTATTCAAATAAGTACGAACATTTTTTAAAAGCAATGTTTATGAACTGGCTTTATGTTCACATACTAGAAAAAGGCATGCTGGGATCAAGAGAAAAATGAGAATGCTCAAGCAAGAATCATATTTGTTATAAGCTAAATCCAGACAAAGTAATTCCTTACTAACAAAAAAGATAAACATAACGTGGAATAGAACTTACACCGCAGAATACAGTTAGTGGCTTACATTAATAATATATGGTAAATTAACTCATACATGTTTAGCCAAGAACACCATTACTATCACTCTTCCATATGTCCAGAGTCATTAACTTGTGTGTCTTCCCATCTGGAGACATCCAAGTGTATGATATGTGTGCTTGAAAATTATATACTCTGATGCCATAGTGTACACTACCTAATACCATGATAATTATTATTATCCTGTAAATTATTGTTCCATAATTTTTGGCTGAAAATGTTTTCTGTTCCTACTTTGGCACTGATATCTAGCAAAAATTTTCACATAGTCACGGGACCGAGTGAATATGTTGTGTGGGTCCTCTGCTGTCATTCACATACAAAAACGCCTGTCTTCAATTTCTTACTATCACTTCAATTTTCAGACAAAAACAAACAACCACCTGCAAGTTCAGTACTGCAACCACCCCTTTGACCACCTGTAATCCCACTAAAATTAACTTATTGTGTTAATTCTCTTATTCCATTTTCAATTAACCTGACCTACTGAAATTCTTGATATTCCAATGTCTGAATTTTGTGTCTATTTTCCATTGCTTAGATTGCTCCAATGAATCTTACATGGTATCCACAACTATTGCAACAGCCTGCTACTTTATGTTGAGAAGTTGTTAGGCTCCTTCCCAACCCCCAGGCTGGACACAATTGTTTATTCAATATATTCACAACTATTGGCACATCTGGAGGCTGCCGCTTCCACCCTAAACCTCAGAATGTGCCTTGCCATAGTGACAAGGATCCCACTTACCCTGAGGCAGTTTTCATTTTAGTGGTGATAAATTCCCAGTCATGTAAAACTAATAAGGCTATAAACACTTTTGCTCAAGTAGCATGAAAAACAATACTAATACTAAAAATTGCATTGTACATCTGCACATACCCTGCACAACCAATTTAGGGACAGAACTGCCACCAGGACTCAGTCTGGGCATTTGAACAGACATGCAAAATTCCATCTTATCTATATCAGAATCATTTCTGCTTTGCAAATCATCTAGGAATATTCTGCCCCTGTCATCTAATGTGAAGAAAGAATCTCTTGGAGCAGAAATCTTCACTGTATTTGGTCCATTTACATTGAAGTCCTCTGCTGTTAATGTATCATCAGTTCCAGGCAATATCACCTCAGGTGGCATACTTAAATGTATTTTCTCACTATCATTACCAGAAATTCTCGGTGCTGGGATTTCTATGGTGTTTGGTCCACTGACATCAAAATTAACTCCTGTTAAAGAATTATTTGTTCCATGAATCAAGTCATTTCCAATATTTAGCAGTCCTTCAGTAAGGTTACAGAAGGACAGCTTGCAAGTCATAATCTCAACAGCATTCTCTTCATTAGCTGAACCTGTATTGTCTACACAGACCAATTTCTGCTCCCTGATACCATTCTTTTTATCTGTGTGTAATAATTCTTGATCACTGATCATGTCAGCATTGCTGGCAGGTATCAATCCTTGCTCATTATGCACACTGCTGTCACCATGTGCAATTTCTTGCTGGCATGTTAAACTCACATTCTGCATGAATGCAGTTTTATTATGATGGAATATTTTTGTATGCTGCAAGGTTCCAATAGTTTTGGATCTGTACTCATTATAAGACAAATCTTGAAGCAGTTCCCTTCTAAACTGACCCTTCCCATTTAGTTTTTCCTCTTTGGTATGTGAAGTACCAGCAGCATTCGATGAACTACAAACCTGAACACGTATTTTTGATGCCATATCACAAACTGCATCATCATGAGTGCCAGGATGTTCAACAATGTGAATCTGGACACCTTCATTTACAGTGAGACCATTATTTTTACTGCCTCTAAGACCAGAAGCAGAAGCCATTTCATAACCGATTTCCTCTGTACATGAGTTTGATTTCTCACACAGCTGCAAACCACTTCCAGGACAGGGCTCTACTATACTTCTCTCAAGAAACTCCATTCCTTTACCATCTTTCTCATCCCCAAACACTTGTAATTCATCCTGACGAATATACAATGAATGAGGTTGACAGTTTTGTAAAAACTGTGGTTTGGAAGTTATATTAGGAAAAATACAGTGCTTCTCATTACTTGCATTCCTCTCTGCTGCTGTTGCAAACTGCCTTCCAGACTCCAAACATGTTGCTCCACCAAAGTTGTTTTCATTAATGTGACTAACACTCCTCATCTCTTGCAACGATGCATTTCTATCAACGTAAGTACCAGCCATGTCTTGTTTTGATTCCTCACAGAATGACTCTTTGGAACAATCGAACTTACTCCCATCATTCATGATTGGTACATCTCCTAAATTCTGTACCTCTGTCATACCAACAGAATTATCAATATTACAAGGACCATCTCCTTTGTTTTCAAAGGCATCTTGCTCACAAAATCTAGTATTCATATTCTTAAAACTGTCAACTGGGATGGCTTCACCATAAGAACTTAACGGTGTTTTTTGTATTTCAACAGTATTTGTTTGAATCCCCTCCTTCTTAATTTCTTTCCTGGAGGGCAATTCTGGGTCAAGAATGTCTTCAACAATATGAGATTGTAGGTAGTAAGGTACATTTCTATCAGACGATGTAAAGTCTGTGACCATATGCTTGGAGCTACCAACATCTGCACCGAAATTCTGTACCTCAGTGATACCAACAGAATTATCAATACTATGAGGACCTTCTCCCTCATTTCCAACAGCATCTTGCTCACAAAGTCTAGTATTCATATTCTTAAAACTATCAACTGGCTGGGGTTCACTGTCAGAACTAAACGGTGTGTTTGGTATTTCAACAGTTTTTGTTTGAATCCCCTCCTTCTTAATTTCTTTCCTGAAGGGCAAGTCCTGGTCAAGAATATTTTTAACAATACAATGAGATCGAAGGTAGTAAGGCATGTTTCTATCAGATGATGTAGCATCTGTTACCATACCCATGCAGCTACCAACACGTGCACTTAAATTCTGTACCTCTGTAATACCAACATTATCATCAATATTAGAAGGACCATCTCCCTTGTTTCCAAAGGCATCTTGCCCACAAAGTCTAGTATTCATATTCTGAAAACTGTCAACAGGGATGGCTTCACTGACAGAACTTAGCAATGTTTTTGGTATTTCAACAGTTTTTGCTTGAATCCGCTCCTTCTTAATTTCTTGCCTGAGGGGCAAGTCCTGGTCAAGAATGTCTTTGACAATACGAGATCGAAGGTTGTAAGGTATGTTTCTATATGACATAATGTCTGTTACCAAATGCATGGAGCTACCAACATCTGCACTGTTTTCTATAATCAATCTTTGTCCATGTGCCTGAGAACAAGCTGTGGGTATTCTGGGTGCAATATCTTCAGCAGTAACTACTTCTGGTTTTATATAGTTATTTCTGGATAAATCTGATTCACTATGATGAGACAAATAATTTCTACTGTGATGCTGGAATTTATAAACTGATCTTCCCCTGCTACATTTAAGTGCATCATACTCATCAATATCAGCTTCTCCTTTTACTTCCAAATTTACATACATGTTATCCATTTCTGGATAATGGGTCCTTGAACAAACAGCATAACTTAAAGAAGCACTATCTATATCACAAGAGGGTTTTTCTTGTTTTATATCTTCAGCACTATTGAACTTATGGTTGTAACCTAGACCAGATGAACACATTATTCTATCTTCCCTATGCTGCAAGGGCAAAGGTTTTGAGTACCTGCCTTGCCTATTTCTAGGTCGTAAATTATAGGTTTCAGAAGACACATCAGTAGATGAAACCAGAATTTCATGTTTAATTTGAGTACAACCCCCATGTGTCATGGTGCCTTGTCTTACTGGTACACCAATGGGTCTCAAATTATGCAGACCTATTTCCTCATACCTTGAATTTGGTCCAGAAACAATGTCAGCTTCATATATGGAAGTCTGTTTTACTTGGTCATCATAAATATTAGCTGACTTATGATGGCCATCAAAACCAGATGAACAAAATCTTCTATGTTCCTTACATGTTAAGCCACCACCCTGATTGCTTCTTGGTCGCAAATCATGGCCTCCACAAGACATTCCAACAGTGGAAACTGAAGTCTGGTTTCCAACTTCACCAACACCATTTATTAATGCTTGCTTGGTTTGTACACTGTGCCCAGTCAAACTGTAGTTAGATAAACAAGTTTCCTCTCCTCTTGAAGTAAATTTGCCTGTCTTTGTGTTCCTTGGACGGAGACAATAGCTTGAAATTTTTTTGCAATATTTGGGGTTTTTGTTATTTTTATCAATGTCACTGTTTCCCTCTATAGAATCAGCCCTCACTTCATGATACTGGACCCCTGAATGAAGACCACAGCTTCTAGAAGCCATAATTTTGTAAGTGGATGGCTGTTTTGTAACCCCACTATCAACAGTATCTGACTTGAAAGTTTCACTTGCATCAGAAATTTTTGTATCCTCTCTGTGTATAGAATCAACAAGTTTCGAGCTACTGGCATCATCATTTCTTGCTTGAAAGACATATGAAACACAAGAAACATTACCGACAGATAACATTACTTCCTTTGAACATTCAACATCATGACCTTCCTCACAATCCAATATTTCTTCCTTCACACCTACAACTTCTAAGTTATCAAAATACTCAACAGCAGCTAAATTACATGAATGAGCATTCATGTCACACTCTGAATTGAAAGTAGAGGATATGCAAGAAGCAGTAACTCTACCTGTTTCTGCCTCAACTGATGACAACTGAATACTGAAATTATCATTAGGGATTGCTAACTTCTGTTTCACATCTGAAACTTCTGCATTATTCAAATTCTCAACAGGCCTACAGCTCAAGGAATGAGTGTTTCTACTATCATGATTTGAAGAAAACGGTCTTGACAATTCTCTACTTTTGGTTCTTGGCCGAAGATTGTAGGAAATGCAAGTAGTATCAGTACCTGATGAAAATGTTTCCTTCTTCACTGATGCACTTTTAAAACCGCTATTATCAGTAACTGCAATGTCTTCCTTAAGTTCTGCATTGTGTACAACAGCTGAATACTGATCATGCACATTTACCTGTGCATTTGATTGTTCCTTATCTGTGCTCAGAGACATCTTACTTGAGGGGTCCAGTACTTTTCATTTTGCTATGCCCTTAGAACTACAAGAACACATACTATTCAATGATGGTTCATATTTTACTTCTACATAAGAGTTATTAGAATTTGGATGCTTCTGATGGAGCTTCTCAAGTTGGTACCTTGAATGTGGGGTAATATCTAATTCCTACTTCAGTAACTTAACCTCCAAATTATTTCATAAATCTCTGCTATTTGTCCTTGGTTCTTTCACTCAGTTCTACCTCTGAAGCATGTCTGATATTTCTTTCATATCATTAGAAGGCTAATGATTTGCTCACATTCCTTTTTAAATCAAGTTAAATGTTTTTAATTTCTATAACTATGCTCTTTCCATTCACTGTAGGTTTCAAAAACAACAGCAATGTCACTATAACCACCAGTTATATGTACAATGTATATGGCCTTAAACTATAGCCTTGGAGGGAATTGCAGGCAATTTGCTTTGGTTTTGGTTTTCCCTTCATTTTCCTCAACACATGATTTCTAGATTTGTTTCTTAAATTTCTGCTTCCAGGTGAATTTCACGCAAACAATTTTAACAACAGAGAATAATTCTTCCTTATGCAATAAACATATTCTGCAACAGTAATGCAATGCACGTGTGGGTTGTGACAACAATGAAAGATTCAAGTCCATGTCTTAATTTTTCATTGAAAATACATCATGCAAGATAGCATTTATAATAACATTATACCAGTAACATTCAGTTAATATTGCATTTCAAATTACATGTGTACTGAAAAAACTGTGCATGTATAAGCACAGTTACTATCAACCTGTCTGTAATTCTGATGTAAGTATTACTTCCTCTTACCACTGCCACCAATACACTAAATTTCCCTTAAATGGTAATTATATCTCTCCATATCAAATCCAGAGAGTGCAATGTTGACAGGATTTTTAAACAAACCTGAAAGTTACAAGTATTTTATCTTTGCATTTTAATATTTGGTAATTATTCCATTGTAAAACACTATAAAATACAGCACATTAAGTCCTCAGAAAGTGGTCTGATGTTCATCAAACTTGTTTAGACTGTTTCTGTACTTTAGATATGATGTAGCTGCTCATGCTTCCCCATCTTATGTACACATATGAGCAGTTACAACAAATGCACAGCAAAGCCAGGAGGGAAACAGGCTAGCACACATTTTACAACATGCATTTGAAAATAATGGTGTTTGGATCTGGGGGATGGGAGCAAAGAAAATTCCATCATTTGAAAGCCCATGTGACAAAAATTTAAACAAATGCCAACCAATCACATAAGCAACAATAAAAGCAAAGACTGACAAGGTATAGAAATTCCACTGTGACTGCATTTACAGGCTAGGTTAATGGCTTTAAGATCAAATCATGTATCCTACTTGTGTCAATATATTAAGCACTCTAAAACTAAACTTAAAAATTGGAAAAACTTAATCTGACAGATACTTTTTCATGTAAACATGGAAATGGTTATACTAGCATGACTTGGGTGACAAACAAGACATGAAACGTCCTTAATTAGGAATACCATACGAAGGTGAAGATCACTATATTTACATCTTCTGCCTAATGCAGGGGCCTCAAACACATGGCCCACAAGTTTGTTTTACATGGCCCTTGGCTGATTTTTTTCTAACTATTGGAAAGGGTCCATCTCAACACTGAATAATTTACTTTATTTTTTACAAGATGATTTTAATGGCAATTAGCCAAAAACTTACAGGCGTGCTACCTTGAATCTAGGTTAACCATATCTATTATGCTGCATTCAGGTCACACAGAGGACAGAGTGTCTCCAGCATTCTGCTCTGTGGATGGTAAATGCTGCCAAGGAGTTGGGCACTTCCCTGGGTTTTCCTCCTAGAGGACAGTTCAATGAAGCGGCTTTACACAGAAACTGTTCATTGACAGTCGCAGTACCAAGAACTTGGAACAGAAGTGAAAAATACTAATATACAATGTGTTAATTCTCCTCAGGAACTTCCAAGATTGCTGCTGGCTGCATTTTGAAACAAAAAGTAATTGTCCTATTGCATATACTAGGTCAATTATGCCCCATACTTAACTAAGTACAAATTTACAATGCAGATTTGCTTTATATAGTAATGCTGACCGAGGCTGTTGTCTATGGTTTTGGAGGCCAAATGGTATTCTGGTGTTTGTAATCACCACTAACAGTTGCGTCTGATCCTGTCTCTTCTCTAAGTAAATTTGGTTATTAAGTGGAAGTGTAATCTCTGTGCTGTGTATTTTTATTATGTGATGTGTCAGAAATGAAGAAATGAGGAGACAAGGGTTGTGCAGTTCAATAAAATGGAAATATGTGCCTTTTTTTTTTAGTATAAGGCATGATAAAGCTGCTTGTCACATTCACAAAAATGGGGTACCAGTGCCAAATACTTATTCCATCATTAATAACCTTAGGCAGAGATAACTTTGATGTGCTTGAAGAGAAGCCAAATTCAAAGACCTTAAATGTGATATCAACAGATGCAGAATATATTTAATATTGTTAGTAAATCAAAAGGTATACATAAAGATATCAGGGGTGGAAAATTCAGTTACCATTTGGCCAAGAATATATCGTCCTCTTTGCTATCTAAGATTATAAAGATGATTTACAAAGCTGTAATTCTGTCTGTTGTGTTATGTGGGTGTATAACTCTGAGAGAATAATATGGGCTGATGGTGTATGAGAATAGGGTGCTGAGGATGATATTTGGGCCTAAGAGGAAGAAGGTAAGAGGAGACTAGAAAACTGCACAATGAGAGCTTCATGAATCACACTCCTCACCAAATACTGTTCAGATGAACACATGAAGGGGAATGGGTAGTGCATGTGGCACATACAGGGAGAAGAGAAATGCCTACAAGATTTTGGTGGGGAAACCTACAAGAAAGAGACCACTTCCAAGACCTGGATAGAGCTGGGAGAATAATGCTGACATGTATCTTATAAAAAGAGCATGGGAGGACACAGACTGAATTAATATGGCCCAGGATAGGGAAAAGTGGCAGGCTCTTGTGAACATGGTGATAAAATCTCAGGTTCCACAAAATGCAGGAAATTTCTTGACTAGCTGAAGAACTATTAGCTTCTCAAGTAGGATTTTGCTCCATGAAGTTAGATGGTTAGTTGTTGCTAAAACAAATGAAGCAGCAGTGGGCTGCTATTCTTGCAAGTTTTGCTATTTCACAAATTACTGCACAGACATCAAAATCAGTTAAATAAGATATGTCAAGGAATGTATAATGAAGGCAGATGAAACATTGCCCCCCACCCCCTCAAGACACCAGATTTTAAAAACTATCAGTGTCTCTGTGAAAACAGTAACTATTTGTGTGAACCACCTGGCAGGAGATGCACATGTCACCTTATACAAAAATGTGACGATTTTGTTCATATTCAATTGCAGTGGATGAGGGAGAGGTATTATATAAATTGTGCAGCTGATTTTTTTACTGAAGGTTTCAATGATGACTTTCAGTTAGTGGTGAAACATTTACAACTGGTTCCTATGGAAGAAAAAATAAGCACCGTCAAAATCTGTGAATTAGTGACTTTTTTTTTCTCGCAAATATGAAGTCTTAATTTAATACGATGATGTGAGGAGGTTGAGTTGCAGATTTATTTTGCAGCTTTTTTTTTGAGTTACCGAAGAAAATAAAATTATTCATGGAAAAGTATAACAAAAGAACTGAAGAAATGGATGATGAAGAACCAATCATCCTTCGAGAAGTCCACACGACTACTCTATGAAAAAAAAATAATGGCAAAGGTAAGATATTTGGTAGCATCAAAGCTTTCAAAGTGGAACTTCCACTGTTAGAAAAATTGATTAAATGTACATAACCTTGTTCACTCTCCTCATGTGGAATTCCTACAAACTGATTTTCCTGAACACATTCAAGAATATTCCAGAATCTCTTTTCTTGTACAAGAAGAGTTCAACATATGATTCCAGGACTGCAATATGATAGAATCAGAAATTGAAGGCTCCAGGAAATTTTTAAAAGGAATTAATCACTTTCGGCATGGCATATACCCGAACCAAATTTTCTGAAGCAAAACTGCAAGAGCTTTATTCTTATTTGCCAAATGCAAAAAATCTCTTCTACTCAGGTGTTATGGGTTAAGAACAAATGCAATGTTTGGTAACATGCATGCACATGAACAATTTCCCCCTTATACACAGGACGATGAAAAGCCTATACACATAATTTGTCATGGTTGTGATGGTGTCAAGTAGTTGCTCACACAGAATATTGAAAACAATGTGATATTTATACCTGCCATTGGTATCATCATCATCAATGACAACAATGATGACGTGTACATCATTCACGTGGTTCTGGATACAGTCCAGTGTCAGGCTCTTGCTAACACAAAATTGAAGCCTCAAGTTCCATACTGGCCACAAATATCTTGACTAGCTCAGGACTACAAACTTATGAGACAGGACATTTCTCCAATTAAGTGGTTAATTTTGTAAGTAGGAGACCACAGAAAAATCTGTGATATTAAAACAGACACCAAATACAGACCATTGATTTGATACTGTATTTGGATGGTGTGTACATTAACAAACTTGTGTCATACAATGCCCCCATCATCAGTGTAGAAATGAAGGGTCAAACGGCACCTTCCTATGAAATGCTGTTAACCATCTGACACCACTCTGTCAAACACATGAAAACCTAAAGACTCAATAATGTTTTGTGTTTTAGCACTGCTAACATGTGAGAAGGTTCATACAAACAACCCATCTCCCTACCAAACATTATGTGGTTACAGCAGTCTTTATCTGATCTGGGATAATTAGTTCAGTGATAAGGCTACATGCTGGACAGTGTGGAGTTAAAATCTGGGTACATGCAAGAGATTTTACTCTTCTCCAAAATGTCCTGACTGGCTCTGGGGCCCACCTAGCCTATTCACTGGGTACTGGAGCACAAATTTGACCACTCACCTCCAACCAGTACCGAGGTTAAGAATCAGTGGAGCTGTAACCCTGCTTCCCCTCCGTATGTTCATGACACAGACAGGGAGAACTTTACATTTACAGTCATGTTATCTAAGAATGTACTACATCTCTTCACCAAAACAGTCACATATTTCGACACTGCCTCCATGCAAGATGTTAAGAATAGCATTATATTGTACTGGTGTCATTAGGAACTCAAAATCTGAAATAATGCTACTTTTCCACTTCAGTTACATAGAATTAAAAAGTACTAATGCCTCAGATGGCACACATCAACCACCATGAAAATCTATACAATACTTCAAACTTACATTGATTCATTGTACTATACACAGTGCAGGAATGGTGTAAATACTATGGGTATAGTACCCAACTTTTGCACCAAAACGGTCTCCAAAAAAAAAAAAATTATCCCTCCTTTCCACAGTATGTTGAACCAGTGCTAAGAAGCACTGCACAGTACTGAAAGGTCGGTCAAATGAGAAAAGAACCCACACACATGGTATGCTTACTGGCTACATTTCCTCATATAATGTGTGTAACGTATGATAGAATTTACCCAGTGTTACAGCAGGTGATGGAAATGGCCTCCAACTTGCAGTCTTGTTTGACATCTGACAAACAGACTATTAAATACTGTATGAAGATTTCAACTAGCAACTGCTGACACAGTGCAGCACATTTAATGGCAATTGCAGGACTCATGCACTGCCCATACTATCATAACATGTACAGTTACACTGAATCACACAGTCCAGTTTATTCTTCTGTGTGTAGCAGATGTGTGAAGCAAAGTATTATAAATTTTTGTTCCCAAGTATTCGGTACACTTGAATTCAGAGGATTTTTCAAAGTGGAAACCTATATGAGGAAAACAAACCAAAAGTGTTCTAGGAAATTCAGAATAGTTCCCACCATTTCAGTTCCTTCAAAATGAAGCATGTCTGAGAACTGAAGAAGTCACTATCAACACTTACGCTAGCAAGCAGAAAGTTGTTTTATATATTTGCTGTAACACTATTTACAGAAATGTAAGGTTACTAAGTCTGCTGTGTGTCCTGGTTTGGTTTTCAATTGCACTCCCTGTATTATATGGCACAAATGCATCACAAAACCTGTACAGAGAAGAACCTTTGAAGCAGCTATAATGGGCACTGATAAACAGAATGCTGGGAACTGATTTTACAGTTTCATTAAGCTGAACTCTGCCATTGGAAATCAATTGGCATGAATAAATACATAAAACCAAAGAGGGGATGAATGGTATTTTATAGATAGGTCATTTAACACTTTATGAGCCATAAAACATCCTACAATACACTTACTTCCAACAATGTATCTCCTTACCTGTGATGGAACATGAGTTATCATCTTTGCCTGTAGCATTCTGCTCTGACCATTTTTCACTTCGCAGTGGATCAGCCTGTGCAAATAATACACAACAATCTTCAATAACCACAAGGGTATATTATTTATATCCATCCCTCCTCCATTACATTTAATTGTTAAAAATTCTCCTTAATAATTGGCACATGTATATGAAACATAAAGAATATGCATGAGGTGCTACCAAACTGTTTCCAGATGCTATTAAGAATACATAAGTAGGTTTCACATCCAAGTGTTCCATGTCCTTTTCAGAGTGGTGTCTTTTCAAATTATCAACAATTCATACAAGGTCAGTGATTCTTCTCTGCCAAAGCACTCCCAGTACTCCTGCTTCTTTTATCTGCGCCAGTACCTTCTTCATTTATTGCTGTATCTTCACAACTTTACATCCCTTCCTTTTATCTTCAGTTTATTTGGGGAAAAGGACCTGAGGGACTAATGAAGCACACACAGGATGCATGGAGAACAGATTACTATTCCCATCCAAAAAATCATAGACAAAGTGGTGTCAGGAGAGAAAGAACAGTAATGATGCAGCTGATTTCATCATGACATTTCTTTGTACTCTAGCTTGCCAACTTCCTGATAACACTGTCACTATGCTTTCACACCTGCCATTTCACAAACTGCTCATTACTACACAGTTTTACACAAAAGCAAATATAACTGAGTGACATAAGCATCAAAGGCACACTGTGGCCTGTAACTAGTGTCATTGCCATAGACAAGTCTAGAAATTTTTGCTAGCAACTCATACCAAATGCCACACATATCATAACCAATTTTAATGCATATAAATTCATCATCAGTGGAAATACTTACCCTGTATTGAAACTGTTTCATATTTTACATTACACTGCTGCTGTCAATGTGCAACTGAACTGTTCAGCAGTATAAAATAAAAGTATATATTATGAAACATACTACAATTTCAAAAATAAAGGGAATGTACTTTGCCTAACATCTCATTTGATATCTGAGCTGTAAAGCCTCAGCCACAAACCTCCATTTCTATCATGCATATAGCAAACTTTTACGAACAATTTGTGCAGAATTATGCTGCCATGTACTGAACAGATAATATACTGTAACATGTAAAAGTAAGAGAATGTAATGAATCTGAAATTATTCTTATCAGAGTACTCATCAATATATTTCACCAGTATACTGTGGTGGAATGACACATTCAGAAAATATCAGGTACATGAGTCAAAGCTATGCACTAACAAATTTCTGAGTGCATCTGTTGAATGCTTGCGGTTCATTCGTGTTCAATCCTTCTGTCACTGCGATCTAAGTTCAACTTATGGCCCTAAACAGTTCATTTGTTTCCATTACTGGTACTTGTCAATGGATAGCTACTTCCATGGCATGCTCTAAATTCTTCATTCAAATCACAATGAAACTGCATGTTATCAAGACTGGGGGCTTGTGTTTTTTTATGTGTAGACACAAGGAGCAACAGTATTTTTTGAAGCACTCCATCTGCAAGAGCTTCATTGTACCACAGTTTGTACTTCCTATGGATTCAACAAAAACATACACATACACCTCCTAACTCTTATCAGTGAACAGATGTTTTGTTACATCACTGAGTAACAATGAAGCTT
>Ga0123353_10006663_pt1 | contig 15441 bp, 8 predicted proteins | sample TergutLab28metaG_3_FD_92763 | JGI IMG/M metagenome (GOLD analysis project Ga0123353, IMG submission 92763) | Labiotermes labralis P3 segment gut microbial communities from Petit-Saut dam, French Guiana - Lab288 P3 | ecosystem: Host-associated > Arthropoda: Insects > Digestive system > Gut ... | reverse complement strand
TGGTTGCAGTTCGGCTGGGCCTGCGGCGCACTCGCCACCACCATGCTCACCGACTACGCCCAACCCGCCGACGAAGACCAAGTCTGGAGCATCTGGAAAGGCAACGCCCGCGTGCAACGGTAAAGGAGAAAAAGCGATGAAAATAACACGAAAGCATATTCTGCCACTTGTTGAATCGGCCCTATCATCGAAAAAGCCCTTGCCGAGGCCACAACCTTGAAAAAGGAACAACTTTTGGAGGTCAAAGAAGAATGCCACAAAATGAAAAACCAAGGCTATAAGCCTTGCATATAGACAAATCCCACAATCTATAGTAATGTAACTTGAAGTTGTTACATTTTCCAGCCCTGAAAGGGCGGCACTCACTAGCGTAGGGCAACGCCCTAAAAAACGGGAATTAAAAAAAAAAAAAACAAGGCTGTAGGCCTTGAATCAAAGGACGCAAGGCTTACAGCCTTGATGGGTGTGGGTGCCTTATCCGTAGGGCGTTGCCCTACGCTATTGATTTCAGGGTGTTGCCCTGATGTTGAATACGCATTGAGATTTGCTCTCGCAAAGACGCAGAGGCGTAGGAGTGGGGGCACTTTGTCCCCTCGGATATTTTCACAGAGGCTGTAGGGGCGACCCTTACGGTCGCCCTGTCCATTCCGTCCATATTGTCCATTTAGTCCATCCCGTCCATCTCCAGAGGGCAACCCCCGCACCCACTACAGTGCCTCTTCTCTTAAAGGTAGCGCATGGCGTCCCCGCCATGCTCGGGGAGGCACGGCGAGACGCCGTGCGCTACCTTATGGACGATATGGACAAAATGGACGAGGTGGACAGGGCGACCGCAAGGGTCGCCCCTACAGCCTCTGTGAGAACACCCGAGGGGGTAGAGCGCACCCGCTCCTGTGCCTCGGGAGGTATCCGAGGGGATGAAGCGCACCCACCCCTACCCCTCTGGAAACATCCGAGGGGTGAAGCGCACCCCACCTGTTAACTCTTAATTATTAACTGTTAACTCCCTAAAACGGAATCCCGAAGTCAATAAACGTGGCGGGGATGCGGAATTTCTGGGCGATGCGTTTGGCGAGCGCGCGGATTCCGAAGGTCTCGGTCGCGTAGTGCCCGGCGAAGATCACGTTTACCCCGAGGTTCTCCGCTTGCGTGTAGCCTTGCAAGCTGGGCTCTCCGGTGAGGAACGCGTCCACGCCGAGCTCCGCGGCTTGGCTCACCATGTCGGAGCCGCCGCCGGAGACGACCCCGACCGTCCTCACCCGCGGCCCTCCGGCGGCGACGTGGCGGCTGTCCGCGTTCACCTGCTCTGCGACCGTCGCGCAGAAGTCCGTGAAGGGGACTGCCCTCGGCAGGTGCCCCGTGAAGCCGATTGCCTCGCCGTGATAGCGGAAGGCGGGCTTGAGGCGGGTCACGCCGAGCGCCTTGCAGAGTTGCGCGTTGTTGCCGTAGAGCGGGTGCGCGTCCAGCGGCAGGTGCGAGGCGTAGAGCGCGATGTTGTGGCGGATGGCGAAGGCGACCAGGTCGTAGTTCAGCCCAGTGATGCGTTTGAGGGAATCGCCCCAGCTGATCCCGTGGTGGCAGATGACGAAGTCCGCGCCTTGCGCGGCAGCCTCTTTGAGGAAGCGGAGGCTGGCGTCCACGCCGACCGCGACGTGCGAGACAGTCCCGTCGTTCGCTACCTGCAAGCCATTGTTCGAGGCGTCGCGGACGGCATCCGTCCGGAGCGTGTCATCCAAAAACCGTGTGATGTCTCCTGCTGATAATCTCATCTGCGTACTCCCGTTTGTGATTACCCCGAAGTATTGCAGAAATCCGTCCTGACGGCAAGGGCAAAGTGGCGGGTGCGCTCCAGCCCCTCGGATGCTCCCAGAGGCACAAGGGCGGGGGCGGGTGGCCGCCCGGGGTGGCGCTCATAAAATGAAACAAATGTGAGATTAGGGGTGACAAGCGGATTGCATTAGCGTATAATGCCTCCAATCTTTAATTCTTAAAAGGAGGATGAAGTGTTGTGAGAACAAGTCGTCGAACGTTTTTGAAAGGTGCAGCCGCAGCGGGTGCGCCGTTTATCTTACCCTCGCATATCTGGGCGGCGGAGACGGGTCCGAATGACCGTATCGTGATGGGGTGCATCGGGATGGGCACGCAGTTGCGCGGCCTGATGAGCAACTTCATGAATCAGGACGGTGTGCAGGTTGTGGGTGTCTGCGAAGTGGACACGACGCGGCGCGAGGATGCGCGGCGCATCGCGAACGAATACTACGAGAAGAACCCCTCGAAGGGCACGGCGGATGTCAAGGGCTACAATGATTTCCGCGAGCTGGTCGCGCGTAGGGACGTCAACGCGATTGTCATCGCGACGCCCGACCACTGGCACGGCATCCAGACCGTCGCGGCGCTGAACGCGGGCAAGGATGTCTATTGCGAGAAGCCGCTCACGCATAACGTCCACGAGTCAATCGAGATTATGAAGGCGGCGGAGAAGAACAAGCGCATTGTCCAGACGGGGTCGCAACAGCGCTCCGACCGCGAGTTCCGCGTCGCGTGCGAGCTGGTGCGCAACGGCGCAATCGGCAAGATTACCCACGCCGTGGCATCGTTCGGCGGGCCGGCGCGTCCGTATGACAAACAGGCCGAGGAGATGGAGCCGGGGCTGGACTGGAACATGTGGCTGGGGCCGGCGCAGATGGCGCCTTACCACTCGGAAGTCTGCCCGCGCGGCGTGCACAGGGGTTTCCCGGGCTGGCGCAACTTCCGCGAGTTCGGCGGCGGCGGCGTGGCGGACTGGGGCGCACATCACCTCGACATCGCGCACTGGGGTCTGGACATGGACGCGAGCGGCCCTGTCGAAATCGTCCCGGTGGAAGGCAAGCACGAGGCGGTGCTGACCTACAGTAACGGCATCAAGGTTTACCACAAGGGCGGCTTCGGGTGCGAGTTCCACGGCGAAGATGGCGTGGTGCGGGTCAACCGCGGGCGGTTCACGTTCACGCGCGGCGAGGAAAAGGTCGCGTGGTTCGCCGGTGGTGAAGACGAGGAATCGAAGGGAACCTCCTGCGAGGCGCAAGTGCGGAAGGCAGAGCGGGAATACCTCGCGGATGCCAAGGTGAAGCTGTACGAGAGCAAGGGCGGTCACTTGAGGGATTTCCTTGCGTGTATGCGCTCGCGCCAGCAGCCTTGCGCACACGCAGAGATCGGCGGGCGCACGGCGATTGCCTGCAACCTGCTCAATCAGGCGTACTATAACAAGACGAAGATTGTGTGGGATCCGAAGGCACTGAAACTCGGTGGCGGCGGCGACCCGAAATGGCTGACGCGCGACTACCGCGCCCCGTTCATTGTGTAGTTGATGGTCGTCAAAAAAATGGAGCGCAGGCATTCTTGTCTGCCGCTCCTTTTTTTCCTTGAATACAGGAGCCGCTCTGTCCATTTCCTTTTCAACTAAAAACGAGAAACTATAATGTTTTGCATTAACGTTGTCACATTCATTGTTTCACACAGAGACACAGAGGCACGGAGGAACACAGAGGGGAGAATACGTTTTTTTCATTCCTCTGTGTCCCTCTGTGGCTCTGTGCCTCTGTGTGAAACGACAGCAACACCATAGCTAAATATGTGTCAATGTTGTTGATAGATACGATAGAAACTAAACTCTAATTAATCCTCCTCAATGTCAATATCATCCATCACGCTTCCGCCAGAATGCACGAAAGAGCTTGAGCGCTTGGTCGGCTGCCTTTCAGCCGAACACCTCACCGAGCTGGCAGCGACGGAAGCGGCATTGCAGGTCGGGAGTTTCCGCAACAGCAAGCCCGACATCCTCCGCATACGCATCCAGCAGATTGCCTGTGGCGGGGCAGAGGTTTCCCCGGCGCTCCGCCGAATGCTGGCGGGGCGCTCGCAAGGCGCGGCACTGCTGCGCCTGTTACCGCAAGAGGTCATCGCGCTGAACCGCCCCGCCTTCATCGCCTTGCTGGGCGAACACGCATTCACCGTTGCCCTCCTGCTTGACGCGCGCGCAGAAATCCGCGCCAAGGGCGAGGAGTGGATCACCATGCCATTTGCCCCGTGCCAAGCGGAAGAGGCACTGACGCAGTTGCGCGAGCTCTTCGCACCGCTGACGGGATTGCTGGGCGCATCCGCCACGGCAGGTGTGCCTGTCGCGCAAGGCGTCTGGCGTGAACAGAAAGAGCAACTGGAACTGCGCATCCGCGAGCTCGGCGAACAGAATCGCCGTCTCAAAGGCGTGGACGACCGTCTCTCCGGCGTGAAACGCCAGCTTGCCGTCAGCGAAGAACAGACCGCCGCCGCCAAACGCCGCGCCGACGAAGCCGAACGCATCTCGCGCCAGAAGAACGCCGCGTGCGAGGAACTCGCCGCCGAACTGAAACGGGAAATCACACGGCGCGAGGAACGTTTTGTCGCCGCCCTTGACCTTGCGCTCGCAAAAGAATTTCACGGGTGGCTCGCAACCGCCCGCGCGGTCGAGGCAGCGGCACAGGACGGCGCATCTGCCGCAGACCTCCTGTCGCGGGCAGAAGCCGCGCTTACCCACCAGCACGAGATTGACCGCCACAGCGGTAACCGCGCGAAACTGGCGCAACGCATAGAGACGCTGGAGGCGGCGCATGGGCGCGTCGTGTCCAGCTTGCGGAATGCGCTACGGCAATCGTCCGACTTGAAAGAGGTCGAGCGCGAACTCGCGGCGGAAATCGAACGCCTGCGCCAGAGGCTCGGGAGCGCGGCAGACGAAGCCCCGCTCGAACGTGCGCTGATTGACCGCATCCATGCCGCGCACGACAACGAGCTGCCCGACTTGCGGACGCTCCCCGACAGGCTTGTCTCTGCCGGGGTTCTCACAACCGAGGCACTCACGCGCATCCGTGGCGCATTCCAGAAACGCCTCGCCGCGATTGAGGCAATCGGCGTGCCGCCCGACCCGAAAACCGAAGAGCGGAAAAACACCGTCAGCGTCTTGGGGCGCGCACTCGCCGGACAGATGCCCATCCTCCTGATGGTGGACGGTCATAACGTGCTATTCGGCTTGCCGACACGCTACAGTCCCCCGCGCGGCGGCTCCGTCAGCGAGACCGAAAAACGCAACCGACTGGTCGGCGACATTGTGCGCGTCATGGCGCCCAACCCGGCATCACGCGCATGGGTCGTCTTTGACGGCGCCTCCCAGACCGACAAGCAAGCCGCCCCCAACGTCCGCGTCATGTACTCCGGCGGCACCGGCGAGCACCGCGCCGACGGCGTGCTGCTCGACAACATCCGCTTCTTCAAACGCCAAGACCCCGACATGACCGTCCTGCTCATCAGCAACGACACCGACCTCTGCAAAACCGCCGTCCGCCTCGGCGCCCAAACCATGCCCGTGCTAGAACTCGGCGCATTTTTCTGATTTGCGTTTCGGAGCCATGAATGGAGGGCGGCTGTCCACAGCCGCCTCAACAGCAACCGCGGCGCATGGGGACATGCGCCCTCCAATTTAGACATTGGACATTCCGTGTTGCGTTTCGGAGCCATGAATGGAGGGCGGCTGTCCACAGCCGCCTCAACTGCAGCCGCGGCGCATGGGGACATGCGCCCTCCAATTTGGACATTGGACATTCCGCTTTGCGTTTCGGAGCCATGAATGGAGGGCGGCTGTCCACAGCCGCCTCAACTGCAGCCGCGGCGCATGGGGACATGCGCCCTCCAACTTGGACATTGGACATTCCGTGTTGCGTTTCGGAGCCATGAATGGAGGGCGGCTGTCCACAGCCGCCTCAACTGCAGCCGTGGCGCATGGGGACATGCGCCCTCCAATTTGGACATTGGACATTCCGTGTTGGATATTGAATATTCAGGGCGGTTCACGAACCGCCCCTATCCCATTGCTCCTAAACATACCCCAATGATGAACTTCTAGTCTTTTATCTTACTTTTTATCTAACTCGCAATACCGTAATTCTTTTTCCTCGTTGACCCAGAGCGACACCTTGAAGCCGTATTCCAGCGCCATGCGGAGCAGTGCCTGTTGGCGTTCGGCAGGAAGTACGCAGGTGATGACGACATGAACCGCCTTTTTGGACTTGCACAGGTCGGGAATGTCGTGAAGCCCGCCCAAGACTTTATACCCGTAAACCATGCGCCCCAGCAGCTGGACATCGTCATCAATGATGCCGACAATCACGCGGTCGGCGACGGCAAGGTGGATGGTCTGCTCGCGCATATAATTACGGAAGCGCAGTCCCGCGCCGTAAACGAAGAGTTTCGTCACGCTCGCGTCCTGCAACAAGGTGCGGCGTTTCAATTCCTGCATGGTAGCCAAGAGCGATTCCACCGCCAGCCGGGAAATCATCAGCGGGAACAGGGAGAACGCGGCGAACACAAGGCAGAACCGCCAGCCGTTCTCGCCCGTGCTGTACAAAATGGTAATCAGCCCGGAGCCGAACACCACCCCTAAAATGACCGAGAACAGCAGCAGCAAGAAGTCGCTGAATTGTGCGTGCCGCCAAACACGCTGGTACGTCTTTGTCAGGGCAAGGAAGACGAAGATCGCCCCCACGTGCAGCGGCATATGCGTCAGGAACAGGCTCCCCGGGTTTTCCGCGTAAAGCACCCATTGCGCCAGCATCCACATGAGGGCAAGGGTCACCAAGTCGAACAAAACGTACAGTGGGGTTATCAGCCTCTTGCGCATCGCGGCAGGGCGCCCCGAGAGCAGCCGCCCTGTGTCCCACAGCTCCGTGTACACAAGGTGCTTCACGACGACGATAATCGCAATGGAGAAGGCAATCAGGAAAACGCCGGGCGCCCGCTTTTTGGACAGCACGCTGAACAGCCCGATAACCACCAGCATGAGGCTGGCGGCGTAGAATGTCCATGCGGCAATCTTCTGGCTTTTCATTACATGCAAGACCCGGTGGTGCAGGTGCTCTTTGTCGGGTTCCATAATCCATGCCCGGGGTTCTGTCTTCCCCCCTGACTCCTTGGACAGCAACCGCGCGCGGACGATGCGCCGCCAGATGGCGAGCAGCGTGTCGAAGATGGGTATCCCCATCGCCAGCAACGGCACAATCAGCGACGGGATGAGTTCAAGGCGCGAGCCGCTCACCAGTGGCAACGTCGCGATGCACAGCCCCAGGAACATACTCCCCGTGTCCCCGAGGAACACCGTCGCCGGATGGAAGTTGTAGCGCAAGAACCCTAAACACGCCCCGCCCAGAACGGCATACGGTATCATGTTGTCCAGGCATCCTGCGAAAAACAGCGTCCCAGCCAGCCCTGCGGAGGCAATCAGCGCCAGCCCCGAGGCAAGACCGTCCATCCCGTCAATCAGGTTGAACGCATTGACCGCCCCGACAATCCAGAACAGGGTCACCGCGTAATCCAGCCAAGGCGGAAACGCGACCAAGATGCCGCCGACACGGATACCGGAGAAAAAGAGGAACGATGCCACCGCGATCTGCCCGAGCAGCTTGACAATCGGCCTCAACCCGAACTTGTCATCCAGGAAACCGATGCAGGCCAGCGCGGACGATCCGATGAGGAACGCATACTGCCATGAGGTTGAAAACTGCTCGCTCACCTCCGTGCCGTTCAGGAAGACAAACGCCGCCAGCGTCAGGTGGAACGCGATAAAGATGGACACCCCCCCGCCACGCGGTATGGGCGTCTTGTTTATCCTGCGCGCGTTCGGCTGGTCAACCATGCCCAGCTTGCGCATCAGCTCGCGGAAAAGCGGCGTCAGCGCCAACGACACCACCAACGCGCCCATAAACACAAGCGCACATTGGATGCCTTCCGTCGCACCCCTCCCCAAATAAGAAATAAATCCTAACCCTTGAAACCAATCCATCATCACGCAACATTCTCCATATTAAAATATCTCGAACAAACAAAATCCCATAAAATTTAGACATTAGGATAACATGAAAGACACGCCATTGCAATCTTTTATATCGCGCCCCACATGAATATTAACATATCACTGCCTCATTTTTCACACAGAGGCACGGAGAAACACAGAGGGGAGAATTAGCTTTGGCTCCTGCCTAGATAAGGATTCTGGAGTATCCTTAACTAGACAAGAGCCAAAATTTAATCCTTATCTAGGCAAGAGCCAAAAGTAAAAGGTAAAAGGTGGGGTGCGCTTCCCGCCCACCCACTCCGAATTCCGAACTCCGAACTTCTACAACATCTATTGCGTGTGTTGCATTTCGCAGAGACGGTGGTAGGCGCCGTTTTGTGCGAGAAGCTGGTCGTGGGTGCCACGCTCGATGATGGTGCCGTGGTCCAGCACGAGAATCATGTCTGCGTTGCGGACGGTGCTCAGGCGGTGCGCGATGGCGAAGGTGGTGCGGTTTTTCATCAGGCGGTTGATGGCATCTTGCACGAGGCGTTCGGTCACGGTATCGAGTGCGCTGGTGGCCTCGTCGAGAATCAGGATGGGAGGGTTCTTGAGGAGCGCTCGCGCAATCGCCACGCGCTGGCGTTCGCCACCGCTCAAGGTGAAACCTTTTTCGCCGACAACTTTGTCGTAGCCTTCGGATTGCGCCATGATGAACTCGTGCGCGTTCGCCAGTTTCGCGACTTCGATAATCTGCTCGCGCGTGGCGTTGGGCGAGCCGTAGGCGATGTTGGCGGCAATCGTGTCGTTGAACAGCACTGTCTCTTGCGTGACCACGCCGATGAGGTTACGCAGGCAGGAGATGTCCATTTCCTTTATGTCCACGTCGTCCATCATAACGCGCCCTGCCACGGGGTCGTAGAAACGGGCGAGGAGGTTGGCGATCGTCGTTTTGCCGGAGCCCGTGCCGCCGACAACCGCCAGCACCGAGCCATGTGGGATTTCAAAGTCCGCGCCCTTGAGGGTCAAGTCGCCATCGGGCTTGTAGCGGAAGTCAACATGCTCGAAGTGGATGCGGTCGGTGAAGGCGGTCTTGTGGACGGGGTTGGCGGCGACAGGCAAGCACGAGTCGTAGTCGAGCAATGAGAAGATACGCGCCAGTGCCGCGCGTCCGCGTTCAATCTGCGCCTGGATTTTGCCCAGCTGTTTCACAGGGCGGTAGGCAACGAGGAACGGCACGAGCATAGGGGCGATGTCGTGAATCGCGATTTGGCGGAGGAAGCAGTAGGTGATGAAAATGAAGACAAGGAAAATCCCCATCGTCTCGATGGCGGGTGTGACGAGTAACTCGAAACGCACCGTCTTCATAATGGTTTTGAAGTAGTCCCTGTTCACCTGTTTGAAGCGCCCTACCTCGTGCTCCTCTGTGTGGTACGCCTTGACCACGCGGATGCACGTCAGGTTTTCGTGCAGCTTGGACGCGATGAACGAAATGCGGTGCAAGGCTTGCCGCGACCATTTGCGAATGCGGCTACCGAGCGCGGACAGCGGCAACATGAACAAGGGAAAACCCACCATCACGAGAATGAGCGTCTCAATCATCCCGTTGGTGACGGCGAAGAAAATGACGAACCCGAGCGCAACAAGGATTTCAAACGGCGCACGGAAAATGTCCGACAATGTTTGGGCAATCACATAGTCCACAATCTGCGGGTCGCTCATGCTGCGGCTCATGATTTGCCCAACATCCGTCTTGCCGTAAAAACTAAGCGACTGCTTTTGCAGGTGCGCGAACATATCCACGCGGAAATCCTGCACGACCCTTGCGCCAGACCACCGCAAATAATATTGGTGGATGTAGAGGGTCACCATTTTCAGGAGCAACACCAACGGCACGATGACCACCGCCAGCAACAAGAGCTGCCCTGTCATGCGTCCCTCGGAATCGCGGAAGGTTATGCCTATCCTGTTCGCATATTGCTCAACCGTGAGCATCCACTCGGGCAAACCCTCGATGCCATTTTCCGAATGCGCGTCCCCATTCAAGTCGCCGCTTGGCAGAGGCGCGTCTTGGGGTGCGGAAACAGCCTCTGCGACATCCTCCTGCAAAACAACCTGCTGGATCGCGCCGACACTCTGGAACTGCTTCAAGAGTGGCTGGATGACTTGAAACAGCGGTATCCACGACCCTGCCGTAATCGAACCTGCCAGCAGACCGATGAGGAGCCGCGCACGGTATTTGCGGGCATATGTGTACAGCCGCCCATACGCCTCTTTCGCCGTGTATTCCTTGTCAAAAAATTCTGCCATAGTTTTCTGTTTTAGGTTGCGACTGCAAGGTAGCGTTCGGCTTGGAGCGCGGCGACGCATCCCGTGCCGGCCGCGGTGACGGCCTGTTTGAAGTGGCGGTCTTGCACATCGCCAGCGGCAAACACGCCGTCGGCGGATGTGCGCGTCTGCTGGGTCACGATGTAGCCTTCCACGTCCAACTCGATTTGCCCCGCGAATGGCGCGGTGTTCGGGGTATGCCCGATTGCCACGAAGAGCCCTTGGACGGCGCGTTCCGTGATGACCTGCGTTTTCACATTGCGTAAGCGCAAGCCCGTTACCTCGCCTTTCACAGGGTCGAGCACATCGGCGACAACCGTGTCCCACACCACCTCGATGTTCGGCGTTGCGAGCAGACGGTCGGACATGATTTTGGAGGCGCGGAACGCATCGCGGCGATGGATGACGGAGACGTGCTCGACAATGCGCGAGAGGTACAACGCATCCTCCATTGCGGTGTCGCCGCCGCCGACGACGGCAACGCGCTGACCCTTGAAGAATGCGCCGTCACAGGTGGCACAGGCGGACACGCCGCGGCCGAGCAGCTGCTGTTCAGAGGGCAGGCCGAGATACCGCGCACTTGCGCCTGTCGCGATGATGACGGCTCGCGCCTCCAACGTGCCGTTCACCATCAACGCCAATTGCTTGGGCGTGGCGTTCAGGTCGCAAGAGGCGACGGCATCCATCATAAAGCGGACACCGAAACGCTCGGCCTGTTTGCGCATGGCGCTGACGAGCTCAAACCCGCTGATGGGTTTCTCAAACCCCGGGAAGTTCTCGACATCGGTGGTCTGCGTCAACTGACCGCCCGGGTGCATTCCGTCAATGACGACGGGATTGAGATTCGCGCGGGCGGCGTAGATGGCGGCGGTCAAACCTGCCGGGCCACTGCCGATGATAACGACGTTTTCCATTACGTGTACCTCAAGACTTCGTCCACCGTGGTGTACCCGTCGAGGACGTTGCGGATGGCGTCCTCGCGCATCGTGCGCATCCCCAGTTCACGGGCGCGTTCGCGGATGAACAGGGTGGGGCGACGCTCGTTGATGAGTTCGCGGATGGGGTCGGTGATACGCAGGTACTCGAACACGCCTTTACGTCCTTTGTACCCTGTCTTGCTGCACTTCGGGCAACCGACACCGTAATAGAACTCGCGGTTGCCGATGTTCTCGCGTTTCAACCCAAGGCGGGCAAGGGTCTCAACATCGGGATCGAACGGTTGCTTGCAGTTCAGGCAGATGGTACGCACGAGGCGTTGCCCCAGCACGGCCTCGAGGGTCGAAGCGATGAGGTAAGGCTCGACGTTCATGTCAATGAGACGTGTCACCGCGCCTGCCGAGTCGTTCGTGTGAAGCGTGCTGAAAACCAAGTGTCCCGTGAGCGAGGCTTGCACCGCAATCTGCGCGGTTTCAAGGTCGCGGATTTCGCCGATCATCATGATGTCAGGGTCTTGACGCAAGAACGCGCGTAGCACCTTCGGGAAGGTGTTTCCGCAGCTCGGGTTAATCTGCACCTGTACGATGCCGTCAATGTCGTACTCCACAGGCTCTTCAGCGGTGAGGAGTTTCGAGTCGATGGTGTTGATGCGGCGCAGTGCGGAGTAGAGCGTCGTGGTTTTCCCGGAACCTGTCGGGCCGGTCACGATGATGATGCCATTGGGCTTCTCGATATCCATGTTGATTTCTTCATAGATGTCTTCGGGAAGCCCGATGTTTTCGAGGTCGAGCGAGACCACGCTCCTGTCCAGCACACGCAACACGACGCTCTCGCCGTGGGAGGTCGGGAGGCACGAGACACGAAGGTCAATCTGCCGCCCTGCAACAGTCAGCGCGATACGCCCGTCCTGCGGGACACGGCGCTCGGCAATGTTCAGGTTTGACATGACCTTGACGCGCGAGATAATCGGCAACGCAAGGCGGCGCGGTGGCGGAGCCATCTCGTAGAGTGCGCCGTCCACGCGGTAACGGATTTTGAAGTCTTGCTCAAACGGCTCGAAGTGGATGTCCGATGCGCGGTCAGTCACGGCTTGATACAGCACGAGATTCACGAAGCGGACAACGGGTGCGGACGACGCCTGGGACTCCAAGCTCTTCTCGTCCATCTCGTCGCCGCCGACCAGTGACGCATCGCCAGCCAAGTCGAGGCTGTTGAGCATATCCGCGACGGTTGCGCTCTCGTCGCCGTAGTATTCGGTCACGCGGTCGCGGACATCTTTCTCTCGCGCAAGGACAAACTGCACATCCTTGGTCAGCACGAACATCAGTTCGTCCATGACCAGCGGGTCAATGAGACTGCTTGTCGCGAGGGTAATCGTGCCAGCCGTGACCACCACAGGGAGGACGGTGTACATACGCGCCACGTTGCCCGGGACGCTCTCGATGATGTCCGAGTCCAGCGTTGCGGTGCTCAGGTCAACAACATCGCAACCTTGGTAGGCTGCCATCATTTCCAGCAAATCATCTTCGGGCACATAGCCCATGTCCACAAGCAGGGCGCGGATGGTCTTCCCGCTCTGCTTCTGCTCGTCACGCAATTCATCCGCCTGTTGATCATCAATGATGCCATTGCTAATCATCAGGTCAATCAAGGGGTCATACGCAACTGCGCTGTCGGGGACGCTAACGGTTTCGGGTTCTGCCATAATTTATCTCCTGCCGCGTGTTTGCAATTCATCCTTCAGTTTCAGCACGACCGTGTCGGGGTCGCGCGACTTCGTCACCAGCTCGTCATACGCAATCATACCGTTGAGGTAGAGTTGAAGCAGATGCGCGTCAAGTGCAATCATGCCGTACTTCGCCCCCGTCTGGATGTCAGACGCGATTTGGAAGGTCTTGTTGTCACGGATGCGCGAGCGGATGGCTGGCGTCTGAATCATAATCTCGAATGCAGCAACGCGCCCGGGCTTGTCCACGCGCGGCAACAGCAACTGCGAAATCACCGCCACAAGCCCATCCGCCAACTGCGTGCGCACTTGCTCCTGCTGGTCAGTCGGGAAAGCGTCAACGATACGGTTGATGGTTTCCGCGGCGCCTGTCGTGTGCAACGTCGCGAACACCAAGTGCCCCGTCTCCGCAGCCGTGATAGCGGCCTGCATCGTTTCGAGGTCGCGCATTTCACCAACGAGAATGACATCCGGGTCTTGACGCAAGGCGCGGCGGATTGCCTCGGCGAAACTCGGCACGTCATGCCCGACTTCACGCTGGGTCACCACGCACCCTTTGTGCGCATGGTAGTATTCGATGGGGTCTTCGACGGTAATCATGTGAACGGCGCGTTGCTCATTGATGATGTTGAGCATACTCGCAAGCGTCGTCGTCTTGCCCGACCCCGTAGGCCCCGTAACGAGAATCAATCCGCGTGGCTTCCAGAGTAATTCCTTGACCTGCTGGGGCAACCCGATTTGTTCGAGCGTCAGCATCTTGGTCGGGATTTGGCGAAGCACCAGCGCATAGTGGCTACGCTCCTTGAACGCGCTCACACGGAAACGCGCCAAGTCAAGGAACGGCAACGCGAAGTCCGCGCCACCCTCGCCGCTTTCCAGCTCCCGCAATTTATTGTCAGGCGTGGCGGCATACACAAGCGCCTGGGTGTCCTCCGGCGTCAGCGCGGGCATATCAAGCGGCGTCAAATTACCGTGCACGCGCAACATCGGCGGAAGCCCCACGCGGATGTGAAGGTCGGACGAACCTTCGTCCACCGTGGCTTGCAGCAGCTCGTCCAGCAGCTTCTTCATCTCTGCAACTTTTGCATCAAACTCTGTGCTCATTAGTCTGCATCTCCCATTGTCGCGCGGAGGACTTCCTCAAGCGAGGTCATACCCGACGCTACCTTTAATAAACCGTCTTCGCGCAACGTGCGCATTCCCATCTCGCGTGCCCTCGCCCGAAGCGTGGTTGCCGGAGCGTGGTCGAAAATCAATTTCTGGATGGTGTCGTCAATCAAGAAAATCTCGAAAATCCCCTTACGTCCCTTGTACCCGTTGTTACCGCAAATCGTACAGCCCTTGCCCTTGAACATCTGCGTACCGGCCACGCTCTTGCCGATGTTGCCGAGCATCTTGATTTCACGCTCGGTCGCCGTGTACTCCTGACGGCAATTCGCGCAGATGCAACGCACCAATCGTTGTGCCATCGCTGCACGGAGCGCCGACGCCACAAGGAACGGCTTCACGCCGATGTCGAGCAGACGTGTCACCGCGCTGGGCGCGTCGTTCGTATGCAACGTACTGAACACCAAGTGACCCGTGAGCGCCGCCTCCATCGCGATGTCAGCGGTCTCATGGTCACGAATTTCACCGATCATCACGATGTTCGGCGCCTGACGCAAAATCGAGCGCAACGCAGACGAGAAATCCAGCCCGACATCCCTGTTCACCTGCACTTGGTTAATGCCCGACATCTGATACTCAACAGGGTCTTCCACCGTGATGATTTTGCGGTCGGGCAGATTGATTTGTCCCAAGCACGCATACAGCGTCGTGGTCTTGCCGGAGCCCGTCGGACCCGTCACCAGCAACACGCCGTCCGGCAAACTGATGAGCCGCTCGAACTTGTTCTGGTCATCCGACAGGAAGCCCAACTGCGGCAAGCCCAATGAAAGATTCGTCTTGTCGAGAATACGCATGACGATACTCTCACCGTGGTTCGTCGGCACGGACGACACACGGAGGTCAAGGTCACGCGACTGCACCTTAATCTGGATACGACCGTCCTGCGGGACGCGCTTCTCCGAAATCTTCATGTTCGACATGATTTTGATACGGCTCAAAATAGAGGCCTGCAAACGCTTGCTCGGGCTGTCCATCTGCTGCAACGCGCCGTCAATGCGGTAGCGGATGCGGAACGTGCGTTCCATCGGTTCGAGATGAATATCGGATGCCCGCATCTTACACGCCTCCGTGATGATTTTACTCACGAAGCGGATAACAGGCGCATCATCCTTTTCCGAGTCCGAGCCCTCGCTAACCTTCTCTTTCTCCGACACGTCAACACTCGGGTCGTCCATGCCGAAAAGGTTTTCAAACTCCTCTGGGTAGAGTTTATCCACCGCCGCCCGCACCTCCGAGCGCGGCGCGACCACGGCCTCGACATCACGCCCCAGCACGAGACGCAAGCTGTCAACCGTGTCATAGCCCAGCGGGTCGCTCAACGCCACCGTCACCGTGGTCTCTGTCGCGTCAACAGGCACAACGCCATATTTACGCGCCACAGCGGTCGGGATGATTTTCTCCACCGCCGGGTCAATCGCCTCCGCGTTCACATGGACATACGCCATGCCGA
>Ga0123353_10006662_pt1 | contig 15441 bp, 11 predicted proteins | sample TergutLab28metaG_3_FD_92763 | JGI IMG/M metagenome (GOLD analysis project Ga0123353, IMG submission 92763) | Labiotermes labralis P3 segment gut microbial communities from Petit-Saut dam, French Guiana - Lab288 P3 | ecosystem: Host-associated > Arthropoda: Insects > Digestive system > Gut ... | reverse complement strand
GCGGCAGAAACTCCTTCGGTTAATATCGTCTGCATAAAATCGGCACCAAAGACAGCTGCACCACAGCCCATAAGAACTAATACCATAGTTCCTATCATTTCAGCTAAAAATTTTTTTGTCATAATGTATGAAAAATTAGTTAATAAATAATTGAAAATAAGAGGGTGCAAAATTATAGCAAAAATTCAAATATAAATCAAATGAAAACAAAAAATCTTTTTTATTTTTGCATTTCCTTAAATCTAAAATCTGAAATCTTTAAATTATTAATTCCATGAAATTTACTTTAAAGTTATTACAACCGAAAATTCTATGCACTCTGTTATTCCCATTGCTATCGTTTACAGTTTGCGCCCAAACCATGTTTGTTAACAACAAAGGCAACAGAAACCAATCCTATCCCATTATTACCCAAACTAAACAGAATATAGTTGATTTGATAAATGAAGTAGAGCAAGACAATATAGAGAACAGCATCCGATACATGCAGCAGTATTGGCGAGGGGCGAAAACACCGGAAGCATTAATTGTGCAAAACTGGTTGGTTAACCGATTTGAATCTTACGGGTATGATATGAATGAGGATATTGGAGTCCATTATTTTACAATAAATTCGCAGCACTTGGATGCCGGCAATGTGGTAGTGGTTAAAAGGGGAACCGAATTTCCCGATGAGTATATCATGATTACCTCGCATTACGACCACTCAAGCTGGGATTCTCCTGCCGGTCCCGGCGCAGATGACAACGCATCCGGAACTTCAGGTGTGCTGGAGTGTGCACGGTTACTCAAAAATTTCCCAACAAAACGTTCCATTATGTTTGTACCTTTCAATGCAGAGGAATATTGGATGTTGGGTAGTGGGCCATTTGCCAAAAAGTGTGCCACCGAAAATATGAACATAATTGCTCATTTCAATATGGATATGATTGGCTGGTTTCCTCCTGAAAATCCCAATACTATTATGGCTTCAGGATATTCCTACATTTCAAAAGCGCTTTTTGAATACTATGAAAAAACGGCAAATACCTACATCCCCTCCATTCCTACCATTCGGCTAAGTGCAGGCGATAGCTATGGGGGCGACCATATGTCGTTTAATGCTTATGAATACCCATCGCTGTATATTGGTGATATTGAATATCATGACAAGCATCCCTGTTATCACAAACCTTGTGATACACTAGGACATGGCGTAAATAGATTAGATTTGGCAAAAGCATTCGTACAAGCCGTTCTTGCTGCCTCTGCCGAGTTGGCTAATGCATGGCTGCCTCCGCAAAATTTAAGTGCATGCTCCGGAGAAGATAAAATTACCGTTTCTTGGGATACAGACAATGAGTCCTCCTCATATAAAATATATAAAAATGGTATTCTTTTGGGCGAAACTGCTGAAAATTTTTATGTAGATAATCATGTTGAAGAAGGTAATAAGTATGAATATTATGTTATTGCAGTTAACCAATCAGGGCAAGAAACAGCCCCCTCTAATAAAGATGAGATAATTTTTGTTGCTCCTTTACAGTTGCCTTATTCTAACAATTTTAGCGAAAATAATTATGGTTTTGAGCAGAGCGGGTGGGTGCTTAGAACTACAAATACTAAATTTTCTATTTGTAATACGGAAGGCAATGGAAATTTTCCGGATAACTATTTATCTATTGCGGAAATGGATTGGTTTCCAATTCCTTCCAATATCGAAAATATTTCTATCCGCTTTAAATGGACAGGTGTATTAAATGGAATTTGGTTCAATACCGGAATTTGGAATAATACCGGAATGTTTTTTGAAGTTACCAACGACAGAAAAACATGGCACAAATTAGCCTCTATTTCAGGCAACAATAATAATTGGCAAGAGCATAAATTTTCACTTAATTCTTTTATTAACAGTGATTTTTTTCAGGTGCGTTTTCGCATAGAAAGTAGCGGCGCACAAGGGATCTATACGAAAATTGGCTATATTACAGATATTGAAATTGATTTTGTACAGGTAGAAAATTCTGTAAATGAAAAAGATAAGTCTTCCTACATTTCGTCCTTTAACTTTTTTCCAAATCCTGCAAATGCTTATATTAATGTTGTAACAAACCAACAGGAGCCTTATCATATTGCCATATACGATATGACCGGCAGAGTAGTTTTTGCTCAAGATAATTTTACTGACGGGGAACTCAGCATGGCTTATTTAAGAACCGGAAACTATTTAATAGTTGCTTCTACAAAACAACACAGGGTGGCTAAAAAATTAATAGTAATGCAATAAAATTGAGCTTTGTTATGTTTAATTAACTATATAACTTTATTTATTAAATAGATTTCTGAAGTCATGAAAAAAATCATTTTTACTTTGCTATTCTTCCTGTCGTTTGCATTATTACATGCACAAAATCGTGTACTTTTCCCAGAGTTAGCTCAACCTGCTGCCAATAATGCTGATACGGAAAACTATTATGCTCCGGCTGTAAGCGAAATTTTTTCTGCCGGCATAATGTCAGATTGCAAACTCAAGCCTCGAAATTTAACTGCTATATACAATTTAGAATGTAGCAGTGCAGAGGTAACGTGGAATGCTCCCTATGTTTATTGGGAGAACCCGCCTCCCTCTAATTCTGGTTATATGAGTACTCGCTTTATGTCAGACCCCTTTGGGCGTAATATAATTGCAGATGATTTTGATGTTCCCGAAGGAGAAACATGGGTGATTGAAGAGGTTTATTGCCGTGGTTTCTATAAGACTACTATGCAAGAGTTTATACCACCCGATTATATTGGTATTGAAATTTATACAGACAACGGAAATGGTCTTCCGGAAACTCTAATTTATGAAGATCCTTATCATGCTCCTATCGATGGGTTTCAAGATTTTTTTACAGTTGTCTTCTCCGAGCCATTTATAATCTCTACCCACGGAAAATATTGGATTTCTGTATATGGAACTTACAATGGTCTTTTCAATGAGGAGGCAAGATATTATATTATTTTTTCCGAACAGCTCAAAGGCGACCACTGGTGCTACTGGGACGACTATCTTAATAAATGGGAAAAGGCTGAAGCAGTATATCCCTCAATGTTTTTCCGTATTAACGGAGAGAAAATTCCTGAACCAATAATCTATAATCTGTATAGAGATGGTACTCCTATCGCTACAAATATTACAGGTACCTCATGGTTTGAGACAGGAAGTTATTTAGAAGAGGGACATACATGGAGTGTTACCCTTATTTGTGAAGAGGGTGAATCGGATCCGACAGAAGTAACGTTAGCCCCCTGTCAATTACCTTGCTTTCCTGTAACCAATTTAACCGTTGATATTGTAGAATCTTGCAGCAAAGCTGAATTAACGTGGACTGCCCATTCCCCTGAGTCTCTATTCAATATTTACAGGGGAGACGTGCTTATTAAAGGAAATCATAATGAGACTACTTATACGGACACCGACTTTGGAGAAGGGACCCACACATGGAAAGTTATGGTTGTTTGCGGCGAAGGAGAATCCCTCCCCGTTTCGACCACCAAAGAATGTTTAAGCATCCATGATATTGGATTATCTACGTTCACTATTATTCCAAATCCGGCTAAAAACAATATCACCATTTCAGCAGGAACTGTTTTCCATACGGTAGAAGTAATTAACTTCTTGGGGCAAACCATAATATCTCAACCTGTTTCCGCTACAAGTGCTTCTCTTAATGTATCTCAACTGAATAATGGTATTTATTTTGTACGTGTAGCATCAGAAAATGGAATAGGCGTGAAGAAATTTGTGAAACAATAATAAAACAAGCGCCTCTAAAAAATAACAATATGATTTTATAGTAACTTAATCGGCATACCGAAAGGGTGCCGATATTTTTTTCTTGTTCAGTACTTTTTTGAAAAATTTCGTGCATATTTGCACCCTCCATTAATTTAGACATAATGAGTAACGAAAACAATCTGTTTCAAGAGTTTCCGCCGGTAACTACCGAGCAATGGGAAGAAGTAATTTTCAAAGATTTAAAAGGTGCCGATTATCAAAAGAAACTGGTATGGCGTACCGACGAGGGATTTCAGGTACAACCCTACTATCGCGCCGAAGACCTTAATTCATTAGATTATTTGGAAAATCTGCCAAACCGGTTCCCTTACACTAGAGGCTTTAAAACAAAAGATAATAACTGGAAAATTGTGCAGGAAATTACTGAAAAAGACCCGGAAAAAGCTAACGAAATTGCCCTGAATGTACTCCGAAAAGGTGCAGATACCGTTTCCTTCTGCACCAAAAATATTATCTCTTATCAAAATCTAAAATCGTTATTGAAAAATATTGATTTAGAGAAAAAAGGCATACAGTTTCGTTGTGCTGACTCTTTTATTGAATTGATGAAATGGTTTATTCAATATATTGAAAAACAAAGAATTGATAAAACAAAGATTACAGGCACCATTGATTTCGACGCTATTATTTTTGCTTTAAAAAAAGGAAAATTTTATAGAGATAAAGAAACAGCCTTGAGCGAAGCAGTTGAATTACTTGCTTTAACATCCGATTTTCCAAATTTTAAGATTATTAATGTGAATGGATTGGCGATGCACAACGCCGGCGCCACTATTGTTCAGGAATTAGGATACGCGCTTTCGGTTGCCAATGAGTATTTGGCTTTTGCAACCGAAAAAGGACTCGCTTCGGAAAAAGTTGCAACGAAAATGCAATTTACATTGTCCGTAGGCTCAAACTATTTTATGGAGATAGCCAAATTGAGAGCGGCACGTTTGTTATGGACAGCTTTAATAGAACAGTATCAGCCGGCATGCGACTGCGCTTATCGTTTATCGCTCAATACAGTAGCATCTTCATGGAACAAAACTTTGTATGATCCTTATGTGAACTTGTTGCGCTCTACCACAGAGGCGATGTCGGCTGCTTTGGGCGGCGCTGATTCTATTGCACTGAAACCATTTGATGTTGCTTATAAACAAGAAGATGAATTTTCAAGCCGCATCAGTAGAAACACGCAAATTATCTTAAAAGAAGAATCTTATTTCAATAAGGTGGTTGATCCTGCCGCAGGTTCATATTATATTGAAAATCTCACTCATTCAATTATTGAAAATACATGGAAACTGTTTCAAAACATGGAAAATGAAGGCGGATTTATCGCTTCTATGGAGGCAGGCAAAGTTAAAGCAGATATTGAGCATACTGCGCAAAATCGGGATATGGATATTGCTACCCGAAAGTATATTCTATTGGGAACCAACCAGTATCCGAATACCAATGAGTGTATGCTGGACAAAATTGAAGAGAATAAAAGCTGCGATTCGGAGGGCTTGAAATCGTATCGCGGGGCAGCAGCCTTTGAAACTTTACGTTTACAAACCGAAGTGTTTGCCAAGCAACATCATCGTCCAAAGGTATTTTTGCTTAAAGTGGGTAATTTGGCAATGCGTCAGGCGCGCGCCGGATTTATCACCAACTTTTTTGGCTGCGCAGGCTATGAAATTTTAGACAATGCAGGTTTTGCTTGCGCCGATGAAGGGGTAAAAGCTGCCTTAAATGCATCACCAGACCTCATCGTTCTATGCAGCTCCGACGAAGAATACGCTACGTTAGGGTTGGAAATCGTTCAAAAAATCAAAAAAAATATAAAGAAAATACCTGTTTTAATTGCCGGAAATCCAACGGAAAGTGTTGAAATATTGAACAAAGCAGGTGTTGATGACTATATTCATATAAAAAATAATGTACTGGAAAAACTGAACCTGTACAATAAATTGTATTTTTGCCGTGTTAATTCATAAGACTAACCGCCTGTTAAAGGCATTAGTATATTTTTATTTTATTTCTCTGTGTGGTGCCTGCCTGTCCCCTAAGGATCGGGCAGGTACTTTTTTATGCCTGTCCGATTCTTATAATCGAGAGATAAAATTAGACAAAGAACCGCAAAGAATTATCTCACTTTCGCCAGGAATTACCGAAATGTTATTCCTGCTGCACGCCGAAAATAAACTGATAGGTATTTCAAATTATTGTAACTCTCCTGAAGAAACAGAGCAGATTCAAAAAATAGGTGGTTTGCAGAATATCAACATCGAAAAAATAATCTCGTTGCAACCCGATGTGGTGCTTATCGGATCTATAATCCCCAAAAAGGAAGTAGAAAAATTGGAAAAATCTGGAATTATAGTGATTGCGCTGAGACAAGAAGAAAAATTAGAAGGAATGTTAGATGCCCTGAAAGTGCTTGGACAGATTGTAAACAACAGTCAATATGCAGATTCGTTGGTTGCTTATTACGCAGATTTGTTAAAGTCGTATTCCTATAATGCCCACGAACACCTTGAACAACAAAAGCCTACTATTTATTACGTAGTAAGTTTTGGTGTAGCGGGAGATTTTACTGCACCCAAAAATTCTCATATCAACGAAATAATTCAGTATGCGGGCGGAAAAAATATAGGAGACACTTTATCCACATGGAATATCAGTCGCGAATATCTGTTTACACAAAATCCAGACCTTATTTTCATACGCACGGAAGAACTGCCATTTTTTGTAAAAACCTATCCTTATAATTTATTGAACGCTGTGAAGAAAAATAGGGTCTATCCCATTGAATCGGGGTGGATTGATATAATTTCCCCGAAAAATTTTTTGGCAATAGAATTGATCAGGGATAGGGTAGAATTTTTTTATTTAATACGTTGATATTCAATGTTGTAATATTTGCTTTGCGTAGAAAATGATTAAAAAAAACAGATATTGATATAAAACTGAGACAAATCTTTCTTTTTTCGTTTATTATTTTTTTTTTTTTTAAAAATACTCAAAAATCGATGTAGAATTTCATCTTTTTTCGAGTAACGATTTTTTTCGTGTATGACATGTAAAAAAAAACTTTTTAGGTGTTAAAATAAAAAACACATATTTATGTTTCTTATTGATTATTAGCACTTTGAATAAAAGAACAATTCTAATATATTAAAAATCAACGTCTTTTAATACCTAAAACTTTTTATTTACTTTCGCCGACCAAAAAGGTAAAAAAATCATTTAAAGAAAATATTTTTTAATCATTTAATTATTCATTTTCGATATGGGACAAAGCACATGGTTTGATACTTTCATTGGAATTCTTTATAAAAAGTATCCTAGAAAAAAACAGTTAATGGAAGCGCTGATGGAGTTACTGGGGCTTGAGCGCGAAGCTGCATATAGAAGATTACGGAATGATGTGTTTTTTTCTATTCACGAAATTGTAACCATTGCTACTGCGTGGAATATTTCATTAGATGAAATTACAAGAGTACATTCCGGAAAAGTTTTATTTAAAATGCAATTCCTCGACTTTTGCAAGCCTTCTCAAGAAGAGATAGACTTTTTCAACTTTATTATCCGATCTATCAATTATATTAATGAGTTTCCAAAGACAGAGTTTATGGAGGTCTCTAATAAGTTGCCCCCACAATTGATAGCGGGATTCGAGCAAATAAACAAATTCTATCTGTTCAAATGGAAATATCAGCACAGTAATGAGCCAGACGCTACCACTTTTTCCCAACTCAACATTTCTAAAGAAGCGCTTGCATTATCGATTGACTACAATCGTGCTATTAAACACATTCCCACCACTAATTATATATTTGACCCCAGAATATTTGAATATTTGGCAAGCGATATTCAGTATTTCTGCTCAATCTACCTTCTTACTCAAGATGAAAAAGAACTTATTAAAAAAGATATATTTGCATTGTTAGATTACTTTCAGGAAGTAGCCACAAGAGGTTATTACCCTGAAACACAGAATAAAGTAAACCTTTATATTTCACAACTTAAAGTAGAAACAGGCTACTGCTACACCAGCACCCCAGATCTTGACATGTTTTTTATTCATGTTTTCGATAAGTTAGAAGTCTACTCACTCTGTTCTGAAGTGGTAACCCATTTTATTATATGGTTGCAGCAAAAGAAAAGAGCATCTATCCAGATTTCAGAAGTAGATGAAAAAAATAGAATCGATTTTTTTACAACCCAACGACAACTAATGGAGAGTTTATAATAATAAGATAGTTACACCTGACAATAAATTTTTTATTATGGAAGTGAGCAATTGGTATAACAATTTCATGGAAAATCTTTATGAAATTTTTCCGAAGAGAGCGCAATTAACACAAGAGCTAATGGATCTTTTATGTCTTGAACGCGAAGCTGTGTATAGAAGATTAAGAAGAGATGTTGTTTTTCATACAGATGAAATAGTTAAAATAGCCTCTACATGGAATCTCTCGTTAGACGAGATTGTGGGCATTGATTCCAGAGCAGTATCTTTTCAAATGCAACCTCTGAATTATCTTAATCCTTCTAAAATTGATTTTTTTAATCTGCAAAAAAGAGTAAGATTGCTCGACCACTTACTATCCTCTCCTCATTCGGAATATATGGAAGTTTGTAACAATTTCCCAAAACCCATAGGAATTGGCTTCCCAACGATATGTCGCTTCAAAATTTTTGACTGGGCATATCAATATTATCAGAATGAAACAATAGATAAGCAATTTTCCAAAATTATAATCCCCGAAAAGGTAAATATAGAATTTGAACATTATAAAAAAAATATAAAGTGCGTGAAAAATTCTCATTTTATCTTAGATGAAAGAATTTTTGAGTATTTATTACAAAACATAAGATATTTTCATTCCATTATGTTGGTATCTAACGAAGATATAGAGCTTTTGAAAAATGAGCTGTTTGATTTGTTGGATTATATGGAAGAAATTGCTAACAGGGGTTGCTATCCTGAAACGCACAATAAGGTTAATTTATACATATCCAAGATGTGTATTGATACCAACTACAGCTATAGCTATACAGAAAAACTGAAAACATGCCGTATCCTTGCATTTGGCACAGACGACATATTCTCTTCCGACCCTGAATTAGTGGAAAATTTCAAAGTATGGATGAACTTGAAAAAAAGATCATCTATTCAAATTTCGGAAGCTAATGAAAGAAGTAGAATTAAGTTTTTTGCAAAACAAAGAGAGCTAGTGAACGACTTATAAACCTGAGAGGTTGAAAAAATGCATTCGCCTTTTTAACCCCTCATATTTAAACTGATAGATTACAGTATCTTTAAAATATTCCTCAAAAGATTCAGGGGTTAGTTTTTCTAAAATCTCCTGTATATTTTCTGGAAATGAAGCACGTATTGCAACCGCGTCTTCATTCATAGGTGCATGAAGGTTATTTGGGCAAAGTATCTGGCAAGCATCACAACCAACAAGCCAGCCATGTTTGGCAATGCGCGTAAAATCAGTTTCATTTTTATTTAGGTTAATATTTGAAATGCAGAGATTGCTATCCACACAATAGGGGTGTACAATGGCTTTTGTGGGGCAAGCGGCAATGCACTTACTACAATTACCACAAGAATTTCTGTCAGGGTCGTCGTATAGATCCACTTCTTTGTCTATCAACAAAGTTCCTATAAAAACAAAAGAACCGAGTGTAGTTTGGATAATTCCATTTTGTCCATAATAGCCAATCCCCGCCTGCACCGCCCACGCTTTCTCTGAAATAGTTGAAGAATCAACGGTGGTTTTGTAATGGACAATTCCATATTCTTCTTGTAAATGCTGCGCCAATTTTTCTAACTTTTCTTTTATAAATATATGGTAATCTTTAATTTGTGCATATTTTGCAATCTTGACTTCTTGTTGGGTGCAACATGTTTGAAAGCCGTAACACATTCCGCTCCCACATTCCTCTCCCTTCTCCTCCATATTATAGTTAAACCCGCAAACAATCACCGATTTACAATTTTCTAATAATAATGACGGATCGAATCGTTTTTCAACACCACGTTCTAAATACTCTTTTTTTGCGTGGAAATCTTGCGCTAATGCGCTTTTAAAACGCTCTTTTTCTGCTATTAAGGGTTCTGCTTTTGCAATGCCACACAAAGCGAAACCACAATGATTTGCTATTTGCTTGATAGTTTGTGACGAAAGGAGCATTTGGTTAATGGTTATTCTTTAATCTTTAAATCTTACATTCCAAACCATTTCCAATATATCTTCCGCTACTTTCGGTTTTGGTTTACATTTTCCTTCATAAATGTTGCCGTTTTTTGCAAAAATGGTTACTTTATTAGTGGGGCTTTTAAACCCCGCACCACGATCTTTCAAAGAATTAAGAACAATAAAATCAGCATTTTTTTGTTGTAGCTTTTGTTTGGCATTTTCTATTTCATTTTCTGTTTCTAATGCAAAACCAACTAAACATTGATCCTTAAGTTTTCTTTTTCCTAATTCTGACAAAATATCGGTGGTTTTTTCCAAAACCAGTTCAAAGCTGGCATTTTTTTTCTTAATCTTTTCAGTAGCTACTGTTTTTGGCGTATAATCTGCAACTGCAGCTGCCATAATGATAAGGTCTGCATTTTCAGTGTATAACAATGTTTGTTTCAACATATCATTAGCGGTAAATACATTAATACGTTGAATGGTTTTGTTTGCGGTTTCCAAAGCAGTGGGACCTGTAATTAGTGTAACATCTGCGCCTTGCTCTGCTAATTTTTCTGCAAGAGAGAAGCCCATCAATCCGGAAGAGAGGTTTCCTATAAAGCGAACCGGATCGATTGGTTCGTATGTAGGTCCTGCGGTTACTACCGCATTCTTACCGGACCACTTTTGTTTTTGAACAAAAAATTGGGTAACTGTTTCAAAGATTTTTTCCGGTTCTTCCATTCTTCCTTTAGCAGAGATTCCACACGCCAAGTTGCCGGTTTGCGGTTCAATGATATTACATCCTTGTTTTTTAAGCTGGGCAATATTTCGTTGTACCGCCTCATTTTCGTACATATTCACATTCATGGCTGGGGCGAAGAAAATTGGCTTATTGATTGCTAACAACAAGGTAGAGAGTGCGTCGTCGGCAATACCGTGAGCAAATTTGCCGATGATATTAGCGGTTGCCGGAGCTACTACTATCAGATCTGCCCAATCAGAATATGAAATATGTTCAACAGAAAAAGATTCATTTCGGCTAAAGCAGTCAGAATATATTGGATTTTGCGATAAAGTTTCCAATGTTACTGGAGTTACAAACTGCAGCCCGTTTTTTGTGATAGCTACTTTCACTTCCCAGCCTGCTTTTTTAAACAGACGTATCAGATACAGCGACTTATACGCTGCGATACCGCCTGTGATTCCGATAATGATTTTCTTTGGCGCCGACGTCGGCATTTCAATATTATTTTTCAGGTGATTTGTAATAAATCTCTTTTTTCTCAAATTCATGAATTGCCATGATTGTCGCTTTCGGCATCTGCTCATAAAATCTGGCCAACTCAACCTGTTCTACATTCTCTTGATTTTCTTCAAACAGATCCTGAGGTTGGTGTGAAGCAAAATCCTTAGCCCGTTCATTAAAATCTTCCTTTAATTCAGAAGCAATTTGATTTGCTCTTTTAGACAAAATGGCTACGGTTTTATAAATATTTCCGGTTTCCCTGTCAAATTCACGTAAATCGCGCGTGATGGCAAAAGGGTTCATTTTTGCTTTGGTGTACTCGTTTACTTTCATCGTAATTTATTTATTTTGTTCTTCTAACTTTTTGATTTGATTTTCAGCCTCAGTAGCTATTTTTTTGCTATCAGCCAAGAAATGGTTGTCGGGATACTGCAATTGAAGAGTTTCAAAAGCTTCAAGACAATCTTTAAATCTGAAATATTTTTTGCTGTCAACACTTTTTCGCGCAAAGTCGAAGTTGTTTCTTATTAAAATGTACAGTACTTCCGGTGCATATTTAGAGGCTGAAAAACTTTTCATAAAATTTCTCGCCATAATTTGAGCAGCTTCATAATACCCCGTTTCGTAATACATTTTTACTGTTTCCATCTCCTTTCTCGCCAACTTGTTGCGCATTTCGTCCAATATCTCATTACACTCTTCAATATACTTGCTATAAGGATATTGCTGAATAAACAAATTAATTTCATCAATGGCAAGTATTGTAATAAATTGATCTAAATTATAATCGGGAGAATTGTAAAACATGGCTTTTACTGCATTTAGCGCCGCCAATTCGGTTTTCTCTGTCCCGGGGTAGCGCCTTGTATAGTCTTTAAAATGTAGCGCTGCCATCTGATAATCACGATTCTGAAAATAACAGTCTGCAAAAAGAAAAAGAATGGTATCCCCTGCTGGGGTGCCGATTGATAAGGGATAAAGTTCTTCAAAAATACGCGCAGCCGATAGCCATGCTTTATTGTCATAGTTTTTCATCGCTTTTTCATAATATTGTCGAAAACTTTCATAGTTTACTTTTCCCTTACTTTTGCTTTTAGGAGTTTTTGACTTCTTTTTCTTATTTTTTATATCAATGGAAGATACCAACGGAGTGGTAGATATATTTACAACAAACGAAGTTGTATTTGTGTTTATTGGAATAATTTCACTCGCGGTGTCCGCAGAGGCATCCCCAAATAATATATATAAAATAAAGAAAATCAATAGATTAAAATCTATCTTGCGACTTTTTTTCATAGGGGCAAATATATATTTTTTTGTGGAGCGTTGCCAAATTATTATACATTTGCGGACAAATTATTTTTAACATGAAATATACCCCTTTACACTCCGATTTTTACAAAACCAACCGACAAAATGTGGTGGGCGAAATGGAGCAACACTCCGTTGCAATCCTTACTTCTCATGATGAGTATCCACGCTCGGGCGACACAACGTTCCCATTTAAGCAAAATGCTGAACTGCTCTACCTGTCTGGCATTGATCAGGAAGATACTACTTTAGTGCTTGCACCATGGCACCATAATTCCGAATATCGTGAAATTCTGTTTATCAAAAACCCATCTCCAGATATGGTTGTATGGTATGGACATCGTCTTACTAAAGAGCAAGCCAAAGAGATTTCAGGTATTGATAACATAATGTTTGTGGAGGATTTGGAAAAAACGCTCCACGACATCATCCTCAACTCGCAGAACATTTATCTGCATTTTCCGGAAAATGTACGCATGAAAATTATTCACCCCACCCACGAATCTCGGCTTATTAAAAAACTGAGAGAAGAATATCCGTTGCACAATTACAAAAGATTGGCGACTATACTGTATCCGTTGCGTATGATAAAACGGGATGAGGAATTTAAGGCGCTCCGCAAGGCATGTGAAATTACGCACCATGCTTTTTTGCGCGCAGTAAAAGCTATTAAACCGGACATCTACGAATATGAAATTGAAGCTGAGTTGATTTATGAAATGACGAAGCGTGGTGCAACAGGGCATTCTTTTGCCCCTATTGTAGCTACAGGTGCGGATACATGTATTTTGCATTACATTAAAAACGACAAGAAGATGCAAGCAGGCGACCTTCTACTCATGGATTTTGGCGCCGAATATGCCAACTATGCCGCAGATATTACCCGTACCGTGCCGGTAAATGGTATATTTACTCCACGCCAAAAACAAATATATCAAGCAGTGTTAGATATTTACAAAGAGACTATCCCGCTTTTTAAACCAGGAATGACTATCCATAAAATTAATGATTATGTATTTAAACGCATGGATGAAGAACTTATTAAGCTGGAACTTTACACGGAAGAAGAGGTAAAAAGCCAACCTAAAGATAAACCGTTGTTTAAAAAATATTTTATGCACAATACCAGCCACTTTATAGGTTTAGATGTGCACGATATAGGGCAACGCGAAGTTGTTTTTCAGTCGGGTATGGTATTAAGTTGTGAACCGGGCATTTATATCGCCGAAGAAGGAATTGGGGTACGCCTGGAAACCGATGTGGTAGTTGGAGATAATCCCATAGATTTGTTTGCAGAAGTCCCAACTGAAATTGAGGAGATTGAGAGACTGATGGAGCAAGTTTAATGAAATAAATTTCAAAATATGTTATATTTTTGTTGCCATATAGTAATTATAACTTGATGTCAAATCTAATTTATGCTCACCCTCTTCGCCAACATCCTCCTTCCTCTTCCCTTGCCCGCTACTTTCACCTATCGTGTGCCGCACGATTTGAATGAACAGATAAAAGCAGGTATAAGGGTGGTGGTGTCGTTTGGGAAAAATAAACTCTACGCAGGCTTGGTGATGGATGTGCATACTCAGGTGCCTTCTTTTCCAAATGTTAAATATGTGATTGACATTATTGATGCTGCACCGATTGTTACGGAAAAACAACTCGAACTCTGGAAATGGTTAGCACACTACTATTTGTGCCATGCAGGAGAGGTGATGGCTGCTGCTATGCCCTCCGGACTGAAATTGGCGGGCGAAACACTCATTATGCTACACCCCAATTTTGATGGCGACATTTCAACGCTTACCGAACGGGAACTGAAAATTGCGGAAGCATTGACTTACCGCCAACATCTTACGGTTACCGAAGTGCAAAAAATTGTGGAGATTCAAAAGATTTTCCCCGTAATCAAATCGCTGGTAGAGAAAAACGTGATACTTACCACCGAAGAGATTAAAAATCCGTATCGCACCAAAAAAGAGACCTGCATTTTTTTACACGACAATTATTTGAATGATGACCCCGCGTTTTTTGAATTGTTGGACCGATTGAGTGCCTCGAAAAAAACAGAAAAACAATCACAGCTGTTATTGGCATTTTTAATGCTAAAAAGAGACGAAAATAGCGTGAAAAGAACAGAACTCTTGAAAAAATCGGAATGTTCGGCTTCTTCCTTGCAGACATTGATTAATAATAATGTGTTGATTCAAAAGGAAGTGCAAAGCAGTCGTTTGCCCGATGTTTCTTCAATAAATGATATTAACGACATCCATCTGTCGGAAGTGCAACAAGATAGTTCTTTACAAATAAAGAAACTTTTTCAACAGTTTTCGGTGGTTTTATTGCATGGCATTACAGGCAGCGGCAAAACGGAGATCTATATGAAGATGATTGATGAAGTGCTGGCACAAGGGAAACAGGTGTTGTACCTATTGCCTGAAATCGCACTCACTTCGCAGATTGTGAGTCGTTTGCAAAAATATTTCGGAAACAAAGTTGGAGTGTATCATTCGCGGTTTAATGAGTTTGAGCGGGTGGAGATTTGGAACAGAGTTTTACAACATGAGAATAATGAGGGACAAAAGTACTCGTTGATTCTTGGCGCGCGCTCTGCGCTACTTTTGCCGTATCAAAACTTGGGGCTTATTATTGTAGATGAGGAGCACGACACCTCTTACAAGCAGCAAGACCCTGCACCGCGCTACCACGCCCGCGATGCTGCTGTAGTGCTGGGAAAATTGCACCATGCACCTGTGCTGCTCGGAACAGCCACCCCTTCGTTAGAAAGTTATTACAACGTAAAACAGGGAAAGTATGGCTTGGTAGAACTCTTCCAACGTTTTGCTGAAAGCCAACTACCCGAAATCTGGATTGAAAATATCCCTGAAGCACGAAAG
>Ga0123353_10006661_pt1 | contig 15442 bp, 14 predicted proteins | sample TergutLab28metaG_3_FD_92763 | JGI IMG/M metagenome (GOLD analysis project Ga0123353, IMG submission 92763) | Labiotermes labralis P3 segment gut microbial communities from Petit-Saut dam, French Guiana - Lab288 P3 | ecosystem: Host-associated > Arthropoda: Insects > Digestive system > Gut ... | reverse complement strand
GCTGCATTTGCTGCCTAGGCAGCTGAAGCGCCATGGCATTAAAAGAGGCAGGCTAAAGCTGGGCGACGACACGATACGGACGATCATAGAGGGGTATACAAGGGAATCCGGTGTGCGGCAACTGGAGCGCAAGCTGGCGGAGCTGTGCCGCAAGTTTGCTGTTCACGCCGCCGAGGACGAAAAGTATAAGCTCGCGATCAAGCCGCACCAACTGGAAGAGTGGCTGGGGGCCCGTAAATTCAAAGAAGATATTCACAACAAAGAGCCCCTCACCGGCGTGGTAAACGGCCTGGCCTGGACGCCCGTGGGCGGGGACGTCATGCCCATAGAGGCGCTGATCCTGCCGGGGACGGGCCAGGTGAAGCTCACCGGCTCCCTGGGGGATGTGATGAAGGAGTCAGCCGAGGCCGCCGTGAGCTACCTGCGCTACCACGCCAAGGCCCTGGATTTGCCGGAGCTGTTCTATAAAGAAAACGACATCCACATCCATGTGCCTGAGGGCGCGGTACGCAAAGACGGCCCCAGCGCGGGCGTGACGATTTTTACATGCCTGTTATCGGCCCTCAGTGGAATGAAGGTGAACCCCCAACTGGCCATGACGGGGGAGATTACGCTCACCGGGCGGGTGCTGCCCATCGGCGGGCTTAGAGAAAAGGCCATGGCGGCTTATCGCGCGGGGATTCCCGAAGTGCTGATCCCCGAGGCGAATATGCCTGACCTGGAGAAAGTGGATGATGCCGTCAGAGCCGGTGTGGAGTTTCACGGGATAAGCCATGTGTCGCAGATCAGTGAGTATGCGCTGGTGATGGAGGCGAGAGACAAAAGACAAGAGGCAGGAGAAGTTACGCCGGCGGCCAGGAGACAGCCGGTGGAGCGAAAGAGGATTAGGGTGTGATTTAGCTCCCCCCGGCCTGCGGGCCACCCCCCTCGCAAGCGAAGGGGGCTTGGGAATACGTCGCTCCGCGATGGTGCTCCGCACTGCCATCCTCAGTCAGCCGAGCTGACAGTTCCTTCCACGGGAAGGAGCCTGGGGGATTAGGCATATTAGGAAGGGAACAATATGAAACAGAGATGCTTGGCTATTTTCATAGCGTTCGCGTTAATGTGGGCTATGTTGCCATTCATGGCCATGGCGGCTGAACCCACCGAGGAATTCAACTTTGAGGAGCATTTGGTTTCCCAGTTTGGACAGGAATGGTGGGACAACTATTGGCCGGCCCAAACATATCACGAAAGGCTGATGTCGTTTTTCCCGAAAGACAGCGCCGGCGAATGGATCTATCCTGATTTTATAGGCGGCATCTATTTTAGCGATGATGGCAGATTGGTCCTGCAGCTTGTGGAGGCCTATGCGATAGGTGATTTGGAATTGTACAGCCGCGTTGAAGGCTTTCTTGAAGAAACAGACGATGTTGTTGTTGAATACGTAAAGTTTTCCCACAATGAACTGTACGACACAATAGATGCCCTCAATGCAATGTGGCTTGCCTATGACAGCCCTGAGGCTTTTGAAAACGTTGACGGATATGGGGACGACGTGAGCAACAACAGGGTAGTGATGTGGCTGGCCGAATACAACGAAGACGAAATCGCCCGATTTAGGGAAACTGTTATGGATTCGCCGATGATCCGTTTCGAGAAATCGCAGGGCCGCCCGGTGAATTTAGCGGCAGAGAGTGATAGTATCGAGGCTTACCGTACGATTGCCGAAAGCATTGCCGCCTATCGGGCTTTTCTGCTGATTCCGGGCGCCGTTCTGCTGGGCCTGGTGGCATTTTTCCTGTGGCGCAAGAAATACAGGAGGACCAATCCATGAACACAAGCGCTTTCAGTTACGAGGCATCCTACGGCACGTCGGCCCAGCTGCCGCCCTCCACCCTGCCGGAGATCGCCTTCGCGGGGCGCTCTAACGTGGGGAAGTCGTCGCTGCTCAACTGCCTGCTGCGCCGAAAGGCCCTGGCGCGGGTGAGCGGCACGCCCGGCAAAACGGTGACGGTGAACTTCTACTCCGATGGCAAGGTGCGCCTGGCCGACCTGCCGGGCTACGGCTACGCAAAGCGCCCGAAAACCGAACTGAAGCGCTTTGCGGAGCTCATGGAGGGGTATTTTCAATCGGAGCGCAACATCGCCCTGGTGGTGCAGTTGATCGACATGCGCCACCCGCCAACCAAAGATGACCACACCATGCTCGCTTTTTTGCAAGAAGCGGGGATTCCTTTCGTTGTTGCGCTGACGAAGCGAGATAAGTTGCGCCCCATGCAGTACGCCAAGCGTATGGAGGAAATCAAGGATGAATTCGCGCCGTATGGCGACGTGGCGCTGATCCCCTTTTCCAGCGAAACGGGGGAGGGCAGGAAAGAACTGATTGCGCAGATGGAGAGGGTTATGTAAGAATGGGTGAAATATGGGTAGCGCAAAAATCCATTGTCCTATATGATCGAAAAGTGCTATTGATCCAGCGATCAAGCCATGCCGGCGGCGGCGAAAACGACTGGGAGATTCCCGGCGGAGGGCTGCGATTCGGAGAAGAATTGCTGGAAGGGCTTCATCGAGAAATACAAGAAGAAACAGGATTATCCGTCCGCGTAGACAGGCTGTTATACGCAATGACAACCTTGGTGAGCCCGCAAAGGCAAATCGTTGGGCTGACGTATCTCGGTTATGCTGACTCAAATAAAGTTATGCTTTCACATGAACATATAGATTATCTTTGGGCATCCAAAAAGCAGTTCGTGGAGTTGCTCAATAAGCCTATGCTGGATGATTTTGTGAAGCATTCTATATTTGATATGTTGGATTTGGAATAAAAGGAGATTGTAATCATGAGCATAATCAAGGGCATCGAAAAAACCATGCGCGAGCAAGGGCTGCGGGATGAGGCCCGGTTCGATTTCACAGAAAGCGAAGAGGATCAACCGGGAAGAATCATTTCATTCATCAGGCAAATGGATCAGGCGCTTTCCGAGGAACAGCGGTTGTCCGTCATGGAGGAGCAGGGCTGCCACAAGGATGATAAAACCGTCGCGCCGCACAGGGCTTTCGCGCAAAAGTATAGGCGCAAGTCAATTGAAGAAAAAGTCAGGCTATATGCAAAAAAACTAAAATCGCCGCATAAGCCCAATTTACAGCTAAACAGCGATGGAATCTTGTCCGCGTATTGGGGCTTTGGAGACGCCGGTAAATTGCATTGCGTATGCCCTATCATGGGCGAAGTATCCAATCATGAGAGTGTTCCGCTTACATTTTGCGGATGCTGCGGCGGTCATACGAAGTTCCTTCTGCAATGTACGCTCGGGGTAGACCTGAAGCTTGTAAAAATCGTATCTTCGGCGGCAAATTCAGGCGGAGAGCAACGCTGCGAATTTCTTTTTAAACTTTAGGAGGCTCCTATGACCACCAATGAATTGACCGCAAGCTACATAGAGCCCATGCACGAGGAGCTGCCCATCGAGCCCTACCTGGTCCGCATCGGCTACACTGGGCCTATCCAACCTACGATTGAGACGCTGAAGGCGCTGCAATCCCTGCACAACGAGAGCGTGCCCTATGAGAATCTGGACATTATGAACGGCGTGCCGCTTTCGCTGGAGATCCCGGCAATTTACGATAAGATTGTCACGCGCGGGCGGGGCGGCTATTGCTTTGAGACCAACGGCCTGTTCGCGTGGCTCCTGCGCCGGATCGGTTACGGCGTCACCGAGCATTTCGCCCGCTATCTGCGCGACGAACCGGCGCTGCCCATGAGGCGGCACCGGGTCTTATTGGTGGAGGCCGGAGGGGAGACATATTTGTGCGATGTTGGGATCGGGTCTTCCGTGCCGACCTTCCCGCTGCGATTTGAGATGTATCTTGAGCAGCCGCAGCGGCGGGATGTCTACCGGATTGTGCCAGATGAAACGTTGGGCTTTGTCGTCGAAGAAAAACGGCAGGGCAAATGGCTGCCGCTGATTTCGTTCACCCAGGAAAGGCAATTCGGCGCGACGGATTTCCTCACCACCAGCTGGTATTGCGAGAGCCACCCGGATTCGTTTTTCCGCAAGGCAAATATGGTGTCGATGCGCAATCCGACGGGTCGCAGGACGCTGGACAGACGCACGTTCAAGATATTCGATGGCGATGCTGTGACAGTCACGGAAGCGGCAGACGACGGGGATTTTCATACGCTGTTGAAGCAATATTTTGGGATAATTCTTACTTAATCTGCAAAAATTTGCGCAGGACATACCCGCACGCGCCGTCGAATTCGATATATTGCCATTCGCCCTCCCTATGAAGCAGGGTGAGGCGCGTTCCATTGGGCAGAGGGCGCAGCAGTTCGGCTTCTGCCTGGGGCGCGCGCCGCAGGGCAAGCGAACCTCCGGACGCGTTCACGGCGGCCTGGATGTCCGAAAACGGGGATTTGCAGGGGACGTCGAACCATCCTGTTGTCGCCTTGGCGAGTGCGTGGGCGATCACGCCCGTGCGCTGGAGCATCCACTGGACGTCGTCCGGGTGGTCGCGGAAGCCCAGGCGTACCTGCACGGCGGGACACTTAGCCATACGGAAATCCGGAAGCTGCGGCGAGGACAGCGTCCGCACGCGTTCGGGGTCCACGGCGATGGGCTGTATTTGCTGCAGCAGCATATCGGCCAGACGGCGGCTCTTCTCGCTGGCCGGGTGATAACAGATATCGCAGCCCTGCTGCGGGCGGCGCGCCCCCCCGGGCGATACGTTGGAGCGCATGCAAAACAGCAGGTCCGCGCGCTGCCGGTTGGCGATGGAGGCCACCATGGGGCTGGGGACTTCGGGCGGGCGCATCGCGGCTTTCAGGCCGCTGACCTGCAGGTAGTCCTGCAGCAGGCCCAACGCGGCGCTGATCACGGCGCCCTCCTTCGCGCCGTTGCAATGTTCGGCGGCCTCGTTGCCGCAGGCGGAAAGCAAAACAGACGGCATGGGCGTTCAACCTTTCTGGGTGTTTTCTATGTATAGTTATTCCTATGCGGGGCGGGGGCAGGGTATGAGGGTTTTGTTTGTTTGCATAAACGGCTTGCTAGCCGCCCCTACAGGTGCTCCGCACAACCACCCCGGCCTACGGGCCACCCCTCCCAGGAGGGGAATTGGGAGAGGAACGTCGCTCCGCGAAAGCTGATCGTCGCTCCGCGATGCCATCCTCAGACCGCGGGAAGGAACCTTGGGGATTGGGTGATGACGGGTAATTTAATGCAAACGGTTTCGTGCTCAAGCTCGCGGGCGGCAAGAATGTCGCCCCTACAGATTTATTTGATTAGGAGGCCCCCATGGAAACCTGGCTGAAAGAACAACTGAAGTACGCGGCGAAATATTTCGTGCCCTCGCTGGTGAAGTATCCCTTCATTGAGAAAGACAGTGAGGAGCTGCGGCGCTTCCGCGAAAAAGTGGGAGGCATGGTGCACGGCCTGTGCCGCACGGATCGATTCGACCCGCGGGTGAAGGCGCTGGGGGTCAACTGGGTGCGGCGAGGGATTTGTTTGCCCTTTGACAAAGACGGCAACGTGACTGAAAATTTTCTGCGGGCGAAAGAAGAATTGCGGGAATTTCAGGAGCATGGCATTAAAGTCCTGGTGACGACACCCAGTGTGGGGTGGTATATGGGCGTAGGGATCGATCCCCGCACGCCCGAGGGCGAGGAGAAGGTGCGCGGGATCGCGCGATATTACGCAACAGAATTGCAGGGCCTGGCCAACGGCTTCTGCATCGCCAACGAGGTGGGCATCCCACGCTTCAGCTATCCGCTGAGCCTGGACCAGGCCGTGCGCTTCCTGGGGGTCCAAATGCAGGCCATGGCCCCGGTGAAGGGCGATATCATCGTGGGCTGCAACTCCGTGGGTCCCGCGTGCGATCAATTCTATAAGCTGCGCCCGTGGTTCCCCTACCTGGACTACGCGGGCTTCGACATGTACGTGGGTTGCTTCTTCCCGGTGGTCACGCAATTGGCCGTCTTCGAGATTTTCGCGAAATACCTGTGGGCCTTCACGCGCAAGCCTGTGATGCTCATCGAGTTCGGCTATCTCGCCGGCGGCGCGCCCAAGAGCCGTGACGAAAAACGCGCCATACTGCAAAAGTACGGCGCAAGCTCTGAGAAAGAAGCAAAGCGAAACATCGAGGCATTCCTGGATAATTTCAACCAGGTGGGGCGCAAATATGTGGAAAAGTGCGCTACGCAGGGTGTGGCGAAGTACGCCTTCGGGCCCGAGTTCAGGCAGCACCTCTACTGCGAGCTGCCGCGCCTGACGCGTACCCGGGGCTGCCCGCACACGCAGGAGGGACAGGCGGAGTTCTTCCACCGGCTGCTGCCCCGCCTGGAAAAACTGCCCGCCTTGGCCGGTATGTTCATCTATACCCACCGCGACGACCCCGCGTGCAACATCTGCGGCCAGAGCGAGTGCCCCATGGAGACCAAGTGGGGCCTTTGCGAGGCGGACGGCACGCCGAAGAAGGGGTATTATGCGGTGCAGGAGTTGTGGGGCAAGTGATGCTCCCCCCGGCCCTGCGGACCACCCGGGTTAGAATGCGACCGAAAAGGAAGCATTCTCCCAGGACGCCTTAGCGTTCCTCGCGAGCGAAGGGGGCTTTTTCTGCTCTATACGAAAGCCATGATTCTATCGACAATTTCCTCCGGCGTAGTGCGCTCCTCAACAACAATATAGTTGCGCTGCCCGGCCTTGCATTGGTCGAGCAGTGTTTTGTTGTGCCATTCCGAGCGATACAGGTAGCCCTCAATCACTTTTTCTGGCTGCGCGGCGTTATCCAGGAAGCTGCTGTTTGCACGCATCCGGCTTTCGAACAGGCCCGGTTCGGCAATCAGCCAAACAGAGAAGACCTGCTCGTTCTCTATCCCGCACACGAATTCCGGGTAAAGCGCCCAGCCCTCCATGACGAGTGGGCTTCCCCAGTTGGAATGCACCTCAACCAGGCGCGCGATGGCGGGCTCGACTTTTTTGTGATACGCGACGATATCGTCTACGAGCTGCTGAGGTGTTCGCAGGGCGTAGTAGTCCGGGTAGGGGTAGCCCTTTATGGGGCCTATGTCGAGCATGGACTGCAAGGCCTCGCCGATGTCGTCCGTGGAGACGCACGGACGAATCAGCTTTGAGGCAAGCAGGGCGGCAGCTGTGGATTTCCCCACCCGCGGGCTGCCGCCGATCAAGATCACTTTTTGCTTTTGCATGCTCATTTATTCAATGGTCGCCAATGCGTCCCGCACGGCATAGTAAGCGGGTTTTTCTTTATGCTGCATGTCCACAAGGCCCCAGCGGGTCTCCGTGGGGCAGTCGTCCTGGCCGCAGACATAGCACCTCTCGCTGTCCTTCCAGCAGTACACGAACGCGCCGAGCAGGAAGGGCAGCTTGGCAAGGCGAGGGAATATCTCGCTGTAGAACCCCGCCTGGCCCTCCGGCGTGTGCGGGTGCTGCTTGATCACGGTGCCCGCGGGCAGTTCGCTGTAGAAGTGATTGCAGAAGTCCAGCTGGAAGAGGAAATCGGCGTAGTTGCCCGAGGCGTTTTTAACGGTGTAATCGTATATCTTCGGGCTGACTTCCTTGATGTTCGCCATGAAAAAGTCCAGCTTCTCCCGGGCCTCCTGCTCGCTGCTCACGCCGTAGCGCTCCAGGACCGCGCGCTTCTCCTCGGGCGTCTTCGGCATGCCGCCGGAGATATACCCGAACTCGCACAGGATGATGGGCTTATCTGTTATGGACCAGGCGTAGCGCAGCATGGCCTCGTGTAAGTACATCCAGGTAGCTATGGGGAAGAAGCAGCCGATGTAGATATCGATGCCCACATAGTCGCAGTACTGATGCCAGGGCCGCATTTTGGGATGCAGATCCGCCTGCGGGCCGCCGGAGTTGTAGCCCAGCAGGCAGTCGCCCCGCAGGGGGTGCATGGCGGCCAGCTGTATGCCGATGAAGCGCGCGGCCTGGTCCATAGTCAGCGGCAGGGTGAAGCGCGGCACGCCCATCTCGTTGGTGACCTGGAAGGCCCCGGCGATATCTTTCAGGTCGGTGGTCAGGAAGGCCGCCACCGCTCGTACCCGGGCCTCGTCCTCGGGCAGGCGGGGGTCTATGCCGTGCTCGATGAACTGCTTCGGATAGGGCGTCACGGCGAAGACGCGGATGCCGTTTTCGCGGTAGCGCCGCATCTTGTTCTTCCAGTCCAGGTAGTTTTGTTTGATATTTCCCTTTTTGTCGAAGGGAAAAGGAATGTCGGCGCGCTCCCATTCCAGGCCCGCGCCTTTGATTTGCTCGTAGTTCTCCGAGGCGTGGCAGACGCCTTTCATGAACCCGCCTACCTTGCGGCGGGCCTGCTCCACCTCGGGGGAGCTATTCTTTTTCGCGTAGCTTGCCGCCCAGTGGAAGGGACCGTATTTGACTGTCGCCATCGCCTGGTCCATGATGAAATCTTCCATGTGCAAATGTATCCTTTCGGTTAGCTATTGGCTTTTTATAGTGCTCCGCACCACCCCCTCGGCGCGGAGCACTGAATTATACCTTTCCCGCCGCCATTTCTTCCTCCGCCATCATCTCGATCATTGCCGTCATCTCGGCCGACATTGTGTCCTCCTTGGCGATCAACGCACGGCGCTCGTTGAGGGCGGCGTACATATCCTCCATCTTCTTTCCTTCGATGTCGAAGAAAATCAGGTATATAAAGCTGAGGAGCCAGGGAACGAGGTCGCTGAAATTCTCCAGCAGGAACACTTTTGAATACATTGTGATGTTTTCACGCACCCGGTCCTGCGTCCAGGCCCTGTTGGCGGCGATGTTCGCGTCGTAGCCCGTCCATTTGAAGACCGCGATGGTTGTCAGGGCCCGCAGCGGGTCTGTGATCTTGCCGGCAAACATGGTGATCAGGCCGAAGGTGCCGTCGGGCCGCTCGCCGGTGACGTACTCCGTATAGTCGGCCTCGCGGCGCCGGATCTCGGCCTCCATGATGTCGCTGGGCGCGTCGTTGGAGACGATCAGCGCATCGAACAAGGCGAACACAAGGCCCGCCTTCCACCAGGTGCTCAATATTTTGTTGGGCCATATCAGGCCCAGAACGCCCGCGCAGGAGCCGAAGACCATATCCCAGGTGCGCATGAGCATCACGGTTTTGCGGAAATTGCCGCCGAAAAACTTCTTGAAGGGCGCCACCAGGGACAGGCTGACGATCTGCATGATCTGCCTTGGCATGTAGAAGGGCATGGAGCGGAACGCGCCGCCAAAGATCTCCATCTGCTGCACGACGTCCCAGGCGTAGCCGCCCTTGCTCCACCAACTGCCGGCCAGGCCCAGAACGAAACCGCGCATGGCGTATTTATTTTTCAGGATGTAGAACAGGGTTTTGGAGGTGGGGGCGGGCTCGGGCTGCAGCATGATGCGCTCGCGGCAGGTTATCGCCAGCAGCAGGCCGCCGCCGGTGCCGATGAAGGCGGACAGGATCCCGAAGCCGCCGAAGATCACGGCGGGGGAAACCTTGATCCAGCCGGAGCGCGCCAGGTCCAGCAGGGGTATGAGCATGCCGGCCAGGAAATCGCCGCTCCATTTATAGGCGTAGGTCTGCCAGAGCCCCACCTTCATGCGGTCCTCGGGGTTGGGGGTCATCAGCGTCAGGTAGCTATCCAGCGGGAGCTTGTAGATGAGGGAAAATGTGTCGCGGATCATCATCGTGACAAAAATAAATATGATTTTGCGGGGGTCGTCGGTGATGTCGTTATCGATGAATAGCCGCGCGCAGAACATCAGCGCCGTGGCGCCGTAATAGAACAGGGGACCGACAACAAGATAGGGCTGGGACTTCCCCCAGCGGGTGCGGGTTTTGTCGTAGGCGATGCCCATCAGCGGGCGGATCAGCGTGTTGTAAATCCCCAGGAGCGTTCCGATGAGCACGATATAGACCATATCAACGCGCAGCACGCTCACGAAGTAGAAGGTGCGGTAGGTGTCGTTGATCATCTCGCTCAGCTGCCGCCCCGCCCTGGAGACGGCCGGGACGCCGACCTCCTTGGCCCCGAGCTGCGGGGTGTGGAACATGCGCGTGGCGATACGTTTGAACGTATTGAGCTTATCCGGATCCAGCCTCGCGGCGGAGTGCTCCTCCGGGGCGAAAATCTGCTCGGTCAGCTTGCGTTTCGACGCCATTCTATCCCCTCCTTATGCCTTTTTTGCCGCGCGTTCTTCCTCCGCCATCATCTCGACCATGGCCGCCATTTCGGCAGACACGGTATCGTCCTTGGCCATCAGGGCGCGGCGTTCGTTGAGAGCGGCGTACATATCCTCTCTCTTCTTGCCCTGCAGGTCATACACAGCCATGACGATGATTCTGGCGATAAAGTTGAAAACATTGCTGAATTGATACAGGAAGTATGCCCTTGAATACATGGTGCTGTTTTCGCGCACGATACTTTGATTCCAGCGCCTGTTGGCCCCGATGTTGGGGTTGTAGCCCGACCACCGGAAAACCGCGATGGTCATCAGGGCGTTGACCGGGTCCAACAGCTTGCTGGCCAGGTTCGTCAGCAGGCCGATGGAGCCGTCGGGCCGTTCGCCGGTAACGTACTCCGTGTAGTCGCTGATTTCGCGGCTGATCTCGCTTTCCAGCACATTGGAGGGTGCGTCGTTGGACGTGCGAAGCACCTCGAAGAAGCAGTGCATTACGCCCAGCTTCCACCAGGAGCCTATGATATTCGGGAAAAAACCTAAGAAAGCCGGCGCCAGGCCGAAGAGCATATCCCAGGAGCGCATAAAGATGATGGTCTTCTTGTAGCTGCCGCCGAACAGCTTCTTGAAGGGTTCCACCAGGGCAATGCTGATAAAATTGGTGATGTGCTTTGGGATGCCGAACAGCGTAGCGGGAAGGAAGCCGCCCATGATCTCCATCTGGGTCACCACATCCCAGCTGTAGCCGCCCTTGCTAAACCAACTGGTCGCAAAACCCGCGACAAACTCGCGCATCGCGTATTTGTTTTTCAGGATATAAAACACCGCCTTATGAGGCGCAGCGGGCTTGGGTTGCAAAAGGATGCGCTCGCGGCAGTTGACCGCCATGAGCATGTTGCCGCCCACGCCAAAGAACGCGGAAACGATCCCAAAGCCGGCGAAGACGCTGCCCAGCGGAATGGGGAGAATCCCGGAACGGGCCATATCCAGCAGGGGAAAGATCATGAAGGAGATGAAGTCGCCGCTCCACCGCTTGGAGTACTCCTGCCACAGCCCGACGGACATGCGGTCATTGGGGTTGGGGCTCATCAGGCTGGTGTAATTATCCGTTGGTATCTTGTAGATCAGGGAGACCGTATCCCGGACCATCATCATCGCAAACACGAACACGATTTTCCGGGGGTCGTCGGTGATGTCGTTATCAAAGAACAGCCGCCCGCAGAACAGCAGCGCCGTGCCCGCGTAATACAGGATGGGGGCGAACATGGTGTAGGGCCGGGCCTTGCCCCAGCGGGTGCGGGTCCTGTCATAGGCGATGCCCATCAACGGGCGGACCAGGGCGTTGTATACGCCCAGGACCGTCTGTATCAGCGTGATGTAGAGCATATCGATGCGCAGCACGGTGATGAAAAAATATGTGCGGTAGCTGCCGTTGATCTGTTCGCTGATCTGCCTGCCAACCTGCGCCCAGGCCGGCATGGCGCGCTCCCGTGCCGAAAGCTGCGGTGTGTAAAACATACGCGCGGCGATTTGCTGGAATCGGCTTAGCTTTTCGGGGTCCATCTTCGCGGCGGAGTGCTCCTCCGCGCCGAATATCTGCTCGGCCAGCCTGCGCTTATCAGCCACTATCTCGCACCTCCCGACACGGTTACGGTGCAGGAGGCCCTGTAGTAACCATCCACCGATAGCGCGTAGACGACCGTCTGGCCGGGGGCCAGCGCGGTGACATTGCCTTTATCGTCCACGGCGGCGACGTCCGGGTCCTCGCTGTGCCAGGCGACGTCTTTGTAGGAGGCCCTCCTGGGCGTCACAGAAGCTGTCAGCTGCCTCGTTTCGCCGGCGCCCAGCTTGAGAGAACGTCTGTTCAGTTTGGCCTTCTCCACGGGAACCTTTACGTGGATGACGCATTCGTCCGTGTAGGTCTCGCCGCCCAGCTCGAAGCTCACCGTGATGACCGCCTCGCCGGGCTCTCTTCCCGCCTTCAGATAGCCCTCCTGGTCCACGGAGCACACGGCGGGGTCGCTGCTGGCCCAGATCACGGGGGTCTCCTGTCCGTCCGGGGCGTCGATGCGGGCGGTGAGCTGCGAATTTTCGCGCATGGCCATTGTCCGCGAATGGGCGGAGAGGCTGGCGGCGGGCCAGGTATAACGGAAGTTCACGTTCTGCGCCGCGGCTATGGACAGCGCGGTATCGCACAGACTGCTGAAATCCGGATCGAGCGTCAGCTCCAGCCGGACATCCGCATCCCTTCTGAATGCCAGAGAGTGCAGCTTACCAGTCGTGCGGTTCACCGCGGCCTCGATGCGCGCGTTGCTAAAAGTATACTCTATGCCGTTCAGCGCAGCGACGTCCGCCAGAGGGCCTTCCAGCATCGCGGCGACCTCCTCCGGGGCGCGCGTGCGGAACACCTCGCCGATCAGGGGGGAATCGTCCGCGAAATAGAGGATCAGCGTGTAGTTGGGCCGGTAGTCCAGGACAAAGATAGGTTTCTCTTCCGTGCCCTTGGCGTTGCATCCGGGGCACTGGAAGTGCGGCTCGCTCTCGCCCCTGCGGCAAGCGGCGCAGCGATAGTATATGAAATCGCAGACCGCGTCCTCCAGCTCTTCAGGCTCGAAAGGCAGGCCCCACTGGAGCGCGGCGAAACTATCGTGGTACTGCGTTTCGCCGTTGGGATATTTGTCATGCAAATGCCCGGAGGCGCCCGGCAGGATGAGCTTCAGGGCGTTTTTCAGCCATTCTATATCCGTGGTACTCCCCCCGGGGAGGATGAACTGCGCGCTGCCCGCGTCAATATTGAAAGAAGTATCGTAGGTAAGCTTCGGTTTTTCCGCCAGAGCCTTATCCAGGGCGGCAGACAGGAACGCGTAAATCTCCTCGCTGCCTTCCGGTGGGTTGGTGATCGTTTCGTCCAGATCGGCGATTGGGGGCTGCTGCCCTTCGCGGCTGAGCAGGTCGTTGGCCCCCAGGGCTATGCCGCCGAGAAATACGAGTATCAGGAAGATTACCACGCCGCGTATGATCCAATTGCGGGCCTTCAGGCTGCCCTCCAGTTTTACGCTCAGGGATTCGGAGGTCAAGTGCTCATGCTTGTGCTCTTTGTGTTCGCTCATGCGTCCGCACCTCCCAACTCAGTCTCTATCACAGCCTCGCGCTCACGGGTCTCGGCGGTCTCCACCACGGGGTAGGGGAGGTCCGCCAGCTGTATCTCGCCCTTTTTGACCTTTTGCCAAATTTCCCTGCGCTCCTCGTCGCCCTCGGCACAGGTAACATGCACGCCCTTTTTGGCAAGCATTAAGTTTGCCACGGCCGTGCACGCGAACGCGGCCAGGCCCAGCAGCGCGCCGTAGCCCATCGCGCCGGAGAAGATGGGGTTGGCCAGGGCGTTCGAGGCGTTTTGCACCAGGATGCCCGCCGCAAAGCCGCCCGCACAGGTCAGTGCGCCCAGCACGCTGAGTATTCCCGCCGCCAAGGACATGCCCTTGAGCTTCACGAACGAAAACAGCGAGATGACGAGCACCAACACGGCAAACAGCACCGCCAGCGCCGCGGCCCCGAAGAGGATGACGCCCTTTTGGAACAGGGCGCTCCACTGGCCGCCGGACATGGACAGCAGAAAGGGCAGGCCGTCCGGGTCGTCCATGAACAGGTTCATAAAGCCAAGGAGGCCCGCCTGCCAACTCTGTGCCCCGAAGGGCATCTTCGCGCTTAAGCTCCCCCAGGGCAGCAGAAACGACACCGCCGGCAAGAAACTCACGATCAGGCGGGCCTTTGCCCAGAAGCTGCCGGCCAGCCCCGCCTTCGTCCTCTTGCTGCCGACCCGTATGGATCCCATGCTCAGTTCGGAGCGCTTCGCGTCCTCGTAGAAGCGCTCCTCAAAGCCATAGAACATGAGATTGGCGCCGCAGCCCGGGCAATTTGGCCGCCAATCGGTCATACGCAGCCGTCTGTTGCAATGTGGGCAGTTGCTCAATGCACTCTCCCCCTTTTGTTGGATTTCCCCTATTGTAGCACATCCCGACAGAAATTACTAGATGCCACGCCAATTTTTTATTAAGAATTTTTCCCTGCCCAGATTACGGCGCGGCCTGTACGGCGGCCCGCCGGATTTCCCCGGTGATCGCCCCAGAGATGCTCAACGGTAAAGCCGGCCTCATCCAGCCAGCCCAGGACCTCCTTCAGGTCAATCACCCGCTTGCGGGACAGCCATTCCTTCCCTATGCTTCGTCCGTCTTTTGTGATCACTTGCGTGCGCCTGCTGCCGAAGGTCAGCTTTGTTCGCCGGTCATAGCCGCCGCCAGCCAGCAACCGGTATGTGCCGTAGGTGCCCGCGCTGTCCGTGCCCTCGAAGATAACCCGGTCACGCTTTGCCGGGCCGAACGATCTGGCGGGGTGCGGGTGACAGTCGAAGTCCAAGTAGGCGTGCCCGCCGGGCCGCAGGGCATCATAGGCCCGGCGCAGGAGGAGCTGCTGGGCCTCCATGTAGTCGCCGTCCGTCACGATGTTGAACAGCACGTTGCCAGCCAGCACGATGGCGTCGAAGCCCTCGCCCCAGGGCTCTTTCAGGGCGTCCTTCAGGCTCCAGGCGATGGCTCCCCCCGCCCTTCGGGCACCCCCCTCGCAAGCGAAGGGGGCTTGGAGTTTCGCCTCGATACGCGCGAGGCAGGCCTCGTCCATGTCGAAGCCCACAACGTCGTGCCCGGCCTTGGCCAACGGTACGAGAATGCGGCCTGTGCCGCAGGCAGCCTCCAGCACGCGCAGGGGGTTTGGGCCCAAGGTACGCAGCAGGCAGTCGATGTCGTGGGTCTCGGTAATGCACTGGTCATAGACTTCGGCGTACCAGTTGTCCATGATCTGCTTGTCAGTCAGCATGGTATTCTCCTTTTGAATTGTTTTGATTTATCTCCAGCCTCCCCAGAGGAAATGGCGGCATGGCCAGGGGCTTCACCGCGATGGACATGAGCAGCACGGGGTTGTCGTCCGCGGCCACCCGGTTGGAATCCAGCGCGCCGCAGGCACGGCAGCGATGTATGATGGCCCACTCGCCGTTTTTGCGCACCCACACGCCTATGGGCTCCATCGTCCCGCCGCATACGGAGGCACGGTCGCCGGGCGTGTCCTCATCCAGATGCACGCTGGAAAGGCAGCGCGGGCAGTGGTTGCGGTGCCGGGTGCCCGCGCCCTCAGGCGTGACGGGCGCGCCGCAGGCTTTGCAGGTGAAGCTCTCTTCGCATGGAATATTTCGATATTTGCTCATGTACTCATCGATTCCCCCTTTCGTCAATGCGCCT
>Ga0123353_10006660_pt1 | contig 15442 bp, 8 predicted proteins | sample TergutLab28metaG_3_FD_92763 | JGI IMG/M metagenome (GOLD analysis project Ga0123353, IMG submission 92763) | Labiotermes labralis P3 segment gut microbial communities from Petit-Saut dam, French Guiana - Lab288 P3 | ecosystem: Host-associated > Arthropoda: Insects > Digestive system > Gut ... | reverse complement strand
TTCTCCATTTTCGTCATAATCAATACAAGGCGCAAGATATTCTTCAATCATTGTATTATAAAAAAATTTATCGGATATATTGACATTTTCAACAAAATCATGCAAAATAATTTCTTTTTAACAGTGAAAGTAACTTTTCGTCAAGTACGCTACTTGACGAAAGTAATTGTAGGATTTTGCCCCAATTTATCGCCAAACCCTGAAATTCACCAGCGCAAGGGTAGGGGAGTGGTCAGAACATTTCAGGCAAACAAGTGTAGTACAAGGGCAATGACTTTTTTAGACAGGATTAACAGGATTGGCAGGATTTATATAAAGTGTTTGAACTTGATATTGGCGCAGATAGGGCAACAACCTCTTGTTGTGGATATGGAGTGCGGCGGCTTGCCGCCGCTTTCTCAACGGGGGCTTGCCCCCGTTGGCGGCGCAGGGACAAGCCGCCGCACTCCATATCCACCACCACAGTCCCGTTGTCCCGTAGTCCACCATTCGAATTACGGACATAGGACAACGGACTACGGGACATAATGGCGTAAAAAAATCATGGCATCTATTAATGCCAAGGGGAATTACTACACAAACAACGTCGCATAATATGTGTTATGTCAAGTAAATCGTGCGGGAATTTTTTGTTGAAATTTATGCTTGCTTTTCCGGGAGGTTTTTTGGTATCTTGATTTTTCAATTCTGAACTTGGGGTGGTAGCTCAGTTGGTAGAGCACCACGTTCGCAACGTGGGGGTCGGGAGTTCGAATCTCCTCCGCTCCACCATTTTCAGAATGCGTTTCGTTAGAACTTCCTACTGCACGCCCATCTCTTTGAGTTCTTCTTTCAGGAGTTTCAGGGTATTGTCGTCTTTGCCGGCCTTTTCGAGGGCGGTGTCGAAAAAGGCCTTTGCCTCCGCGCGCGCTTTGGCGGCGTTGGCGGCGTCGGAGAGGGAGTCGTAAAGCTCGGCGATGCGGAGCGCGTTGCGGCCGAGTATCCATTCCTTGCTGTAGGCGACGCCCGTGGTGGGGTCGTGTTCCTCGTCAGGCCCGACCTCGTTCATGGCTTTCATGAATTCGCGGAAATACCCGATGGCCTCTTCCGTCTTCTTGTGGACGAGGGCGCGGTGGGCCTTGACCTTGGGGATGGACATCGCGTGCCACTCTTTGGGCTTGTCCGGGACGCCGCGCTCCAGCATCGTCAGCACCAGATCGTAATCCTCCACGATGAAGGCGCCGTCGAGCAGCTTGAGCTTCATCGCGTTTTTGGCGTCTTCCTCTTGGCATGCCTCCGCGATACGCTGGCCCACGGCACACAGGCTTTTGATGGCTTCGTGGTCTTCCACGAACTCGTAAAAATAACGCTCGAACAGGCTGGCCACTTGGTCGGCGGACACTTTGGCATCCAGCAGGGCCACGAGGCGTTCCCGCAAGACGCGCTTGTCGGTCAGCATCCCGATGTCAACCCAAATCCGCGCGGCATAGCCTGCGGAGGTCGTTTTGGACGCGGCGGTCTGGAACACGCTGTGGCAGATTTTTTCGAGCAGCTGGATCTGCTGGCTCTTCTGTAACGTCTGGAACGTCTGGCGCAGCAGCGCGGCCAGCACGTCGTCGTTCAGTTGCGCGGCGCACGTCTCGACCGCGCCCTGCACCCCTTGCCAGTCTTTCTGGGCCAGCAGGGATTTGAGGTTGGCGGTCGCGGCAAAGTCCCGGTATTCCCGCGCCGCGCCCTCTTGGCTGGCGCCGAGGCTCGCGAGTACGGCGGCGGCCTGTTCGAACTGCCCCGCGCTAATCATCGCGTTGACGGTCTTCTGCAACAGCGGCACGGCCTTTTCGGGGCGGAGGTCCCTGATGATCTCGCCGACCCCGCTGCCGATGGCCGCGGGGTCGCCCACGGCGGCGGCGGCGGCGAGCTGCCATTCCAGGGCCTGCGGGCGCAGGCCCTGCGGCAACATCTTCCCCTTGCCCAGTGCCAGCAGTTCCCCGCACCACGCGAGCGCGGCCGCGTGGTCGCGCTTGCCCAGATGGTAGGCGTGTACGCGCCCGAACACGCTTTGCGCAAGCTGCGGCTCTTTCTGCCACGTCTTCAGGACCAGCGCGCCGGTCTCACTGCCCTTGTCCTGCGCGATCAGCAGGTCAACTTTCCGCGAGAAGAAACCCGAGCGGTGGGCCTTGTATTTCTTGTTGGCCAGGCACTTGTCCAGCAGTGCCAGCGCGGTATCCATCTGCCCTTGCGTCTGCAAGTCGAGGATTTCCGCGAACCGCGCCTCGACCTCCTGACACAAGGCCTGCGCCTGTAACGCTTGCCGATCGCTCTTTCGCTGCTTCGACCTGCAGCCGGAGCCCCCCCCGACCAGCACACACACCGCCAACACGCCCAACATTACCGCCCACACACGTTTCTCTGATGCTCTCATTTCGAACTCCTCATTCCTCATTTCTAGTTTCTCGTTCCGAATCACTCATGACTAAACCAGTCTCCGCGTCATTCGATGACGACGGGGTACGATGGCTTCAGGCTGTAGGACGTCGCGCCTGATTTCGCCGTCTCCGGCAGCACATACGCGCCATAGCCGACAGGCTCCCCTACCCCATCCCGTGTCAGCACGCCGAGGTACTTCACGGTCGCCGCCTTGGCCGCGCCGGGGGCCACCCGCAGGAACGTCCCGTTGAAGAGGCCTGTCGCGGGCTTGACGGTGAGTTTCGCCCCGACAGGGTTGTCCGTCGGGTCCGTCGTCAAGGACGCCGCGCCTTTCGCGTTGAAGGTCAGCGGGATGCTCAGTGGCACCGCGTTCACGGCCGCCGTGAACGCCGCGCCGCTGTAAGAGGACTCGACGGTCGCGACCTTGGCGTAGAACGCGCCGAACGGCTCCAGTACGGCGGCAAAGCCGTCGAGGGGCGCCGTCACGCTCTTGCCTGGATAGGTCCACTGCCACGCCACGGCCGGGTCCGGTGCGATGCGGTTGCCGTCCGGGGCCGTGGCGCCCGGTCGGACGGTCAGCAGCCCGCTCGCCGCGCCGCGCTTACTGTAGAGCGGGGCGAACACGGGGACGGCCGCCTCTGCGCCCGTGACCAGGAGCGTGGTGGAGGCGGAGAGCTTGATCCCGTCCGGGAGGTTGCCCGCGAGCTTCACGCCGCCGGTCTTGTTCACGGTCAGGGTCAGGTAGCCCGCGCCCTCTTGGACGTTATCCAGCACGCCGCTCGTGAACATCGCGCAGGCGGTGACCGGGAGGGCGACCGTGTAGTAGCCCTGATACTTGGTCAGCTCAGACATCGCGAACGCGTAATCCGCAGACAGCGATTTCTTGTTCGCCTTAAACATATCCCAGCGTCCCGCGAGTTCCAGCGCGTCCGCGCCGATTTTCCCGCCAAACGCGAACCCGGACACACCCCACGCGGAGGTGTCAACGCTCAGGCTCAGCGCCTCCCCCTTCTTGGTCAGGAACTGCGCGGTGTAAACCGTCCCGTCCGTTTCGCGCCACCCCTTGGTCGAGAAGCTGACGGCGGCGCCCCGCATCGTGGCTTTCACGGAGAGCGCCCCAGCGGCAGAGGCTTTCATCGTGAACACGCCCGCGACCTCCGCCGTCCCGTTCGTCAGGTAGCCCGTGAACACGCCCTGCGCGTAAGGCGACAGCGGCGCGATGGTCATCATCACCGTCACGTTTGCCGAGAGATTGTTCGGGTTCGTCGCGGTCACGGTGACGAGGAACGTGCCGGCCTTTGTCGGGACGCCGTAAATCTCGCCCGTGGCCGAATTGATTTTCAGGCCGCCCGGCAGCTTCGAGGCCTTGAACGTCGCAGGGCGCTCGCTGATGCCCACCGAGTGGGAGAAGAGCGTCCCGACGGTCGGGACCGGCGTCCCGGTCCCCGGCGCCAGCACGGGCGGGGTCGTGTAGGACGTCCTCAAGCGGAAGAGGGCGGTGTAGGTCGCGTTGGTCGCGGGGGCGACGAGGCGCGACGCGGCCGCCACCCCGTCCGTCCACTCCACGAAGACGCTCTCTGGAGAGGGTTTGGCGGTGAGGGTCACGCCCTTGCCCGGCACGACCTGCCCGCTGGCCGGCGAGAGGACCACGGTGTCGCCCGGGCCGCCGCCGGAGGCGATGCCCGTCACGACCGGCACCCAGACGAACGACACGGTGAGGGTGGCCGTCTGCCCGGCCTTGATGGACACCTTGAGCTTGGCCGGGGTCAGCCAATTGAGGCTCGGCGGACGGAAGCTCAACGTGTAGGAGCCAGGCCGCAGGGGGTAGTTCGAGGCGGCCGAAACGAAGTCCTTGCCGTCGGCGCTCCACATCGCCGTGAGGAGGTTCGCCCCCGTGAGGCTGTCCACGAGCCTGATGTTCAGGTAGCCCGGCGTGGGGCCGGGGTCTTTCGCATAGACGGCGGTGAGCGCGACGTCGGTGCTCGGCATGATGAGGCTGGTCGTCGGGGCGTTCACGTTAAACCCGGCGCCGAGCGAAATGCCCACAGGCGCGACCTCCCACCACACGAACACGAAACTGGCCGAGGGCGGCGGCGGCGCGGTGACGGGAACCGTCACGCCCTCTTGGACGGGGATGGTCCGGGTCACGCCACCGCCGGTCGTCGTGAGCAGGTGGACATCCGGCGGCAGGGGGTCCATGATTTTGTAGGTCGCGGTCAGCACGACGTTCCCGCCGTTCGCGGTCAGGGTTGTCGCGGACGCACTGGGATTCGCGAGGCCCGCGGTATCGCCCACCCAGCGGACGAACTCATACCACTGCTCCGGCGCGTTCGCCGTAACCGTCACCACCGTGCCGTTCGTGTAGCTGCCGCTGCCGTTGCCGTTCACGACCGTCACCGACGTGAAGGCGTCATCCACCTGATAGATCGCGGTCAGCGCCACGGCACTGTCCGGCATGGTCACGACCGTATTCGCGTGGTTCGCGTTGAACGTCGCCCCCAGCGACGTGCCGGGCGGCAGTACCTCCCAGCGCAGGAACTTCAGCGCCATGTTCCTGTGCTCGGCGGTGATCGGTATCTGTATCCCCTTGATGAACAGCCCGTTCGTATTGACGATGCCGTTCGTTACCGCGAACGAATGCTCAACGCCCAGCGTCCACGCCAGACGGAAACCGACGGTACTGTACGTATTCGTCACAACCCCCGGATACCGTGTGGCCGACAGGCACTCATTCGCCATACCGATCCAACTTCCGCCGCGCACGATGCGGGAATTCAATGGGCTCCCTCCTGCACCCTTCGGGTCCTTCTGCGCCCCCGTCTCGTAATCGCCGGAAAACCAGTCCAGGCACCACTCGTTCACGTTGCCGTGCATATCGTAGAAGCCCCAGCTATTCGGGAGTTTCTCGCCGACCGGGTGGGTTGTTCCGGCTTGATCGCCGAACCACGCGTAATTCCCGAGCGCCGCCGCGTTGTCCCCGAACGAATAGTCCGTCGTGGTCCCCGCGCGGCAGACATACTCCCACTGCGCCTCGGTCGGCAGGTCGAAGCCGAAGCCGCCGCCGCTGCCCGCCTTTGAGCGCATCGTCGCGATGAACGAGCCGCTGTCAATGTCCGCCGACACCGGCCACTGGGCGCCGCTGACCGCGCCGCGCAGCGCCGCATACGAGACCCACTCAACCGGGCGCATCTCGCGCCCCGCACCCGAGAACACGCAGTTGGGCCACCACCCTGCGGCCTGCCGCCATTGCGCCTGCGTGACCGGGAACAGCCCCATGTAGAACGCCTCCGTCAGCTTGACCGGGTGCGCCGTCGCGGGCCATCCGGCGGGCGTGTTGCCGCCCATGGTGAATTCTCCTGCCGGAATCTTCCGGAACACCATCGCCGAGGTCTTGTAAACATCGGTGTTCCACCCCCCCGCTGGGGGCTCGTTCGTGTAGGACGATGCCCCCGCCGCCAAATCAACGACCAGGTACGTCCGTTCCACCATCGGCACGGGGCGGTACGCCGCCATCACCCGCGCCGCAACGTCAACGGTCAATATCGTGTTCTCGGCCAGAGGGTTCGCGAGGAGGTGCGTATCCCCTACCCACCTGTCGAACACGTGCAGCGCGGACGGCGCGGCGGCGGCAGAAACCGGAACCGCGGCCCCGTGCTGATAATGCCCCGAGCCGTTCCCGTCCGTCACCGTCACCGGATAGAGGATGAACGGGTAGGTCGCGGCGAGCGTGATGTTGACCGTCTTCATCGTGAGCAACGTGTTCGTGGCCGTGAGGTCTGCCACCGCATCCTCCGCGAGTACACTCCCCTGCCACCTGAACGAATGATGCAGGGGAGGCGGGGCCGGGGCGGAGATGGTGACCACATTCTCGTTCGGCCGCGCCGAAAGCCATTCGCTGTAATAGGGGGAGCCGTCGTAAGTCAGCGTCAGCAGGTACAGTTGCTCGTAGGTCGCGGTGAGGGTGACGTCCGACTCGGGCATGACGAACGTGACGCTGTTGCTCGTGGGGTTCGTGATCGTGATGTCGCCCGCCCACGCCCATTTGTCGAACCGCCACGCCGAGTTCGTCGTGTTCGCCGTGACCGTCACCGTCGCGCCGGGCCAGTAGTAGCCGATGCCCGTCCCCGTCCCCTCCACGATCCCGTTCACAACGGTCACCTTCGGGAGGTTCGTGCAAACCGCCTCGACCGTGATGTCCGCTTTGGGCATGATGAGCGTCGTCTCGGCACTCCACACGTCAGCCACCACATCTCTGACATCCCCTATCCAGAGGACGAACGGCTGACCGTCAGACATATTGGTTGCCGTGATGGAGACGACTTGACCCTCCTCGTAGTTGCCACTGCCCGTCCCGCCCAGGACGGTCAAACTAAAATTATTCGTGCGGTACGTCGCCTCGATTGTGATGTCCGCTTGGGGCATGGTGAGCGTCGTCTCGGCATTCTTCACGTCATCCACATTTCCGACATCCCCTATCCAGCAGTCGAACACCTGATTCGTCGGCGGGGCATCGGCCCAGATGGTCACAATATGACCGTTCGTATAGCTGCCGGTGCCGTTGTGCGTCCCGTTCGTGTCGCCGGCATCGGCGTACTGCGTCCCGTTCGTGAGGGTCAGCGAGAAATACGCCGTCGGTACTTCGAGATACACGCGGAAGCCAGTCCATTTTTCCCTACTACTAAAATCATCGCTAAATGTACACGTACAAAAAGATGCAGACCTGGTACAATTCCCCCCCCTGAAAACGCCCTCACCGACGACCTCCCCAACGTTCCCCAGCATATCGTACAGCCCCCAAGCGTTCGTTGTCAGTTGCCCGACATTCTGCACAGAAGAACCGCTGTTTTCCACAAACCACGCATAATTCGTCAGGTTATCGGCAGTATTCCCATGGTAATAAAGCGTACTTGTGCCAGCACGGCACGCATATTCCCACTGCGCGGCCGGGGGCAGTGCGAACGCGAGCGTATTTGTCGCAGGCCAATCGTTGGGGTCAATACTATAAGTCAGGATTGTCAAAAACGTTTCGTAATTACCAATTATCTTCCCGAAGTCGTCTTCAAGTGTCGCCGCCACCACCGAATTGGTCTTGTCGTCAGGCGTAGAACTCGAAAGGCGCGCGGCCTGCCCGACCGTCACCTCGAACACGCCGATGTAGAAATCGTCTGTGATGGGTGGATATCCCTCCCCTACTCCATCGGCGAACGAGCCGCGCAGGATGCGCCTCAACACCAGCTGGTCCGTCTTGTGCACATCCGTCCAACCGTTGGTAGGCACGTCAGGCAAATAGGTGACCTTACTCGGTCCTCCATTCGTCTTCGGGAGTTCGATAACCATATACGTATCACTCCTCTGCGCCATCAGATGACCCGTGCCACAAAAGAGGGACACGCCCGCAACTAAACCCGCACACAACCACTTATTCATTGTTCTCTCCTTTCAGAAAACCAATTAAACACAAACATTTTGCGCATAGTATGCACGTTCCCGCGCCAATAGTCAAGCTCGCAGACATCAATTTTCATTTTTTTCGCTGACCCTATGGAGTGCGGCGGCTTGCCGCCGCTTTCTCAACGGGGGCTTGCCCCCGTTGGCGGCGCAGGGGCGAGCCCCTGCGGTTAAAAGCGGCGGCAAGCCGCCGCACTCCATATCCTAAAACGGGGACATGGGTTCACTTGCCCGGTATTCATAAGGTGGTACGGGCATTCCTGCCCGCAATAATCGGCATCACGGGCAGGAATGCCCGTGCCATCTTAAAAATCTCCCTTGACTTTTTCAGAAAAATTTGAAAAACTTTCACCCGTATTCCTTTTATAAGGGAAACCTTGTAGGGAATGTGTGAAACGAACGGTCTAACCGCTACCCGTGGGAAAAGGCATTCAAACTGTTCGGCGCGATGGACGGTTCCGGCGCGCAGGAAATCACAAACCAAACGAAAGGACACAAAACCATGGCATACACAGTCAAGACCACCACCAGTTACGGTAAACGCGTATCCAACTCCTTCAAGGGGATTGCCGGCGGGTTCATCGCGTTCCTCCTCGGCACCATCCTGCTCTTCTGGAACGAGGGCCGCTACGTCGCCCGCCAGAAAACCATCGGCGAGGCCCAGCAGAAGGCGAGGCACATTGACTTCGACGACCTGGCCACCGTGGACGCCGACCTCGACGGGCGGGTCATCCACGCCTCGGGGCTTGCGGACACCAAGGAGGTGTTGACCGACGATCTGTTCGGTGTCAGCACCGTGGCCATCGCGCTCGAGCGCAAGGTCGAGTATTACCAGTACGTCGAGAACTCGCGCGAGGAAAAGGCGGACAAGGTCGGCGGCAGCCAAGAGACCACCGCCACCTACACCTACAAGCCGGAGTGGGTCGGCAAGCCCATTGACTCCGGGGGGTTCGCAGACCCTGACTATAAAGCCTCCAACAAGGTGCTGACAACGGGGGTCGAATCCAAAATCCAGCTGTCCCCCAACGTCACCTTCGGCGCGTACAAACTGCCCAAGGATCTCGTCCGGCGCATCTCCAGCCATGTTGCCGTGATCCCCGCCATGACCTCCGAGCTCGAGGTGCTGAACCAGAGACTGGGCGGAAGCACGCCTCCTGCGTCAGTACCCGCGACGGCCCCTGCCGCCGCGCCGGCGACCGAAGCCCCCGCAGGTGACGCGCCGCCAGCCGCGGCCCCTGCGGCAGGCGGTTGGACACCGCCGTCGGAACGCCAACAGGCCGCCCCGGCGGCCGAAGCCCCCGCAGGCGACGCGTCGCCAGCCGCGGCCCCTGCGGCCGGCGGTTGGACGCCGCCGTCGGAGCGCCAGCAGGCCGCCCCGGCGGCTGTGGAGACGCCCGCGCAAACGCCTGCGGCCGGAGGCATGGTGCATCTTTTCGGGAACCAAGTGTATATCGGGAAGAGCTCCGGCAGCCCGCAAATCGGCGACGTGCGCGTCACGCTCACGAAAGTCATGCCCGCCGAGGTTTCCATCATCGCGGAGGTCAGCGGCAAAACGTTCCAGGCCTACACCTCGTCGAACGGCGGCGAGTTCCTGGAGTTGCGGATGGGCACCGTCAGCAAGGCTGGCATCATTGCGTCCGCACGCCACCAAAACACCGTGCTCGTGTGGATTCTGCGCCTCGTCGGCACCCTGCTGGTGATTGGCGGTCTGAACGCCATTTTCGGCTTCATCACCACCCTCGCCAAGGTTGTGCCGTTTGTGGCATCCATCCTCGGCGCGGGCATCGGGCTTGTCTGCAACGTGCTAGGCTTCGCGTGGTCACTGCTGATCATCTCCCTCGCGTGGCTCTTCTACCGGCCGCTCGTCGGTGTTCCGCTGGTGCTCGCGGCCGTCGCCCTGATTTTCTATCTGAAGAAAGCCGCGGCGCAGAAAAAGGCCGTCGCGCCGCCAGACGGAACGCCCAGCTCATAACAGGGAGGAATGCTAGCCCATGAAACGCCTGTCGCTAACCCTCCTGAGCCTGAGCGCCGCAACGGCCTTCGCCGCGTCGCCGGGGGAGATCAACATCAGAGCCGTGCTGGGGATGCCCGGCCGCGCCGCCGACGCCAAGGACTACGTTCCCACGTGGATGGACAGCGGGACGTGCTACACCGCACGCCTCCTCGGCGACATCCCGAAAGACGAGCCCATGGGCGACATGGTGATTGACTTCCTCGGCGCCACGCTGCACGAGGGCGGCCTCGGGTTCAAGCTGAACGTGCGCGACGACGACGGCTGGATGTCCGTCGCCGAGGACGCGCACCCCTTCAAGAAACACGACTTTTTCGAATACCGCAAGCTGGGTGGCGACGATCTCCTGCTCGTGCGCGACGCCGTGCTAGGGACGGTCAAGGACGTGTTGTGCAGGAAAAGCGGCGATGAGGATTTGCGCAAACGCGCCATCCGCAACCTGCGCGAACTGGGGCTGGCCGGTGTCTATCACGGGCCGCAAGGCGAGGTGCGTTTTTCGCGCGAGCGCAACGTCATCGCGGGCCCGTGGGACGTGGGCGACGTGGCCTACACGTTCGCCGAGGCGTTTGGCGACACCCCTACCCTGATGATTGTCACCGAAGACAAAGCCCAGGCCTACGCCATGCGGAAGACGCTCACGGGGCTGGTGCTGTCGCCCATGAAAGTGAGCGCGACGTCCGACACCGGCTGGGAGCCCGACGACGCCAAAGGCCGCATCACGCTCACGAAAACCGCCGATGCGGACGCGAACGCCCGCGGGCGTTACCCTCTCACCGCACAGCGCGTCCTCTCGCTGACCGAAGTGCGCTTCTATGCGGGCGAGCCGCTGGCGGAGAACCTCAAAATCATGCGCAACGAGATGTTCGCCCGCCACAATCTCGCATTCAAAAACGGGGAGATGCGGACGTATTTCGACGCGCAGGCCTGGTACAAGCCCGAGCATGACAACGTGGGCAACCTCCTGAACGAAATCGAAAACATCAACCTGATGCTCATCCAAACACTGGAGAGAAACGTGAAGGATGACGCCACCTGCAACTGGATACCCCACTTCTGACCGTCACCCATGAAAAAGAAACGCCTGATCGAACGCACGCAATTAAATGTATGGAATCCGGAGCGGGGATGTGGTAATGTAGTGAAACGCAGATGACAAAATGGTTTTAAGAGGGGTATTATGGATGAAGCACTAAAGGCATTGGATAAGGAGACGCGCGACAAGGTGAGTTTCATCTCGTTCATCATTCCCTCTTTTGCGGAGGCATACAAAATGAACGTGCAAGACGCCTATCGGTATTTGAAAAAATATGGCGGCTTGGATTTTTTGCGTGAGCACTGGTGGGCATTGCATACCGAGAACCCCTTTTGGGCTGTGCGTGACCTGTTTGAGGTTTGCCATCAAAACGGAGGGTCGAGGTGAGGGTCTTTCACGGAAGCTATATGCCTGTCAGGGAAATTGACTTGTCAAAGGGCAGGATCAACCTTGATTTCGGGAAGGGGTTTTATGTTACCAATATCCGCTCCCAAGCGGAGTTCTGGGCGGAAAGAGCAGGGGCATTTCATAAAACGAAGGGGGTTGTGTCAGAATTTGAATTTTACGATAACGCCTTTGAGTATTATGGTTTGAACGTATTGCGCTTTTCAGGCTATACAGAAGCGTGGTTGGATTTCGTCATGAAAAATCGTGATCCGAAAACACCGATTCCTGCTCATGATTACGATATTGTTGAAGGTCCCGTCGCCAACGACGATGTGACAGACCGCATTGAAGATTACCAGAAAGAAATTGTATCCAAGGCAGACTTGCTGAAAGAACTCGCTTTTAGCAAACCCACGCACCAGATTTGTCTTTGTACGGTTCGTTCGCTACAAATGATTGAGTTGATTGGCACAACGTATTACATTAATGTCAAGCATATTTCCAAGCCGATAATTGGAAGATTGATGATGGAGGGCAATTTTGAGGAAAACGATGCCGAAGATATTTTTTACAATTCCAATATATTTACCCAACTCGCCGACGAAACCTCCGGGCTTTACGAAAAGCCGTGGCAGGAAATCTACGGGATGCTGAAAAAGGAATTGGAAGAATAGAGCCACGGATTTTTTACCCCAAAGGAATGCACGTTATGAAACCACTCCCCCACATCTTCGCCGTGAGTACCGCCGCCACCCTTACAGCGATGGCGGAGCCCAAAATTGACCCGTTTCCGAATTTCGTCGCGCACGTGGACTACAAAAACGCCATGCGCGTGAATATCACCAACCCGTAACCTCAAACAAGGAGTACAAACCGTATGAACGCTACCAAACGCATCATCGCCACACTCGTCACACTGGGCCTCGTGTCCAGCACCGCCGTCGCCGCGCCATCCGTCAAGTTCAGCTACAACACCTTCACCGTCACCGAAGGCGTCAACGACGCCGTGCTAGCCCAGATCAAGGCGGACATCGGCAAGGCGGACAAGGCGAAGCTGAGCTTCAAGCTGGAAAAAATCACCAACGAAGACCTCGCCAGGTTCTGCGCCGCCTTCCCGGACGCGCCCGAGCTTGAGGTCTCCGACAGCAAAGACCTGGATTCCTTCGCGCCCGTCGCCAGCCTCAAAAACCTGCGCGGCTTCGGCATGTCGAGAACCAAGGTCGCCGACCTCTCGCCGCTGGCGGGGCTCACGCAGTTGGAGCGCCTCGACCTGACGGGCGACGCATTCGGTCCTGACCTCAAATGGATGAGCCGCCTGGCCAAGCTGGAATACATCTCCCTTTACGGCGGCGACAAGCTCGTCTCCTTCGCGGGCATCCCCGCGCTGCCCGCGCTCAAACGCGCCGCGTTCATGAACGCCGCGCCAGCCGACCTCACCCCGCTCGTCACCGCGCTCACCGGCCTGACGGAACTCAAGCTGAACAACTGTACCCTCAAAGACCTCACGCCGCTCGCCAGCCTCGCGAAGCTTGACGAGCTGAACCTCTACGGCGCAAAGGTCAAGGACTTCTCCCCGCTGGCCGGATGCGCCAAGCTGCGCACCCTCAACTACTACGCCACCAAAGACTCGGACTACAGCACGCTCGGCAAGCTCACGCAGGTAGAGGACCTTCAGGGCGGCCTGACCGACCTCGCCGACATCGCGTGGGTCGCGGCCCTCCCCAACCTGAAAAAACTCAGGGTCTTCGCCGAGAACGTCACCGACTACACCCCGCTGGCCAAGGCCAAGGTCGAGCACCTCACCATCTGGAACATGAAGAAAAACGTTGACCTCACCCAGCTCTCCGGCGCGACTTCCCTCACCTACCTCAAAGTGTGGAGCATGGACAAGGGCGTCAGCGGCTTTGACGGCATCGGTGCGCTCGTCAACCTGAAAGAGCTCATCATCAACACCGTGAACAAAAAGGAAGGCGACGTGGACGTGGCCTTCCTCAAGACCCTCGTCAACCTGGAAAAGCTGGAGCTCTACGAAAGCAAAATCCTCAACTTCGACACCGTGGCATCTTGCGCCAAGCTCACCGATGTGAACCTGGTCAAGAGTACCGGCATCACCAGCCTCGCGGCGTTGAAGAAACTCCCCGCGCTCAAATCGCTGACCATCACCAAAAACGTCTTCCCTGCCGATGAGCTCGAAGGCTTCGACCCCAAGGTGAAAATCACGCAAAGGTAATTTTGCCTACTGAGTGCCGCCCTTGCAGGGCTGGGAGATGTGCCAATATCAGGTTCAGCCCAGATTACGCGTATAGGAAAAACGGTGGTAGTGGATATGGAGTGCGGTGGCTTGCCACCGTTGGCGGCGCAGGGGCGAGCCCCTGCGGTTAAAAGCGGCGGCAAGCCGCCGCACTCCATAAATGGCCTTGGTCGCTGTAAAAAAAGACACGACGCCCCCGTTGAATTTTGCGCTTGTTTTTCCGTTGGATTTCCGCCATACTTTTAAACTTTAAGGGATGCAAAATGGATTTCACGGAGATTCCGAGAGAAGATGACGATGAGGTGATGGACGATTTGGAGCGTAGGCCGGGGTGCGCGTTGCGCATCGCACGTTGGTTCCTTGCCGTGACGTTTTTGCTCGTCCTCGCGCTGGGGCTGGTGCCGACGCTGATGTCGTCGGACCCGGGCCGGGCGTGGGCGATTCGGAAAATAAATGCCTCGATTGCACCTGCGGAGGTCACGTTTGAACAGTGGTCGCTGGGGTGGTTCCGTGCGCCTGTGCTGGACAAGGTGACGTACTCGGACACCACGAAGGGGGTGACGGTCAAGGCCGACCAAGTCGTGTTCGACAAGGGTCTGTTGCGGTTGCTGCCCATCGGCACGTTGAGCCTCGGGCGTGTGACCATCAAGAAGCCGGATGTGCAGGTCACGCTGTTGCCGGGGATGACCGCGCCGCCGCCGTCCATCGTTGCTGGCGCCGGCAAGGGCGGTAAGTCCTCGGGGTTCTTCCTGCCCGTTGCCGGGATGTCGGGGGCGCTCGCGCTGGAGGACGGGAAACTGTCCGTGAACGGCAGGAGCACTCATGCGTTTTCGGCACAGCAGATAAACGCGGAGATTGCCGTGCCGTCGTGGCGGAAACCTGTAGAGGTGAATGTTCAGGCGCAGGTCGGCAACGGGACGGTCGCGTTGAGCGGGAATTTGGCGAGTCTGGAGGCGTTGGCCTCGAAACGCGGCGACGCATCTGCGGAGACGCTGACGCTCACGCTGGCGAACGTCAGCCTCGCGGCGTTCACGCCGCTGATGCGGCAGTTCAATGAGAGTGTCTGGTTCGACAGCGGTGAGGCGAACGGTACGCTGACGTTCGCGGTTACGAGCCTGACCCAGTTCCGTCTGAACGGCGATATGCAGGTCAACGGGCTGTCCGTCGCCAACGGGCAGGGTGCGCCGTCGCCGAAGACGGATGTGGCGTTGGTCACGGACATTGCCTGTGCGGAGGGCAAGGCGGACATCGCGCGGTTTGAGTTGCAATCGCCGTGGGTGCGGGCGAGCGCGAAGGGGGCGTTGCAGTTCGGCGTGAAGGACAAGCCCATGACGGGGGCGGTGAACGCCACTGCGGATGCTGACCTGACGACGCTGGTGCGTGACTTCGGGCCGTTGCTGGGGTTCTCGCCGGAGTTCACGATGCAGGCCGGGAGCGCCCACCTGGGGTTCTCGGTTGACGCGCAGGAAAAGGCCGTCGGGATTGAGGCCGGGCTGGTGACGAAGGGCCTGCAGATGCGTTTCGCGGGCGAGCCGCTGGTGCTGAAACCTGAACCGCAGTTTGTGCTGAAGATGAAGTTGCCGCATGGCGGGATGCCTGAAATCGGCGAGTTGCGGCTTGATGCGCCTTTCGCGGAATTGGACGTGCGCGGCAGTCTGGAAAACGCCCAGGCGAAAGGCTTCGTCAACCTCACGACCTTCTCGCGTGACTTCCGGCGTGTCTTCAAATCGTTGCCGCCGATGGTGGGTCAAATCAAGCTCGATGCGGTCTCGCAACTCGTCGGCAAGGGTGTCCGAATTGACACGACGCTCAATGCGAAAGACCTTGCTGTCGAGATGAGGCCCGGCGGCCTTGTGGTTATCCCGCAAGGCACGTTGAAGGCGAATGCTGCCCTTCCGCTTGAAGT
>Ga0123353_10006658_pt1 | contig 15443 bp, 11 predicted proteins | sample TergutLab28metaG_3_FD_92763 | JGI IMG/M metagenome (GOLD analysis project Ga0123353, IMG submission 92763) | Labiotermes labralis P3 segment gut microbial communities from Petit-Saut dam, French Guiana - Lab288 P3 | ecosystem: Host-associated > Arthropoda: Insects > Digestive system > Gut ... | reverse complement strand
GTCTCGCAACGACACATTGGCCGGCGCGATTTTCCGGTGCAGCGCGAGCATGAGCGCCAGCGCCAGCTCGGCCGTGGAAAGTGTGTTGCCGCCGGGCGTGTTCATCACGATGATGCCCTTGGCCGTCGCGACCGGCACGTCGACGTTATCCACGCCCACGCCTGCCCGAGCGATGCCCTTGAGGCGGCCGGGATTGGCCATCACGTCGGCGGTGATCTTCACGCCGCTGCGGATAATCATGCCGTCGTAGTCGCCGACAATCTTCGCCAACTCCTCCGGCGACAGGCCGGGCTTGCTGTCGAATTCCACGTCAGGCTGCTGGGCTAAGTAGTCCAGGCCGACCTTGGAGAGCTTGTCGGCGATGAGAATCTTTATTTTTGTGTTCATTTTGGCTCCTTATCTGTATGAGTGACAAAAGAGCCACAAGCCACTAGCCACAAGGTAAGGCGGTGTTTGTTTCCAATCAGCCGATCCTTGCTTTTTCTCAACGGGCACTATTTACTCCCGCTGACACTGTCTTTTTAACCAGAGTCGTTCCTTACCTTGTGGCCAGTGGCCAGTGGCTGCTGCTTTTTACATGAAATCCTTAATCATCTTCACCGCCACCTCGACGCCTTTGCCGATTTCCAGTTTCACGCCGCAGTCGGCCATCGCGTATTCGATGGCGGCCACCAGGCCGATCGTGTCCAGCGGGTCGACGTAGCCCATGTGGCTGACGCGGAACATTTTGCCTTCGAGATCGCCCTGGCCTCCGGCGACGGACGCACCCCATTTGTCCCGCAGCACTTTGTTGCGGAAGTTTTTGTCCTCCACGCCGGCAGGATACATGATGCCGGTGACGCTGTCGGACGGCATACGGCTGAAGACGTGCAGGCCGTGAACTTTCATCGCCTCGCGCGTCGCCTTGGCCAGCAGGGCGGTGCGGGCCCAGAGTTTCTCGATGCCGACGTTGTGGACCATGTTCAGCGCCACCTGCATGCCGCGAATGAGCGTGATGGCCGGCGTGTAGGGCACGTCGCTGTCAGCCAGGCTTTTGCGGTAGGCCTTGAGATTGAGGTACACACACGGCGGCGTGATTTTTTCGATGACGGACCATGCCTTGGCGCTGACGCTGACGATGGCCAGCCCCGGCGGGAGCATGAGGGCCTTCTGGCTGCCGGCGACGACGATGTCGACGCCCCATTCGTCCTGCTTGAGCGGCAGCGTGCCCGCCGACGTGATGCCGTCGACGATCAGCAGCGCGTCGGTCGGCTTGACCACGCGGGCGATGCCCTCCAGATCGCACGCCGTCGCCGTCGACGTCTCGCTGTGAACCAGCACCACCGCGCCGTACTGGCCCGTGGCGAGCTTGGCCTGAACCTCCGCCGGCGTGATCGCCAGACCCCATTCGACCGTGTGTTCGTCCACGTTCAGGCCGTACGTCTTGGCCACCTTCACCCAGCGCTCGGCGAATTTACCGGACTGGACGACGAGGGTTTTCTTGTCGCGCGGGCAGGCGCAGGCGATGGCCGCCTCCATGCCCGCCGTGCCGCTGCCGGCCAGGGTGAGCACGTCGCCGCTGGTGAAGAGCAGTTTCTTCAGATCGGCGTTGACGGCCTTGAACATGTCTTTGAACCGCGACGTGCGGTGATGGAAAATCGGCTTGGCCATTTCCACGAGCACTTCGGGCGGCACGTCAGTCGGGCCTGGGGTGAACAAACGCTGCTTGATCATCATGTCTCCTTTGAGACGGTTGGACCGGGTGTTGTCGGGAACGGTTGCCGTCGAGTCCTATGCCGCACCCGCGGCACGGACGGCGTGGAACGTCAGCACGAACGGTTGGTATGGTTGAGCGTGCGTGACATGTTCGACTCCCGGTCGAAGGTTAAGCCAACAGGAACAAGCCGACGAACTCACGAGCCCTTCCCGCGGTCGTCTCACTGTTGACGATGTACAATATGAGAGTGTATGCGAAGGGGAGTGTGGTGTCAATGGAGAAAATGGTTTTCGTCAGGGCCATCGCATCTAAATCCGTCCGTTTTTTCGCAAAGAGACTGTTAGGCTTTTAGGCTGTTAGACTGTTAGGCGCAGGCTTATGCAGGATTTGGCCAAATTTTTCATAAGCCTTTCCCTAACAGTCTAACAGTCTAACAGCCTGAAAACGGCCCGTTGCGGAAAATCGCACGAAAACAAAAGAATGTAGATGCGATGGCCCTGTGGTTTTCGTGGGGCGTGGGTGAACGCGAACGGTTTGTTCGAGGGAGTCGTTTCGTTAATTCGTTGACTCGTGAATTCGCGTGTGGTGATACGAGTTAACGAATCAACGAGTTAACGGGTTACGATTCGTTCGTACAGTCTCTCGATCTGCTCGACCATGACGTGGTGGTCGAATCGTTCGCGGCAGCGGGCTTGGGCGGCGCGGCCGAGGGTGGCGCGGAGTGGGGGGCTTGTGGCGAGGGTTTCGATGGCGAATTGGAGGCCCGCGACGTCGCGCGGGGGCAGGAGGATGCCCGTGTCGGTGTCGACGACCTCGCTGGCGCCGTCGACGTCGAAGCTGATGACCGGTTTGCCCGCGAGCATCGCCTGCGGGATCGCCCTGGCCAGCCCCTCGCGAAGCGACGCGTGGACCACGATGTCGCTGGCGTGCATGATTTCCGGGATGCGGTCGGGCGGCAGCAGACCCGTCAGATGGAACCGCCCCGTCAGCCCCGCGGCGCGGATCCAGTTTTCGACGCGAGGCCGCCAGTGGCCGTCGCCCACGAAACAGAAATGCACGCGCGGGTCGGCGATGTGCCTGGCCGCGGCGATGATGTATTCATGTCCCTTGAGTTCCGCCAGCCGGGAGATCTGTGTGACGAGGACGGCGTTTCGGTCCAGCCGCAGTTCGCGGCGGAAATGGTCCGCGGCGGCGGGGCGGGTGAGGTAGGGCTCGATCTCCATGCCGCTGTAGATAGTCGTATACTGCTCGGGCCTGCCCACGCCGGCAGCCAACGCCTGCTGCGTCATTGCGTCGGCAACGGAGATGATCGCGTTGCTCCGCTTGGCGGCCTGTCGTTCGAGCATCACGTAGAGGCGGTTGGTGAACAGGTTTTGGAACGGGTGAAACGGCAGGCCATGGATCGTGTGGACGATCTTCATGCCGCCGACGTGGGCGGCCGCCCGCCGCGCGAGAATGCCCGCCTTGGACGAATGGCTGTGCATCACGTCGGGCGACAGCTCACGCAGCAAGTCGCGGAGGCGGCGGTAGCTTCGCGCGTCGCGCCCGATGTGAATCTCGCGACGCAGATCGTCCAGCACGATGACCTCATACCCGCCCGCCTGGGCCCGCGTTTCCAGTTCGCCTTCAGGCCCAAGGGCAGGCCCGGTGATCAGCGTCACGTCATGCCCGCGCGCGTGCAGCCCCTCGCAGGTCAGGATCGTGTTCTCCTGTGCCCCGCCAAGAATCAACCGCGTGATGACGTGGACGATTTTCATAGGACACGGTTATTGTACAGGATGAGCGGGACTTGTGGGGGCAGGAAATTTCCCGCGTTCTTCTGTTTTTGAACCGTTGGTTCGAGGGAAGTAGAGCCACAAGCCACTAGCCACAAGCGACAAGGGCTTGCGAGGCACGACGGTGAAATCGCACTTCGTGGTGGCGAGAGTGGTCCCGATGCTTCGCAGACGCGAGTATCGGTGAACCCGTTTTTCGCCAACCGATCTCCGAGTCCGCGAAGCAGGGAGATCCCTCTCGCCCGCGAACGGGGGGAGTTTACCTACACGCCTCGCAAGCCCTTGTCGCTTGTGGCTAGTGGCTTGTGGCCCTGACTCCCCGAACCGCCGGTCCGCTTTCACCCTGGACGCTTGAAGCGGATTCCCCGTTTTTTTTTCATTTTCTCAATTCCCTTGGTATGATACGCAGGCGTTCAGCGCGAATGGCGCGGTGTGTTCACGTAAAGGAGTTTGAACCAGCCGTGGTAGACGCAAGATCGTTATTATTGCAAAAAACGTTGCCGGAGCCGCTGCAAACGGATGTGTCGCGGGCCGGCGTGGAAGCGGGCGACATCTGGCTGTGCACCGACACCGACTTGAACCTTCACGGGCACTACGAGCCGGTGTATCTCGTCGTGACGGAGAAGGAAATCTTCGATGTCGCCACCGTCGCTCCGGCGGGGCAGTCGCTCGTCGGGCGGCGTTTCGACCGGGCGGAGATCACTGACGTCCGGCGTCGGCGGGGCGTCGGCGGCGGATTCCTCCAGGTCATGGTCGACGGCATCTGGTGCGACGTGGTCGCCTACTCCAACGCCAAGAGCGACGACTTCATGAAAGTCCTCAGCAAGCTCAAGCGTTGGCACAAGGGCGAGCCCGTCGCCATCGACGCCGAGGACGACATCAACGAACGCCGCTGCGATCAATGCGGACTGACGCTCCAGTTCAAGGGCGACGTCTGCGGCCGATGCGTCGACCGCGGCGCGGTCATGGCCCGCGTGGTCAAGCTCATGAGGCCCTACCTCGGCAAGAGCTTGTTGATGATGCTCTGCGTGGTGATTCTGATCGGCCTGGCGCTGGTGCCGCAGCAGCTCATCCGCGTCATGATCAACTACGTGCTCGACCCCATCGGCGCGGGCAACGCGGAACTGCCGCTCGACGAGGCCAAGTGGTGGCTGCTGTGCCTGGTCGGCGCGCTGCTGGTGACGCACCTCATCGGCGCGGCCAACGTCGCGTACATGTTGCGGCTTCAGAGTTACGTTGGCACGCAGATCACCTACGACATGCGGCAGCGCGTCTTCAACAAGCTGACGCAACTGTCGATTGATTATTACGACCGGTTCAACGTCGGGCAGCTCATCAGCCGCGTCGCGGGCGACACCGAGCAGATGAAGGGATTCGTCGCGCAGCTCACCACGGGGTTCGTGCAGCAGATCCTCATGGTGATCGGCGTGGGGGCGATGCTGTTTTACATGAACTGGCAGTTGGCCCTGTGGGCGATGCTGCCGGCCCCGCTGGTGATGTTAGGTTCGGTTTTCTTCTGGAAGCGCGTCTATCCGCGGTATTATCGCGTGTGGGATTCGAACTCGAAACTAGCCGGCGTGCTGAACACGATTCTTTCGGGCGTGCGCGTGGTGAAGGCGTTCGGGCAGGAGACGCGCGAGCAGAACCGTTTTGCGCGGTCCAGCGGCTACACGCGCGACAGCTTCCGTGCGGTCGAATACACCACGTCGATTTTCCATCCGACGTTCAGCCTGGTTTTTCAACTCGGCGGGCTGATCGTCTGGTACGTCGGCGGCATCTGGGTGCTGGGGAGGGATATTAACCCCGCCACTGGCAAGCCCGTCTTCCCGCTGGGCGACCTGGTGGCCTTCCTGGGCTACCTGTGGATGTTCTATCAGCCGCTGACGAGCCTGACGCAATTGACCAACTGGCTGACGGGCTTCCTGACGGCGACGCAGCGCACGTTCGAGATTCTCGACACGCCGCAGCAGATCGCCGACTCGCCCAAGGCCGTCGCCGTGCCCGACATGCAGGGACACATCGTTTTCGACAACGTGAATTTCGGCTATGACCGCCATCAGCCGATCCTCAAGGGCGTGAGTTTCGAGATCAAGCCCGGCGAGCGGATCGGCGTGGTGGGCAAGAGCGGCTCGGGCAAGACGACGATCATCAACCTGATCAACCGTTTCTACGACGTCGACGAAGGCAAAATCACCATCGACGGCGTGGACCTCCGCGAGATGAAAACAGCCGACCTCCGCCGACAGGTCGGCGTGGTGCTCCAGGAACCGTTCCTCTTCCGGGGCACGATTTACGACAACCTCACGTATGGCCTGCGGGACGCGAAGCCCGAACAGGTCATCGCCGCCGCCAAGGCAGCCAACTGCCACGACTTCATCGCCAAGCACCCGCTGGGGTACGACACGTACATCGGCGAGCGGGGCAGCGGGCTTTCCGGCGGCGAGAGGCAGCGAATCTCCATCGCCCGCGCGCTGCTCTACGACCCCACCGTGCTCATCCTCGACGAGGCCACCAGTTCCGTCGATACCGAGAGCGAAAAACTTATCCAGGACGCGCTCAAACGCATCACGGAAGGGCGGACGACCATCGCCATCGCGCACCGCCTGAGCACGCTCAAAAACAGCGACCGCATCTTCGTGGTCGATCACGGAAAAATCGTCGAAAACGGCACGCACCAGGAACTGCTCGACCTCAAGGGCATCTACCACACCCTCGTGAAAATCCAGACCGAACTGTCCGCCGAACCCAGCGTCGACACGCTGAATGTCTACAGCGAACCGGCGAAGATCACCATCAAAGCGGAGGAGAGTGCCAAGAAGGGCGACGGTAAAAAGTAACCGTTTGTTCGAGGGAGCATTTTCGTTAACTCGTTGATTCGTTAACTCGTTAATACGTGGGGAAGAACCGCTGAACGAGTCAACGAGTCAACGAATTAACGAGTCAACGAGTTAACATGACAGACCAAAACGAAGAACAAGAGCAACAGTACACGATCACCCCGACGGCCACGCGGTATTTGTCGCCGGATGAAGCCAAGATTCACCTGGGCAATCGCGGCGCGTTACATGTGACGGTGAAAAACGACCGCATTTACGGCGGCGTGTACGCGGTGTATCTGTTTCCCGTGCGGCAGACGGGGAAGTTCATTTCGCTGCGGCATACGGTGCCCGGTGAGAAGAACGAGGATGTCGAAATCGGCATCATCCTCGACCTGAACCAATGGCCCGCCGACGCGCAGGCGCTCGTCCGGGACGCGCTGGAGAGGCACTATTTCATTCATGAAATCCGGCGGATCCACCACGTCGGGCTGAAGTTCGGTTTCGTCGAAATGGACGTCGAAACCGACAAAGGCCGCCGCGCCTTCCTCATGCACTGGCGAGGCGACCAGGCCATCGACTATGGCCGAAAAGGCAAAATCATCCTCGACGTCGACCAGAACCGCTACCTCATTCCCGACATCAACCTCCTCGACCCGCACGAACGGAGCGAGTTCGAGCGATATATCTATTGGTGAGAAGTTAACAGGTTGACGGGTTAACTAGTTAACTGGTTAACGGTTGATTCGTTCATAGGCCCTGCCATTTGCGCTGTTGAATGGTGTACAAGACAAAACGAACGAGTTGCCAAAATCAACCAGACCACGGAGAAACCATTATGAGTTTTCAGGACGGACTCGCCGCCCTTACGTTGCAGATGCCCCCGCGCGTGCCGCGGACGGAATACTCCGTGGAGATGCATTACGATCTCGTCGCCGCCGTCACGGGCATGCGGATCGACGAGCAGACCCCCTGGCCGGAAAAAAACAAAGCCTACCTCGCCCTGCATCGCGCGTGGAAAATCGACCTGTTCTGGAACGTTCTCATCGGTTCCGGCGAATTCGGCACGCACCGCACCGACATGGGCCACGCCGTCTACGCCGAGAAGGGCTCTGACTACCGGCCTGTCGGCAAGACCCTCTTCGACGATCCCGACAAGGTGCTCGCGTTCGACCCCGCCGACACCTTCGGCATCCCCGACCATGCCGCACTCGTCAAACGGTTCGACGACCACTATCGTGCCTCCGTCGCGGGCTGGCCCGACGAAGTCCACATGACCGGCGTCTACGTCACGCTCATCTCCGGGCTGATCGACCTGCTCGGCTGGGACATGCTCCTGTTGACGGCCGGCGTCGATCCCGTCGGCTTCGGCGACCTCGCCAACCGCTATGCGCGGTGGATGCAACGCTACTTCAACGCCCTGGCCGAAAGCGTCGCCCCCGTCGTCATGATCCACGACGACATCGTCTGGACCGCCGGAGCGTTCATCCATCCCGACTGGTACCGCACCTACGTCTTCCCGAATTTCAAACGCTACTTTCAGCCGCTGCGCGACGCGGGAAAAATCATCCTCTTCACCTCCGACGGAAATTTTACCGAGTTCCTCGACGACATGGTCGACGCCGGCGCCAGCGGCATGGTGATGGAACCGCTCACCGACATGGCCTATTTTGCCAGCAAATACGGTAAAACCCACAGCTTCGTCGGCAACGCCGACACCCGCATCCTGCTGTCGGGCACCAAGCCGCGCATCCGCGCGGAGGTCGAACGCTGCATGGCCATCGGAAAAAAATGCCCCGGCTTCTTCATGGCCGTTGGCAACCACATCCCGCCAAACACCCCCGTCGAAAACGCCTTGTACTACAACCAGTGCTACGAGGAATTGTCGAAACGATGACACGACAGCGGAGAAGACGCCAATCCGCGGCGTTTTGTTTCGTCCGGGGTTGTTCGCGAGGCCGTGAATTCGGTTATTTCGTCCGTTTTGATTGTTTCGATTATTGCATTGATTGCGAATAGCCGATATCATGGGATGGAAGGACACCATTCATCATGACAACCGTGACCAACCTGGACCCCGTGACACCGACGGAAAAAGAGACGACGCTGGCCCGCGAATCCAGCCGCCGTCTGTCCCGTTATGGCCGCCGTGATCTGACGATACACGTTCCCCATGGGGGCGAGGTCACGCTGCCGGCCTCGGCGGTGCGGCTGCTGGTCCGCCTGCTGTCGGAAATGGCCGACGGCAACGCGGTGACGCTGGTCCCCATCCACGCCGAGCTGACCACGCAACAGGCCGCCGACCTGCTTGGTGTTTCCAGGCCTTTCCTCATCAAGCAGATGCAGGATGGACTTATTCCCTTCCGCAAAGTCGGCATGCACCGCCGCATCCTGCTCAAGGACCTGATGGATTACAAACGTGATATTGATGCCAAACGGCATAAGGTACTGGACGAATTGGTGGCACAGGCGCAAGAACTGAACATGGGCTATTGAAATGACAACCATCACGGCCTTGTACGATGCCTGCGTGCTGTACCCTGCGCCGCTGCGTGACCTCCTTGTGCGTTTGGCACTCACTGATATCTTTTATGCCCGCTGGACGGATGGGATTCATGAAGAATGGATTCGCAATGTCCTGGCGAACCGCCCGGACTTGAAAAGGGAGCAACTGGAGCGGACGCGAAGCCTGATGAATCGACACGTCAGGGATTGTCTGGTTACGGGATATGAATCGCTGATCACGGGGCTTGATCTTCCCGACCCGGACGATCGCCATGTGCTGGCCTCGGCCATTCGGGCCAGTGCGAACGTGATCGTCACCTTCAATCTTGATGATTTTCCCGCCGACCGTCTTGAGCCGTACGGTGTTGTGGCACAACACCCGGATGATTTCATCACGCGTTTGTTCGGCCTTTTTCCCGGCGCCGTATGTGCGGCCGCCAGACGCCACCGCGAAAGTCTTCGTAATCCGGCGAAAACGGTGGACGAGTACCTGGGCAGTCTGACCAAACAGCAACTGCCGCAAACCGTGGCCAGGCTGACGCCGTTTGCCCATGTGCTGTAAACACACCAAACGCTTCAATCGTCCACGCCACGTTTCATTTGCCGTCCCTGGTGGTCGCGCTGGCGTTGCGTTTATTCGATACGGAGGTAGCTGATACCGATCACGCCGTCTTTGTCGATTTCATACGCCAGCGGCATCGTCGGCTCGCCGGCCACCTTCAGCACATTTTTCAACACCGTTTCAAACGATACATTCCGCAACGGCAATGTGACAGGGGTATTTTTCTCAACGCCCACCGCCTCCAGCGCCTTCCAGTTGACGACGATGTTGGCCTCCGTCGCGTCGCGCAGCCATCCAATCACTTTTTCCAACGGCTGTTCGTTGAAATCCACCGCCGCGACCGGACGCTGAAGTTTCTGGCGAGTGGCGATGTCGGGTGGCACGGCAACGGGCTGGCTGGTGGGCTCGGCCGCGGGGGCGCTGGCGGGTTGACGTGCGGCTGGTTTGGTTTCCGGCGGGTCCTCGTTGAGCAATCCAAGTTCGTCGAAGAGTTCTGTGAGAAGGTTGGCCGCTTCGTCGGGACCGAGTTTGCCGTCGGTGTTGGCGCCGGCCTTTTTGATCCGCTCGCGCATGTCCGCCTCGAAGGCCTTGACGAGCGCGTCGAGCACGGTCGGGCCTGGCTTGCCGCCGTTGTCGGCCAGGGCCTGCTTTTCAAACGTCAGCAGGTACAGAACCCAGACGTCGCCGGCCGTGCTTCCGATCGGGGTCGTATAGGTGGGCCTCTCCCCCTCAACAGGCGGGGCAGGCGGGATGAGCTTGTGGACGGCCTGCATCGCCTTGCCGAATACAGGCATCGCCCGCTGCATGATTTCCTCACGCCGGTTGTCGCTGCCGCCAAACACTTCGGCCTCCATGGTTTCGGCGACTGCCACAAACTTTTCCGTGAAGGCCGTGAGCGCCTTCCATTCCTCCCGGTCGAGCTTGCCGTCGCCGTCAGCATCAAAGTATCGGAGATAGAATTCCCGCGAAGCCGGAACCATCATGTACTTCAACCGCCGCTCGCTCCGGGCCGCGAAAATCTCCTCGTCATCGCCCGGGTCGATGGGTTCGCCAGCCCTACGCGCGGGTTGGCTGGCGGGTTGGCGAATCTCCATGGCCTTTTTCGCGGCTTCGAGAGCCTCGTCGCTCGTATCGCTCAGGTCCACAACGCGTATCGTGTTGTCATCGGAGTAGATGATGCGAAGTTTCGTGTCGGCGCCTGATTTGTCCTTTATCACACGCGAATCCACGGATACCGCGTTGGGGATCAACTCTTTGATGTAGCGAATTTCTTCGTCGCTCAGGCCGCTTTTGTCCAGCGGGAGGTGGGCCTCGCGGGCGGCCTGGCGTTCCTGTTCGGCCATGAGGGCGTGGAATTCTTCCAGGCTCAGTTCTTTTCCGTCGCGGTCGACGGGGGTTTCGCCGTCCCATCGGATGCCTGCCCGTTCGCCGAGGCCCGCGGGGAACGCATCCGCGCGGGCGGGCTGCGTGGCGGGTTTGATTTCCGCCTTGACGTCCTTGAGCAGTTCGTTGGCGAAGTTCGCGTGGAGTTTATACCACTCCTCGACGTCCAGATTTCCTTTGTTGCCGACGTCGGCTTTTTTGAACCGTTCGTGAACGTCCGCGGTGAAGGCCTTGACGATGGCGGCGCGCGTCGCGGGGCCGTGTTTGCCGCCGTTGGCAGCCAGGGCCTGCTCGGCCAGACGGTTCATGTAGCGAAGTTGGCCGAAGAAAAGCTGGAATGCCGTCGCGATGTCCATGCGCTGCGCGCCTTTTTCCGGGGTGTACAGATTGCGCCAGGTCCATTTCAGCCGGCTGTCAAAATTCGTCCATTCCTCCCAGATCAATTCGTAGGGTGTGAGATCGTCGGTCAGGTCGATGTCGGGTTTCCTCAGGTGTCGAAGGGGTTTTTCGAGTTCCCGAATGAAGGCCGCCACCGCGCGCAGTTCGGCTTCGCTGAACTTCCCGTCGCCGTCGTCGTCGAAGTATTGCAGCAAGGCCCGCCGCATGGGCGCCGACAGGGTTTTCTCGTCCTCCATCGCGGCCAGATCCACCTCGCGCTGGAACGCGTCATGGTCGTACACGATGTTGTTGGTTTCCGATTTGTCGATGCCGTCGACGGGGAATTGCTTTCGCCGTTCCAGATGTTCCAAAACAATGACCTCGCCGAGTTTCCTCTCCGCCGCTTTCTGGGCTTCCATCACGGCCTGCCGTTCCTTGTCGTACTCTTCCTCGGTGAGCGTATCCCGGCGGTCTTCCAGCGTTTTCTCGCGATGGATCCATATAATCAGGTCAGATTCCAGTTTACCCCTGCGTTCGTTGTATTCCTTCTGCTGCTGCAAAAGCGCTTTTCGTGATTTGGCCGTGAAACGGGAGTTGGATTCGCTGGCCGGTTTCGTTGTCGCCTCGGCCTTTGGCGTTTCCTCCTCCGGCGTGGCGGCGGGCGGTTTGGATTGGCCGTAGCTGGTCACACACAACGCGCCGAGCAGCAGGAAGACGACACACGCGGCCAGGCGGCGGGGCCACGACGGCATACGGTGGGCGTTCATCATGGTCAGTCTCCGTTCGAGGTTGGATCGGGGCTGGGCCAGGCCGAGAAAACCGGGGGCGAATCGCGGTGTTGCGTGGCGGGAAGTCGTGTCGATGAGGATGTGCAGCAAGTTGGTGCCGTAGTCGGGCCTTTCGTGTTCGGCCAGCGTGGTGAGGACGCGGTCGTCGCAGGCGGCTTCGCAGTCGAAGCGGACGTGTCGCCCCAGCAGCCAGAAGAGCGGATTGAACCATTGGACGGCCAGGGCAAGCGTCCACAGCCACGCCAGCCAGACGTCGCCCTGTTTGAGATGCGTCAGTTCGTGTAACAGCAGGTGGCGGATGCGTTGCTGGCTTTCGAGGGTGCGTTGTTCTACGAGTCGCTCGGGGATGAGCACTCTCGGCCTGATGACGCCGACCAGGCACGGCGAGGGCACACACGGTGAGACGATCAACTCCGGCGTGCGGCGGAGGGCCAGTTGTTCGCGGCAGTCGAGGAAAATGTCCCGCACCCAGTCGGGCACGGCGACGGGGTCTCGCGTGGTGACGCGAATGATCGTCCGATTCCGCCACACCGCCACGCCAAGCAGGACGACGGCGCCGAGCAGCCACACCGCCGGCAGGGCGGTGGCGATGGCGGCGGCAACGGAACCCCCCGGAGGTTCCGCGTCTGCCGCCGTCTGGGCCGGTTCGGCGGGTTGGGCCGCCGCAAGTTGTATGGGGTCATCCGACAGGACGGCTTCGGGCGGGAGTATGGCGAACAGGGAGTTCTCCATACCGGCAGGCCGCTCCGGTTGGACGATTGGCGTGGCCGCGGGTTCCGGTTCCGGCGTGGAGACCGGCGTCGTCGGCGCGTTCAAGTTGGCCAGCGCGCCCAACGGATGGTACGGTGTCGCGATCGTCAACGGCACCAGGGCCTTGAGAATCAAGAGCACCCACAGCAGTCGCCGGACGCCAGGTCCGAGCCGTCGACCAGCGACCGCCCGCACAGCCACGATCAGGAACGCGACGAAGATCAGTTCGACGAAATACATGGTGAGCGAAGGAAAGGTCATGATGTCCTCCTCGTAGCACGGGCATCCTGCCCGTGCCCTACGCGTGGTGTCGCCGTTTCGTCCGCATCCGGTTGTGATATGGACGTCTTGTCGGCTGATTGTGGTTGCATGGGCGAGACGCCCATGCGACTCACGGGCGGGACGCCCGTGCTACGAGGAACGCCCGCGTCCCGGCCTTTGCGTTGCTCCAGTAGGCCCCGCAACCGTTGGACGTCGGCGGTGTCGAGACGATCCTCTTCGAGCAGGTGGGCGATTAGCGAGACGGAGTTGCCTTGGAAGAAACGGTCGATGAACGACTGGCTTTCCAGCCGCAGGCAGTCGCCACGGCGAACGGCGGGATCGAACACGTAGGTGCCGTGAATTTTTCGCCGCGAGACCACCTTCTTCCGTTGCAGCCGCCCCAGAAACGCCCGCACGGTCTTGACGCTCCACGACGTTGCCGCCCCCATCCGCTCCAGAATCTCGGCGGCACTGAGCGGCGATTGGCCCCAGAGAACTTCCATGATCTCCCACTCGGACGCCGGAATTTTCGTCGCCTTGCTCATTGGATGGACTCCTTGTGGCTTCAATAGAAGACAAATGTTTTCTTTTGTCAAGATTTTTTTGCGGGGATTTTGAGATTGGGTGCACGTCACGTTTGTAGGTGGCAAGGAGCATGGTGATAGCCGGGCGTGGAAAACAACCGAGCGGCCTCCCCGGTCTCGCACGGCATCGCCGGGCCACAGCCCCAACGGGGCGTCTTGGGTAGCCCAGGGTGAGCGGTACCCCGCGAACCCTGGGGACCGGTGTTTTTGTTTTCCCATAACCGCGGCCTGACGCCACTGGCCGAGGTCGCACCGTCATGCCTGCACGGCATCGGACGACGCGCACACGGGAATGTGCGAGCCGTTCGATGCCGCCTTCACGTGACGGTGTGACTTGCGGCCCGTGGCGTCAGGCATGATGAGGTGCATCAAAAGCCTTGTACCCAGGGCTCGCGAGTACGCTCACCCTGGGCTACCCAACGCCGCCCCTTCGGGGCTCAGACCAGTTCTGCCGTCTGCCACGTCCAGCCACATACCCAGCGCGTGCATACCATCGCCAGAAAACCCAACCACACCCTCTGCGCGCTTTCCCCCCCCCCACACACAAAGGAAAGATGTGGATAACAGCAAGACGGCTCACTCTGGGCTACATCAGACGCCGCTGACGCGGCTGTGGGCCGGCTATTCCACCGCGAGGTCGGGGAGGAGTCGTTTTCCGTGCGGAATGTTCACCAGCGCAAAGCGGCAAGCCCGCTCAGCGGAATTCGGTCGTCGTCATCACGCGGTCGGCGAGATCGTCGGCCGTGTCGTGTTCGGCGGCGTCGAACCAGGTGACGTTCCAACGTCGTTGCCAGGTGCGTTGTTTTTTGGCGAGTTGGCGGGTGTTGATTTTCACCTGTTCGATCGCCTCCTCCAGCGTGCATTGGCCTTGGAAGTGCTTGAAGAGTTCGGCGTAGCCGACCGCGGCGGCGGCTTGTCGGCTGAGATTGCCTGTTTCGAACAGCGACCGCGCCTCGTCGACCAGTCCGGCGTCGACCATTTTTTTCACGCGGAGATTGATGCGGCGGTTGAGTTCCTCTTTGTCGCGTCGCAGGCCGATCAGCACGCAGTCGTAGGGGCCGGGTTGTGGCGAATCCCATTGTCGCTGCAAACTGGAGATCGGCCGCCCGGCGATGTGGAAGACTTCCAGGGCCCGCACGATCCGCCGTTCGTCGTTGGGGTGGATTCGCGAGGCGGCTTCGGGATCGACTTGCGTGAGTTCCTCGTGCAGCCGGGCGAGACCCTCGCGGGAGGCCCGCTCGCGCAGCCGCGCACGCAGCGCGTCGTCGCCGGAGGGGCCTTCGAAAAGCCCTTCCGTCATCGCCTTGATGTACAGACTCGTCCCGCCGACGCAGAGCGGAATCCGGCCTGCCTGCCGGATGGCCTCGATCGCCCGGTTGGCCGCCTGCACGTACAAGGCCACCGAAAAACTCTCCGACGGCTCGACGAGATCCACGCCGTGGTGGGGGATTTCCGCCCGGACTTCCCGCGACGGCTTGGCGGTCCCGATGTCCATGCGGCGGTAAATCTTCATCGAGTCCACGCTGACAATCTCCGCCCCCAGCCGCCGCGCAAGGACTCGCCCCACGGCCCCCTTGCCGCTGGCGGTACAGCCCAGGATGAAATACACGCGGTGCATTGGTGACATAGTATAACGGGTTTCCGCGTGCGCGACGGTGAAATCGAACCGATTGTCCGAGGGAGCCGCCTCGTTGACTCGTTAATTCGAGTGCAATGACATGTATTCACGAATCAACGAGTCAACGAGTCAACGAAATCATTCCTTCGACCTCATGGTTTGATTTTACCCATACGCCGCGAATGCGTTCGCCTCGCCGATGCCGCAGGGCAAACGCATGTACGTGACGCGGGCATCTTGCCCGCGTGTCGCGAGGGCGTCCCGCCCTCGCTGGCTGTGCGAAAGCCTTGACGTTTTCACTACGCCAGTCGTGCGGAACAGCCAGCG
>Ga0123353_10006657_pt1 | contig 15443 bp, 14 predicted proteins | sample TergutLab28metaG_3_FD_92763 | JGI IMG/M metagenome (GOLD analysis project Ga0123353, IMG submission 92763) | Labiotermes labralis P3 segment gut microbial communities from Petit-Saut dam, French Guiana - Lab288 P3 | ecosystem: Host-associated > Arthropoda: Insects > Digestive system > Gut ... | reverse complement strand
TTCTGGATATAGGATGCGGCGAGGGTAAGGACACCGTCTTTTTTGCACGCGTTGGTTACGACGTGAGCGCTTTTGATATTTCAGATTCGGGGATTGAAAAAACCAAACGCCTTGCCTCTTCAGCGGGCGTTAACGTAAACGTATTTAAGGCAAACATCAATGACTACAGGCTCGATTCTTATTTCGATATTCTTTTTTCGAGCGGCGTTTTTCATTGTATCAAGCCGGAACTGCGCAATGAAATAATAAGTAATTATCGCAGTTTTACTAACAGCAGCGGCCTTAATGCATTTAATGTGTTTGTTGAGAAGCCGTTTATTTCTTCCCCGCCCGAACAGGAAAAATCAGGGCAGTTCTGGCGTTCGGGAGAACTGCTGACTTATTATCACGACTGGCTCGCAGAGGATTTTTCAGAGGTGATTTTCAATTGTGATTCGTCGGGAATCCCGCACAAACACGCGATGAATACGCTCTATGCGCGCAAAGAGGCGGCATTATGAGCAGCACAGTTAACGTAAAAAACATTGAACGGTTCAGCGGGTATGCGGATTTATACAATAACAGCCGCCCCGTTCCGCCCGAAATTATTACGAAAGCTGTTTTGCTCTACTTAAATAAATCCCCGGAAACCGTAGTCGATATCGGTAGCGGCACGGGACTTTCGGCGTGGATTTGGAAAGGCATTGCGGAAAAAATAATCGGAATCGAACCAAACGACGATATGCGGGCAGAAGCCGGGAAAAACATTTCAGAAAGCAACATTTCTTTTCATAAAGGCTTATCAGATAACACCGGATTACCCGCAGAATATGCGGATATTGTTTCAGTTTCACAGGCGTTCCACTGGTTCCCGGTTGACAGCACATTAGAGGAAATCCACAGGCTCTTAAAGCCCGGGGGCGTGCTTGCGGTTTTCGACTGCGACTGGCTTCCGGCTGTCGACTGGGTTATCGAGGAAGCTTATGATAAGCTCAGAATTAAAGCCGACAGGATTTGTGAATCCGAGGAAAAGCACGCAGTCAGAAACGACAAGAATTCATATATCAATAGGATTAACTCGTTCGGGAAATTTCGGTTTACAAAAGAAATAGTCTGTCATAATATCCAAAAATGCAGTCCCGAAAAAATCATCGGAATCGCGCTCAGCCAGGGCGGATTACAAGACGCTTTAAAAACAGACAAGGCATTTTCAAGTGATATTGATAAGTTTTGTGACTTAATAAAATCAAGGCTTGACGGTGAATTTGAAATTATTTATTCGTACAGATTGAGGATTGCGGTTAAGTGAAAGGGTTTTCTGCTGCACTGCTCCCCAGTGCGTTTGCCTGCCTGATATTTCATATATTTACATACAAATGCTGCCGCCCCGTTCCCTGAGTTAGTTATAATTAAACGGCAAACCATTGACAGGGCAGCAGATTTGTGCTATACTATTATTTTTAATCATAACTTAGAGAGGTTACAGGCTGTATTATGAATAAGGAATTATTATTCAAAAGCTTTCCTTACTTACAATCAAATGAAATTACACTTAAAAAAGTTGAGCCCGATGATATTAATGACCTGTTTGAAATCCTGTCAAACGAGAATCTGTTCAAATACAGACCGGGAAACGCATGGAAAACAATAGAAGCCGTTAAAAATGTAATCGGGCATTATGAGCGGGATTTTTCTAAGCGCAAAACGATTTTCCTCGGCATTTATTATGCAGGAGCAAATAATAAGCTCATGGGTATAGCGGAAATATTTGAGTTTGATTATAAAGCAAGCCGCGTTGAAATCGGATATACATTAAACGAAGATTATTGGGGCAGGGGCATCGCCGCTCACACCGTAAAATTAATGCTCGGCTTTTTATTTAATGATGTCGCTGTGAACAGCATACAGGCAACCCCCATGCCGGCAAACGTTAAATCAAAAGCAGTTCTTGAACGTAACGGTTTTATGCACGAGGGAACTTTAAGACAGATAAAACACTGGACGGGAAACGGCATTGTGGATTTAGATATGTATTCAATTTTAAAATCGGATTATAAAGGATAACAGTTATAAACATTCATGAAACTAATCAGAGATAAAGCTTTTTATAAAACGCTTCTTACCATCGCAATTCCAATCAGCCTGCAAAGTTTAATCATCTTTTCTGTTAGCCTTGCCGATACAGTTATGCTGAGCCGCGCCGGAGAAACCGACGAGTTAGTATCGGCGGCGTCACTCGCGGGGCAGACGTTTTTCCTGTTCATCATGGTATTGGTGGGGCTCAGCGGAGGCGGCGCCGTTCTTGCCTCGCAGTACTGGGGTAAGGGTGATGTCAAGGCGATTCGTAAAATCACGGCGATGATTCTGCAGATGAGTGTTGCTTTTTCGTTTAGCATCGGTACGCTCGTTTTATTATTTCCGTCCGCAGTAATGACGATATTCACCAAAGAAGCGCTTATAATTGAGAAAGGTGCGGAGTATCTGTCGTTTATCGGCTGGTCTTTTTTCCCGCTCGGTTTTTCTTTTATCCTGATGGTTATGCTGAGAAGCGTCGAGGTGGTGAAAGTCGCGCTTTTTTCGGATATTACAGCACTTTTTATAAGCATATTTCTCAACTGGGTGTTGATTTTCGGGAACCTCGGCTTCCCTGCGCTCGGGATTCAAGGGGCTGCGATTTCAACGCTGACAGCACGCATTGTAAGCTTTCTGATTATCATTACATATGTCTTTGTCATTGACAAAAGATTGAAGTTTCGCTTCAAGCATATTTTTACTTTTAATTTACCGTTGTTTAAAGATATATTAAAATACGGCTTTCCCCTGCTGTTTGCTCAAATGACGTGGGGGCTCGGCATATCGGTGCAGGCGGTTATAGTCGGGCATATTGATTATGCCGTCGGGGACTTCATCGCCGCCTACGCCGCAATCGGCGTCGTATTCCAGCTGCTGATGGTCGTAATGATGGGTACATCGAACGCCTCGCAGATTATCACCGGCAAGGAAATAGGCGAGGGCAAGCCCGAAAGCGCACGCCACAAAGCGGATACGCTGATGAAGCTCGGCTTTATGATGGGTGTTTTAATCTGCCTGATTATTCTTTTATGCCGCGGTTTGATTGTAAAAATATTTGCTTTCACTCCCGACACAGAAGCGCTCGCAAAGGAGCTTCTAATCTATGTGGCGTTCATGGCGCTGTGCGCGGCGGTTCCGATTATGACGCTCGGCGGAATTTTCCGCGGCGGCGGCGACACAAGGTTTTGCCTGGTTGTTGAAGTGACGTGCATGTGGGGAATTGCCATTCCGCTCGCTGCGGTGTTTGCGTTTGTTTTCGCGCTTCCCGTTACGGTTGTTTATATCGGCATGAAAATTGATGAATTCATCAAAATCTTTATAAGTTTGGCGAGGATGAAAAGCGGCAGGTGGGTGCGGGAACTCACTAATACCCGTAATAAAACTGAATTATGAAAATTATTGATATAACACAGGAATTATTTTCCTGCCGTGTCTTCCCCGGCGACACGCCGCCCTCGTTTAAGCGAAGCAGAAGCATAGAACATGACAAGTACAACCTCACCAACATCTCGTTGTGCGTGCATAACGGGACTCACATTGACGCACCGAATCATTTTATTGCGGACGGAAAAGCCGTGCATGAGCTCAGCTTGGGGCTGTTTTACGGTAAGTGCACGGTCGTTGAACTCAGCGGTGTTATAACGGAAGAAGATATAATCGCAATTCTTAAAAACTGCCGGGAACGCCTGCTCATTAAAGGCAACTGCGAATTATCCGACGATGCGGCGCTGCTGCTCGCCGACTCAAACGTACGTTTAATCGGCGTTGAGAGCCAGAGCGTGGGCAGTATAGAAAATCCTATGAACACTCATATAATCTTGCTCGGAAAAGGAATAGCTCTGCTTGAGGGTTTGGATTTATCGAACGTAAATCCGGGTGAATATATTTTGTCGGCGTTTCCGCTTAAACTGGAGGGCGCCGACGGTTCGCCGGTGCGGGCTGTGCTTATTGATTTTGAGGGAATATAAAAAAGGTTTATGATTAAAGTCCCCTGCCATAAGACAGTTAATACCTAATTAGTTGTAAGGCTCAAACCCAGTATTTAAGGGCTTTTGTATATCGGGAAAACCACAAACAACAAAACGCACACCGAAATTAAAACGGAGTGCTTTTTTGTTTATTAGTTTTTGCAATAGATATTTATTGCCTTTTGTAAAAATTCTGTACAGCCGACAGCGAGTTTTTCATAGTTCGCCTTGAAACGCTCGTCAGAAATATACATTTCGGCTAACCCCAAGTGATACTCTTTACTGTATTTGGGATAAAACACAATAAGCCATTGCTTGTGTAAATCACAGGCTTTCTGTGCCAGTTCTCCGGCAGGGTTGTTTGTTCCGAGTGCGACTACTATGGTTTTTTCAAACTCAATGCGTAGCTTTTCGCTCTCGTCATACTGTTCTTGCGTTAATCCTTTCAGTTTTGCGTTAGATTCATCAATCGCGGTATTACCGTATTTAGCACGAACTTCCTCACCGTATTCCTTTTCGTTCTCGTCAATAAGCGATTGTTTGAACCCCTCAAATTTTTCTTGATTTGACATTGTAATCTCACCTTTCATGGCGGTCATAGATTTCGTGACATTCAAAATCAACGTATCTAACCGTTCTCGTTTTTGTTGAAGCATAGAAAGGTGTTCAGTAAACGCTCGTCCTCTATCAAAATCGGTAGCAGACAGCAGAGCCTTTACATCTTCCAAAGAAAAATCAAGCTCCCTGTAAAATAAAATCTGTTGCAAAATATCGACTTGCTCCTGTTCGTAAAAGCGGTATTTTGATTCTGCAACCCTTGACGGCTTTAATAGGTTGATTTTATCATAATGCCGTAACATTCGAGTGCTGACCCCCGATATTTTTGATAGTTTATTAATTGTATACTCCATTCTTTCTCACCTCACAACATCATTATAAACTATGACACTGTGTCAAAGTCAATAGGTTTTCAAAAAATATTTTTATTTTTTATGTTTCCTACATAAAAGCCGACAATGTGTAAACCTATTCGGCTTTTTTGTTGCCGAAAAGAAGATGTTGCACGGTAGCAATTTCTTCTTTGAGGTAGTTCCCCGTCCGTGACGGATTACTGCCGACAGGCAGAAAAGCCCCGCCGTGCGGATTCCCCCTGTCCGCAGACAGCCCACGGCACTTTGCAACTTGTTGAAAGTGTCATAGTGGGTTACGCACTTTCGTAAAGGCACAAAAGACCGATTCGCTATTAACGAGCCGGTCTTTATAAGTTGTAATATTTATATTTCAATAATAATACAAAACTATTGACATTGCAATTGTTATATGCTATACTATAGCTATCCTTAAACCGAAAGGAGCTGATTATGTGTCTGAATTTAATATGGTGATTGAAACCTAATAGAATATTAGGCTGCCTTTCGTGAGCATTTTTTACAGGAAATGGGATACGATGAGGTCGTATCCTTTTTTGTGTGCAAAAAAATATTTAAGGAGAAAAGCATTGAAACTTAATTTAACAGATTACGGCTTTACACCTGCGTTTATGCCGGATAACGCTGCGGCAATACCCGCAAGAATAACCGCCGTACACCGCGAGCGTTTTGAACTCGTATGCGAGCAAGGTAACGCTTGCGCGATATTAAAAAGCAGTATCTACTTTAATCAGTCGAGCGAAGAATTCCCCACCGCGGGCGACTTTGTGCTTATTGATTACAACCCGAGCGGCGACAGCAGAATCATCAAAACTCTGCCGCGTAAGACGTTCTTTTCCCGCCGTGACCCGACGCCCGGCAGGGGTGAACAGGCGGTCGCCGCGAACTTTGACTATGTATTTATAATGCAGTCGCTCAACCGCGACTTCAACCTAAAGCGGCTTGAACGCTATCTTACGATTGCGTGGCAGAGCGGCGCGCTCCCCGCTGTGATTCTCACCAAGGCAGACTTGGTCGATGATTACGGCGAACAAGTACGTGCGGTACAAAGAATCGCGAGAAGCGCGGGAGTTTTCGCAATCAGCGCGGTTACGGGGCAGGGATTAGATGAGCTTCAGGATTACCTGAAACCTCGGAAAACGCTGGTTTTTCTGGGCTCGTCGGGGGTCGGCAAGTCGAGCCTTGTGAACGCGCTTGCAGGAGAGTTGCTGATGGCTGTCAGGGCAATCCGCGAGGACGACAGCCGCGGACGTCATACAACAACTCACCGGGAATTAATCATGCTGTCAACGGGCGTGATGATTATTGACACGCCCGGCATGCGCGAATTAGGTTTATGGGACGCAGATGACGGAATGGACGAGATGTTCGGCGACATTGAACAGTATTTCGGACAGTGTGAGTTTTCGGACTGCCGGCATGAAAGCGAGCCGAACTGCGCAATTAAAGCCGCTCTTGAAAGCGGCGGGTTGTCGCAGGAACGCTGGGAAAACTATTTAACTTTAAAACGCGATGTAAGTTTTTCCGAGAACAAGGCGGAATATCTGCGTAAGAAAAGCGCGCGCAACCAGGAAATCGCGATGTATACACGGCAATTAAAGAATAATAATAAAAGGAGATATAGCTGATAATTTTGATTTTATATTCTTGAAGGCTGATACGAATGACGACCTTGTGTTAGTAGTTATAACGGCGGTGAAGAAGTGGTTAAATCACTGATAGTCCGCGTCCACAAGCTCCGCATCGGGGTTGTTTTCCACGAAACGAATAATCTCATCAAGTGAATTCTGAGCGTGAGCCATCTCACCGGACACTACAGCAACCCCGATTGTCAGTGTCCGGTGATTATCCTGTGTGTCTACTTCCGCAATAGCCGCATTGAATTTCTGCTGCGTTTTATCAATCAGGCTGCGGCGAATCTGCCGTTTGTCCTTTAGCGAGGCGGCGTGAGGAAGCCGGAAGGTTAATTTAGCTGATAAAATATACATAAGCTTATTATAACAGCAAAAAGATGATTGTGTCAAGCAGCATTATTATAGGCAGGAGAGGAAATTTCGGTGTCCTCTCATTGTCAATTTTAACTTGTAACTGCTATCTTATCCTATGCGAAACTCCATGAATCCACATTCTATATATGATGTATAAGCTCCTTGCAATCACATATTATCCATTACAAACAGGCACTTTAAAGTGCCTGTTTCTTTATAAATTGACATTCAAAGCGTTTTATGGTATTATTAAATCGTTATAAAAAGAATACATAAAAAGAGGAAAATATGGAATATCATGTAATCGACGTATTCACGGACAAACTGTTCGGCGGCAATCCCGCCGGAGTTTGCCCTCTTGATGAATGGCTTCCCGACGACATTCTGCAAAGCATCGCGGCAGAAAACAACTTGTCTGAAACGGCGTTTTTTGTCAAGCGTGATGGTTATTATGACTTGCGCTGGTTCACGCCGACATTTGAAATTGAGCTCTGCGGTCATGCGACCATAGCGAGTGCGTTCGTACTGTTTTATGACGCAGAGAAAACCGCTGAAACCATAACCTTTAAAACCATGAGCGGCATGACGGCAGTGTCGCGCGAGAACAGTCTGCTTTACCTTGATTTCCCGGCAAGACCGGCAGCTCCTTGTAATAGTTATCAGATTTTCGAGAAAGCGTTCGGCGCGAAGCCTGACGCCGAGTATAAAGCCGTGGATTTCCTGCTGCTGATGGAAAACGAGGAAACTGTCCGGAACCTCGAACCGGATTTCGCGGTTCTAAAGCAAATCGGCGCCGGATTCGATGACCCGAGCTTCGGGATTATCGTAACTGCAAAAGGCGATAACTATGACTTCGTTTCACGTTTCTTCGCACCGCACGCCGGCATAGACGAAGACCCGGTAACAGGACGCGCTCATTGCTCGCTAATTCCGTTCTGGAGTGAAAAACTGGGGAAGAAAACTATGACTGCACAGCAATTATCAAAGCGCGGAGGTGTTTTACACTGCGAAGATTGCGGCGAACGCGTAAAAATCGGCGGTAAGGCGGTCAGGTATTTGAAAGGGAATATTTATATATAGTTTTCCCGACAGATACATCGGAGTTAGTTGAGTATTTGGATATGTATTCGCTTGACTTTGAGGAGTTTTTGTGGGCGAGCGGTATTTCATCCGATTCGATTGAGAACATCAAAGAGTGCTTTGCTGAAAAAAAGACCGTCCCCGCCGCTTTATATAGCTATGTTTTTGTAAAAGCATGATTTTGAAACTAACGATAATATTTATGAACTCGCTGCCGTAATCAAGTACGGCATCTGCCTGTCAAGTTTAAATCATCAGCGATATAAAATACAATATGCCTTTCCGCCGAAAACCGAAACAGTATCAACAGCAGTAAACCCTGCATTTATGCCCGCTTTTGATAATTCCTCCGGTATGAATCTTTTATACGATTTCGTGTGTGATAAATTATTAAGTGTATCATTCGTGAAAACAGCATTGATGAAAAGCCCGCCCGGCTTCAGCACACGCCGGACTTCCGCCATTGAACGCTAAGGATTATTCCAGAAATACACAGTGTTGATTGTGTAGATTTGATTGAAAGCACTATCAGCAAAAGGCATTTTATTTAAAATTATTTTTGGGCAGCAGTGATAAATCGAACATAATTATCTCAATCCCAATCTTCCGCATTTAACTTTTGCTGAAGCTCACGCAATCGCTTCCGCCACTCCCGATAATCCGGCAGAACCCGTTCCACGACAGCCCAAAACCTCGCCGAATGATTCATCTCTATTAAATGTGCAAGTTCATGCACGACAACATAATCAATCACCTCTTCATCAGCCATAATAAGCCGCCATGAGAAGTTAAGCCTCTTCTTCGCCGAACACGAACCCCATCTCGAAGCCGCGCTGTTAATCTTCACCGAGGACGGGCGAATGTCGACTCCAAGCATAACTCCCATCTTAGCGGCGTACTCATAGGCTTTGAGCGTTAAGTCGCTTTTTGCAAGAATCTTATATATTTTAACGCAAGCGGTTTTGATTTGCTCATGCGGTAAATCTGCGGGGATAAAAAAATTATTACTGCTTACGCCGCCGGGGTATGAAGTTTCCCCATTTTGAAAACGTCCGCTGCTGCTCGGCGTAATCGCGTATTGCCTGCCGCAGTAGAGCACCATGTCGCCATAATTAAGCATGAACGATTCTTTACGCTTTGAAAGCTCTTTTGATTCGGTAAGATTAGAATTAATCCAGTCTTGCTTTTCTTGTATAAACCGCTCGATTTTACGGATTGACATTCGAAGTGGAGCACGTACTTCTACGCCGCCGTTTCTTATGTAAATCGCTATGGTTTTGCGATTGGAGCGGGTTAAAGTGTAATCGAACATATTTATTTCACTTTCACTTTATAATCGTTTAACTTAAGAAACAGCAAAGCTGTTTCTTACATTCGCACGTTGAGCATCATTGCTTCTCCTTTATTTTATCAGTAAATAAAATACCATCAAGATGGTCGATTTCATGGCATAATGCAGCTGCCAAAAAGTCTGTACCTTTAACAGTAACCTGTTCGCCGTTCCTGCTAAATCCTGCCACAGTCACGCTTTTCGGACGCTCGACGGTTCCTTGCGGAGCGCCGGGAGCGATTGAACCCTCGGTAACGCTTTGTTTTTCTGCGCTTGTTTGGATAATCGACGGATTTATAAGCTCAATCAAACCGTGCTTGTCATTAATCACAACCACCCGCCGTAAAACCCCGACGTGAACCGCCGCGCAGCCGTAGCCGTTCACGTGCTTAAGTGTTTCAAACATATCGTCGAGCAGTTCCCATAAACGTTCATCAAACTTCTCAACTTCACGGCTTCTCTTGCGGAAAAGCGGGTTGCCGCAGAGGCTCTCCGTGTGCCAGTTTATTAATTGCCGTAATGCCATAATTAAACCGCCTCCCATTCATGACGCAAAATAGCATACTGATATGCCTGTTGCACCACTCACCGCCAATTTGCCCTGTCTTTTATTCCAAATTAATATCTGCTTTCCGTGCTTGTGAATGTTGATGTTTCCTGTCAATCAAGTATAACCTCTCATCTTTGACAAATCTATACCCCGTCTGTTTAAACCAGAACTTTACATCATGTTCGCGGCACTGCTCACGGATTTTCAAAACCCGGTCATATTTGCATATTCGCGCATTAATACCCGATTCACCGCCTGCGACAACGCGTTCGATTTTACCGGAATTCAAATACTGCGACAAGTTAATTTCATCAAGTAACGGTTCGCAAACAATAGACCTGTGTTTAATCGGCAGGCTGAGAAAAACCGGCAGCCGTTCATCGGCGCGGGCTTGATTCTCGCAGGTACAGCCAATTGCTACGTTGTCATAACCATCACCCCAATCATCGGGAAGAACGCCTTTTAATCGCGTAATTCTCTTAGTGATGAAAAAGAAATTCAAGTCGCTGCGCTTGCTAATCATCTGCCATGCTTCCGGTCGCCACTCGTCGGCTTCCGCTAACAGAAAATCCGATGTAAAACAAGTGTAGACAGTTTCGCCGCTCGGAATCTTGAATTCCTTGTAGCGGTTTAATTTAAACGGCAAATTAAAATCGGCGTTCTTTTTAACTGCGGAACTGTCGCGCTCGTACTTTGCATCGGTTCTGTAAACATAACAATTTTCGCAGCCTTCGCTGATTTTCTTGCAGCCGTGCCAAGGATTCCAGCTTACTGACATATAACTCCCCAATAATCTTCATAAACACGCGCTTGTCCCGAATACCGCGAACTCGCCGTAGCCGTACAATTCTCGGTTATCATGCATTGCAGCTCATCAAACGGCACATCACCGTCAGCACAGACCGTATTGCGGTTTGTTGTCTTTGTAATGGTGGTATACGCCCCGTCAGAGATATGAGTCTTTAACGTGTCAAAATATACCTTAATATCATATTAACATATTTCGGAACATCATGTCAATCCTCACAGGCCTGTTCCGTTACAGAAAGATTTGAATTAATACACGCACACCGGCAGAACATATCGTTTTTGCGTCAGGAGGTATTTATGTTGTAATCTTTAACGCATATTATATTATGTTTAAGTGGAACTTAACCATAAAAGCAAGAATACAACTAAAACAGATGAACCCGCCGCCGATGTAATCCGGGAAATTTTCTCGATGTACAACGACGGCCGGGGTTATAAGAAAATCGCGAATTATCTCACGGACAAGCATATTCCAACACCCTGCATGACCGAGAAAATGCGGTGTGAAGCTGCCGGTGCGGGCTGTGCTTATTGCTTTTGAGGGAATATAAAAAAGGCTTGTGATTACAAGCCTTTTCTTATTATTTTATTCTTCCATCTGTTTGCTGAAATACATTGCCGCGGCGTTGACAAGTGCGGTTTGCTCGGGCGTTGCGTACTCGTGCCCGTCGCCGGAGAGCATCATCACCGCTCCGCTTACATCCCCCTGCGTGACAATCGGTGTACAGGCAATCGCGTATCTGTCCATGCCCTCGATAGGGTTAAGCCGTTTGTCGTCGTAGGATTTATAAACGTGCGTTCTGCGCTGTTCGATTAAATCCTCGAGCGAGTTGGATACGCGGCGTTCAAGGATTTCTTTTTTTTGGATTCCGGAAGCTGCAATAACATGGTCGCGGTCACAGATAACTGCAGGGCAGCCGCCGATTTTTGCTAAAACTTCGGCATACTGGGTAGCAATGTCGGAAATTTCACCGACAGGTGAGTACTTTTTGAATATAACTTCGCCGTCTACGTTTGTGTATATTTCGAGCGGGTCGCCTTCATTGATAACATTGACAGCGAAACTTTTCGCCTTTCGATTCACGGAAGACTGGATTATATGCCCGAAAACTTCCTCGGTCGAACACTTCAAGATATGGTCAATATCGGATTTTAACTGAATTTCTATGCGATTATCATAAATGATAACTTTGTTAACAATCAGCTCAATGTCGGATTTGTCAAGTTTCGGCTTATTAATTAAATCATCGAAGATTTCCATTGCGGTTTTCGCTGTGCGGTTAATGCGGATTGCGGTATTTCGGCGATTGACGGTCAGTTCGATTTGATTTTGCAAACCGTCAATTCTGTCAGCAAGCTCGTCAATCATTTCGTTGTACATTTCGTCAAGTACATCTTCTTTTTCCGGGTTTCGCATGAGTTCCCGTGCCTTTTGACGTGCGAGCATTTTCATTTCTGCTTTGCTGTCCTCGATTTGCTGTTTAAGCATTGTGATTGTGTCGGTGCTTTCCTTGACGTGGGTTTTTTCATCTTTAAGAGCTTCTTTGAGATATTCAAGCATTTGTGCAGAAGTGGTTTTGAGTTTGGTGATATAAGATTTTAACAGCTTGTCAAGCGTTTCGGTTTTGGTATGATGAGCAGTACAGCCTTTTAATCCTCGCTTGTGGTAAGCGGAACAAATATAAGCGGGGTTGGTGGGATTGCTTCGGGAAAACATCGGTGAACCGCAGTCCCCGCAGAACAAAAATCCTGAATAGTCGTTGCCGTATTTCTTGACACCGCGATAATTAGAAGTCGAGCGTTTTTTAAGCTGTTCCTGCGTAATCGAAAACGTGCGGTAATCAACAATCGGCTCGTGGTTCTTCTCGAAAACGATATGCTCGGCGTTATCGGCTTTGACATCACTGCCATTGATTTTTTTTCGTTTGTACTTGCCCTGCCGAAGTGTTCCGATATAAAAATCGTTGCTTAGAATATTAGAAATCGTGATGATACTCCACGTTTCGCCTGTCTTGATTTTACACTCCTCGCCCGCTGATTCCCTACGCATTTTTTCGGAGGTTCTCGGTGTCGGAATACGCTTATCTGTTAGGTGATTAGCGATTTTTTTGTAACCCCAACCACTATTATACAGCGTGAAAATCTCACGCACGACATCGGCAGCAGGTTCGTCAATTTGAAACGCCATTGTTTTAGTATTAGTAATCACATAGCCATACGGCACGGCACAAATCCACTTACCCTCGCTCTGGCGGCGTTTAACCACGCTTTTGACTTTCTTGGAAGTGTCGGTGACCGGCATTTCATTTATGAGAAAGCGGAATTGGATTGATGTCCAGTCGTCATAGGTCGGGTAGTCGATATTGTCGCCGATTGCGATAATCCGCACGCCTGCGTCCCGCAAATCTTCTAATTCAACAAGCCCCTTGCTGTTCCGGCGGGAAAAGCGGGAGAAGTCCTTGACAATCAGAATATCGTAAGTGCCGTTCATAAGTAGCGGGCGGAGCTTCATGTAGCCCTCACGCTGTTCAAACGTGTAGCCGCTTTTATCCCTATCCTCGTAAAAATCAAGACTGGCGTTCGGGAATTTACGGCTGACGAAATCCGTGATAATGGACTTTTGGTTCTCAATGGAGGTGTTTTCCCTGTCCAGTTCCTCGTCAACAGAAATTCGGGGATAACCTGCTATTCGGATAACTGTTTCCATGTTATTCTCCTATATCATATACAGCATATCATCATTGTATCATAAGTTGAGAGAAATTACAAGTCATTCTTGAAATTTCTCTCATTTTCTGTTATTTCGCAATAGATGTGCGGTTTTGACTTTCAAATCCTCCCTGCCGGAACAGAATACCGCTACCGTGTACTTTCTCGCCTTATATTCCTCAAAGAAAGGTGTCAGGGCGATTTGTGTGCGTGGGTTTTGGTGTTCTGCGTTCGTGAGCCAGACTTCGGCTATGCGGTCGGGTTTATTGATATTTATTTCCATATACGCCCTCCTCCCTGCATTGATTTTTCCCCGTTCTAAGCAAGTTATGCTTGACATGGCAGAAAAATCATGTTAAAATGTGAAACAGAACATTTAAATACACAGTGTTCGTTTTTGCTTTCAGTATAGCGCAGACAGAGGGGAATATCAACAGAAAAGAACGATAAAACGATTGACGTTCGGATAATTCACAAAGGGGGATTATTAAATTGTCAACGTTCGATTTACAAGCTATTGGAGCGCGGATTAAAGAATTGCGTGAAGCTAACGGTTGGACACAGGAGGACTTAGTTGAAGAACTGAAAGCGGTCGATTGGGTGGAGCGTTCAACGCTCGCAAAGTGGGAAACCGCAAGACAGGATTTCAAGACAAAACATATAATCACACTTGCAGGGGTGTTTGGGGTTACGTCGGATTATTTGCTCGGATTAACCGATGTGCAGACTGTTGATACTGATATAAAGGCGTTGTGCGATACGTTTCTTCTTTCCGAAAGTGCCGCTACTAATCTTTTGAAAATCGTCCAAGATGAATCGGATTATATACGAGCATCGTTAGATATTATTTCCTCGCTACTTGAACGTGATGATTTCTTTGCATTTGTCGATAGGGTAAAATCATTGTGCGTGTTAAATCCCGAAGGCAATGTTTACGAACGGCTTGATGCAGATTTCGAGAAATATCAAGCTGTCAGCGAATTGATGAGAATAATTACAGAGATTGAAAATGAAGTAAATGAGTTGAAGTAGTTTTTTATAAGGTGATTGTTTTTGTTTCTTTTTTAAAGGTTCGCAAACAGTTCACTTTTTTTATTTTTCAGTTTAGGGTTCGGGATTTTATCCCGACTGCGGAGTAGCACAACTTATCTCCATATTTTCAAAAAGGACAGGGAAATTATACCTTGTTCTATTTTTAATCCTAAGGGGACAAATACGGAACTTTAATTTTTACCGACTTATTATATGTTATACTTAAATATAATTATGCAAATTTCCCGAAGGAGAATATATCATGATTAAATCAATCACCAAAAAACTTATCGCAACGCTGACCGCCCTTGCTGTACTGTTCACAGCCCTCGGCGGTATATTCCCATTTGCTCCGTTTCGGGCAAACGCTACAACGACAGAAGTAACGGTCAGCACGCTCGCAGATTTACAATTGGCGATAGAAAGTTCGGGAACAGAACCAACAACAATCACCGTAACAGCCGAAATCGTGACAACAGGGACAGTGAACATTGACGGCATAGGGAAAAATATCACAATTTTGCGTGGCACAACGGGCAACCTATTCCGCATAAATAGCGGCACACTTACCTTTGCGAACATAACCGTTGACGGGAACAGAGATAGTTTCAACAATGCCGGTGCGCCACTGGTACTCGTAAGCGGCGGAACATTTATCATGAATGACGGTGCAATTCTTCAAAACAACCAAAGAACAAGCGGTAACGGCGGCGGCGTTAATGTTTCGAGCGGTACATTCACCATGAACGGCGGTAAAATTATTAATAATACCGGTGTTCACCACGGCGGCGGAGTGTCTGTTAGTTTTCCCAATACATTCAACATGAACGGCGGCGAAATCAGCGGCAATCGTGCTAATATGGGGAGCGATAGGGACGGCTTGTGGATAGACAGCGGCACAACTGTCAATATCAGCGGCGGCTCAATCATCGACAATGGTATATTCATGCAAGGCGGCACATTAACTTTCAATAACGACTACACCCTCCGGTCGTT
>Ga0123353_10006655_pt1 | contig 15444 bp, 10 predicted proteins | sample TergutLab28metaG_3_FD_92763 | JGI IMG/M metagenome (GOLD analysis project Ga0123353, IMG submission 92763) | Labiotermes labralis P3 segment gut microbial communities from Petit-Saut dam, French Guiana - Lab288 P3 | ecosystem: Host-associated > Arthropoda: Insects > Digestive system > Gut ... | reverse complement strand
GCACCAAATCTCCAACACACAAAGAACCGAGAACAAAACGACCGATATGGTAATTCAACAGCACAGTCGCAAGCTCCTGATGACGGATATATTAATGTCTGAAACATGTTGAGCACATAGAAGTGAAATAAAATAACAAGTGACATCAAGTTGGTCTTTTATTCTTCAACTACTACAATGAGGCACGGTCCAATAAACATAAGATTCACCTGAGGCATATATTCATTCTTAACCTTGGCACTAAATGGAGGTGAGAGGTCAGCTGCAAGCCATGGCCACTTTACCCCAGGGAAAGCAATCATGGCTTCCACTACACAGGAGGCTGATTGGGCACCTTAGCCAGTTTAGACACTGGAGAGAAAAAATGTATCTTGTTCCTGCTGGGAATCCAAATGATTCCTCAGGTCTCCAGCCCTATACTGTTAGTGTGCTACAATTTACTATTTTTACTTTCAGTACTATCATGTGACAGGATCTACATTACTTTTTTCAAGACTTACTTATAAGCCACTGACGAAGGAGTTGGTGCATCATTAACAGCTGGAATTGCAAGATATGAATCTGCTGGAGAGTCCAAATCCCAGTATCGTAAACGCATGTCTGTACCTCCAGTTAAAAGGAAGGGAGATCGATCAGTACAGCCCGCATACATAGCACACACACTGTAAGCATTTCCCTGCAATCAAGATGCCACAAGTTGTCAAGTCCAAGGCATGATTCACTTGTATTACTCTATTAATTCAAGACCTTTAAATAAGATACTTCATAGTTTTCCTCACTTATGATAGGCATATGCTGGAGAGCACCTTCTGATATGTCATGAATACTTCATTTCAAATCCTCTCCCCTAACCCACCAATTATGTTCATCCCCACCTCTCAACTGATGCTACATAACCTACACACCTTGTAGATTATTATGTAATACTGGAATTAATCAATTAGGAGAGTAAGTTTACCCTAACTGCTAAATTTGTCTCTGGCTAACATTACAGATCCATGCTTTCTTTACTAGTGTAATTATGAATGTTATCAGACAGCTTCATGCTCAGGTGCTTCTACATATACGGAGACCGAGCACCTGTTGTCCAAAGACTAGGTGTATGCTATGGACATGATGATTAATAGAAATGAGATGCACTGGGCTAAAAATAAGTTGTTTCAACCCTATTAGGAATAATACTCCAGCCATCCAGTCCACAGTTTGTTACAAAGCACACCAAGCTACCATGGCACATTAACAACAGTAGTGGTGGTGATAGTGGTAGTATTAGCGGTAGTGGTGGCAGCGGCAGCAACGGCAGTGGTACGATCATCACCACCAGCAGCAGAAAGAATGAAAACATACGGAAATTTTTAAAGATTTTGATACAGAAGTATATGAAACAGGTTTAAAATTAATTTAATTTGATCTTTGTGTGGTTCTTAGGTAGGAAATTTTGTGACATGGGGACATACTAAGAGGGCAGCATGTACTGTTAATCAAATAGGAGACTTTTGGTCCTTTTTTTACCTTAACACCATAGGCAGGAAAACTTCTTAACCGGGGATGTGTTAACTGAGTTTCACTGTATGCTGTATTGTCCCTACATTGTTACAGCATTCTTAGGAACGTAACTCACCGTGGTGTTTACTGTGAGAGGAGGGCCACTGCTGGCCCACAACACAGTTTGCCTGAAGTGGGTCTCCAGGTTCCAGACAGATACCTCATTGTTCCCCTGCACAGCAGACATGATACATGACTGTTCTGTTGGGTGGCATATTAGGCGTCGTATCCGAGTACCTGCTGCTCACAAGCAAACCACAATTTACCTGTACATAATTTTATTCAGTATACATTCAGGGTGATTCATGAGTTGCGGACATTACTGTGGAGAAAATTTACTAGGTCTTTGTGATCAAAAAAGTTCCTATAAATATGGGCCCTACACTCAATGTTTATGGTGCTACGGGTGTTTTTTAATTCTCATAAATGCACTCCTACGAACTGAATGTCACACCTCGTGGAGTCTCTTATATGCTATGTGACTGTGAACAACTGCTGCTTTGGCCACTGAGAGGCAGGTGATGTCAGCATATTTCACAACCGAGCAGCAAGGTGTGTTCGGGCCAAGCATGGGACTTTCAAAAACCCACTTTAAGCACAAATAATTGTAAGTTCAAAACAGTTTCTAGCTTGATGTTAACTTTATACATTAAATTTATAAGGTAATGTGTTTTTTTGTTATTTAATTCTGCACCTTTCCCATAATCCTTTTATCATAAGTTGAAAGTGGCCATAACACCAGAAGTGTTCATAATGAGACACATTTATATGGACTTGTTTGGTCATGAAGACCTGGGAAATTATCTCCTACACTAATGTCCACAACTCACAAATCATGCTGTGTGTACAATGTAGTTCGAATTCTACATGATAATTAAAGATCAATGAAAATCTCATATTATCAGCTGCATTCACATCATGACAGATGATCAGAAGAACTCACATTATACTGCAAAAATGGCAGTTGAATATAATCACTTCCTGAATTATAAATGTCTATGGGTCACACTGCCTTCATTGTGCAGGAAAATTTAATTTTTTGAATTTCTTTCTGCCCATTGAGAAGTCAAAACTCTGAAATAAATTCTAAGGGGTAATGACTTTGCTGGATCTAACAGCTTCCAAGCATTGTGAATGTTATATAAAAGTCATAATGCAGTATCCTTATACTTGTTCCAGCACTATTAGTGCCTGTACATTCATCAGGGTCAAGGAATTTTTGTCAAGAGCTCAGTGCATGAGAAACAATCTACTTCTATGCAAGCAAACTAAAACTGAAGGTACCTGAAAGAAAATAGTTTCCCTGGGGGTAGCGGATTTGTGAGGTATAAAATGATGACAATTTAAAATGAAGATTATTGACGTCCATCTCTGAAACAGCACCTTCAGTGATGGTAAATCTTAAATTCAGGATCATAAAGAATGGGAATAATTGTGCCTTAAGATTTTTATCTACAAAGAAAACTGAGTTAAAATCTTTAGTGTACTCACAGGTTAGAGGACAAGACATTTCTTACATGCAGTTGTACAATGAAAGAAGTAAGATTAATGTCTGTGTGTATTAGAATGTGAGCACAAGGCTTTATGCCATACAGTGAAATCCCTATTCAAAGGATCTCTGGGAGACAGCTGTTCATACACTAAATTGAGGTTTTCACTAAATGTACTAAATGTAAGTTATGCACAATTATCTAAAGAAAGTGTTCATTTTCTTATAAGGCTTACTGTATATAATTATAAAAAGTTTCTTTACAAAAGTAAAGTGAAACTACACAATTTCATAAAATTATTAATATTATCAAATTAATGTCTAAAACAATGACTGTGAAATAAAGTTCTAATAAAACGCATCAAGAATCAAAAGAATTATGCTGCCATTAAGGGGCATGGCTTCAAAGTGTGTTCAATATCTGTCATTTACTACAGTTAATGGTTGTGCAGTTACAGTTTATAACAGTGACAACATGAACACTGATTGCTGTTTCAACCAAACCACACTAAATCAACACAAGGGTTCTGGAAGACCAAACACTTCTGTGTTACATGTGGGTTATTTACTGAAAACAAATTCATTAAGAACAGAAAATAATATACTGTTTATATTTGGCTTTAGCTGAGACTAGAAGTAATACTGACAAAATGGAGATTTCATTGTCTCAGAAGGACTTCTGATAATGAAATGTAAATACACACATTGCCATGTCAATAGTTAGTGGCAGAATGCATTCAGCCTTCCGTATCAAAAGTCATCTTTGTCAAAGTTCCTATTCCACATTCCCGTACTCACGAAATGGGTGATCAATGGTTGAAATGGGCAGCTGGAAGCGCAAGTCCCAGCATACATGGCAGCCACTACTAGTTCCTACTGCCAGCCAGCTCTGATGTGGATCCAGGCAGAATGATGTGATCACTCCTGTAATAACAACACCTTCATAAATTGCAGGACATATGAATATAATCCACAGTGCAATTAAAGATTTGGAATACATTGTTCTACAATTCATAATGCCTAATTGGACAATATTCAAGTCCTGATAACTCTAAGAGATCAGATACAAGAAAACCAACCAGTTTTGTAAACCTCTGTGTTACAAACTCTGTATAATTAAAGAATGCTTGTAAAAAAACTGAGAATCCAGAGAAGCTGTGAAACTTCTGGCACTAAACTGTGGAATTCTTTGTACACACATCATGTGGGAATCAATTTATTATTTTGGAGCATGGAGTTTCATATGCAGGTCATTTCAGAATTTTGTGTATGATTTTATAGTAATAACAATTCAAAATAAGAAAAATATCATTCCAAATACATTAAGAAATTTGGCTGACATTATGTGCAGACTTGCCAAGAGACAGGCAATAAAACATGTGAATAAAATTGGTATATATAAATCATGTGTCCACTCTGCCAGAATGGAAAAGAGAGAGCTTGGAAAAACTGGTTTGCAGGTTCCATGTGAACCTTAGTAAGTCTGCAGTGTTTGTCCATTTCTCTAACTCTTTACATGAAAACTGACTCCATGAATGACCAGCTAATCAAAAGATTTCTATGAATGAGCAGCTAATCCAAACATTTCGTGGATGACCAGCTAACTAAAAGATTTCCATGAATGAGCAGCTAATCAAAAGATTTCTGTGGATGACTAGCTATTGAAAATATTTATACAAACTGAACTGCTCTGCAAGTTGCACAATAATACAGGACGCAACTCCACTTATAGCGACAGTGATCAAACAAATTCTGGATCTTAATATATGTACCACTGTCACTGCCAAAATCTCACAGCAAGCCTGAGATACAAGGAAGGAAATAGATTCAATCTTGCCTGTACAGCACGTCAGCAAACTGTGGTGCCTGCTTACAGCACTGTAAATTACAGCAAGTTTTGGTTTCCTTTTACAAGAAAGTTCCCATATTTGACTGGATACTATGAACTGAGACTGCTGCTATTTGCATATAAGAAAAATATATAACAGCAAACATACTGGTAGAATGTTCTAGTACATTAGGATATATTATACTTTTCCCAGCCAAGTGAGTTCTACCTTTTTAAGGCCTTTCGCCATATAAACAACAAATGTAACCATATGTGGTCAAGGCTCAGCATAACACCCTAATATTTAAAAACATCAAGATTCTAATTAAATTTGGTAGGTGTCATGTTTCTCAAGATCACTCTGCTGGTACCCTTTAAATCTTTAAGACAAGAGGCTTGATGAAAGATGTAACCTTACAAAGCTTAAAGCCTTCTGGGATGTTACATTGTGTTGACTGGTAACAACTTACAGATGTTTTGCAGAGGCATGACATAACATGAGAATTGCAATCTTTACATGTAATTTTAACTTCACTTTCAATATCAAAGTATAACTACATGAACTATTGGAATGGTGGTAACAATAGCACCAAATGAAGTAAGATCTGGATATTTTGTACGCTCGCAGACTTATGAAAATATGGGACTTTGCTGAGGTTGTTTTGTAAAGCTGGAAATGATTCTTCAATGAGAGGGGGAAATGAAATTCTTCACACTTCAATTATGTCATACTTACCTCGCTTCAAGTCATTTTCGAGTTTCCATGCTGTGCCAGGCGCCCTTAAGTCCCATCCCACAACTGATCCATACATGGTTGCATATACTAGGACTGACTGAGCCCCTGTAACATGCCAATCACTGTTCATGAAAAATGCTCTACTCCCATCACATTTAATATAATTATTGTTTCATGGTTTGCTTAGCAGTGATGTATCCAGCAGATGTTATGTAATGTTAAATGTGGTGTAAGACTGATTATAAACAGTAAATTGCTAAAGATGTGGTAATAGTGGTTTATCTATATACATTGTTTTGGGAAAATCAATGGGTTAGTGCTCCAGCTGCAAATATTCAAACCACAAACTTTCTGAATGCATGTCCAATATGTAACCATGCAAGTAAATCTGCTCAATTTCACTTTATCATTGAAGGAATTTTTCATTTTGGCAATCCCCCTACTCCCCTGGAACAACAGTCCCTAGTAGGCCAGGACCTCCTCATTATTGAGGCTTCACAAAACACACCTGACAACACACAACACTCACAAGAGAAAGGCATCCATGTCCCAGGTGGAATTTGAACCCGCAATCCCAGTAAGCAAGTGGCAGCAGACCCACACCTTAGATCGCATGGTCACTGGGATCCGCTTTCATTTGGGTAATACTTCAACATTTCTTTGAATCTTGTAATAGTTTATTCTTTCAAGTTGTTTCATCCAACCTCTTATACAACACTGTATAAAAATACGGTATTTGTGAAATGTGTAATTCTTCACTGCTTTCGTGGTTGAAAATAAGACACAACAAATCCTGGGTATTAGGTCACCATGACACTGAAATTTTCATTGTAGAGTATTGTACCTGCTGGAGAAGTTTTATGAAGTTTCTCTGTGTTCATGTTTTAAACACTTAGGTATTCAAGGCTTGTTCATCCAATTCTGGCAACAGAACATGGTTTCAGGTGGTGGTGAAACTAGAAGCATTTTTGATAAAACTAATTTGGCAGAATAATAAGGAGTATTGTCATTAATATTTATCAGTCATTGTCAATATGTACACGCTTTATAAACAATCGTCTTATACCAAGCTGTTGTAAACAGTTTGAACATGTGCTTGAGTCTTTGTCAGGTCAGTACTTGCTTCATTTAACAATTTCCTGCACTCAGTAATCCCTTGACTTAAGTCTTTTTTAACACTTAGGTTGTCTACCTCCATAATCAATATGTTTAGCCAAGGGCAATAAATTAATACCTGCAATGCTCTAGATGTTTTTGAGTTGCTTAACTCCCATGATCAGGAGATCTTGTTTGACAGTCTTTTTAAAATTCAGAAGCCAAGAGCCCCTGAAGAAGCTGAGGAACCTAAGCCTGAGCCTAGGGAGGGGACCACAATGGTTTTGAAGCTGACTGAGGGCATGGGGTCATTGAAGAAGGCATCCAGGCATTGCAGAACAATGAATGGAACAAACATCAAGCAACAACTAAACAAGGAAGTGTGAGGGCACTTGCTTGCTACAAAGAGATTCTGAAGGAGAAGCGGTCTTGGTCCTGCCAGAGTTCAGTGCTCAATTTCAAGTCATTTGTACTGCTGGACATTAAAGATAATGATCCAGATGACCCTCCTACAGTTCATAAGGAATTTCTTCCTCCTGAAATTTTTATTTGTCCCACTTCAAATTTTTGTAAATTTTTTGTGTGTGTATCTTTTCTCTCGGTCAAAGCAGGTTGCCTGGAACTGCTCTCCCAATTTTAACATTGCATTTATGGGAAAATCTGTCTTGACTCACATTATCTCAGCTAATGTAAGTTGTCACAGAATCAACTATGACATAACTTCAGGGGATGGCTTTATATAAATAGTGGAGGATCTGCAGAGGTAAATATTCAAGGCTGACTTTTGTATTGACATGAAATTTACAAAAGAAAGTGTGTACCACAAGCATTTACTAGAAACCAAATATGTATTGGGCCCGTAATATCTGTGTATTTCCCAATTCATCATTTCTCACGCCTGTCATCCACTACATCACACTATAACTTCCATATATGTCACTGGTTCTAGTATGCATTATCACATTACTTATCTCACATGTTACGTGTGTCAATTCTCGAAGTTCTTGTAGCATAATTTTACCAGAAACACTACTAGTGAATCATTTTCAAAAATGTTCTTTGCCACTTTTATTTTACTGTTTTTCAGTATTGTTATTTTATTGAAATGAGGGGTCAGTTACTCTTCAAGGAGTAAACTGACATGCACAATGTATGTTCCAATGAAGAAAGATATTGTTAAACATGGACACATTGATGTTTATTTACAAAGAGATGAGCATAGCTCTCAAGCGTATGACTTCCCTGGGTTTGATGATTATCATAATCATTACAATGTGCCAATCTACTGGTCTGTATCTCTTTCCCTTTTATGGAGCTATTATCAACAGATGAAATGGCCAATGTTACTGCCTTTTTGTCTTCCCCCCCCACCCCTTTCCACCCTTATTTTGGCTCCTATTTTTTTGGGAGTGGGACCTACAGCTACTTTGCTGAAATCCAGCACAACCTGCTGCAACTCATGGAATACATTTTGACAGACATAAACCTTTTACTTCACCTATCAATACTTCATGTCTTTGAAATTCCTACAGTTAGCAACATGCACAAATTGCAAATGTAATAATATGCTGTACACCTGAGTCAAAGTAGTTTATATCAACTGCACAGCCATCTTCTTGCAGGTCAAGTTGGCGGGACTGCAACACAGACATCTTGTTACTATTTGCTTCAATCCTGCAACAGAAGTGTGCATGCAGTCAACCCATGCTTTGAAACAAACCTGAAAATCTTCACAGAATTCTCTTCACTTTTTGTTTGTCAGTATCAGTCATTTATTCCATTCAGCTGAAAATTTCTCCTCTTTCTCCATTTACTGGTGTCTGCATGGGACCTTCTTCCAAAGCATGTCTCTGCATTTTTTACCTGAACACATTTTTTATAACATTTTTAGTCCTCTCAGATCTTTCTACCAACTGTGCTCTGCAATATTCACTGAGGCTAATAATATGTCCCTTCACGAGTAAGTTGATAAAGAGATGCATACCTGAGTACAAAAATGGAACCATTGTATGAAGCAGATGCTAATGACTGATTGTTCTCACAGACTGCTAGCCCTACTAGAGGGCCAGCCTGCCGGTTATACACTTGCCGTGAGCGGTTTGCAATATTGCGGCCCTCCATCTTCCCACAGTCCCAGACTCTGATACACCCATCCGATGCACTGCTCGCAAATAGCGGGGTGTCTGGAATGGCCAATAACCTAGGAACAAATCACTCTGTGAATTAAGTCGTGTATATTTATATACACACGAATGAACAATTAGACCTCAGTCACAACCACATTTCAACGTTTTAGTGTGCATTTACAGGCCAATATCAGGTACTAATCAAAATAACACTTATGTATGAAACATTATTATGAAATCAACTGAAATCCCAACATTACAATGTTTACAATTGTTTTTATTGATTACAAGCCAAAATTGTGTAAGTTAAAAGTTAATATACATTAAAATATATTACAAATGTTACAGCAGTATTTATATTATATACTTGGCTAGAGTTCTTCTTTATATATATATATATATATATATATATAATATAAAGTAATATAAGTGCCTCCAAGGGGTGACAAATTTATTGGTGACTTTGAAGATGATAATCACAGCCTACATGTATATTGCATACGCTTTATCTTTCTTTTCTTTCTTTACTTTTTCCTTTTACTGAAGCTGTTCCTTGTCCTTGTAAGTAAAAAAACACGCAAATATATTTCTATGTTACTTATACCAGGCATATTCATATAATTAATTCATCAACCAACATAAGAACTTAATAAATTACAATTAATGACAAATATTAATCTCCTACATGTTTTGGCACCATGGTGCCATCCTCAGGATGTCTTTCAGATCACAGAAATACAAACCCAGCATGCAAACCTAGGCATGCATTGCCCTCATTGGAATGATCAAAATATTTATAAGTTTAGGACTGTTGGTTCACTAGGTTCAAGTGGTAATGATGTGTAAATTCTTACTTGAAGTTAAGACGTATGTTTTATGAACTTCTCTTCAGTTTTACCTTTTAGTTTTGCAACATAAATTGACAAATAAAGTTCCGAGGAACACAATTTTACCCAATCGATCCATCGATCAATCAATTTTTAATCATTCCAATGTGGGCGACGCTTACCTACATCAGTGTGTTAGGTCTGTATTCCAAAAATCTGTATTAATTAAATGCAAAAAGATGTATTCCTCCTGTGTAGTGGGGTCCTTTATTGCTATAAATACATAAAACTTTATCTCCCATCCTAAGGGAGAAACAGTGATTCAAGATGTTTCAGAACACAGTGTGAAGGAAAATAAATGGAACTATGAAAAAGGAAGTGACAGGACGATGTGGGAGAAAAAATAATTTGTATTCTTCACCAAATATTATTAGGGTGGTCACAAAAAGGAGAATTAGATGGGCAAGACAGGTGTAAAGTTGTCTTGCATTACTTCCCAATTATTTTCTAATAACAACACTTTTTTCCCCCCTTGTCGTGCTTTGACCCAATTCCGGGCCACGGCTCCCCTGTACAGTGCTTTGTGATTACCCTCACTGGACACACCACACTCAGTATGACTCCTCTGGACGAGTGATCAGCCCAAAGCAGAGACCTCTACCTGACAACAAACAACACTCACAACAAGACAGACATCCATGCCCCTGGCAGGATTCAAACCCACAATCCCAGCAAGCGAGGGGCTGCAGACCCACGCCTTAGGCCACATGGTCACTGGTATGGGCCTAATAACATCACATGTTCAATTTATTTAGTGAGGCTACACACAAGTAGGATTTGGTTGATGTTAATTTTGAAATGCTTTGTGACATTTAAGAGCAAGATGATTAATAAGTTTTAAAAAAAAAATAAAAATAAATAAAAAGTTTATAGGCAGTGCAGTTTCTGGATTTCAAATTAAAACAGAATTACACAGTCTTAAATACTTTACTTAAAATCCAATAATGGCCAAATTATATAGCAAAAGGTATCTTTGCATACGTTCATAAAAAAAGGGAACATTCTGGCTGAATGGGCTTCAATTTATTTTGGGATTAGAGGTCTTCATTGTAATCTTTCAATAAGATTAAATCTTTTCCCACAGTGGATTATTTGCACCACAATTTCACACAAATTTCCATGCTTGAAGGGGAAGAGTGGGGAGGTTAAACAGAAAAGCCATTTCACTTTTTTCCAGTGCTGCTTTCAATTGACAACAATTATCCGGGTTTACTATAGATACATTTCTCTTCTGGTGTGGGACTAACGGAATGCCATATCATACCTGCTGATAGCACCCCTGTGTTCATGCAAGTGTGCCACTAATGAGCCCCGTAGCCTCCAGCTGGGTGGTGGCAGTGGTGGTCTCCATGTTACCTGGTCTGCCCACTCTCTGCTCCTTACTGCCACAGTATGTAGCTCCTGTTTCCGGTAAGCCAGCTGCCGTAGTTCCAACCGGCATGGTGCACATCGATCTGAATACAAAACATCACTGTTCAATTCCAAGGAATATTTAAATAATTTATAAAGAAAATGACCTTCTGCTATCTAAAGAAATGCCAAGCAATCCTAAATGTTACAGGAAACGGTAATACTGCATGACGAGGAGATCATTTATTTAGTGTTTACCAGATGTCATCATCAAGTGATTTACTAAGTGTGTTTATGAGCAATGTACCACTCTTATTAATGGCACATAATGAAAGTTGCTCTTTCACTCAGGGCTTTGTTGCAGTAATACATATAGCTTAAATTTTGTTACACTTTTAAAACTGTGAATTAAACTTCTCCAAATTAAAATTTGGGATTAAAAACATGTTCTAAATGATATTACATAGGATTTTCACAAAAGAAGTAAATACTGTTGGAGCTGTACACTTGGAATGACTATTAGAAATTACGATATATACCTTGCTTGATAGAGAAACTGTGGAAGTTCATGTGGTAATTTAAAGAGACTTGATATGTGCCTTGTTTGTCACATGGCAAATTTCAGTTCTCTACTCCATCTTGTCACACTTGTTCAAGCATGTCTGATGAAACAGATGCAACTGCATCTGAAATGAGGTGGCAATTCATATATGTCTCTAGGCAAAGGTGGCACACACACTAAATCCTTAATGGGTCCCCATAAAAAGCCACTACACTGTATTAGATCCAGGGATCTTGGGGGCCAATTCTTCAATGAAGAGTCTGTCTGTCCGCTTGACAAATCCTGTGATGTGGCAGATGCTCATTTAGGTGTGCATGTCTGACTGTATGCAAATGGGGAGGTGCCCCACTCTGGTGGAAGAAACTTTCACAGCTCCTCTATTAAACAAGGTACATATCTCTGTGATTCTAATAGTCATTCCAAACTATACATTTCTGAAAGTGTTTACTTCTTTTGTGAAAACCACGTACATTCTAAAAACACTGACAGTTCCTACATTACATTTTTGTGCCACTATTTTCTCTTTTTTTGGCATTTTATTTGTTTTTTGTGTTAACTGTATGTTCTGTTATTTGATTTTCTGTCACTAATACATAATTAATAAGGCACCTAATGAAGGTTGGCAAATATTAAAATATATGCAACTTTGCCTTCTGGGATTTAGCTCTGTTATGCACAACACTATTCCATTTAAGTGCACACCAGGACAATTCAACACACAACCAACCAAACTATGTATGCCACAGTAATATATACAGGCTGCAGAAACATAAGGACAAGAAACATTAAAACATGTTTTTAGATAATTTTTAGTTAAGTGCATGTCGAGAGAAAAATTTTGCTTTCACTCTTAAAAAAACAACACACTGCACAATAAAAATAATTAGTTACCACTCCATGTTGTTGGCTTTAACACCCACATAATAGTTGCAGGACTTACACTGAATGTAGGAATGTTCATGTAAACTTGTATGATCAGTGTCTAGGCCATGCTGTGGTGAAGGATGAACATCAAATGCTGCACTACTGCCAGTTGGAGGGGACCTGAAACATATTACAAAATAATAATAATAATGCAAAAGTATAAAATATATTTCAGGGGTGAAATAACATTTCATGTAGCACAAATTGCATATACAGAATGGCTACCACACTGTACACCCTAGAAACATGGTTTGTTTTCAGTATATAATTGTAAATACTCTGCATGAAGGTGATAACAAAAACAGTAGTCAATAAATAAATAAAGGCCATGACAATGTGAAGAGTAGTGTGCCAGTAAAACATTAGAGTAGTGACTATATGCATTAACTAGAAAATAAATCATATCTTACCTGTAGCAGTAGTAGTAGTAGTTTAAAAAAATATAGATTTGATAAACAAAATTACTACTCTGGGGAGTCAGCAGAGCAATTTCAAAATATTTTACTGCAGCAGGGCATGGGGTAGAGTACTGACTTACACTGTGCCATTGTCTGAGAGTCGATGCTGAGTATGTGACTCTGCAGTACCACCAAACATGTGCTGCCATTCCTCGTTCATTGTTGTAAGATGAGAATCACTAGCTGTCATTGAACGCTTTGATTTCTGAATCTTCCTGTAACATGACATGCAAATTTCTGACTTGGGTCTAAAGTTGGCTATATTTTGTGCTACTTTGCATTATTAAAAGACAAACTATACACAAAGTCAATGCAAACTGTCTAAAGCAGCAGAAATTTTACCTGGACTTCCACCATTCAACATTAGACTTCTGTGTCTCCAGGCCAATTATTACAGTACTGAACTACCACTAGTAGGATTTTCCACATCTTGATGCTCAGATGCACAGGTCAGCCAATAATATAGCGTGGATGTATAATGCAAGAATCCAGACTTCAAAATTGTGATTGTCCTTCTTATTAAAAAACATTATAGGAAATGTAAAACTTCAGTATAAAATCACAGAAAGAAGGTGGCAAGTGATAAACAATAAAACAACTTATTTTTGCACTATTTTAATTTCATATTCATACCATACATGTTCTATACAATTAGTAAAATTAATAAAAAAGTAAATAATAATAAAAGAATAAAACAAATACCATCTTTGTAGGAAAGGGGTAAACACTATAGTAGTGTGGTTTTATCATGCCCAGGAGGAACACAGATTACCAAAACTAAAATTGGTGAAGAGGGTGAGTGTGGAAGAAGGGTGAAGAGAGGAAGGGGATGGGTGTGATACAATTCTGTGTGACTTTTACCTGGCTTGAATTAAAGCTGCCATGTTATCTGGTTTAGTGACTGGCTGTAATGGGATGGAGTGGCAGCGCACCGGGCCTTTCAAACTGTGCAAATTAACCTGAAACACGTGTAAAAGTTAATCATTCCCAGTGCAATGGTTTTGGAAGTTTTATTTTTCCCATTACTTCTCTCCTTCTAGCTAATGAGAGTTCCAACTTGTACTAGATTTGTTTGTCTGATGACACTGGTTGTGTATGCAATATCAGCCTATAATTCTATGGACTCACGTCTCTGATTCTATGTCCAACCATAGTTGTGTTTCATCCTGTCAGTGTTAGCCTTCTATGTGAGAAATGCGAGCCAGTGCACAAAAACTGTAAACCTTAAGGAAAACTGTCCTACTTACCATATATGATGGTATAATCCTAGATTTTTTCTTGTACTTCATAAATTCTTGTAAAACTCTAATAGTTGTGATTTCCTTCTGTAGGAAATGGCTTGCCAAAGAGAAAGAAACAAAAACACAAATTTGAAGTATTTTTTTTACCCACAATTTTGTACATATTTCTGCTACATGTTTTCAACTGTAGACTGAAAAATGAACATTATGAAAATTTTTATGCAGTTTCACAAATTTAGTTCTATGCATGTTTTTGTGAAAACAACACTATTCACAGCATGTTACTTAGTACACTTAGGCTCTGCAAAGCGCACATCCTCAGGCAAAGCACCATCTGTGAAGACCCTTCTCACACTTGATACACTCTATTCTGGATCTCCAGCTTTTAACTGGTTCACATTTTGTTCCTGTATTACATACACATAAATCCTTCTCCTAGTTAGAAGGCAGTCGTCTGAAGTGATATGAAACAGTTTCTTCATTTCTGGTGCCTGTTATCCTAGCTGTACCCTTCTCTTGTAGCCAATCTTCACCCCAATGTATAAACAATTTTTACTGTGTGGTCTATTCTAAACACTGGTTTACATTTAGCACATATTAAGTGACATAAATAATGAAAACCAGTCTCAAAAACGTTGAAACAAACTCCATACCCCACCATTTTTTCCTGTTCTCCTTTTGTCAAGACACGAGTACAGTACAGGCTGAAAATGGTTTATCAAGGCCTAACTCATGACGGATGATGATGATGATGATGATAGGGATGACGACAAGTACAATATAGCATGTGACATGTCAATTTCTCTCATTAAATCACCTCTGTGCATTGGAAGGACTCTCCTACATGACTGTGTTGACCACAATTCACACAAATATGCTGAGAACCTTCTGCCTTGCTAGGAGTAGGGATAAAAAGCACAGGAAGATGTCACTTTTTTATGAAAGGCAACAGCAAGAACTGGACCTTCCCAAAAGTAGTTTTTTTTACCAACTTCAAACCTCCATCAAAAAGCCTGGGGAAGAAATTTCTTGCTGTTTGTGATAATTGGTATCGCAAATGTACCTGATTTGTGTAAGTCTTTGGGAAGCAGGATTGCTACAAAAAATGTCCACGAAAATATGACAGCCCTTCATGTGTAACTTCCTGTTCTCACTAACTTCATTAGATTTGTGTAGGCTCAGTCATTAGTGAATGGCATCTTG
>Ga0123353_10006654_pt1 | contig 15444 bp, 13 predicted proteins | sample TergutLab28metaG_3_FD_92763 | JGI IMG/M metagenome (GOLD analysis project Ga0123353, IMG submission 92763) | Labiotermes labralis P3 segment gut microbial communities from Petit-Saut dam, French Guiana - Lab288 P3 | ecosystem: Host-associated > Arthropoda: Insects > Digestive system > Gut ... | reverse complement strand
TTCGCGGGCATTGATCCGCTGGCGGTGTTGGACATACAACGTATTATTAACGGACCCGGCGGACTGAAAAATAAAGGAATCGGAGTTCTCATTACGGATCATAACGTGCGTGAAACTTTGAATATCACGAACAGAGCCTATATAATTAGCGACGGAAGGATTTTAAAGGAAGGCCCGCCGGAGCGGCTGGCGAACGACGAAGATGTCAGGAAAGTATATCTAGGCGAAAATTTCAGGCTGATCTAGCGTATGAGTCGAAAACCCTTTTTACGGCAAAGTTTGGATCTGCGTCTTAGCCAGCGTCTGGCGCTTACGCCTTCGCTTCTGCAGAAAATTGAACTCCTGCAGCTCAATAAGCTGGAATTGCAGGATATGCTTAACCAGGAACTGATTGAAAATCCCATCCTTGAGGAAATACCGGAGCTGGAAATTCCCCGCGAACTCCTGCAGGCCAATGCAGGAATTGCAGAAGAGATCTTTTCAAGGGAAGCGCCGGCGTCCAAGGATCCGGACTCATTTGAAGAAATCGACTTTCGCTATTTCTTTAACGAGTATCTGGATACCGGTTACCGCACCCGCGAAACGGAAGATGTCGAACGTCCGGGCTTTGAAACCTTCCTTTCCCGGGCGCCTTCGCTTGAAGAACATCTGAACTGGCAGTTGGGGCTGCTGGATGTAAAACCTGAAATCGCGCAAGTGGCGGCCGAAATCATAGGAAATTTGAACGAAGACGGCTATCTCGGCCTGGGCCTTGAGGAATTGTGCGAGATCTGCGGTTGCGGCATAACGGAAGCTGAAAAAGCGCTTCGTATCGTGCAAAACATGGACCCAATCGGCGTGGGCGCGCGCGATCTGCGCGAATGCCTGCTTTTACAGCTCGCGAACCTCGATATGAAAGACAGTCTCGCATGGAAAATCATCGAAGAACATTCCGGTCTGCTTGAAGGGCGAAAATTTAAAGATATCGCTTCCGCGACCGGCGCATCTTTTGAGGAAGTGCTGAAAGCCGTCGAAAATATTAAGGGATTGATCCCAAAGCCGGGACAGAAGTACGGCAATCAGAAAGCCGCTTACGTTCAGCCTGAAGTCGTAATTACAAAAGTCCATGACGAATTCGTCATCATGCTTAACGACGAGGGAATGCCGCAACTCCGCCTGAACGCGGGGTACAGGGAATTGCTTAAAAACGTCGACATCGGCGCCGAAACCAGGGACTTTCTAAAGGAAAAATTCCGTTCGGCGGTAGAACTGCTCCGTGGCGTCAGTCAGCGCAAACAAACAATTTACAAGGTCTGCGTCTGCATTGTAAACAGGCAGAAGGAATTCCTTGAAAAAGGTCCGGCGCATCTGAAACCTATGCTGATTAAGGACGTGGCGGGAGAGTTGGGCGTGCATAGTTCGACTATCAGCCGTGTGGTTACCAACAAGTATGTTGAAACGCCGCAGGGCGTCATGGAACTGCGGAAGTTTTTTACCATGGGCGTGGAAAACGCGTCCGGCGAGGATATGTCGATCGTTCAGATCAAACTCAAAATCCGTAAACTGATAGAGGAGGAAAATAAAAATAAACCATTTTCGGATAACCAACTGGGCCAGTTGCTGAAACGGGATAATGTTTTCATTACCCGGCGCACGGTGGCCAAGTACCGGGAACAAATGCAGATCGCCGGATCGCATGAACGCAAGAGCGGATATCTTGTTTAATTACTTTTTTTTTGAAAGGGGAAAACGCGATGAAAGTTGAAATAACAGGAAGGCACATAGAAATCACCCCCGCGATACGGACCTATATTCAGAAGAAGCTTGGAAAATTTACAAGAATCCTTGGCGACGACATCAACTTTCATGTAGTTGTCGGCGTAGAAAAGGAGCGACAAAATGTTGAGATTTTACTTAAATCACGGTTCCTTGAACTGAACGGGAAAGGCAGTTCCAACGATCTTTATAACTCCGTCATTTTGGCGATTGAAAAACTGGAACGCCAGGCGTTGAAACAAAAAGGGAAAATGATTGAGGGGAAACGGCAGAAAGCCGCCAGGGTTAAATCAGTTGTGGCGCAGGCTGCAGTGGAAGAACCTGCCCCGCGCGCAACAAAACGCAAATCCGCAACGGTGCGCGAAGAGGCGCTGCGTAAAAAGCCGATGACGGTTGAAGAAGCGGCGCTGGAACTTGAACAGGCCGAATATCCCTTTGTAGCTTTCCGCAATTCCGAAAGCGACGAAATGAACGTACTTTACCGTAACAAGAAAGGCGCCCTCCGGGTTATCCGGGGATAGCCGCCTCACTGGTTTCCACCAAACTACAGGGGCGTGATAAACCACGCCGCAGTAGAAAGTGATGCTCGCGCTCTATTGGCGGCCTGAAAGACCGGAGCGTTATAGCCCGGGGCAAGGCGTAAACGCCTTGCCCCGGGTTGTGGTATAAAATATTCCGCCGCACTGGAAGTGCAAGGGAAGATTTCAAGGCAATCATGTTTATGTTGTTATACCCGCGAACGAAAACAACATACAATTGAAATTGATATGGCCTATATGGATGAGTTTCCCCGGAACATCCCCAGTGTTGCGGCGCATACGCGCCTTGCCTTGGTCTGATAGGCGACGGCCGACCGTACATGTTGTATATAGAATTTCTTAAATTGGATTAAGACGTGAGCGATTCTTCCGCGGGCAACGTAAAAAATTTTCCGGACATATCAATCGGCGTTCCGGTTAAAATCACCGTCGGGGAATTTGTCAACGAATCCCGGCCCGACCTCGGGTTAGAAGTTCTATGCGGACATGAATACCTGGATAATATAATCGGGACGGCGCAGGTGCAGAAACTGGGCATGGCATTAGTAGGCGCATCCGGCGACATTCATCCCGACCGCATACAGGTTGTCGGCCGTACCGAATCAAATTACCTTCAATCAATGGAAGATGAGGACCGTTTACGGGCAATTCAGCGAATTCGGAAGTACGAAATCTGCTGCGTAGTAATAATCCAGGACGCAGTGGTTCCGGAAGAAATGCTTAAACTCTCTTCAGAGAGACGCATTCCGTTCATCCAGGGCAGACCGGATAGCGATTCGGCGAAAATTACGTTCTGGCTGGAAAACCGGCTTGCGCCGCGAGTCACTTTACACGGGGGTTTTCTGGAAGTCTTCGGTCTTGGCGTGCTGATTCTTGGGCCGTCCGGAATCGGAAAAAGTGAATGCGCGTTGGAACTGGTACTGAAAGGCCACCGGATGATCGCCGACGATTACGTGGAAATATCCCGTCACGGGAACGGTCAGCTTTTTGGAGAAGGCAGCAAGGCGCTAAGGCATCATATGGAATTGCGCGGGCTTGGTATTATCGACATTAAGGAACTGTACGGCATTTCGGTAATCAGCGCGTCGCATAAGATAGATTTTGTCGTGCGCCTGGAACGCTGGAGGGCGGACGGCGCTTACGATCGTGTGGGAATAGAAAAATCCAGTCTGGATATTCTGGGCGCGTCACTGCCGGTGATCGATATACCGGTTGCTCCGGGGCGCAATGTTCCGACTCTGGTGGAAGTTGCTGCACGTATTCATCTACTGCATCAGCGTGGTTATAAAACTAACGAACTGAACCTTGATGAGTAGATATACGAATGATTCTGAAAAAGAGGAGCGCTTTGGCGCGTTACAATCTAAAATCGAAAATAAACATATGTCTCTTCAAGAACTCGTAATTGTCACCGGCATGAGCGGCTCCGGCAAGGGAACCGTGCTGAAAGCCTTTGAAGACCTGCGTTATTTTTGCGTGGACAATCTGCCCGTGTCGCTTATTCCAAAATTCATTGAGGAAATTCAGCGCTGCGGCGATGAATACCGTCAGGTGGCGCTGGTGATTGATGTGCGCGCCGGCGGCAAACTGCGTGATCTTGAACGCGTACTCGAAAAACTGCGCAAATCGGCGTTTCGTCTTTCCGTGCTCTTTATTGAGGCCGACGACGATGTGCTTGTGCGGCGATTCAGCGAAACCCGCCGGCCCCATCCGCTTGACGACGGAGGACGTCCCGTCCGTGAACTCCTGCAAATGGAGCGCGCCTATCTGCGCCGTTTGAAAGAAATAGCCGACATGAAGATCGATACGTCCGATAAAACCGTCCATAAGATAAAGGAACATATTAAGCGGCAATTTCAGCGCGGCGCGAAAGAGACCGCTTTCAACATAACCATGATGAGCTTCGGCTTCAAACACGGCGTTCCGATCGAGGCTGATATGGTACTGGATGTGCGTTTTCTGCCAAATCCTTTTTTTGAGACGGAACTGAAGGCATTAAGCGGCAGGAACAGGAAGATTAAATCTTACCTGCGCAATAAACCTGAAACGATTGAATTCATCGGCAATGCGGTAGAGTTTTTGCAATACCTTCTGCCGAATTTTATCAAGGAACGAAAAAGCCAGGTCACAATCGCCATCGGGTGTACCGGCGGACGTCACCGGTCGGTGTTTATCGCGGAAGAGCTTGCCGCTAAACTGAAGGACCCGAACAGGAAAATCAAGGTGCTTCATCGTGATGAAAAGATTGGGCCGGTATGAACGAAATGCTGAATAGAGGATGGATAAGCTTATGATAGGAGCTTTAGTGGTAACACACGGGCAACTGGGACGTGAACTGGTGGCGGCCGCCGAAATGATCGTCGGCGATATTTCCCGTATCCAGGCGGTTTCGATCGGATGGCACGATGACGTCAATGACGCGCGCAAGGATATTGAAAAGCGGATTGATGAAGTGGACGCCGGCGCGGGAGTGCTGATTCTTACGGATATGTTCGGCGGCACGCCGTCCAATATCGCGTTTTCCTTTCATGAGCCCGGCCGCGTTGATGTCGTTACCGGAATCAATCTGCCGATGATAATTAGAATCGTCACCCAAAAGGAAGGAGATACGCTGGAAAATCTGGCGCGCACCGTCCGGGAACAGGGACGCGCCAGCATCGCCACAGTCAGTGATTTTCTGAACGTATGATCCGCCGGCCGCTTCTTGTTACTAATCGGCTGGGGCTGCACGCGCGGGCCGCGGCGAAACTGGTTCGGCTTGTTTGCGGATTTTCCAGTGAAGTGCGTCTTTCCCGGGAAAACCAGAATCAACATATAGACGCCAGAAGCATTCTTGGCATCCTCATGATGGCCGCCGCGCAGGGAACATGCCTGATTGCCACCATCGACGGCGCCGACGAAACAGAGGTCGGCGAAGCTATACGCGAATTGTTTGAAAACAGGTTCGGAGAAGAAAACTGATGTCGGTAAAACCGGAAATCGTACTGTTCGGAGCCGGAGTTTCTTCCGGAGTCGCCTGGGGACAGGTATTGAAGATCGACAGTCGGAATCGCGTGATCTTCAAGGTTGAAGTGGTGGACGTTGACGCCGAAGCGCGGCGTTTCATGGAGGCGATAGAAGCATCCAAGCGCCAGGTGGAGGCCCTGAAATCCAGGCTGGAAGAAAAAGTCGGCGGAGAACACGGCGTCATTCTTGATATGCACTTTCTTGTTCTCGACGACCGTGTGTTTCTCGACGAAATTCTGGACAGTATCCGCCGTAACAGGGTTAATGCCGAATGGGCGCTGGCGCAGGTAAGAGACCGCTTCGTTGAGGCTTATAAATCGCTGGAAGACGAATATTTTCGCGAACGGTACAGCGATATAGAACATGTGACCGAACGCATCCTCATGAACCTTTCCGGCGAACAGCCGTTCAGCCTGAGCAATCTTCCCGACGACGTCGTACTGGCCGCGCGTGATTTTAGTCCGTCGGGTTTCGCCGCTATGGATCTTGGCAAAGTTCGCGGTTTGATCACCGAATCCGGCGGTCGTACTACGCACACGGCTATTTTGAGCCGCGGTCTGCGCATTCCCGCCATAATGGGAATCAAAAATCTTATGACATCCGTATCCACGGGCGACATAGTTATGATCTATGGCGATACCGGACAGACCGTTCTCAATCCGGACCAGAAACGAATTGAAAACGAGCTGAAAAAGCCTGCCGGACTTTTACCGGAAGCCGGGCGGCGTCCACGGGCAAGATTGAGAACCAAAGACGGAGTTTCCGTATCGCTGTGCGCAAACATCGAATTTGAACATGAAGTAGGTACGGCAAAATCCAGCGGCGCGGAAGGCGTCGGGCTGTACAGATCGGAGCTTTTATATTTCGGACATCCCGACGGCAAGCCCTCGGTCGAAGAGCAGCTTGCAGTCTACCGGAGGCTCGCGGAGGAAATGAAACCCCATCCGATATCCATCCGCACTCTGGACGCGGGCGGTGAAAAAGCTCTGCCTTCAGAAAAAACGGAACATTGCGCCAATCCGAATATGGGACTGCGCGGCATTCGTCTGAGCCTGCGGTCACGGGATACGTTCCAGGTACAGATCGAAGCGATACTGCGGGCGGCCTGTTTCGGACAAATAGAGATGACGCTTCCAATGATTACCACAATTGAAGAGGTCATGGAAACCCGTTTGATTATCGGCGAAACACGCCGCAACCTGACAACTTCAGGAATAAAGGTTCCCCCTGTTTCGCTTGGCTTGATGCTGGAAGTTCCGGCCGCGGTTATGATGATGGAATCGCTGGCGTCCGAAGCGGATTATTTCTGCGTTGGTACAAACGATCTGATTCAGCATCTCATGGTTGTGGACCGTGGAAACGACGATGTCGCCTACATGTATCAGCCGCTGCATCCCTGCGTGCTGCATTGTCTTAAGCATATCGCGAAGACGGCTGCCAGGATAAAAAAACCGGTGCGTATCTGCGGCGAAATCTCCGCCAATCCGTTCTACGCAGTACTGCTGCTTGGCATTGGATTTACCCGGTTGAGCATGAATTCTCTGTCGATTCCGCTTATTCGCCGGGTGATCGGCGCCGTGTCGTTTACCGACGCGCGAAAAATCGCGCGGAAAGTCCTTACGCTGAAAACCGCCAAAGACGTATATGAATACCTGACGCCTGCGGTTGTCCGCGCCGTTTCGACGGATATCGACCTTGATTCATGGGCGACTGAAATCAATCCCGGAAATATGTGATTTGAACCACGAATGAGCATGAATTTTAGTTTGATGAAATATCCGGCTAAAAAATCCAAACTCCGGTAGCGAGCCTCCGTGAGGCGGCTACCGTCCGGAACCTACCGTCCAGCCGTCACCAAGTCCATACGGCAGAGTAACGAACGGAAACGCTTCCACATGACGAATCAACCCGCCGCGGATGGCGAATGTTTCCATCGTCACAAGGTTTTGCAGCATTCCCGGAGGCGCGTCAGGCGCTGCGCCGCGGCGCGTGCCGTCATGAATAAAGAGCGGAAACGTGGCGACCAGCCCTTTCTGTTCATCAATAATCAGCGCCCGGCGCGGGCGGATATGTTTCATGTAAGCAAATGTTTTTTCGTCAATCTGCTGTTTGCAGGTCAACATACTGAATCGCAACTGTTCCTTTCCCTGCGCAGTATTGGGGTCGGGCAGCCCCGGTCCCGGCATCATTCGGCCGCCCGGAGGCGGATTATTCACCGTACGATAGCCGTTTTCGTGACGAACGCAGTCGTCGGCAAAAGCTCCGATCGCGCCGTTATCGCCTTCAAGCGCGTCAAAATAGGAGTTGGCCGCGCGCAGGAGGATGTCGCGTGAATTTCGTTCGGCTGACGGAATATCCGTCGTCAGAATCGTCCGCGGAGTCGTCAGCAGTTCAATGGCGGCCACGTTTATATTGCGGTCGTAGAGCTGTTCGATTTCCTGGATTTTACCTCGGTCGATTTTAAGTCGGACCGCCACCAGCGCGTCCTGTCCGCCGATTTTTAGCCGGGCCTGTTGTGCAACCTGTCCTGCGACAGGATCGGCGACATAGATTTCAAAACCGGTCGGCTCGACCCTGGAACGCCACAGCATGCCTTCTCCGACATCTATCATGCCGGTATTTTCGGTCATTTTCACGTCAATCGTCATGGCTGGAACGGCTTTTAGATCATCCTTGAAAATTGCGTTCATGTAGCCGTCCATGATTGCAATCAGACACGCTCTGTCGCACTCCTTAACCGCCGGATTCCATTCAGGTTCCGGGGCTGCCGCCACAGTTAAAACAACCGGCAGTAAAACCGCCGTCAGGATAAAAATCGTCTTTGGATATTTTGGCCGCATCGTTTTTCCTCACTTATTACGCATGATTGATCGGCGTGGGTAAGCATAATCATTGTTTATACCCGGAAACCGCCGGCGCTATACGCGAAACTTGATTCTACTGCAGAACCACGTAAAAATAAACAGCGTCTTGAAACTGCCTGCACGGGATAAACACAAGGCGGAAACCGAGGTATGTCAAATTATGTTTGCCGAAATATTTGCGTTTTTAGATCATGCACTTGTAAATTTCGTCGGCGGCGGCGGGAAGACCGCTCTGATTCACCGGCTGCTTGACGAATATTCATCGCGGGGACTTGCCTTGGCTACTACCACCACGCGCGTACATCCGCCGGCTCCGCATGAAGGAATTGCGCTTATTTCCAGCGACAACCCGGACCTCCTCCGGTGCGCGCTCGAAAAAATCAGTCGCGATTGCGCGGGGCGCCCATACAAGATTTTAGCGTCGCGTTACTTTATGAGTTCCAACTTAGTTCGTGGCGTGTCTCCGGATTTTTTTAAAGACATCAACCGTTTTCTCTTTCAGGTTTTTCTTAACGAGGCGGACGGCGCGGCGAGCTTTTCACTGAAACTCCCGCGCGAAAATGAACCGGTTCCCGCCGCAGGCGCGGAATACCTAGTCCCCGTCATCGGTCTTGATTGCATAGGCCGCGTGTTAGGACCAGACACGGTCTTGCGCTGGATGGAGCTCTCTGAAAGTTTTTCGCTTCGAAAAGGGGACAGGATTACACCGTCAGTCGCCGCCGGCATCCTTATGCACCCCAGTGGCGTCTGTAAAAACCGGCTTCCCGCAACAACCATCATTCCTTTTATAAATAAAGTGGATTCCGCCGCGCAGGATTCCGTCGCACTGGAACTGGCCGACGCAATTTTCAGCAACAGCGGGTTCCCCATAGAACGCGTGATTTACGGCAGCGTGCGTAACGGCCGCGCCGCTTCGGTTTCACGCCGGCGGATCTCTCAATAATTATGGCAAGGCTCATAATGCTGTCATCATATGTAAGAAATTCAAATTCTTTTGTCTTGATGTTGTTCCACTCAAAACGCGAGCCGACTATATCGCCGATAATTGCGCCGATCACTATCGCATTTCCCTTGGGAAACACTGATTAATCAGTATTTCCCTTTGTAAATTTGCAAAAATAAAAAACAAGGTTGCAAAAGAAGAAGCCGTTTTGCAACCTTATTATCAGTGCGGGACAAGTATCCAACTGGTACGATCGGCCGGATGCCGAGGAACTGATGCAAAAAGCGCTCTTTGCTGTATGATATTTATTCCGGGTTAAGTTGGCGGCTTCGGACGGAGTCTCAAGTACATTGTAAAAGAGGAGTATGAAATGGTCGGATATAAAAGCGGTGAAGCATTTATTGATATATTGAACGCGCATGGCGTTGATAAATTCTTTATCAACCCGGGCGGAGAATTCATTGAGTTGCAGTCCGTCGTGGCTTCGGCGAGGGTTGCCGGTAAAAAAGCCCCGCAACTGGTGCTATGTCTGGACGAAACGGTTACCGTGGCGGCGGCATACGGCAGCTATATGGTTACCGGCAAACCGCAGGTTGTGCTGGTGCATTCCGAACTCGGCACCCTGCAATTGGGCGGCAATGTACAAAACCTGCAGTGGGGACGTATTCCCGTGGTAATTATGACCGCATGGCAGGAAATCGATGTGCAGCGCACCCTGTGGAACGGCCAACCGTACGATCAGGGCAGTATTTTGCGAAACAACGTGAAGTACGATCGCCGGCTGCAGGGTGACGAGGATTTGCACGAGGTCATGAAGGAAGCCTTCCAGATTGCATGTACGGAACCCACTGGGCCGGTTTATCTGTATTTCCCAATGGCTTATTTCTATAAGGAAATTGAAAAACCGGCGACACCGGTCGTACCTGCTGAAATTCCCGACCTGCCGGCGTTTGACCCGGCAGTATTGGCGGAAATGGCCGATATTCTCCTTGAAGCCAAAAATCCCATGCTTGTAAGCGGGAACGCCGGGCGTTATCCCCGGAACGTGCAGGCGCTTGTTAAACTGGCCGAAACGCTCAGCGCTTCCGTCCTCACCGGCTATAGCTGGATGAATTTTCCAAGCGATCATCCCCTGTGCGTGGGTATTGAGCAGATAGGGGGCAGTCGGAAGCAGGATGCCGGCTACGACGTTGCCGATGTAATTTTAGCCGTGGACTACGCCATGCCCTACGTGAGCAGCGCGCCGCTTCCCAGGTCCGATGCTAAAATTTTGCATATTGATATAGATCCTTTGACCCAGGGAAGACTGTTATGGGAGCGCGGCGCCGATATCTTTATTAAAGCCGACGCCAGGAAAGCCATTCCGGCGCTGGAAAAACTGTTACAGGAGAAGATTACGCCGGAAAAGAAGAGGGAGTTGCTGGATCGTCATCAGCGTATTGCAACCCGTAATGACGAGGTTCGTCGGGGTTGGTATGAAACGGCGCGCACTAGGTCCGGTGATTCGCCCATTTCCCCGGATTATCTGTGCTATTGCATAAATCAGCTTATTGACGAAGACGCTATTTTCGTGAATCACACACTCAGCCACTGCGCTTCCGTTACCGAACAGATTGTGCGCAAACAGCCCGGGACGTGGTTCGGCTGTCCTTCCGGGGCTATCGGCTGGGCGCCGGGCGCAGCACTGGGGGCCGCCGCCGCCGCTCCCGGCAAACTGGTAGTTGCCGTCATGACCGACGGCGGTTTCGTCTGGGGGTGTCCGACATCTACCTTCTGGACTTCCAGCTATTATCGTTTCCCATTCCTGGCTGTGATCTGCAACAACCAAGGTTATGGCGTGGTGCGCGGATCGCAGCAGTCCATGCTGGAAAATGGCCAATTTACCGAGGAATATGCGCGCGAAGCCGGGGTTGAGTTCCTGCCCGACTATGCCATGATAGCCGCCGGAGCGGGCGCTTACGGCCGCACCGTTGAAAAGGCCGATGAAGTGCTGCCCGCTTTGCAGGAAGCCCTGTCGGCGGTACGTGCGGGACGGCCTGCCGTCCTTGATGTGCGTCTGGGACGCGGCGCCGGAGAGGGAGACAACAAGCGTTATTAACCCGGATATTTCATGGGATTTCTACTGCGGGCGCGCAATAGAAATCCCATGAAATATCCGGGTTAGGGTTTGTTGCAACAGGCGACGGCTTGCGGTATTCTGCATCAATGAAACGTTGTTTACTGTTTGCCGTTCTGCTTCTGTTGTCTTTAACGTCCGCCTGTGGCGGACGAAAAATGAACGATACTCTCGCGCGCAACCTGATTGTCGGTATGAACAGCGACGCCATTCACAAAAGCGACGTGGAAATAGTCAATGTGCGGCAAATTTCGGCAAACCAGGCAGTAGCTGAAACACGCACGCTTGTGGCGTTTCGTTTTGAAAATACGGGCAATGTCTGGCGCGTCCGCGAAGTGCGCATTGGTCGCGGTCAGTGGGAAAGTCTGGAAAATATTGAACGGGCGCTCAACCTGGTGAAAACGGAAGAGACAAAGGAATTGCTGGCCCGGATTTCCGAAGCGATTCAAAAATACCGCACGACTAATCAACGGTTTCCCGTATTCAAGGATTTCGTCGATCTGAGCGATCAGCTGGCGCCCGGTTTTTTGACGCCTCTTATACGCCTTGACGCATGGCAAAGACCGTTCGAAGCCTCCATGGCGGGAGCCGACATACTACTTCGTTCCGCCGGTCCGGACGGCATTATTGGAAACCAGGACGATATTCAATTACGAATTACGAATTACGGATTGAATAACTGAAAACTGCCCGATAAAGCGGAGGCGACAACCCGGATATTTTTACTCAGGCGCTGTTTGCTATCCGGGCGAATTCACCGGCCACGCCGTGGTAAACATCCACAAGAACCGGGTCAAAATGCGTGCCCGAGCCTTCTTCAATGATCATACTCGCTTCATCATGGGTAAACGCTTTCTTGTATGGACGCACTGAAATCAGCGCGTCGTATACGTCCACGACGGCCATCATCCGTCCTTCCAGCGGTATTTCCACGCCCTTGAGTCCTTTGGGGTAGCCTGTACCGTCCCATTTTTCATGATGCATTCCAGCGATGAGCAGTGCATATCGTAAGAACTCGTGCTCTTTAGTGTTGCCGATAATTTTCTTTATTGCGTCCACCCCGATCGTCACATGGGTTTTCATGACTTCAAACTCCTCGATGGTGAGTCTCGCGGGCTTGTTCAAAATGAGATCGGTTATGGCGATTTTCCCTACATCGTGCAATTGCACTGATGACAGAAAGATATTCATATTCCATTTGGAAGTTTCATCCTCGTAGATTTTTCTTCGGGCCAGCTCATTTATCATGGCTTCCAGATAAAGCCTGGTACGCGAAGTGTGTCCGCCGGTACAGCCGTCGCGGAATTCCACCATGTCCGCCACGGCGGCTATCACGGTGTTTTGAAGGTGAGTCACCTCCCTGGTTTTTTCGAGCACCTTGACTTCAAGGTTGTCCGCATAATCCTTAAGCTCCGCCTGCTGCGCCAGCAAATCCTTTTTCTGCCTGGCAATCATAAGATGGTTCTCAATGCGCTTCAGCAACAGCGGGGCAGAAAAAGGCTTGGATACGTAATCCACCGCGCCAAGGTTAAAGCCCTCCAGTTCGCTGCCTTCGTCTGTTTTCGAAGTAACGAAGATAACCGGGATATCGGAAAAAACAGGATCGGATTTCAACTTTTTTATTGCTTCATAGCCGTTCATTTCCGGCATTTCTATGTCCAGGAGAATCAACTCGGGAATGACATTTTCAAGTATCTCAAAAAGTTTGGCAGCCGACGGTGCGGGGTAGACTTCGTAATAGACTTTCAGTAAATTCCTGCCGACTGCCAGGTTGGCTATGTTGTCGTCAACCAGGATAATTTTATTGCGGCTGCTTTGCATTATGCGTTCACCATATTATTCACCAAGGAACCGTTAACCCGGATGAAATATCCGGGTTAACGGTTCCAAAACCAGAAATTTTTTCTTCAATTTGCTTGAAATTCATTTGATCGATGTTCGTTCTGAGCCAGGCCGCAAGCTCGCCGCCTGATTCGTATTCGAAATTTTCTATTTCCGCCATTGCCGCGTCCACCCCATCCATGTCGTAGTTTTTACAGGCGTCTGCAAGCTCTGATAATGTTTTTATGTCCGGCATATCTTTTCGGGGTTTCCGGTTTTCCGCGTTCATGTTGTCGAGCATACCGTCAATCTGTCCAATAAGCGCCTCGACGGTTTTTATAAAATTCGGGTTATGTGTACGCACAAAGTTAAAATTTCCGGATTTGGCCGATTTTTCCATGGTTTCCGCCATGTTTCCCACTACCTCCGCGCAAATGCCGCGGCTTGATCCTTTTATCCCGTGAACGGTAATGGCATAATCGGTCAGTTTGTCTTCGGTTGCCTCCCTCACGACATCAAGAAGAGAACGTGTTGTCGTGGTAAAGGTTCGCAGGATTTGCATGTAGGCGCCACTGTCTCCGCCTAAGCGTTCGACGCCCTTTCGTACGTCCAGCCATGCAGCTTTTTTATCGGACGCCCGTCGCCGGTCGGTTCCGCTCCGCCGGTCGAAAACAGTGTTGCCGTTTCCGCAGCCAAGCGCATCCGGCAATACCCGTAAATCTTCATTTTGCCGGCCGGCGAACGATTCTTCCTTTTTCTCGTCGCTTATCCATTTCCTGATAACGGCGTCCAGGCGGGCGATTTCAATTGGTTTGCATAAATAGTCCTGAAAACCGCTTCTTAAAAACATCTGTTTGTTTCCCAGGATGGCATTGGCGGTTAATGCGATTATAGGTATATTTTGGGCGTATTCGGTTCCGATTTCCTCACGGATGATCTTGGTAGCCGTGATCCCATCCATCCCGGGCATCATATGGTCCATAAAAATTGCGTCATACCTGACCGTTTCATCACGGATTGCGTCTACGGCTTGCCGTCCGCCGGTCACGCAGTCTATCTGCATTCCGTATGGTTTCATCATCCCTTTGGCTACATTCAGGTTTACGGAAATGTCATCTACCAAAAGCACGCGCGCGTAAGGCAAACGGATGCGAACCGACTGCTGAAGCGCACCGCGTCTGAAGCGTGTCGAGTAAGAATAATTGAAGGACTTCAATTTTGTTGCCGTATCCTGGCCGATTACCTCGTCGCTGACGAATTTTTGCCGGATTTTTACGGTGAAAATGCTTCCTTTTCCGTATTCGCTTTCTACAGCGATTGAGCCGTCCATCAGTTCCGCTATTCTTTTTGTAATGGCGAGTCCAAGGCCCGTTCCCCTGATTTCACGGTTGATTTCTACGTTCATCTGGGTATAATCGCCGAACAGATGTTTTAACTCCTCGGGTTTGATTCCTATGCCGGTGTCAATGACGCGGATGGCTACCCAAACATCGTCGTCTTCCCGCTCACAACGTAAACTCAATTGTACCTTTCCATCTCTTGTATATTTTATGGCATTAGTCAGAAGGTTGTTCAGTATCTGCTTGATTTTCAAATCATCGCCGTAAAGACGCGCCGGCAGGTTTTCGTCGATCTCGAGGACGAACTCGATCGGCTTTTCGTCAATGTACGAAAGGCTTTGGTTGACGGCGTCATTGATAAGGCTGGGGACGTCGTATTCACACGGCGCGAGTTCCAGCTTGCCCGCCTCTATTTTTGAAATGTCCAGAATATCGTTGACGGTGCCGAGGAGGGTCATACCGGCATTGTGAACTTTTTCAACGTTTGAAAGAATTTCCTCGCCCGGGACCCCGGGTTCAAGAGTCAGTTCGGATAATCCGATAATGGCGTTCAGCGGAGTACGCATTTCATGGCTCATGCGGGCAAGAAAAAAGCTTTTGGCATGGTTTGCCTCCTGCGCTTTTTTGAGCGCCGACTCGACCTCTCTCAACATGCGTTTGTACCTTCGCATATCCCGCACATAAGCCGCGACGATATATTCCGTTCCATAGCATACGCGGACAAGCGTGATTTCCGTCGGCAGTAAAATTCCGTCAGATAATTGATGCATCCATTCAAAAACGCATCTGCCGTCCTCAAACGCTTTTCTGGCGTACGCATAGGCCTTTTCTTTTGAAAGCTGTCCGTCAGGCTGATATTCCGGCGAGAAGTCGAAAAACCCGTTCAAAAAATCTTTTTTTTCCTTCAACCTGAAGAGTTTAACGGTTTCTTCATTGCAATCGAAACTGCGGATATCCCTGTCCCATAGCGAGCAGGCAAGAGGAGTCGCATCCAGCATGAGCTTTGTGCGCATATGCGCCTCATGCAGTTTGGCTGCCTGTGCGTTGCGGTTCACGGCGC
>Ga0123353_10006653_pt1 | contig 15445 bp, 12 predicted proteins | sample TergutLab28metaG_3_FD_92763 | JGI IMG/M metagenome (GOLD analysis project Ga0123353, IMG submission 92763) | Labiotermes labralis P3 segment gut microbial communities from Petit-Saut dam, French Guiana - Lab288 P3 | ecosystem: Host-associated > Arthropoda: Insects > Digestive system > Gut ... | reverse complement strand
CCGTCGCCGAAGCGGCTGACCGTCACGCGGTTGTTATTGACGATGCCCACGTACGCCAGCGCGGCCGCGAGTTTCTGCACGGCGACGGCCTTGGAGGGGCTGCCGTAATCCATGCTGGCGGAGAAATCGTACATCACGTGCACGCTGAGGTCCTGCTCCTCCAGGAATAGTTTGAGGACCAGCATGTCCAGCCGGGCGAAAATATTCCAGTCCACGAACCGCAGATCGTCGCCGACGACATATGGCCGATGGTCGGCAAACTCCACGCCCTCTCCGCGCCGCTTGGACCGCCGCTCGCCCTGCATTTTGCCTTGCAACATCTTGCGGCTGACAACATCCAGCCCGTCCAGCCGGGCGAGAAATTTTCCGTCCAGCAGGTCGGTGATTTTTTTCCGGGTTGTGGTGGATTGGTTCATGGGGTATTGGGGGTAGTTGCGGGTGTTGTCCCCGGTGATACGATGTTGACGGATAATGGAGACGGCTTGGCGGGCCAATGGTTCTGGATTTTCGCCATCCAGGCGTCAACACCGTGCGTGTATACATCTTGAAACCGGTCAAGTTTCAGCGCCATTTCGCATAGTTCCGGCGAGATCCAGCCAATCGTCTCGATCAGATGAGCGTGCTGCTCCTGAAGGTCTTTCCAATGGATGATTCGTTCATGATGAAAGACGCGGTTTCGCAGATGGCGAATCGTGTCTAGCCGGCTTTTGATAAACTTACGATTGTGGAGGGATTTGACCAGCCGAGGAAATACGCGACGTATTCCTCTCGGAAGGAACAGCGTGTTGCGTGCGAAGTGGTTCTCAAACATGCCTGTCCAGAAACCAAGCGGGAGTTCGGCGATGACCCGGCCTGGAATGGCGGACTTGCCTGCCTTGGCAATTTTTTTTTTGGCGTCGGCAATCTGTATGTGTCCTAATTCGGTCAGGGCGACCTGATCGTACCATGTATCACTGTACAGGTTACGCATGGTGTCGTGGATGGCATTTCGCAGGGCCACCTCGCACAGTTGCAACGGTGAATAGAGCGATTCGCACAGGGCGGCATTCCATAAATACCGCGCCAGGACAACACAAGGTCCTGGTTGGTCTTGGCCGTACACAGACAACCGTTCAGGCGAAAGTGTCTGTTGTATGTCGTTAAAGAAACGTTGATCCATGCTCGTTTCGCTCAAAAGTGAGAGCGGCCTTTAAAAATATTCTCCACGCAACTCGTTGTTGTTGCTGATAGTAGTAGCGATGCGCGGCAAGTCCTTAAAAAATCTCAACAATTTGATTGAAATATCAACTCCTCAAACCGATAATACATATGTAGGCCCCGGACCTTCTTCCCCCGTCCTTCGCGACGGTGTAGAAGCCGGGGTTTTCTTTTTCATCTAATCCTGCGTTATTCATTTCTTCGCCGCCGCCTTCTCCTCCAGCGTTTTCGGGGTCTCGTCGAGGATGCGCCGCAAAATGTCGTCGTTGGTGATGCCCTCGGCCTGGCCTTCGAAGTTCAGCAGCACGCGGTGGCGCAACGCCGGCAGGTACGCGTCGGAGAGGTCGCCGAACGCGACGTGGTAGCGCCCGTCGAGCATGGCCCGGACCTTCGAGGCCAGCACCAGTGCCTGCACGCCGCGGGGGCTGGCGCCGAACCGGAGATACTGGTTCGTCATCGCCGTCGCGAATTCACCATGCGGATGCGTCGCCAGCACCAACCGGATCGCGTAATCCTGCACATGCGGCGCGATCACGATCCGGCGGACCAGCGACTGGGCGGCGAGAATCTCCTCACCGCCGGCGGCTGGGCTGGCCTTGACGCTCGCTCCGGTCGTTGTCCGGTCGAGAATGGCGGCCAGTTCCGAACGGTTGGAGTAGGGCACCAGCAGTTTGAAGAAGAAGCGGTCCAACTGCGCCTCGGGCAGCGGGTACGTTCCCTCCTGCTCAATGGGGTTCTGCGTGGCCAGCACCAGGAACGGTTCGATCAGTTTGTACGCCGTCCCGCCGGCGGTGACGCTGTGTTCCTGCATGGCTTCGAGCATGGCCGACTGCGTTTTGGGCGTGGCGCGGTTGATTTCGTCGGCGAGGATAATCTGTCCGAAGATCGGTCCGGGCTGGAACTGGAAGTGCCGCTGCCCGGTGGCCTTGTCTTCCATGACGATGTTGGTCCCGATGATGTCGGCGGGCATGAGGTCGGGCGTGAACTGGATTCGCCGGAAGGTCAGACTCAGCGCGTCGGCGAGGGTGCGCACCAGCAGCGTCTTGCCGAGCCCCGGCACGCCTTCCAGCAGCACGTGCCCGCCGCAGAACAGGCAGGTCAGCACGCCGTCCACGATATCCTGATGCCCGACAATGACTTTGCCCACCTCCTTGCGGAGCTTGTCGAACATCGTCCGAAACGCCTGACACTGCGCGGCTACCTGCTCTTGATTATCGGCCATGGCTGACTCCTTGCGTCATTTTCTGTACTGGTTTTCTGCCTTCTTTTTCGCGGCTAGCAGACGGCCCATCGCCGTCTCTTCCGCGGCGGGTTCTTGTTTTTTTTCGGGTTTCTTCGGTTCGGCGGGGGGACGTTCCCCTTGCGGGGCGGAGAGGTCGGTCGTCGGAAGTTCGCGTGCTTCCGCGTCGGAGGCGGTGGTTCCGCCGTCGTAGCGTCGGCCTGGCTGCGCGGGGGTTTTCCCGGCGAGGTTTTTCTTGACCTGTTCGCGCCGAACCTGGAGTCGGGCCAGTCCTTCGGGGACGGCGACGGGTTGCGGTCCCCGCACCAGACTGGCCAGTTTGCGCCCGATGCCCAGCCAGTCCACCGCGACGCGCCGCACGGCCACGTCCAGCAGGAAGAGCGTCAGGAACGCGATGACCAGCCCGCGCGTCAGCGGCGTGGCGGTCTGCGGGAACACAAGCCCCTGCCGCGAGAACAGGTCGGTCCCTCCGTCGACGGTGGTCAGCACGCGCCCTCCGGTGGTCTGGGCGATCTCGGCCAACAGGGCGGTGTTGTCCTGGAGGTCCTCGAACTCCGGCGCGTAGGGGACGGAGACGACGGACTGGACGATTTTTCGCGCGTCCGGCGGGCCGTACTGCAAATTCACAAGGTAACTGCCGGCCCCGTCGGCGTCGAAGCGGGCGCTGTAGCGTCCCGGACCGACCTGCCGGAGCGAGAGGCTCTTGGCCTGCATGTCCGGCGCGATGACCTGTCCGACGAGCCCTTCGAGGTAGAGAAAATTGCCCTCGCTGTCGCTGCTCTCGATGGACAGGTCCACGCGGCGGTCCTGGACGTCGGCGAACACTTCGCACTCCCCGCTTCCGGCCGACCGTCCCGCGTAGCGAATGGTCCGCTCCCAGAAACTCATAAACCCAGGCCAACCGGTCCAGGCCTTGTCCCACAGCCCTCCGGCGGAGGATGTGAACGCGACGGTGCGTCCCAGTCCGCTCTGCATGGCCGCGAGAATCGGGTCTTTCTCCGTCGTTCCGCTGAGGATGACGCGCGCGAGCCCTCCCTTGGGTCTGCCGGTGAGGATGTACCCTTCCAGCGGCGGAAGGTCGGTGATGGTGCGTCCGAGTTCGTGGTCGCCGGATTCGCGGGCGGGCGTGAAGCGTTCCTCCTGGATCAGCGAGCGGCGGACGACCTGGGCTTCCTTGACGAAAATCTGCGGCAGTTCCGCGGAGGTTTTCGGCATATAAAAGCGTCCGCCGGTGACTTGTGTCATCTCCCGCATGGCGCTGGTGTAGGAGGCGTCGTTTCCGTGCGGATAGACGAGGACGACGGTGATGGTGATACCGGCCTTTCGGCAGTCGTTGAGCAACTGGGGGGTGGGGCGCTGCGGGTCTCCGTCGGTGATGATGATGATGTGCCGCTGCCCGGCCCGGCTTTTCGAGAGGGCGTTGTGGGCGGCTTGGATATGCGGGTTGAAATCGAAGAAGTCCCCCAGCTGCATGCGGTCGATCGCCGCGAGGATTCCGCTCTTATCCCCGACGGGCTGAAGCGGATACTCCCATTTATCCGTGGAGGTGGACATCTGGTAGCTGACGAGTCCGACCAGATCGAGGCGGCTCAGGGCCTTGGCGGCGGCTTTGGCGGTTTCTTTTCCCCAGCGGTTTCCGTCGGGCATTTCGCAGGCGTGCATGATGAGGACCAGCGCGCCGAGGGGCATCTGTTCCTTTTGCGGCGGGTCCATTTCGACGGGCATGATGTCGGCCACCGGGCTGCCGATCCATCCGCCCGCTCCGAACGCGTCGGGTCCTCCGGTCATCACCAGTCCGCCGCCCAGATCGTTGACGTAGCGGCAGATCATCTGTTGCTGCTGCATGGAGAATTTGCTGTTGTCCACGTCGGACAGGACGATGCAGTCAATGTCCACCAGTTCGCTGAGCTGCTGGGGGAAGCTCTCGGCCCGCATGGTTTTGACGGCGATTTTCGATTCGCGCAGCGCGGCCGCCAGCGCCCGGGTGGCCTGGGGGTCGTTGTCCACCAGCAGCACGCTTCCCGCGCCGGCGATGTAGGTCATCGCGCTGGCCTGGTTGTTCTGCGGGATGCGGTCGTCGTCCTCGGTGGCGGGGGTGAAGATGGCTTTGAATTCGTGCATGCCGCGGTCGCCCATCGGGATGTCGATCGTGTGGACGTTCACGCCCGGGTTGAGGGTGACGGGGATTTGCGGCTGTCCGCCCGCTCCGAGCAGCACCGGCTGACCGTTGACGCTCAGGGCGATCGTTCCGCGCGCGGTGTGCGTGGAGTGGAGCACCAGGCGGAGGGGGACGGTTTGTCCGGGACGGGCCCGCGGAGGGGCGACGACGCGCGAGAACATTACTTCGTTCGTGTGGCGGTACTGGAGCGGAACGACGTCGATGGGGATATTGTTGGCCGCCGCGATCCGGGCCACCTCGCGAAGGTCTCCGCGCGTCTCGTTCCCGTCGCTGACCAGCAGCATCCGAATGGCCGTGTCGTGCGGCGCGATGGCCATCGCCAACTGGAGCCCGCCCGAGAGATAACTCTGCTCGCCGAGCATCTGGTTGGAATGGTCTTCGAGGATGACGTCGTTATCTTTGAAGTTGCCGGGCAGCCGGGAGATGGCGATGACCTCGGCCGCGTCGATGACGGCGAAGCGGTCCTCGGCGGGTTTGTTTTTCGCGGCCGCTCGCAGGGCGGCGATCGCGTTCTGGCGGATCGGTTCGGGAACGGACTGGCTGCGGTCCATCACGGTCAGGAGCGTGACGTGCGAACTTTTCTCCCCGAGCATCGGTTCGGCCAGGATCAGCGCCAGCAGCACCACCACGAGCACGCGCAGCACGGTGGCCACGACGCGTCGCCCGGTGGAGAGGCTCTTGAGTCCGCGCAGCCCGACCCAGGCGATCGGGACCGCCAGCAACCCCGTCAGCAACCACCACGGGTTGGAGAAGAAAAAGACGGTGGTGGCGGTCATGGAGCACCTCGGGGGAGGGAGAGGTTATTTTCACCACAGAGGCACAGAGAACCACAGAGGTGGCACTGGGTAGTCGAGAAATGTTTCGCGATGGCTTGCCGTTTTGCGCTGTAGATTGTTGTATGCGTAAAAGCGTTTCGCTTTGCACAACAGTCTACAACGCAAAGAGGCAAGCCATTGCCAACGATTTGTCGAACACCTTGTGTCACTCTGTGTTCCTCTGTGCCTCTGTGGTAAAATAACCGTGCCTCACGGCAGCTTCCATACCTGCACCCGGTCGTTTCCACCGTCGACCACGTACGCCAGATTCGCCTCGTCCACTGCGACGGCCCAGGGGTAGTTGAGCTGCCCCAGTTCGCGCCCCGGCGCCCCGTACGCGGTGACGGCCTTTCCTTCGGGCGTGAACACCTGCACGCGGATATTGCCCTGTTCCACGACGATCAGCCGCCCGTCGCGCGCCACCGACAGCCCGTACGGATAACACAATTGACCCAACCCGCTTCCCGGCGAACCGATGTAACCCTGCAATTCGCAACGCAGATTATACACGGCCACGCGGTGATTGCACGCGTCAGAAATATACAGCCGGTCGCGACGTGCATCAATGGCCATCGACTGCGGGCGGGAGAACTGCCCGTCTCCGGAACCGAACGATCCGAACGACCCGAGAAACTCGCCCTGCGGCGTGAAGAGACTGACGCGGTCATTGGCGCCGTACTCGCTCACGAGCACGCGCCCGTCGGGAAGGAACGCGATGTCGGTGGGGAAGATGAACTGGCCGTCGCCCTGGCCGAACTGGCCCCACTGGCGGACCAGTTCGCCCTGCCGCGAGAAGACCAGGACGCGGTTGCAGTGTGTGTCGGCGACGTAAATGTTTCCGTCGGGTCCCACGCGCACGCCCACAGGTTTACCAGCCGAGATATCGGGCATGGCGATAGAACGCTCGAATCCACCGTCGGGCCGGACCAGTTGCACGCGTCCCGATTTGTCGACGACGACCAGCGTGCCGTCACCGAACCGGTCGATCCCGCGCGGGTAGAGGAACTCGCCGTTTCCGCCGCCGCTTCGTCCGATTTTGGCGCGGACGTCGGGAACGGTGCGGGTCTCCCCGCGCGAGCAGCCCGGCAGCGACAGTCCCGCCAGAGGCAGGCAGGCGACCAGCAGCATCGTCGTCAGCACGCGGCGGCGGTGGGCCAGACGGAGCAGCGCCCACAATCCCACGGCCGCCGCGACATAAAAGGCCAGCAGCAGCAGGCAGGCGGCGATGACCTGCTGGTCGCGCTGGAAGTGCATCTGGTTGAGCAGGAAGAGGCTGAGGCTGAACGATCCGGGCGGGGCGACGATCTGGCTGCCGGTGACCTCGGTTAGTCCGAGCATGAGCACGACGACGGCCGCCCCGGCGAGCGTTGGCCAGGTGAGGGGGCGGTGAATGTGCCACCAGGTCTGCCACGAGGTCGCGCCGTCGACGGCGGCGGCCTCGGTGAGCGAACGGTGGTGGGCGCTCCGGGCGGCCCAGAGGACGATCAGCGCCAGTCCCGCGAATCGCACGCCCTGGAAGAGGCTCACCAGCAGCACGCTGTCGCGCAGCGGAAGAAGCCACTCGTGCCGCGAAATCACCTGCGCCATCGCCACCGCGATCAGCCCACCGGGGATAATCGCCACGACCAGCAGCGAGACGGCGATGACGGTGCGGACAAAATTCGAAATCCGAAATCCGAAATTCGAAACAAATTTCAAATCCCAAAAGCGGAAAATTCCAAACGGCAGAGCCGCCGGAGCGTCAAAGCGCATGGCGTCGCCGTTTGGGTTTTGGAATGTTGTCGTTTGTGATTTGTTTCGGATTTCGGATTTCGGATTTCGAATTTTGCAGATCGCCACGCGCGCCAGCAGGAGCGCCACCACCACGCCCAGCGCTGAGACGGCCAATGACTGACCGTATTTTTCCGCCTGAAGCGTGACGAACAGCCAGAACGCGTGTGGTGACAGGTCGCCCGCCAGCAGCGCCAGCGGACCCCCGAGCGTCAGCAGCACGAGCAGGCCAGTGAAGGCCCAGGCCAGCCGCCGCGACCGCCGACTCGTGTACGGCCGCGCGGCGGTGGGGGACGGATCGGACCATCGTCTCGCCGAACGCGCCAACGCCACCGCCAGCACCGCGGCCAGCACCACCAGCGGAACGCAGGCCGCCACGGCCGGTCCCACGCGATGCGACTCCAGCAGCAGCAACGCCAGCCGCGTTCCGATCGTCTCCCGCGCCGCCAGGTGCAGCGAGGCGAAATCCGCCAGGCACAACGCGAAACACAACCCCGCCGCCAATGCCACCGGACGCGTCATCAGCGGCGCGGCCACGTACCGCAGCCGGGCGAGCGGACGGGCGTCCAGGGCGGCCGCGTCGTGAACGTCCGCTGGAATGCTCCGCCACCCCTGGGCCAGCAGCAACGCCGCCAGCGGCCAATACCACAACACCAGCGTGAGCGTGGAGGAACCCCATGCCGCCCACTGGGCGGCTGTGCGGTCGGTGGCGACATACTGCCCCAGCCACGCCGTCGGGGACAGGGTGATCGACCACGAGTAATACAACACATATTGTGGTAGCAGAACGCCCGCCAGCGCCAACACGGTCAGCACGCCGGACCCGCGACGCGTCGCCGTCGCCATCAGCCAGGCCGGCACCAGCCCCAGCACCACGGCCAGCACCGCCACCCCGGCCGCCAACCCCACCGACCTCGCCGCCACCGGAGACGCCCACAGCGACAAGGCCTCACTCCAGTCCGCCGCCGACACCTGCGCCGCCAGCATGACAAGTGGAACGGCGACAAGCACCGCCCAGAGAGCGACGCCCATACACCAAGCGACAAGTGACAAGCGACAAGCGACAAGAGAAGGCAACGGTCGGCCTGTTCCATCACTCGCGCTGGAGGTGGCGGTTGAAGAAGACGGGATGTTCCTTCTCTTGTCGCTTGTCACTTGTCACTTGTCGCTTGCTTGTTCACTTCCCGAACGCCGTCTTCGCTTCGGCGCGGGCCTGCTCCAGGTTGTCCACGATCTCCTCGTACGGGATATCGAGTGGCGTGCCCAGGCCGAACTGGGTTTGCCAATCGTCGGGCATGATGTTGCGGATGGGCTGGTTTCGGGCCTCGCTACGGGCGAGGGTGTGCTCGACCTGGAGGCTGAGCAGGAACTCGGCCAGTTGTTTCGCCGGAGCGGGGTTGGGTCCACCGCGAATGAGCGCCACCGTGTTGGGGAAGGTCATCGCGCCCCGGCCGGCCTGGTTCAGCGGGGCCATCTCGATCCGCGCTCCGTTCTCGCGGGCGGCGAACACGTCGTCGCTGTCGGTGAGGCAGACGTCGAAGCGGTTGAGCTGCACCTCCCGAACGGCCGCGGAGTTGCCCTCCACCAGTGTGGTGTTGGCGGCCAATTGGCGGAGAATCTCCCGCGCGCGGTCCGGTCCGTAGTGGGCGAACCAACTGGCCACGTCTCCGCCGGCCGTGCCGAACTGCGGATTGGCCATCACAATCTGTCCTTTCCATTTCGGGTCAAGCAGGTCCTCCAGTGACCGCGGCGCGTCGGCGTCTGACACGCGGTCGGGCGACCACGCGATCACGCGCTGTCGCAGGGCAAACCCGTGCCATCGTCCGTCGGGTCCTCGGAACTGGGTTGGCCAATCGGCGACTTCGGGCGAGTCCAGCGTCGCGAGCAGACCCTGACGTTCCAGCGCGATCGTGTAGGCCACCTCGTTGGACCAGAACACGTCGCACGCGGGGCGGGCCTTTTCCGCCAGAAGGCGCTGGTACAACCCGACGGTCTTGGCCGTCTCCGAATCGCCCACCCGGTCCACGCGGATCCCGGTCTGTTTTTCGAACGCGTCGAGAATGGGATCGGCCACATGCGCGTCGGCGGAATAATACAACACGACCCGCGGTTGATCCTTGTTCTTACAGCCGGTCGCGATCGGCGACAGCAGAAGGAACGGAATCAGCAACGTGGCGGTGAGTAGGATTGTTCGCATGGTGGCAGTATACAAAAAAGTGGCGCATTGTTGAACACCAACGGTCCTCCCTTCAGGGCAAGCGCGTAAAATCCGTTGATTTCGCGTTGCTTCGAAGGCGGCGTTTCAAATCCGAAGCACGAAATTCGAAAAACGTTGTAATGTTTTCGCAAACATCGACAAATCGAATGCTTGCGAATCCGCTGGCAAGCCGCTCACCGTGAAACTCACCGCGTGGGCGGCGGCTGTGGCCGCGACCGATCCGCACCTTGCCGCCGTGCTGGCGGCGTGGGCCACCTTGCCCGAAACGGTGAAGATCGACATCGTGGCCATGATTACGGATGACGGCCTTCCTGCAATAAGATAACGCCTCGCGTTGTCGGTTACAACAACCGGGTCGAGCCACGCCCTTTGCAACGCGAGGCTCGACCCGGCCGTTGTATCGGCGTAGTGCTGCCAGCGTGCGCTTTCCCGTCGAGGTTGGTCCGTCTCCGCTATGTTTCTGTGCCCAGCCGTCTGAAACACCCCGCCGTGAGGCCAGCGTTGGCCGAGGCGATCGAAACGCCGACCGCCACGGACCGCCGGTCCGCGCGTGAAATCGCGCCCAAAGGCCGCGCAGATGCCAAAGACGCCCGGTATGCCAGCGAGCCTTGCAATCCTCAGCCGTTTCGGCTCCTTCGCCCCTGAAGCGGTGGCCGTTGCCGGACTGATCGACGTCGCCAACGCCGCGACCGACCCGCACCCCGCCGCCGTGCTGACCGCATGGGCCTCCCTCTCCGAAGCCGTCAAACTCGGCATCGCCGCAATCTCCAAAGCAACACCCGCCGCCCCTCCCGCCCAGTGACAGCCAACCCCAACGTAGTACCATTCTCCGCGCGGTTGCGGATGACAGCCGTGATGGTGGTCTATGGGTAACTTCAGATTTCACATCTTATAACAATGTCCAGTCAGTCGATTATTAGCATCATCGAATTCAAAACGAATGAAAACACGCTCTCGCCACTTATAGGTATATGTGTCTGTGTCAGGCGAATGCTCAGAAAAAGGAGCCTCATGCGTTTTTTTGAAAACAGCCCAAGCATCCTTAATCGCAAGATACTCCTCGCGGGGGAAGCTTAATTCATACGTGCGTGACCAATCGTGGCTGTCGCCTATCGTCCACATAAGAACTTGTGTGCTTTCCGGCAACGGAAGCGGACAGTATTCCTGCACATCCTTGCGTGTCGGCTTGGAACAGCCCACGCCACCTAGTAGCAATAAAATCCCCACGGCGCTCATAAGTTTCCGATACATGTACATAGTATTTCTCACCCCCCCTCACTAATCCGCGCATATGGCGTCTTTCCACATTCCCAGTAATAGGTTCGTGAGGATGTTCCGATAACTTTATATGCGCGAGCAGAACCAACGAAATGCAACAGGCCTACCTCTGCGTTTGTTATTACTTTTAACACGCGGCCTTTGTCATTGATATCCCAATCGTATACATCTCTGAGATGAAAAGTGACCCGCATTGAATTCAAATACCTGCCGGTTTCGATCTGATCTATGCTCATCCAGAACGTAAACGCATTCGTCAGACCTTTCAGGTCAGCATTGGCTGCACTGCCAACGGTGACTTCTTTATCCGATACGAACTTTTCCGGCATACGTTCTTTCTTTTTAAGATATTGTTCAATCGTGCGGGCAGCATTCTCAACCTCCGCTTTTGTTTGCGGGTATGCCTGTTGAGGTAGCCATCCGTCGTTAAGTATTTGGCGCATATCTCCTGAAACATCCATTGTTGTGCCGGTATTCCCGAGATAATGCTTCATGGCTTTCCGTGAATGTTCCATCTGCCCCCTTGCGTAAAACTCTGCGCCAGAACAAATCGAATAAACGTAGTCAATACTTAGCTTTTCGCGCGTTGACAAACTTGCATAAGGCATGGAATTGTGGAGACTGTCTAATATCTTCCATGCATTTTCCTGCCCCCAAGGTGGTTCCTTAGCGCCTGGCACAATCGCCGCAAGACCTTCTGGGTCTAACAGGTTCACCGGATTGCTCCGCACGTATTGGTACAGGTTCTGCCCGTCGGGGTGAGCCATGGGGATCGGCACGGATGGATAGACGTTCATCCCGACACGCTGCCCGGCGTAGCCGCCGGCCATAGGAGGAGGTGGCACCGGGGTGTTCACACCGGGGTACACGTTGGCACCATGCATCATCATGTACATCGCATGGGCCGACGAGGATATCGCCAGCGTGACAGCTAGACCTGCGAGGACGGCGATCCATTGCGTGCGTTTCATTGTCCATCTCCTTTCAGATTCATCGTCGTTTTTCGGGTTCCTGTTCGTTGTTATCGTCTCGGTTGGCCGGGCATTGGCGGCTGATACGTCGGCGGTTGGTACGGTTGGGGGACGCCCGGCTGTGGCATTCTTGGTTGTTGCTGTGCCCCGTAGATCGGTGCTCGATTCGGCTGAGGGACTGCGGGGGCTACGGTTACTGGCTGCAAATCGGTTGGCGGCCGGGGCAGCACGCTTGCCCGAGTTATCGCATTGATTTCTTCATCGTACATTGAGTTACGACGCGCGGTCGGTGGAGCATGGTGAACCGTGGTTGTGTCCGGCGGGCCTTGAGGTAGCCGAAGGTATGTCGAGACCAGCCATTGGGCCATTGTCGCTGGATGTCCGGTTTCGTAGGGCTCGAACAATTGCTCGCCCTGCCAGACAATCGCACGGACCGACTCGCGGAAATTGGCGCGATGATTGGGATATAACGCTTGCGAAAAAATATAGTCGCGGTAGGCGGCCTCGCGTTGGTCGGTGTCCCAGTAGTATCGGGCCCTCGAGCCAACAAATACGCCAAGCATCTCGCGGGCCGTTAGCGAGCGGAAATCCGAGCCGGTAGTCGCGGCCTTCTGAGGCAGGCCGATATCTTTGACATAGTCCTGATCGCTGTCGGATACGAATCCGGGGCCTTCGTACGTGGCCTCGATATTGTAGTGAACCTTGCCGTCATCGTAACGACAAACATAGTGCGGTCCAACGCTGGCCAGCGAGACAGGCAAACCCAACCGACGGCCGATAATGACGTGAAGAACCGGCATGTTGGCACAGGTGCCACGCAACGTGTCGATCAGATCGTGAATAAGAAGCGCGCCGGGCTCTATGTATTTGGAACTCTTGCCCGCCTTCTGATCCGCCGAATATTTTTCGTGGTAGCGAACCCCTCGGTCGCGGGTCAGGTAGGTGGCCAACAGGCCTAGACGGAAGAAATTGATGTCGTTGTTCCACTCATGTGGCGTCTTGGAAAAATTGTCCTTGGACACAGATTCCAGGCGGCGAACGTCATCCGTCCATTCATCGACAATCCGCTTATAGCGCTGGTAGTCGAGGTGCTCGCAACCCGGAATCTCGCGGGCCACCGCAATGTTCAACTCCAGCACATCAACCCTTTCCAATTCCTCGTCCGAAAGAGCCAGAAGCTGCGCGACGGTACGACAACCCGCATCGGGGGCGTTAGAACCGGAGGAAACACGAACAGAGCTACCCCTGCCAGGATCGGGCGTCCCGGCAAACAGCAAAAAACCACCCGCCGTGAGAACCGCCCCGATCGCCATCGGTAACAACATGGACACTGCCCACGGGAACCGTTTCACCGGCGGTCCCGTTGCCGCTTTCTGTGCCGCTCGCTGCTGTTTTGTGCTTTTCCCGCTCATACATACACCACAACTGAAGGAATAAGACGACAAAATTGCCTCTACGGACACGGCGGTGCGACATGGTTAGGGGCAATTATGAAACCATCGGGTCCACCACGTCAAGGAAATTATTTCGAGATCGGCACTTCTGCGAAAGCACACGATACGCCACGTACCGGCAACGCGGACGGTTTTCCACCACCGTCTTGTCAGAACCTGTCAACTGGCTTACACAAATGTGGCTATCAGAACGTACACCTTTTGATAATGGTCCACCCACGGGAAGCACGGCGTTTCCAAGGGCTGTTTCGGGCGTTGGAGTTTCCGATTTTTCCTTGCCCTCGGATAATCTCGAAAGATTTTCGCAAAAAGAGATTGACACGGCATGAAGTGATAGGTCAAAATGCCCCTCGGATTGAGCTATCAAAAGGTGTACGTTTTGATAGCGCATGCCTGCCCTTGTCCAGCCGCCATTCCCGCAAACGCCTGTAAAATGTGGCCTCTTTTAAGCCCGTTTGCGTCAAAACGTCCGCCATCGGCAACGATCCGCGACGCCACTGCTTTATCACCGCGCCGAAATTTTCGGGGGGCTTTTTAATAGGACGGCCAAACTGAACGCCCCGCGACCTCGCCGCCGCGATGCCTTCGCTTTGGCGTTTGCGGATGGTTTCCCGCTCGTTCTGGGCCACGAAAGACAGGATTTGCAGCACAATGTCCGCCAGGAACGTGCCCATCAGGTCCTTGCCGTTCCGCGTGTCGAGAAGCGGCATGTCAATCACGGCAATATCCACCCCGCGATCTTTCGTCAGGATTCGCCACTGGTTTTGGATTTCCTCATAATTCCGCCCCAGCCGGTCGATGCTTTTGACGTACACGAGGTCGCCGGGGCGCAGTTTCCGCACGAGCGCCTTGTACGCCGGCCGCTTGAAATCCTTCCCGGACATCTTATCGATGAAGATTTGCGCCGCGGGAATTTGTAACTTGCCCATAGCGAGCACTTGCCGGTCTTCGTTCTGATCGGCGCTCGAAACGCGGACGTAGCCGTAAATGGTCAAAGGATCACTCCTTTCGATGGAAAAGGCGAGAGCGTACTCAAAGGCTGCCCCACTCGGAGGGTGTCATGAGGCAGAAAGCCCACCTGTGGCGGCGCGGCCTGCGGAGCGGAGAATCGGCGGCGTTACGTTACCAGCGGCCAATCGGGCATGGGGCGAAAACGGTCGCCATCATAGCCGTAGCAGCAGATTGTGATGTTCGGGCAGGTGCGGCTGTCGCAATTGTGACATGCCGCTATAGCGATGACCGGGATAGCGGCGTGGCGTTGCTGGGTGTCGATGCCTGTACAGTCGGTCGCTGAGCGGATGAATGAAGCCGCCATAAGTCGATCAACTACAACGTGTTATGGGTTTTCTTGATTGCATCTGCTATAACCATATGGCACAAAATGGGTTAGGCCACTTGCGCGTATTTCGAGTATATACATAATAGGGGGACATCGTTTGTCCCGTTCGTTCGGGCCATCGAGTGTTCCTCGGTGAAATTTATACATAACTTCTTTTGTGGATTGTGGATACGAAAATTATTGTAGCCGGGACGTGTCCGACTCTGCGGGACGATCAAGAGCAGGCCGCCGGCATGGTCATTGACAGGTCGGTTATTGACAAATTGGGTAGCCGCGCGACCACTTTCTGAGGAAATGCTAAATACAAGAATAGAGGAATTTCGCATGAACCATGGCGGAAAGGCTCCCCTGGCGTGGTCGATTCAGGCCCTGCGATTGAACGGTAACGCAATGGCTGGACGAGTTGAAAAAGACGATTGAAGCCAACGCCAAAAGGCCTCGCCAGGCGACGGCCGACAGCGTGACGGTTCTGCGGCGCGACCACTTTCTGAGAAATCCGGTAATCACAAGGATAGGGGGACAGCGTGTTCGTCCGGTGGCTGGACGAGGTTCTGATGGGCTCGATTTCGGCCCCGTGAATGCAGGTGAAGAGATGGTATGGAAGTTAAAAACGATCAAGACTGGAAATGTTGGGATTCCGCCAGGCCTTGGCCGGCGGTGTGACAACTCGGCCGCGCGACCACTTTGAGAGGTAATGCTAAATACAAGAATAAGGATACTTCGTATGAACCGTGACGGAAAAGTTTCCTGGCGTGGTCGATTCTGTTTGATGGTGTGATGGTTCGGCTTCATTCACTGAAGAATCAGATAGAACCGGGTGGTGCTGATGATTACAAATTTTCGTAAATCACTCAGATTTGCGCGACCACTTTTCGAGGAATGGATGAAATACAAGAATAGGGGGACTTCGCATGAGCCGTGACGGAAAGGCTCCTCTGGCGTGGTCGATTCGGGCCCTGCGATTGGAAGGCGAAGTGATGGCTG
>Ga0123353_10006652_pt1 | contig 15445 bp, 12 predicted proteins | sample TergutLab28metaG_3_FD_92763 | JGI IMG/M metagenome (GOLD analysis project Ga0123353, IMG submission 92763) | Labiotermes labralis P3 segment gut microbial communities from Petit-Saut dam, French Guiana - Lab288 P3 | ecosystem: Host-associated > Arthropoda: Insects > Digestive system > Gut ... | reverse complement strand
GAAAAAAGAGGCAAGGTGGGGGGCCGGGCTTTCTTTAGACAAAGCCCATAACCCCAAGAAGCGGACCCACCCCCCCCCCCCAAAAAAAAACCCCCGTTGAATTCAGAGAGGAAACAGCCGTCCTACGCCAGCAATGTCTAACTGTGAGCAAAACAATGGCTGGCTGACTCACACTGTTGGTACGTGGTCCAACCACAAGCACTACACACTTGATAGGATAACCGTAACTTTCTCAAAAATATCAGGCATCGACCTTATGATTAACGACTGCGGACACGTGGAAACAGTGACGTATTCTACCAGGAATGCACACAACCTTTACACTTAACAAACAGCGGGCTGGACCCCATCAGGAAGGTATAAACATTACTGCGCTTTGTATTCCATAAAATACGCACAATGAACAATACCTAACGTACACGGGCATTTACGTCATTTCACAGCTCGTAACACTACTGCATTCCGCTATTCCGATTTGCCGTGAGGCGGGGTACCCGAGTATTAGTTCAATGTAGTACAGTTAATACGGCGTTTTTAGTGACCGCATTTAAAAATGGCGCTGAAAATGCTTTTGCTTTCACACACACACACACATACACACACACTGTTCATTGCAGGACCAAGTTTTATTAGTCAAACGCAAACACACACACCATACACATACGTCACATACACACACCACACATACGTCACACACACTATTCATTGCAGGACCAAGTTTTATTAGTCAAACGAGCCGAGGGGAAGTGACTAGCTACAGTTATCCGTTATTTGACGTTCATGTGACCGTGCATCGTGATAAATTCTTATAATAAAACCAACCAGATGCACTAATTTCTGAAATATATTTTTGGAACAAAACGCTACATGTTTCGGACACTTCCTCTGTCCATCATCAGGAGTTTTTCACTGTACACACAGCAATGGTATATGTCATACAGGTTTGCCTATATGACGTATACCATTGCTGTGTGTACAGTGAAAAACTCCTGATGATGGACAGAGGAACTGTCCGAAACATGTAGCGTTTTGTTCCAAAAATAAATTTGAGAAATAAGTGCATCTAGTTGGTTTTATTATAAGAAGTTATCCGTTAAAGTACTGCGTGATCAGAAAACAAGAAAAATCCTGCGCACTCTTGCTGACAAGTGCTGCTGTCATGGCTATTGAAGGAACGAACGAGTAACGGGCTGTAGTACTCGTTCCCAGTTCTGCGCCGACTTGGTGCGTACGCTTTTCATGTCTCAACGTGATGTTTTCGCAGGCACCGAACAGCTCTACTTCATGTTACGCTAACTGGCGATTACAGGCGACCGACAGGACTGACCTAAATTCGCCCAACAACTTCAGTACTGCACACATCCACACTCCATCAAAACCAGTCGGAAACTTTCGACGGTGAGGCTCTTAAGTGGTTCGGGACGCAGCCGAGGGCCCACATGCTGTCTGTTCCTTTTATCGCGTCCCCAAGCACAGCAGGTTTAACGCAAAGAAACACTGCATCAGCCGGGACACGGCACGACAGCTGCTCTGTACACGGACATGCCGTATTTACGGTATCACCGAATTCGCTTGGATGCATTGAGTAAGGGCGTTCATGCATCATTCAGTGCAGCTAGGCCTTGCGCCGAGAATCGAAGCATCAGTTCGAGAACAAGACGCCGAAATGCCAACCTCTGCACTCTGCCAACCTCAGTACTTTCCGTTCTTACAGGTGCCAATGAAGGGGTACGGCTTGTGTGCGAGGTAATGCATTCCGTCTGCTAACTGCGTAAAATGTTTCGCTTCTGGGAAGGTCATATAAATATTTAGTGCAGTTCTTTCAGCGCACATAGACAAATCAGTTATGCTATGCAGCGAAATAATGGCTCTTTCTGGTAAGAATCATACAGAACACAAAAGGCCCCTTCTGACAAGCTAACAGTTCCTCTGCCAGTCACAAAATTCCCCACATTTTACAGAACCCGAAGTTTCATTACCCTGGTCACAGCAACCTGCCATTTGTACCTGGCATGAGCCACGCGAATCCAGTCCACGCTCCCATCCTATTTCATTAAGATTCATTTTAATATTCTCCTCTGTCACGCCTAGATTTTTCATGTGGTCTCTTTCCTACACCAAAAGTATGAATTTCTCTTATCACCCATATACGTCACATGTCCCGCCCTTCTCGTTCTACTTAAATGATCAAACATGATTTTGTGAGCAGTACAGATCATAATGCTTCTCATTACGCAGTTTTCTCCAGTCTCCTGTTACTTACTCCATCTTGGACCCAAGTATCTCCCTCAGCACCCCATTCTTGAAAACCCACAGCCAGGATCAGACCGACGCCATGTGTAACGTTTTGTAATATGCTGGCTGTTTATGGTGAGGGCCTGTCAGACTCTCGCCCAAGCCCAAGACGACGGACCACCCATTATCTGTTGCACAAAACTGCTTATTTGGCGTTCTTGACGAAGTAAACGCATAACTACTTATGTGCAGACCATGTCCGTCCATACGTCCGCGATTTTTATCAGCGATAGAACGGTTTGTTGGATTTTCATGAAAGCTTTCCATCAAGAGCAAGTTTCATGAAAATCGGCTCAGTGGCAGCTGTAGATAAGGGCGTACATGCATTTACACCCATACTGTCCGCGTGTCTTGTCCGATCTTGGTGACGGTCAGAACAGGAATTTATCACTACTGCCATGAGCAATGGCCGAGTTTCGTGAACATCGGTGACGTGAAAAGCCATACTTTACTTAAACAGCAAAAATGAAAATTCCCTAGTTTCGTGAACATCGGTGACGTGAAAAGCCATACTTTACTTAAACAGCAAAAATGAAAATTCCCTATGTTGTCTACATTCTTCGCCCTCTCATATAAAACTGGACACAGTCGCTGTTGGCGGGCGGCGACTTTCGTGAAATGGGCGCGTTGAGAGCCATGCTGGCAACTGCGAGGGCGTAAATCAAATGACACACCTGTACCGTGACACGTTATGAGATCTTGACAGTAAAGAACGCCTTGGTAAGACCGAGTGCTACGTCACGGAGTGCGCCATGTGGTCACAGCGGCCAGCTTAGCAGGGCGCTCCCTCAGCACTTCCAACACAATACGGTACACTATTTAAGAAAATTGTACTCAGCGCATGGACGGTTTGAATAAGCAATCAGCAAATACGGGCGGCCACACGGACATTGCCGTAGTCTCTCTGTGCTTAACCGATGTAACGCACATCCTGGGCATGTCACAGCACACCCTGGTAGTTCTCTGTCAGCAGGAATGCAACAAGAGCAAGGAAATGTGGGGCCCGGGGAGGGGGGCCACCATTCATACTGGTAACCAGCCGCACCGGACGTCACGTAGGGTGTCCAAACAGCCTCCACGTCTAACTCATTTGTATGCAACAAAATGAATTTGGCTGCAGTGTACCAAACAGCAGGCCGATCATACTGCGACGTATCGACTAACTATAATTTTCTTTCTGTGGATGGACCAGAAATCCCTTCACTGCGTCTTCCAAGGTACTATCTGTTCCTAATGTATCCTACTTTATCGCTCTGTCGCCCTCTGCCGTGCGCGTGGGTATTCGCAAGAACAAGCCGACAGGAAGTGACGACAGACAGTTGTCAGATAAAATAATGACCTACCCGCCGCGAAACCCCGAAACTGCGCATAGCACAGGACTTCTGGTGTGCCGCCTGTCATTCTGCTCTTCAATCTTGTCTTTGGTTTAGATTAGCTATTAGGAAGGCCCACGAAAAACCAGGACAGACTGCAACTGACGGAGACACATGCTCGCCTGGTTTATGCCGATGGTGTTCAATTGCTGTGCGACGGCATACAGCACAAAGACATGCAGAAGTGTCACTAGTCGCTAGTAAGGAGGTTGGTTCAGGCGGAAGCACTGAGAAAGCTGCGTTACATTCACGTCTGGCGCACAGAATGCGGGCAAAATCATAAAGTAAAGGCACATAATGAATCGTTTCCAAATGCAGCGCAGTTCAAATATCTGGGAACGACACCACCGAAAACGGCATGCATGACGAAATTAAGGGCAGGATGAGGCCAGGGAATGCCTGCTACCGTTAGGTCCGGAATCTTTCGTCATCCAGTTTGCTATTTACAAACACGGAGACTATAATTTTGCCGGCTGTGTTACATTAGCGAGAAATTTTGTCATATTAGGGGATGGGCATCGACTGAGGGTGTTCGAGAACAGGGTACTGTGGGATGAAGTAACAGGAGAGTGGAGGAAATTACATAATGAGCTTCGTGACTTGTACTGCTTAACAGATACTATTTTAACAGGTACTATTAGGGTGATCGAATGGAGGATGATGAGTGGAGCATGTGGCACGCATGGGGGAGAGGAGAGCAACACACAGAGAGGGTTTCGATGAGGAAACCTGACGGAAAGAGACAATTTCGAACACCCAGGCGTAGAAGAAAGGCTAAAATTAAAGCGGATCTTAAAGAAACAGAATGGGACGGAGTGGACTGGACTGATCTGACACAGGATATGGGCCAGTGGCCGCAAACTTGTGAACACGGCAATGAACCCTCGGGATCCAGAAAATGCGAAGAATCTGACCAGCGTGTTTAGCTTCTCAAGAAGGAACGCTCTGGGACTAAGCCTACAAATTTTTCTAGAGGCGTTTTTCTCTGCGATTCATTTACAGCGCAAATAAAATCATGCTGGTCTTACTCATGCCGTGTCCGGCTTTAATAACTCTGAAATCAACCCACTCTCAAGCTGTTCCATGCGGTCAGATCTAGCAAGGTTACAGCAACTTTCAGTCAGGAATGCCGCCATAGCAGCTTCCGCTCCTACAAATAGACACCCCGCAATCCCACGACATCGCCCTTAACAAAAGCCCCATTACAGGAACATCACAGAAATCATTTGTCCACGTTTCTTGTGACACTGCTCGACGAGACACCCCTTGTGACAGAATAACGCTAAGTACTGTGCACACAAGAAGCTGAACATGAACATTTAAAGAAAAGATGTTATCACCCATAAGCAAGCACACCCGAACCACAGAACGTCCATTTTATCGTGTCCCTGAGCACCACAGTTTTCACAGGATGTTCCTGTACGTGCCGCCAACAGGGACACGATAAAACGGACAAGATACAGGAGGCCATGATCATATGATAAATAACGGGACTGTGATTGGCTTAGAACGACCAAGTGACCAGTACTGAGTATTTTCATACGAACCAAGTCGATTAAACTTTTTTTTGTGAGTGCTTCAAGATCACCTCTAACAATCCACGCACTTCAAGAGCTAACGGACCCTCCTTCAACACCGCTATCAAAAGATCCATGCTGCTGTACACACCGACTTCTGATCATGACACAAGACTGACGAGAAAACTTGGACGCCCCTGGTGCACAAAATGAATCACACCTACTCGCCATCATTCCTTTGCACGACTTAATGTGGTGAGATGGCGCACGGTTGTTCCTCCAAATCAACCACTTTGACCTTGAAATACTACCATTAACTGTAGGAACTGCCACAAATGCAAATACGTCGCAACGCTCTAAACCATTTAAAAGACGATCACTAACCTGAATTATATTTAAAGATTCAACTCGTACCGCGCAGTAAACACACTCCGTCTAGGTTATAAAAACCAGTCAATGCTGTATGGGGAAATAATCGCTGTTTGTTCCGAGATTCATACGAAACACATAAATACACTGTGTGGGCAGAACGTGGAATCGTTGAATGTTACAGATTGTGGTACATAAAGTAACCACTGGGCTTTAGATGGTTCAATTACGGTGGTAACTATGAACCGCCTGCTACTGCATTAATACAAACATGGCGGCCGTGACAACAGCACGGAATTCGGTTAGAAGACGGTAATTAGTAAACAAATGGGGTGAAGCATGTGAAATGTGGTCCGGACACAAAAATCGGCACATTATAATTGTCAGTAAATACAGGTGGCGAAGATTGAAACTGCGAAGGTGAAACTGTCCCTGTCCACGTCATAAAGGCCCACGGGGTAAGCAGAGGTATAGCTCCACTCTTTCCTAACCTGGTTAATTTAACGCTCCGCCAGCTTTACCCCGGAAAAATAACGCCGGTACCCACTGAAGAGGAGGCTAGACGGAGTGAACCTTTTCACCAGCCTGGATTCGAATCCCGGGCCGCCCAGTCTGTAGCCTTATCGCTATCCCGGCTGCCATTTTGTTTAATAGCTCCCTGTTCCGTTACGTCACTTCCCAGTGCAATGGCCAACAGTCCTGCCTTGGGTTGCAGCAAGCACCTGGCCCGAACACACGCACAACAGTATCTCTGACCTTGCAAAAGGAGGAAAACATCTGGGGAAAATGTATTGGTCTTGCTATCCTTGAAATGCCTTAACCTGTCAGGTACGACTGGCACAGAAGCGTAAATCAACGATAACACCAAGCTGCGATCCATTGCAGTGCACAGTTTACATTAGGACACCGTGACATCATCACATTTCTTCGATACGATGAAGTTCAGCAAAGTCACCATGTTTAAAAGCCACCTGGGATAGCTCAGTCAGTATTAGTGGCTAGGGCACACGCTAGAGTCAGATGAAATGTTCGACTCCCAGACAGGGCAAGAGATTTATATCTTCTCCCAGATGTCCAGACCGGCTATGAGGCCCACCCAGCCTCCTAATAGTGGGTACTGTGGGTTTCTCTCCCCAGGGGTAAAGCTGACCACTCACATCCATCTAATCCCAAGGTTAAGAATGGGGAGAGCTATACCTCCAACCCACCGTTGATCCACATGCTTCATGGGGTCCACAGGAACAATGTGACCTTTACCTTTACCATACCTGTTACACACTACCACTATGTAGCATTTCCCTACAGCAAACACCACAGTCTGTAACTCAAAATTTGTACTCTTCCCTAAAATTAATGTCACAAATTAAGGGTGATAGAGGCAAATGATGTAACATGTCTGAGTGAGATATGAAATGAATTAATTTTATCTGGAAAATTTGAAGGGAAGACAACACCCGGGATACATAACATGAGGCAATGATTAATTAGAGTGGCTCTTACAGAAAAGAGGTCATAACTGAATTCAAGTGTCTCTATATGGTTCCAGTAGGAGGGGGACTGCTGTACACAGCAAGAAAAGTTTTGGTTCCACAGCAGAAGGGGGTGGGGAAAATATTTATTGAACAGCTAAGCAATTACAAGCTTCCTATGACAGACCACACTGTATTTGTGCGCTTGAAAGTTTGAAGCCTGGACTTCATCAAAATAACATAAAATTCAGTCACATCACAGAAAACACACTGCATTTCCATTACAAACACTACCCCATTAAATCTGTTAAGGGAAATTAATGCTTGTTTATTCTGATACACACAAAACAAAAACATAAGCAAATACACTAATCTTGAAATTGAGTGTGTGCATGTTACAGCCAAGTGATACAGTTAACACTCTGCTTTTAAGGGTTCAAAACTTAGGAACAAAACAGAGCAAGCAGCAACAACTGGATAAAACCCACTGACATGTATCTCTTTTGAAGAACTGGTCAAATCATGAACAATAAACCTCCCTTCTACATGTTGTGTCAAACAAAGAAAGAACACAGATTCCACCGACTGTACTCCCTCCCACCTGTCTATAACTACACTCCCTCTCTAATTCTGCCTACAGGCCCTGTGTCTGGCATTCTCAGTTTGATTGTGGCTCACAAAGAGAACCCAACGCCATCAACAGAAGGCCTACGACCCCCTGACACAATGGGATTAAAATGGCAATACACTTGTAAATCGGAATATTTAATGGCTTGAGCAGCTCACAAATTTCTGACAAAAACATATCTTGAAACCAAAGAACCTGGTAATCTTAGGGTGGGATACTGAACTCTCATTACATAGATCTTAATTTGATATATGGTCTCATTTTTCTGCTCTACGAATGATAAGACCCTTGGAATGTGAGCAATAACGGGAACCACATTAAGCCGTCAAACAACCTTCTAATTATCATGCTCCACAGCCAACACCACAAACCAACCAACAAACTACATCTCGACCACAGTTCCTCTAAATGTTGCTCCAAACACCGTACATTCTTGTGCATTAGTCAGATATGGAGGAATTACTTAACAACACCAACTGACTGCTAAACGTGAATATGGCTGAAAGTTGCTCTCAACAGTTGACACATTGCTCAACCGACATGTCGAACACAGGTGCAGCAAGCTCAGCATGTAGTGTTCTCACCCACTGACTCACTAACAAGCTCGATAGAGAAGACTCCTTCTTAGGAAGCTACTAGTTTCCTTGCTGACCACAAAATTCCCCCGAATGTTCATTACCGTGTTAACACAAGCCTGCCACTAATCCCTCTGACCAAGCCTGAGGCACTGTGTGACATTACACAACATGCTTTTATAGCGTGGAACTGTCAGCACTTTACCCAGTGCCCCTCAAATCACCAGATGGCCACTCCTTGCTGAATAACCATAAATGTTTATTCAATATTTTCACAACTACCTCCACATCCTGAAGGCCATCTGCTCTGTTCCCACACCACCTGTGGATGTGCCACATAACACAGTGCATTTTAATACCACCATGAGTGTTCGCTTTTGTACCATTAATTTTAAAGAAAAACGAGACGTGGTAAAATATGTCCACAACATTTTGCAAATCAACACCAGTACATCCAACAGAAACTAACTACACACAACAACGGACACATCTCTATTTGTACAGTTTGTACGCACTCACAAAGAACATGAGCCTTGGGAAAATTCTGCATTCTAAAACAATGCACACCATGCGGACGGCTTCGCTGTGCAGACACACACGCACATGCTGTCACTGTGTTGTTATAACACAGAGTGCAGGTAGGAAGAAAGGGGGATGGGAATTATAGGACAGACACATAAATGGGAAGGGGGGGAGGACATGAATGTTCAAAAGGGATAAAGCAAAAGAAGAATGTTGTGAGACATGAAGGTATGAAAGGAATTATTTCCCCCAAAAGAATAATCGGCACATGCACTAAAAGTTGCCACACAGAATGGACCAGGAATGAACACTGGCCCCTGCAGTAAGGACAGCAGCTATCTTCCTGAGCCATGGCACAGCTACAGAACTTACTGACATTACCTAACCACACTGTAACAATATACCTTTACACTTTCAGGTGAGACATCCCCGTTGTGTTGATAGGATCACAAGTATCAGTAAAATGTATGCAGTCAGACACAACTTATGATATTTGTATTGCTAAGAGGTTCTTCTACATAGCTTGTCTGAACAACAACATGTTTCGGCCTCTATATCGGCCATCATCAGGTTGTACACTTCCTAATTATAAAGCAAACTATACAATATACAATGTTTTTGTTTCGTCAATGAGATCTAATGCACATCTACAGAATTTTCATTTAAAATAATTTAATTACAGCAGCAGTAGAATTAAAAAGTTATAAACAGTAAAAAAAAGTTTGGTGTTGGAGGGAGGGGGAGGGTATGGTGTCAAACTGGGGATATTGGTGTTTGGTAATGCTGGTTTTTTGGTTTTCTGTGGTGGCACAGTGAATTGGTTGCCAGGTAGTGACGTAATGGTTAGTTTTTGGCACATGTTACGTGGAGGTCAATCTCCAACAGTTGCAGTGGTGCTTATTAGCCGCAGGTGGTTGAAATACATATATTTCGTTGTTCAGTTGGAAAGTCCAGGTTTGAAATGTTGTTATTGCATAGCAGAATATCTATTTCAGACGTGTGGTAATACTGAGTGAAGATTCACTTTGGTTGTTTTGTTCTGTTTTTCATCTGTGAATAAAGTAGAGTGTTATAATGGAACTGAGATTGTGAGGATAGTGTGGTGCTTGTTTTTTAATATTGGGTAAATAGTACTTATGTGTTAGAGGGATGCTGAATGGTATGGTTATCACTGTTGATAACGACAATGTTTCTGAATCTTTGTAAATGTAGTTTAACTTACAGAAATCACCTCCACATAACATGTGCCAAAAACTAACCATTACGGCACTACCTGGCAACCAATTCACTGTGCCACCACAGAAAACCAAAAAACCAGCATTACCAAACAGCAATATCACCAGTTTGACACCATACCCCCCCTCCCCCTCCCTCCAACACCCAACTTTTTTACTGTTTATAACTTTTTAATTCTACTGCTGCTGTAATTAAATTATTTTAAATGAAAATTCTATAGATGTGCATGAGATCTCGTTGACAAAACATAAACATTGTATATTGTATAGTTTGCTTTATAATTAGGAAGTGTACAACCTGATGATGGCCGATATAGAGGCCGAAACATGTTGTTGTTCAGACAAGCTATGTAGAAGAACCTCTTAGCAATTCAAATATTATAAGTTGTGTCTGACTGCATACATTTTACTGATACTTGTGATACCTTTACACTTCCTTTGCTTAGGCTTTGTACCAGCACAAACAGAGATCTGAGTGATCTGCAATGTATCTGCACACTCATCAACTTGGCATAAAAGTTTTGTATTGCTCTGGTATCAGAAGGCTGAAAGCATGCTATAAAAACAGCCACAAGTCATAAGCAGAATGACAGTCATCATAACCTTCAAACCTCACTCAATCTCTCTCTCTCTCTCACACACACACACACACACACACATGCACTGTGCATAACAATGAGGAAGTGAGGCAATACTACCCATATACTGACCACAGACATATAAAGTGGGTAACTTCTGTTAATGCACATTAAATAAAACATCAACACATGTTTACGTTCCCCACAATTTGCTGCTCTGTCAGTGTTACAGTTATGCAATATGAAAACAAGCACAAATGTGCACGTGTTAATTTCCGGTTTCCTACTGCAGACATAACAAAAAACACCCAAAAATATTACAGAACTTACTCCACACTCTTGCTAGAGCTGTAAAGTGATGTGCAAGTACTGCGGTTCGAGATTTAGGATGCAATTCAAATGCTCATTCCCACTTGTTCTTTAACTACATGAAACAGCAGTTTCTTACTTTGAGAGATATTCCATCTTCAAAGTTTAGGTACTACATACAGTGATGCAAACATCCTGCAAGTGTTTGAGAACAGACAGTCAGAGCAAGTACAGCAGAATGGAGAAATTACACGAGCAGCAATGTAATTCATAATCCTCATTCAGTATTCATATCATAACAACAGAACCATGTACTCTAGAACTGGATCTTTTACATATTTTTTTTTGTGCCATTTTAAACTTACCCACCAAAAGCAGCATATTGTATGCATTTCTGAAACACACCTAACTGTGTAGTACTCCACAAATTCCGTATGTACAGTCAACCCCCCATACAGTGCCATTTGTTCACCACACTTTGTGGAATCAAATTCAGGTGGTGGTAATTCAAAATCCTGAACACTTTTAAACTCATAAAACTTACAGTGATAAAAAGTTGTTAATTACAAAATAAAGAGCATATTAGAAGAATGTTTATCACAGCAGGAGTGTACCGTACTTGCAAATCATCTTCACCCTCTCCTTAAAAACTGCCTGCTGATGTACCACCCACACTGCTAATGCTTCCTCCAGTTTCTCATGGTTGCACCTTTTCATCTTTTTTATGTCAGCAGTTGCTAGATGATTCCACTTAATCATTTTCACTGATTATAGTGTCACAACTGCAGTACTGACTGATAGGTTTGTCCTATAATATGGAACAATGGTTGGCTATATTCTGCACAAACAGCTACATAACATTGGTCCCTATAAGCACAGACCTCTCTCTCCTTAGCACTGTTTTCCCCAGACTTCAAAAGCATAAAAGAGTCAGGACAATTACAAATTATACCATGATGTTACGGTCATATGACAATGACTCAAACAGCCACAATATTGCCTCAGCACATGCTATGATACTGAAACTCCGCAGGATATAAGATTCAGTCTTCTGGGCTGATATGGCGGACTGCTGAGCAAACAGACCGCAGCATTTCAAAGAAGCATAGTGCCTTTGAGCAGGACTGCTTGGCCCTTCAGATAACATCATTATGATCCATCACAATGTCATGAGCTATGCAACCAATGACAAAGTGCAACAGCCCAGAAGTTTTATATCTTAGAACACAACACTGTTTCAGTGTGTTGATGCATTAACAACTGTATTCAAGTAAACACAGATGCCACTGGCTCTGGTGGGATTGTTCTATACTTGAACTGGTAATGTCACTAGCCAAAATTGAGACAACTTTAAGAGAAGGCCATCCACTGACACAGGAGATTACTTCAAGCGAAACTTTGATAAACTTTGGCATCAAAATATGCACTTCATTATCTTGTAAATTAACTAAAAATGAGCCTCCTAATTTAATCAGAGCCATAAGTTACAGCAGACTGCACAATTTGAGCTGTGTGAAAATAATAAAACCAAGCCAAAAACAGATTAAAATGTAACATTTTCAATCAATCCAATTATCAGACTCCACTAAAATCTGAAGGAACTGGTTGATTTAAAAACTGTACTTTCATCATAACAACTGATTTACTATATTTGACTTTGCAAATGAAGCCCAAACTCACAGCCAGCAAGTTCTTTGTTCCATTACTGAGCAATCCGTACCTTTCCTCTGCACAATGATCCGTAGAAGAGGACGTGCCGTGAGCAATGCACGACCAAGGTTGTCATCATTATTGATGGGCAAGAGGTCTCCATCACGAGGATCTGTATAAGATATAAGGAAGGGCACATCAGCCAAATGGTGGAGTCTCTCGATCAGCCCCCTGAATTCTTCGTATTTGCCAGTATCTTGCCGTGACACAGAGAATCGGCGGAACTCTGCATCAAACTGGAACAAACAATAATCATTATTTCTGTGTATTTTTTCTCACCTTTATTTTTTATTTCATGTCTCGCTCTCTACCCCACTCCATTCACAACTTGACTTATTCACCCATCCAGGTGGGTACACCTAGGCCCCACCCAGGGCCCATAACTATACTGGCACACAACCCATGCCCCGTCCTTTCACTGAGCTTATCATCAATACTTATATAAAACACTCCACCTTGCCATGCAGCTACCCTTCATAGACTGCTCAACCATGAAGACAAAAGCACTGCAATTCCTTTCAATGGCACACCTCATGTAATATCTATTTCAGTATTCCTTACCCATTTACGCTTACGTGTTGCACACAGACTCTGACCTTAAGACATTCCAACCAAAACCTAGCAAGCAATTCTCATGCCTGTCATATGGGGGTGGGGACAAATATCTCATTATATTTTAAATGAAATAAACTACTGTAAGGAAAGGTGCAAATTTATTATCAGATATGTACACACAATCTTGACGTCATGGAAATTAACTGTGACCATTAACATTTGAAAATGGCATTTTACAGGTGACCTCCATCACAACCACTGCCACCACCACACTCTCCCACTGGACTTAGCCAAACAGGTCATCACATGTTGCAACGAGTTCTTAAGGACAGCTACAATACACTGTGAAATCCACAATTTTAAGGCAGGGATGCTTGCACAATATGTCTCCCAACACCCTGGCCTTGTCAGGCAGCCCATCATGACAATATCTGTTGCTGAAAGTTCAGATCAGCAAAGAGGCCAAGTTACCCACATGCATCTTCAGGCAGTGGGATGTTCCTGCAGAGCTACCTGAAGACCTAAGTGCAAAATGCATCCTCACATCATCTGAATTAAAACAGCGAAGTCAGCCATGTACTGAAGCCATCCCTAACAATTTTTGGAAATGTGCAATGACCTCTCTGTCAGGTAAAATGTAACAATGCAGAGACGACAATGGTGACCACGTAAAATGTCATTACAGCTACTTTGCGCACAGTCACCAGTGTCTCTACACATCTCTTAACCCTTAGCCACCGAACAACATATACATATATGTCATGCAGTGAGCTCTTTAAATGGCCGAACGGCCATTAAAGTGGACTGGGGGGGGGGATTTAATTCCGGCGCCAAAGGGTTCATGAACTGAAACTTTTATCAATTACTTCATTTCCAAAACTGTCACTTATCACTTTCACTCTGCATAGTGGTCATTCAAACTTCTCAATTTGGTGACCCCAATATCCACCTATTACGGCGAACTATGATGAACCTTGTTATGCATTTTTCTCCAGCCTGCAGTCATTTTTGTTCCCATTTTATGCTCCTCACAGCAGGTTCTCATACATCTTCAAGCTAAATTCCTCCTTCATGCTCAGGGACCAAGTTGCAGACCCATACATGATAACAAGTTTAACTCTGAAAAACCAACAATGGTTTATTGTCCTTTTAAAGGCATCAATATTGATACAGTACAAAGAAGGAGATCTATTCTGCCTGTGAATGCAAGAAAATATGGTTCCTGCTTGCACCGATGAACTGCCAACACCATCACCATATAACTGCTACTGATATCCACGCAGGTGGGAAACATACCTAATAATCTTTCATTAATGGAACTCTCAACACACTTGTGCAATGTATTTAGCTGAACACAGAACATTCATGTACCATACTTCTGTGAAGTACACATCACTGAAAAATGCTGCAAAACTGATGTGAGCAATACACTGTGTCAATAGTGCCATGTAAAAGAATATACACAACTGTGGAAACATTCTGAATGACTGGTTCAGTGCTGCACTAAAAGAAGACACATACGTCCATGTTCTTCTCCAATAAATTATTATTCATGGTCAGAAAATTAACAGCCAAAGTAACAGCTAGTGATATCCCGAACATCCAAAAGCAGTTCATGAATTGAGCACAAACTTAAAGACAAAGTCTACAGTGGTGAATGTGCACAAAATCATGCAACCCTTCTTTCTCATAATGACATTTTGGTCAACGACGGACCACATATGTGACAGTGGTCCCATAATACGCGGTCGGACAATTAAGTTCATGAATTCGCCACCATGTGCTTGCCGTGGCAGCACTGGACAAAAGCCTTAGTATGGTTTGATGATGCTGACATATCAGCATTTCACAGCTGTGTTGTTGTTGTTGTTCTATGGCAGTCTCTTTCTGAGTGGCATCTATTACTGTCTGCGTGTGTTTCGGTGTGCTACCACGAAAATGTCAGAGCTTGAATTAGAGCAGTGAACGAACATTAAATTTCTTGTTAAACTTGGAAAGAGTGGAAATGAAATCAGAGAGATGTTTGTGTAAGTTTACGGGGATAATGCTATGAAGAAAACAGCAGTTAGCAAGTGGGTGAAACGTTTTTCTGAGGGAAGAAAAAGTGTCACTGACGAAGAGAGATCAGGATGGCTAGAAACAAGCATAACTGAAGAAAACATTGCAAAAATTCATAAAATTGTGTGTGAAAATTGTCAGCTCACTGTCAGGAGCATAGCAGAGCAAGTGAACATCAACAGAGAAACAGTTAGGAAAATCTTAACTGAAGATCTTGACATGAGGAAGGTGTGTGCAAAAATGGTCCCAAAG
>Ga0123353_10006650_pt1 | contig 15446 bp, 11 predicted proteins | sample TergutLab28metaG_3_FD_92763 | JGI IMG/M metagenome (GOLD analysis project Ga0123353, IMG submission 92763) | Labiotermes labralis P3 segment gut microbial communities from Petit-Saut dam, French Guiana - Lab288 P3 | ecosystem: Host-associated > Arthropoda: Insects > Digestive system > Gut ... | reverse complement strand
CCGCTGTTGATGCAAGGGGCATTGGTCAAAACCTATTTCGCACAGAAGTTGGGAATCGATCCGGCAAAGATTGTTCACGTCGCTCTTGCCCCCTGTACAGCAAAGAAGGCGGAAATCCTATTGCCCGGTATGAATGCTGCCGGTGTGTCGCTCGGCAAGCCGGAAATGCGGGATGTGGACTTTGCCCTGACGACCCGGGAACTGACGTATCTGTTGAATGAAGGCAGAGTGAATGTTCAGCAAGCGGCAGAGGCTCCGTACAGTTCGCTGATGGGTTCGGGCAGCGGTGCCGGGATGATTTTCGGCAATACCGGTGGTGTCATGGAGGCGGCACTCCGCACGGCATACCGATTGCTCAATAACGAAAATCCGCCTGCTCATTTCCTTGAACTCCGTCCCGTTCGCGGTTTGGAAAATGTACGCCGGGCGACTGTCGATCTTGGCAAAGAAAAGTTGAACGTGGCGGTCGTTCACGGCATTGGCAGAGTGCGTCCGCTCTTGGAGGCAATCCGCAATGGTACGGAGTCATTCCATTTTGTCGAGGTGATGGCGTGTCCCGGCGGTTGCATTGGCGGCGGCGGTCAACCGATTAGCACCAATACGAATGTACGGCAACAACGGATCAATGCCTTGTACCAGCGAGACGCTGGACAAACGATCCGATTGAGTGTTGACAATCCTGAAATCAAGACACTTTACAGCGAGTTTCTCGGCGATGTACTCGGCGAAAAGGCAAAGCGGTTATTGCACGTTGTGGGACGATAAGGCTATCGTAACACCGCAAGCACAATGTCAATACGTCCAAACGGTGCGCTCACTTGAATGCCATTGACCCGATGACGAACGTGTTCGATCATCTCCCTGGCAATCTCCACGCCGACAGCCAGTTGCTCCTCCTTCAATGACTTTGCCACCGCCGCCATTCGTTGCATCGTCGATTCCGGCACCACCACGCCCGGTACCTCGTTCTTCATAAACTCGGCATTACGGTAACTCGCCAGAGGCCAAATGCCGGCAATGATCGGAATCGGCAACTCGCCGATCTCGTCTAAAAAGAACATCAACGCATCGGGATCAAAGACCGGTTGCGTAATCGCAAATTCCGCTCCGGCATCGACTTTCATGCGGAACCGATCAAGTTCCCGCTTGCGATCCAGTGCCGTTGGGTCAAGTCCCGCGCCGATCACCGCCTTCGTACCCGGTTGAACCGACTGACCGCCGAGATCAATGCCCCGATTGAGCCGACGTTGCACGGCGACCATGCCAATCGAGTCGGTATCGAACACGCCCGTTGCGTCCGGGTACAGACCAAGTTTCGGCGGGTCGCCCGTTACGAAGAGCAAGTTGTGAATGCCCAATGCTGCACAGCCCAGCAGGTCGGCTTGCATGCCGATAAGGTTGCGATCTCGGCAACAGAAATGCAAAATTGGTTCGATGTGTGCCTCCGAGAGAATCCGCTGGGCAACGACCATCGGTGAGATACGGGAACTTGCCCGGGGACCATCCGGCAAGTTGATCGCATCGACCCCATTGCGGTGGAGCCGTCGGCTCTTTTCGATGATGTCGGTTAAATCATAACCGCGCGGCGGCACCAGTTCGACTGTTGTTACCCAGGAACGCCTCGCAAGTTTCCAAGCGAATCGAGACCGTTCTGTAAGGGGGACTTCCGGTTGCTCGATGACTTCCGGTGCGGCATCTTTCAGAATGATTTTTGCGGAGTGTGCCTTCGCTAGCGGTTTCACCATGTTGGCGATTTCCCGGATGTGGTCGGGAGTCATCCCACAGCACCCGCCGATGCCCATCACGCCGAGATTCGCAAATTGCATTGCATACGTCGCGGCATATTCGGGAGAGCAAAAGTAGAGGTGCCGACCCTCAAACTCCTTCGGCGTGCCCGCATTGGGTTGCACGATGAGCGGCAAATCAATGATTTTGACAACCTCTTCGGCAGCCGCTAACAGCCCTTCGGGACCGGAACCGCAGTTCAAACCGAGGGCAACCGGTTGCACCCAGTTCTCATGAAAAGGGGCAAACAGCCGGGCAATCGGTTCCCCACACTCGCTGGTGGGTTGCGTGCCATCCCCCGACATCACTACCGCACAGGAAAGAACATACGGAATATGCGGACGCTGTTGCATTGCACCGGCACAGACTTCCATTGCAATCCGCGAAGGCTGCGTTTCAAAGATAATGAAATCGACGTTACCTGCCCAGAGAGCATCGACCTGTTCGAGAATGAGCGTTTCTGACTCTTCAATTTTTTCGAGGTCATGAATGACATGCTTGATGGGACCGATGGAACCTGCGACAAACAGATCACCACCGGCAACTTTTCGGGCAATCTCTGCGCCGGCTCGATTGATGTCGATCAATTTTTCGGCAAGTCCGTATTTTTCGAGGTTTAATCGGTCGGCTCCGAAGGTGTTCGTCGTGAGAACATCGGCACCGACATTGCGGTAGTCGGTGAGGACTTGCTCAATCAGTTTCGGATCGGTCAGATTGAGTTCTTCAAAACAACGATTGGTGAAGACATGGTGCCGATAGAGTTCGGTGCCCATCGGACCGTCAAAGACGAGAAGTTCTTTACGGAGTGTTTCGGCGAATGATTGTGTTGACATTGTGGGAGTCTAACACGGAAAGGGCGCATTTCAAGGGGCGAACAAGCCGGGGGGCTTACGCCGCCCCGCTCTTGGGTTATAATGACCGCTCTACGTCGGCAGGAGAACGAGCATGGCAAAAGGTAAAAAAAGCAAAAAGAAGGCGGAAACGGTGTTTCTCGTCTGCGAAGAGTGTGGAGAATATAACTACGCCGTCCGGAAAAAACCGGGTGGGGAAAAACTCAAATTGAGCAAATTCTGCCCCAGACTTCGGAAGCACACCATTCATAACGAAAAGAAAAAGTAGTCGAGAAGTTAGGAGTTAGAAATTAGAAGTTAGAATAGTCTTCTTCTAACCCCTAGCTTCTAACTTCTAACTCCTAACTTCTAACTCCTTTGAGCACGTCAAAACGTTGGACAATCCGTCGATCTAATTCCGAGTTGGAGCGAGCCTTGGTGGAGTCCGCAAAGGTTTCCCCTCTTGTCGCCGCACTGCTCGTTGCGCGGAGGATTTACACTCCCGAAGCGGCACAAAACTTTCTCACCGCCACCGTGAAAACGCATCTGCGCGAGCCCGAACTCCTACCGGGTTGCAAAGAAGTAGCGGAGAGGCTCTACCAGGCAATCCAAAACAAGAAAAAAATTGCCGTGTACGGTGATTACGATGTGGATGGCATCACCGGAATCGTCATTCTGCACCAAACGATCAAAGACCTGGGCGGTTCGGTTTGTTATTACATTCCGAGTCGACTCGACGAAGGTTATGGTCTCAATTCCGAAGCCGTTGAAAAATTGGCAAAGGATGGCGTGAAGGTCGTTGTTACCGTCGATTGCGGCATCGGCAGTTACGAAGAAGCCGAAGCGGCGAAGCAGTGTGGCATTGACCTGCTCATCACCGATCACCATACGCCCGGCGCGGAATTGCCCGAGGCGGCGGCGATTGCCCATCCGCAACTGGTCAGATGGAAGGAACACTGGGTTTCTCCCGCCGCGCTTTCTGCCGATGACCTTGCCGAAGCGGAAAAGTATCCGTTTCCTCATCTCTGCGGAGCGGCTGTTGCGCTGAAAGTCGCCTGGGGGATGGGGCAGTTGGCACACGAAGGACTCGGCAAGCCCGTGTCGGAAAAGTTCCGAAAACGGCTCAAAGAAATGCTTGGATTGGCGGCGATGGGGACCGTTGCCGACTTCGTGCCGCTCCACGATGAGAACAGGGCACTGGTGCGGGGAGGACTGCATTTCTTGCAACCGCCGACCATTTCGACAGGATTGCAAAGTCTCTTCACGGTGGCAAAATTCGAGGGGAAAAACAAGCCAATCACACCGGATTTTGTGGCGTTTCAAATTGCTCCCCGATTGAATGCCGCCGGTCGTCTTGGGCACGCCGGTTTTGCCGTCGAACTGCTCATCAGTGAAGACCCGAAGCGGACGGAAACGCTCGCCAAAGAGATTGACCGACTGAACGATGAACGCAAGTCAATGGAGCGGAAAATCCTCCAGGAGGCGGAGCAACAGATTCAGGAGATGTTCGATCCCGTCAATGATCCGGCGTTTGTACTGGCGGGTGATTGGCATCGTGGAGTGATCGGCATTGTGGCGGGTCGGCTGATGGAACGGCATCATCGACCGGTGATTCTGCTGGGCACCGACAAAATGGGACTGTCGCCAGCGGTGGGATCGGCAAGAGGGGTGTCCGGTTTCAACCTGTACGATGCTCTGGAGACGTGCAAGGAGCATTTGGTTCGTTTCGGCGGGCACGAAGCGGCGGCGGGATTGACAGTCGAGAGCAAAAACATTGATGCGCTTCGCGTAACATTTTGCAAAGCGGTTACGAGGCGGATACCGAAGGAGGAGCGGATTGCCGAATTGATGGTGGACGGCTTTTTTCCCTTGGCGGCATTTACTCCGCAGTCGGTGAAGCAGATTTTCCAATTAGCCCCGTTTGGAAGTGCGAATCCGAGTCCGATTTTCGCGGCGGAGCAGGTTACGGTACACCATGTTCGGTCGATGGGCAAGGAAGGGAATCATTTTTCCGCCGAGTTTTATCAGGGGAACGGTTCGTTGCGTGGCGTGGCGTTTCATCGGAGCGAGTGGATCGAAGCCATGAAGCCGTACATCAAACCGATTGACATTGCGTTCAAGGTAAAAATAAGCGATTTCAACGGTCGAGTGGAACTCGATATTCTTGATTGGCGGAGGAGTAACGAATAAAGCGCAATCTCACGATTGTGGCTCACGATTGCGGCTCTGTGTATCCTTGCTTACGTGGCGGGTCCGACTCGTAGCCATACCGCTCGAAGTACCGCTTCCAACGGATGGCAATCTGCGATTGTAACTCCGGGTCCATCGAAAACTTGTTCTTTTTGTACTCCTTCTGCGACTCGGCATACGCCTGGAAAACAGACTCTGCTTCGTCAAAGCCTTCGAGTTCCAATGACCGATAAATTTTTCCCAACGTTTCCACCGGTGCCGATGTCAACTCCCTGTACGCAATGTCACAAAATTGATTCGCGGGAAGTTGTTTTACATCTTCCTCAAACGCATCGTACATCGTGTTGAGATTGTTAAAAATGTACTCCTCCATACCCTTGCCGCTGGGACGTTGCGCTCCCTCATCCCGCGAAAGCCGCATCCAAAGATTGTACGTCGACGGAAAAATAGCAAACGGATTGCGATGAATATGAATAAACTTCGCGTCAGGATAACGTTCCAACAACGTTTTGATCCTGCCGGTGTGCGTCGGCGATTTCAGCACAATCCGCTTGCCGGGATTCTGAAACGTCAAAGTCTTCAAGAAGGTGTCCAAACCGTCCAGCCAAGCCTTTCGGTCTTCGTCGGAGACGTTCCGCAACGTCAGATACTCGGCATCAATGTTCAGTCCATTGTTCGAGAAGATGATATTCCGGTAGGGGGACGGCAAACCCATCGACGTAAGAGCAAACTCGTCTTCCTGTGGTCGGTCAAGTCCCGCCTCCATGTTGTCAATAGGTCGCTTCGTCGGCATCAGTAATCTTACTATCGGACGGACAGTGTATTTGCTCACGATAAAGTGTTCAGGCACAAAACAAGCGTAGGTGTCGGCAAAGGAGAATCGAGTGTCTCGAATCATGTACTCGTGGAGTAGCGTCGTGCCAGATCGCCAATGTCCGATGATAAAAATCGGCGGCTCCGGCAGTTTCGTGTTTTGAATCCTCATACCGTAGCGTGCTCGCTGTCGCCACGCAAAGGGGGAGTTTACGAAAACAGCAAGGAGCGTGATGATGAGTGCCATGCCCCATCGGATCGGCGCAACTCGGTATCGACCGGCTTCCAAGAGTTTGAGCCATGCTCCAAGAGTCATGCCGTCCCAGAATCGTGGATACCAAAATCGGTCTTTGTATCCGCCGATCTCGTCTTTTTGATTGTTTTGTCCTTTTGTCATTCGTAACGACTGTCCTCCGTACGACTGCCCTCCATGCTTTCTGCGTTGCATTATACCATAACGTGCGCCTCAGAGGGTGAGGCTACCTTTCGTTGTTTTTGCTCTTGCCGCAAACGAGGAAATTCTCTACTATCCCCGTTGCGAATAGGTTCCCCCAAAAAGCCGAGGAGAATAATATGCTCAAAATGATGGACATCAGTTCCAGCGGACTCATTTCGCAGAGAATCCGTATGACTGCCATTGCCAGTAACTTGGCAAACATTACTTCGACACGAAACGAAGACGGCGATTTGAAGCCTTATGATCCCCGATTCGTCAAGTTTCAAGAGGATAACACCATCGGTCCCAATGGCTCTGCCGGGGTCTTCGTTCGGGAAATCGCCCGGGATGAACTGCCGCCGATCCGAAAGTACGTGCCGTTTCATCCCGATGCCGATGAGCAGGGATTCATCAATTTGCCGAACATCAATCTCGTAACGGAGTTCACCGATGCCATCGAGTCGGGACGCTCCTACGAAGCCAACCTCGGAGCAATGGATATTACAAAGTCAATGGCGAATCAGTCGTTGAGAATTATTACGTAAGGAGTTAGAAGTTAGAAGAAAAAGAGCGGCGGGACGTTTGTCCTAGGCGAGGAGTCAAGTGGGTGGAGTGTGAATGGAAACATTCTAACTCCTAACTCCTAACTCCTAACTTCTCCAAAACTATGGACGGAATTAGCGGAATATACAGTGGTGTCGGCACCGGGGCGAACAAGGACAAACTTGGTGTCATCGAACCTCGGCAAGGCATGGGAAAGTTGGGACATAAAATGGATGATCCCAGCCGTCCGATGTCCGCCGATGAAATCAAGAAGACGACCTTCCGGGACTTGATTCTCGGTGGTGTCGGCGAAGTGAATATGTTGCAACAAAATGCTGACTTGGCGGTCGAAAAATTGATGTGCGGCGGTGAAATCGGAATGGCAGAAGTCCTCACCGCCGTCCAAAAAGCGGACATCGCTTTCAAAATGATGATGCAAATACGCAACAAACTCGTTGCGGCGTATCAGGAGATACAGAATATGAGGGTATAGAGGGAAGGAGAAAGGAGAAAGGAGTAAGTGGAAAGAAAGGAGAAAGAATGAAGATGGAACCGGCTAAGAGTTTTCGAGAATTGATTGTTTGGCAAAAGTCACATCAGTTTGTGCTTACTGTTTATAAAACTACTCGTTCGGATTTTCCTCGTGAGGAGATGTATGGATTAACTTCGCAATTTCGTCGCGCCGCCGTACCTATTGCCGCAAATATCGCGGAAGGATTTAAGAAACAATCCAAAGCGGACAAAGCTAGAATGTTCATTATATCGGAAGGATCACTAGAAGAATGCCGTTATTACATCATCCTTGCTAAAGACCTCGGATACACAAACAATGAAACATTATGGGAACAAACAAACGAAATTGGACGCTTGTTACACAGTTATCGCACCTCCCTCCTAACCCCAATCCCCAACCCTCGCCCAAACACCCAACGCTAACCCCAAAAACTCCTTACTCCTTACTCCTTACTCCTCCCATGGAACAATTCAATACCCTTATCCAACAAAACTACGCCCGCCTTCGCGATTTGTACCTGAGTATGACGTTCGGCAACCGGGTTGTGGCGGCGTTGCTTATGGCGACGCTCCTTATCTCGCTCGGTTATCTTATCGTTGGGAGTATCAAGGCGGCGGATCCTGCCAGTAAGACCGTCCGACTGTACGATGGCTATCCATTCAATCCCAATGAAAAACGTGCCGCCGAAAATGCGATCTCGAAAGCCGGCTTGCAGGGGCATCAATGGATCGGCGATCAACTCCAAGTGCCGGCAAATAGACAACATCTCTTCGTTGCTGCGATTGCCGATGCCAAAGTGCTCGAAACAAGCGGATTGGCACGAAGAATGACGGCGGAATCGATAAGCCCAATGCTCAGTGCCCGGATGATGGATGCTAAAATGCTCACCGCCAAAGAACAAGATTGCGTCGATGCCATCAAAATGCTCGCAGGCATCGCCCATGCCGAAGTTCATACGAACAAGCGTCCCGCCTGGGAACGAAATGTTTGGGCACGCACACAGATCATGTCCGTCGGCGTGTTCGTCGAAGCCATTGATAATCAAGCACTGCCTGCGGATACCATTGGAGCCATTGGCAATATTGTCGCACCCATTTTTGGGATCACCGACATGAACGAGATCAAAATTGTCGATACCAAGCACCACAGAGCGTATGATGGCACCGGTGAGCAACAAGGCAGTGCCCAAGGTGAGTATCAACGACATCAAACGAGACATCAGGAAGAATGGAACAAACGTATCTCCAGACAACTGTCACAAATTGATGGGATAAGGGTGGATACCGATGTTACATTGACTACCTATCGAACCCGCGCAGATTTTACGGTGGAACATGACCGACCGACCGTACTGGTCGAGCACGAATTAGATTATCACTTCAAGAAAGAGGGCTGGGACCGATTTTTCCGACCGGGTCAGGTTGCTCAATGGGGACGACCGCTGATTGATCCCACAGGCAATGCCGGTCCGAGAGATTTGATCGACGAAAAAAAGCGGGAGATGGAAAAAACCTTCGCGTTACAGGGTACGGAATCGAAACTGACGCAGTTGCCATACATTCCTCAGCGGGTAAGAACGTCGATTCAAGTTCCGATAGATCATGTGTTGAAACTATGGCAGTCCAAAAATCGGATGTTCGGCGGTGCTCCCGATGCAGTCCCGACACCTGCTGATATACTGGCAGTACAAGAGGAAATCACAGAGGACATCAAACAGAGCGTCGGCAACTTGCTGGTGGAATATGCCCCCAGTTCCCGAACGGATCCGAAGTCTCTCGTCGACGTAACCTTTTATGATCCGCTCAAAGAGGAGGGGGTCGAATTGACGGCATGGGAACAGTTTTTACTCTTTATGAGGACACATTGGCAGAGCCTTGGATTGATGAGTTTGGTCTTCGGCGGTTTAGTGGTGTTGTGGTCGATTTCCAAGCCACCGAAGCCGGATAACATCGTGATTTACGAAGGTTTGGAAACACCCCTCGAAGCGATTGACGCTCGCATTGCCGAACGTCGGCGTTTAGAAGAAGAAGCCGCCGCTGCCGAAACCGCCGCTGCCGAAGAAGAACGAAGAGAGTTTGAAAACTCGCTCGGAGAGTTAGGTTCGATTCGTTCGTTGCGGGAAGAAATTGCCGAACTGATTGCCAAGAATCCCGAAGCCGCCGCCGCAGTGATACGCCAATGGATCGGCAACGCGGTACTGGTGGAAGCGAAGACGTAAAATGAGCCGCAATCGTAAGACTGCCTGGGCATTGCTCGACAAAGCGAGAACAATCCGGTACAATGGGGGCATTAATCATTTTTCCTCCGCCAGTCAATGAAACAATTTTACGTACTCGGTTTGTTTGCGTTTTTCTTTCCGATCCTTCTCGTTGCGGACGAAGCAAAGAAAGACTATGCATTGTCAGACTTCATGCGGGTGACCAAGCCGGAAGGGCGAAGGCTGGCGGCTTCGTATGACATTGCCATCGCAAAATTCACCGATGAAAAGGGGGGTGTGCAAGTCGATCTGATCGGGGCAGTTCACGTCGGTGATGCGGCGTACTACGAAGAACTCAACGAGATTTTCAAGCGGTACGATGTCGTGTTGTACGAACTCGTTGCCGATACAGGCACGAGACCGGACAGGGACAGGACCGGCAACGAACCGCAAAGTGTCCTTTCCACCTTCCAATCGGCAATGGGTACTGCGTTAGCACTGGAACACCAACTGAATCACATTGATTACCATGCGAAAAATCTGGTGCATGCTGATTTGAGTCCGGAGGAGTTTTTTCGGCGGGTGGCGGATCGCGGCGACATCATTCAGATGTTTTATCGGGCATTGATTCTTGGAATCCAAAAAAGCAACGATCCGGATGCCCAACGGAACGAAATGCGCATGCAGGGACGCTTGCTGGGATCGCTTCTGGTCTCCGATCCGGCTCTGTCGTTGAAGCGGGTGCTTGCCGATGAAATGATGAGTCAGATGGACGAAGTCGGCGTGATCATTGGCGGAGAATCCTCGGCAATTATCACAGACCGTAATGCGGCGGCGTTAAAAGTGTTGCGTCAACAAATCGCCGGCGGCAAAAAGAATATCGCCATCTTTTACGGGGCGGCACATCTGCCGGAGTTCGCATCAAGTCTCGAAAAGGACTTTCAAATGAAAAAGACCAGCATGGAATGGGTCATCGCCTGGGATCTGACCAGGGATAAGTCAGCACGGGAATAGTGAGGCGCATGATTACCCGTTTCATTTTTCAATCAATCCGACGGAATTCAAGAATCCGCGAAACCCGCCTCTCCGTGATCGTCATCTGCAGCCCCTGTTCCATCAGTTCCTTGCCGGTGCTGCGAATTTCCGGGTTGCCGTCGAAATCCTCAAACACGTAAGTTGCATTAGGATCAAGACCGTACATTCGGAGCCGTGCCGTCTCGTAAGGACTCTGCGAACGCTTGAAAATCTGCACGATTCCTCCGCTACCATCGTAAGCGACATATTGCCAAGCAAGCCATGTGCTTTCGTCCAAACTGTACGGCGTGAGCGGGTAGTAATCCTGTCCGTAATACTGGGTACATCGCTTCCAATCGGCTTGATACTTTCGGGCAATCGCAAAATCAAACGTTCCCTCGCGGGTCGCCAACGTGGCGTTGTCCGCCGCAAATTTTGCGTCAACGCCAGAACTGTCCTCACGCACATCGAACGAACTATTCTGAAACGGACCCATCATGCTTCGAAAATTATACTGATCCGCACCACTGGCTCCGATCCCCGCAAGCGGTGTCCAGAGCGCAAGTCCATAAGACTGTCCTTGATTGCCGACCGGATCGTAATTGTCGCTCCGGTGCAAAATGATCGACCGTTTCAATGTTTCCAAGTCGTTTCGCCTTCCGCCGCTGGCACAGGAGTCAATCGGCATATCAGGATGCCGCCGTCGAAGTTCATCCCAGAATGCCAGATACCCCTGCACATGCAGGTTTTCCGTAATTCCCTGCCGATCTGCCGCATCATTCGCACGCCAACGTCCCAGCGGTCCCATGTTGAAGTCCTGTCGGTAAAGACCAATCCCCTCCGACGTAATCACACTGTCGATATGTTCGACCAACCATTTCCACGCCTCGGGATTGCCGAGGTTGAGCAAGCCCGAATACCCGTCGCCGAGCACCCATTCGGGATGATTGACCTTCAACCACGTTCCTTCGGTCACACGTTCCGGCTCGAACCACACGAGCGTTTTGACCCCCTTGGTTTTCGCATGGTCGGAAATCTCCCGGAGTCCCTTCGGAAAACGATTTTTATCGACTTCCCACGTTCCGGTATTTGCCCAGTGTCCGTTGTTGGTGTACCAACCGGCATCCATCCACCAATAGTCGATAAACAAACCGTTTTCGAGCAACTTGTCGATGAACATGATTTGGTTTTCCGTGTTGGCGTTGATCATTTCCCAGTAGTAGATGGAGGTGTTGACCGTCCAATGGAATGGCGGCACCTTTCCATTGCTTAGTTTCGGAGCATTGTGAGCAAGGAACCAACGCCGCCAAACATTTTGACTCCGGTTTTTTTCGCCATCCCAAAAGAGCAAAGCGATGCGCGGCGTGCGGAACGTTTCCCCCGGCATGAGCGAGCAACTGACCCGTTCCTGACCGGCACGAAATTGGATTTGTCCTCGACTGTTCCCTTCATTCGAATTGAAGAATTCCCCTTCCCACTGACCGGGCCACCCGACAACAACGATCGTTCCGCCGTCTTTGTCCTGTCCGCCGCGTGCGACATTGAAGTAGGGCCAATCGCCGTCAGAACCGCGACCATCACGCCCGGAGAATCGCAGTCGGGCACCCGGCGGTAGATGGGTGCGACGCGGCTCGTAGTCATTCTTTGCCGAAGGACTGCCGTTGTTATGGTGCAAATACGCCTCGTGATGTTGCGACTGGGGCAACACCATGTCAATAGCATTCACATTCGAGAGGAGCGGTGTCTTTTCCGTGCCTTTGTTCGTGAAATAGATCGTCCATTCGACGACGGGATAATCAATGTACTGAATGCCAACCATCTTGACTTCCAGTTTCGTCTTCGGGTCAAGCCATGTGAGAGTACGTCGGATTTGGCGACCGCGCTCAACGACGCGCATAAACTGGCAGGTTTTCAGGAATTCGTCCGAAGTCCTATCGCCATACCGGAACGAGAAGGGCAACCCGCCGGCGCGGTTCGGTGCATGAATCGGCAACTCGTCGAGATACTGCGAAGAACCGTCGGCGTAGTCAACCTTTGCGAGTGCCCAATTCGATTGGTCATGCGAAATGCCGTCGCCGCCGTCTTCGATGATGAGCGAAAACTCTTTGCTTCCATTGAGGTCAACGCGAACATTGACGGGCGGTGTGCCTTCCCGAAGGAGTGCGGAGCGGAATTTCTCTTCGCCACCCACTTTGACAACGAATCGGACGCTCCCTTTACCGCCTCGAGTATCCGGGTTGCTGTCGATGCCAACGACGGCTGTGAATGTGTTCGCAGGTTTCTCGAGGAGAACACCAATGTCGCTCACGGCATGGCAATAGAGACCACGGTCGTATTTCGTTCCCGAAATGTGCACGTTCGCCGAACCGGGAGCGCGTGGTCTGACCGGGTCATTGTTCGCGTACACGGTCAACCCAACCGGCGGTACGGCGGGTTCCGTATTGAAATTCCAATGAGCGGCAATCCACGCACGGGCTTGCGCCAGTTCCGCCGCCGTGGGGGCGGTGTACTCGGCAGCAAAAAGCGGCAGGCATACAAGTCCGCATAACAGGAGAAAAATAGTTCGTTGTGTCATCGTTGTTTTCATGTTAGTGCCTCAACCTTGCTTACGCGGCAGGCTCCGTAAACCAGTAAAGTAATTTACACAGTTTGCGGGGACCACGTGGGAATGGCTGGATTCCAAACTGTCAACCTCATTTTTACCTTATTTTCCGAACAAAACAACCTCGGTCACCTTTTTCTTTGCGTCCTTTGCGGTTAAGTGTTTAACGCAAAGGACAATGAAAGTGCCGTTCGTCATCGCATCCCGAAAATGTTTCGACACCCAACTATCTTCTCAAAGGAGCCCCGCCCCAATTTCGCGGAGGAAAAATAGGCTGAACCAAAGGAGCCCCGTTGTCCCGCTCGTTCTCTCCGGCTGCCGGACGCAAGGGAGCAGGCGTAATGATAAATCGACGTTCGTCATCTTTCCTCTCGACCGAAAGACTCATTGGCTCCCCTTTCTCGGGAATAAGTTCAAGTAACAATTCCAGCACTGCTTGCCATTTGTTTGCCATCTGACGCTGCTCGGGACTCATTGGTCCACCCCTCCCACCTTCCGCCCAAAAAACGCCGGGCATCGTAAAACGGCATTGCACATCTTCCGTTTCCAAGAAAAAGTAATGACCAGTAGCCCCAGAAAACATGGGTGCCATTTTTCCCGAATACTCAAGAAAATCGACCTTATCAAAAGCCGACAAGAAGTCTTCGACCTGCTTTTCTGAAATTGTTGCCCGGTAGTGCTCTGGGTTGCTTGCCCATCGCAAGTTTCTGCCATCATTTGTTTGAGACCAGATGATGGTGCCGTCACGCCAGAGCGCAAAAAACAAGAGCGGCTCGCGGGAGACCCTAGAAGGATCACTCCATAAACGAATGATGGGTGCATGTTCAACGATTGCGGCATCCTCTTGTTCGCTTCGCATTATTCCGGCTCCAAAGGGAAGAACGATTGTGCCCGGTGCAACGTTTTCGAGCTGTGGGAGGATCGGCTCAACGTTCTGGACAAAGAGCGGCAAATCCTCGCAAACTAGGGCAAGGCGGAAGCCAATAATGTTCGCCCGTCTCTCCGGGGAACTGCTGAGCCGCTCCGCAGAGTGGGTGTTTATGACGTTGCTGCGCCAATCCCCGCCCCGATGTATAGGACGCGAGCCGGCGGCGGGTCCAGCAGGACCGGGATCAGTTAAATCACCACGGGGACGATTATACCAAAGCCAGTCCTGCACCCATTCCGTAACATTCCCGTGCATGTCCCGCAAGCCCCAAGCATTCGCTGGATAACTGCCTACTGCTACTGTTTGTCCTATGGAACCGATGCCGCCCGATGCCTGCGCTGATAAATTGTAACCTGCGGAATTGCCAAAATTTGCCTGTTCTCTTGTCAACGTGCTCCCAGTATGAAACATCGTCGTCGTCCCCGCCCGGCAAGCGTATTCCCACTGTGCCTCCGTCGGTAACGAAAACCGGAAGCCTGCCGGGGGGACTCCCAAACCGTTTAACTTCTGCATAAATTCCTGGCAGTCATTCCAAGAGACCATTTCCACCGGCAGTTGTGCTCCCCTGAAATGACTCGGATTGTTCCCCATGACATTTTCCCACATCGTTTGCGTTACTTCTGTTTCAAGCATCCAGAAACCGCGAGATAACGTGACTCGCGGTTGACTTCTGTCCTGTCCGGTGCGTTGTCGTTCCGCTTCACTTTGCGGACTGCCCATCGCGAATGTTCCCGGCGGACACCATCGGAAGGCGTAGTCGATGCCGTTGATCTTCAGCACCATGCGTTCGCCTGCCTTGCGATCATCGGGCGGGGACGGGGTATTTGCCACCTGCGGAAAGGCGGCGACCGGTAAAAGCAACGTCGCTATCAAAGCGACACAAACGGTAAAAAATCGGTTCATGATGTTGGTCTCCATTAAAAAAGGTGAACGTTCTCTGTCTGTAGAGACGCACGAGAATGGAATTCCATAGGGGAAAAATTAAATTTTTGTCTCAAATTTTGTCCCTTCCCCGTAAAACAACATTAGACCACAATGTCCAGACATTGACAAGAGACATTCCGGTTTTTTCGGTCGGAAAATGCCGAATGCCAAACGAATGTCCCTTGTTTTGCTGATTCAACAGGTGGAATAGTGCCCGAAAAGATTTCCGGTTTTTATCCGCTTTTTGGGGGGAGTTGGGAAGGTGCGTAAGTAATTTGTGAGTGTTTTCCGCAAGGCATCCGCTGGCAATTCTGCCGCCAACGGTGGCACACAAGGTAGCCGGGGGTACAGCGGAGCGGAACCCCCGGTAGGCTTCCCCCACAACCACCGCCGCCAACGGTGGCGCACAAAACGCTCTGTTGTGGCACCCCGCACATGCCTGTCATTGGGATCGGGCAACTCCAATGTTTCGATGATTGATTCGTAGTCCGTCACCAGACAATCAATGACGTGCGACTCCATCTGCCGTCGGGTTCGTTCCAGTTGATCCCGACTCAAGTCGGGACGATTTGCCAACAAGTTGCGAATCCACTCCTCTTGGATGCGATTCGACCATCGCGCACGGAACACATCCTCCAGCGCGAGTTGCATCAACAGATCGCGGAGCGGG
>Ga0123353_10006649_pt1 | contig 15446 bp, 12 predicted proteins | sample TergutLab28metaG_3_FD_92763 | JGI IMG/M metagenome (GOLD analysis project Ga0123353, IMG submission 92763) | Labiotermes labralis P3 segment gut microbial communities from Petit-Saut dam, French Guiana - Lab288 P3 | ecosystem: Host-associated > Arthropoda: Insects > Digestive system > Gut ... | reverse complement strand
TCAACATGTGGCTGGGTTGGGGTGGTATCCGTGTTGCAACACGGATACCACCCCAACCCAGCCACACCGAAACACCAACACACATCGAACCAAGAACACACGACCAATGTGGTAATTCAACAGAATAGTCGTAAGCCCCTGATGATGGATATATTAATGTCCGAAACATGTTGAGCGCATAAGAAGTGAAATAAAAATAGCAAGTGACATCAAGTTGGTCTTTTGTTTTCAACTATTACAATGATGCAGGTCCAATAAATATAAGAATAAAAAAAATGCAATTACGGTTTAAATCTAACCATCTCAGTCATTACCCGACACATGACAGAACACTGACCTTCTTCATATGGCAATGACTTATTTAACATTATACTACGTTATATATGCAGCTGACACCTTACATTCACTATAAGGAGCAGCAACAAAATATGTACCCAACATAAACATGTTATACATAGTAACATATTTAACACAAGCAACAACGTGTCCAAGAGCTAAAGATTCCTTTAGCAAGGGTCTCACGTAGCCTGTATAGAGTAATTGCTGTCAACAGAAACACTAAGCAAACACACTAATGATACTGCGCGAATCAACAGCAACAAAGTAATTCAGCCTCACCTCTACGTCCATGGACTGACGACAGCAATTGACACGTCATCGCATCTCCGTGAATTGCCACTCTAAGTGGCACTCAGAAATTATTACCATGTCTTACCGATTCTGGAAGAGGAACATCACTAATACGCAGCGAGAATTCTATACGTTTGCCGAAATGAATGCATCATATAATCAAAATGAAATGCAATACTGAAGCAGCTATTAAACGTAATATGGTAGAAGTCTAAAGGTTTTGTGACGAAGTTGTGTCTGTGATGTGAGGCAAATACTAGGATTTCAATCCTCTTTTTTCAACGTCCAACATACGCTGCACATCAGTAATGTGTACAATTATTTCAAGGGCCGAACGTGCAATTCAACATTTCCTTCTCTCTTTACAGAATTCTTGCTGTCCAAAACAAAAATGTGAAATATCTTACACAGTTACAGTTCAACCTCCATGTCCAGAGCCACAGAAACTTGTGCAATATCTTGACGACGGCTCACTAATTAATTAATTCATTCGTTATAATTAATTCACTCATTTACTCAGTAACAAACTCCATGGAGCAGAGTCCTTGCCGACAAGCTAAGAGTTTTACATCTAGTCAAGAAATTCCCGCATTTTATGGAACCCGAAGTTTCATTACCGCAATCACAATCGCCCGTCACATCTCCCTGTCCTAAGCCAGATCAATCCAGTCAAAGCCTCCAAATCTCACTTCCTGAAGATCCATTTTTAACAGTTTAAGACGTTCCATGTTCCGTGTTTTAATCACATGTATAAAATTCTTAAAGGAACCCCAATAACTACACTCGAATGTATGAATGTAACTTTATTAAACAGTAATCACCTACATGTTTCGGACACTCATATAGCCATCTTCAGGGTCATGAGGACAAGAATACAAATACAATTACAATGTGTCGAAATCACTTCAGTTAAAAATTCTTGTCCTCATCACCTTGAAGATGGCCACATTAGTGGTAGAAACATGTCAATGATTACTATGTAATAAAATTATATTCATAAATCCAAGAGCATTTGTTGGTGCCTTCTAAATTTTTGTAATTGCATTTTCTCACTCACTCACTCACTCATCTATTAAATAACGTGTGATTTATAGACTTATACAAAATTCAATATATGCATCTACATGATCTTCCGAAGGTTTCTAAAATGTTTCATTCATATGAATGCGATGTTAAATATTGTGCAATTTGTGAAAACTATGCGACTTTTCGTAGGTTGGAGGTACAACCGGCTCCAGCACATTGGGCGTCCTTAGATTCACAAATTCTTCTTTACTTTATTCTCAGTACCAGTGACGATGGTTAAGATCGAAACCGAGACCACCTAAACTGTATGCTCAACACACTAAGCACCAGACCCGTTAGTAGGTTATATTTTAAATCATCCGTCATAAAATAGGAGTACAGCCAAGTCCCGAAACCTCGCGTATGTCACACACAATAAATGTAATATAAAACGCTCGATTAACAGCAGTAGGCCTACAATGTGTAAAACGGCTTTGGAAGGGGTCAAAACGTCAAGTTACGGAGCGGTTGAACGAAATACTGCAACAGACTGTACAGAAGGGAAATTACAGAGCGTACTGCCAATGATGGGAGCAAGAGGACATAGCACTTGTAACACAGATACTACAGTTACCTGTTAAAGTGAGAGGATCAGCTGAATTATCACAAAGAAATTAGTTTTAGACTTTTTAAACTCTTTGAAGATTAACAATAACGTGCATTAAATGTAAAGCTTCATGTTGCAGAGAACACTGTGAGGGTACATTATAGGGACATACCGGTAAGTGCTAGTTTAGAGATATAATGGCTAATTTTAGTAAGAACCATTTTGAACATAACAATACGCTGCTTGAACAAAATGCAAATATTTTAGTATTAAGAGTAGCGGTATTTATATAAACCATTACGGGACGTCCCAAGTCCCAGGGGGTTAGCTACCGGTCTGTCACTGCGGAGACACGAGTTTGATTCTAGGCCAGGTGGTATGGGATTTGTGGTGGACAAAGTGCCACTGTGACAGGTTCTTATCCGAATACTTCGGTTCTTCCCTGTCAGAATCAGTCCACCACCGACACTACATAATCTTAGCAACTGACAGCACCGTCAACACTACGCTTTAAAGGGTAAATAGACCTTGTGGGCCTAAGCCTCCACATTATAGAGATTGTGAGATCACAATCAGGCACAACCATATTCGGTAGGACTCCTCTGGATGACTGATCGGCCATCGCAGATACCTCTACCTGATCATACACAACGCTCAAAACAGACAGATACTTAAGTCGCTGGGGGGATTCAAACCCGCAACCTCATCAAGCGAGCGGCCGCCATCAGAAACTATGGAATTACCCATCTGAAACAACAACTACTATATCAAAGTTAATATAAAATTGCAAATACATGTACATTGAGTTTAAAAAAATAATAAGGAAACCGGAAATGAACAAAAAGGAGTCAAGTAAGAAAATGAAACTAACAAATCCCTTCTAAAGAATTACTTTGTATATCTGCTATCAATAGGATTTTATTCGCATTAACAGGCTTGTTAAAAGGGAGACAGTATTTTCAAAAGTACGACACAACTGAGTAAACTCATACGGACAGCTTTGTTATAAATGAATTAAAATGAGCATTTCACAGCGTTTCTGCAAAGTGTTGAGAGCTCGAACAGCTTTCAGTGAAATTAACTGCTAATGCACTCTAACTGAAAGACCCTTTGATTTCCCAGCACTAAGATAAAGTTCTCACTCCCTGGCGAAAATTCCTTCGTGAGAAGTTAAATAACCACTCGGTCACTTGAGAAATTCCCCATCCCTTACGGAAACTTAGAAGTTTATCTCCCTTCTCACAACAGATGGCCACAGGACCCTATTCTAAACCACAATCAGCTAGGCCGCACCTTCCAACTCTACGTATTTAAGACACATATTAATGTTATCCGTCAGTCTACATCTTGGTCTGCCAAGCAGTCGTATCTTTAGGTTTGGCGCCCAAAATTTTGTACGCATATCTAATATATCCCATGCAGGCTACACATATTGTTCTTCAAATTATCCTGGATTTGATCACTTAATAACACTTCTAAGAGGATGACAGTTTATAAAACTCCTGATTATGAAGTTGTATTCATTCTCTTCTCCCTCAGTCTTAGCTGCAAATATTTTCACAGATAACCAGCTCTCAAATAGCTTCAATGTATGAGCTGAAATTATAAATCCAAGCAGAGGCTAAAAATGTAAGAGTATAGTACTTTAAATAGAATAGAATAAATTTGTTCAGTTCAACAACGGAAGCGTACATTTACAAATTCACCTCGGTATCAGAAGGAGATAAGTGGTCAAAGTCGTGTACTTGGTGTTTTATCCATGAGGAAAGGATCACAGATAAGGGGAGATGTATGGAATCCGGACCAAACAAATAGGTGGTAGTGGACATAACCTCATGACCTTACCGGGAATTGAATCTCGGTCATCCAGCCCAGAATCAGTTAAAACACCGCGTGTCCGCAAATAGATTTTTCTTCCCTCCAATTTTGATAATTTATTGACTCAGAGTTGCTGTAAGTTACAACATTAAAACACATCCCAAATAAAATGTCAATTTAAAAGTTCTACAAAGAGTAGTTAGTCATTAGCAAGTTCAATGCGCATGCCTTAAGTTTCTCAAGCAACATAAAACCGATATTCAACCTCCTACCATATATTGTGGGGAATTTATCGATTAGTTTTTTGTACAGACCTCGCTCATCAGTGTCTTGAGCTCGAAACGATCGTTTACTTGGGGGAATCTTCCCGCCCTTTTGTTGAAACTGTCGCTGCACTGTAAAAACAGATATCGTTTGCGGAAACTTTAACAAGCATAACGCCTTTTCCGCCCAGGATGCCATTTTGCCGTACTGACAAATGTAACTCTGCCTGGCGGGCACAATATAAAGCTGGCTTCAATCTCGCGCCAAGTTTGAAATCTTCGAGTTGATCTGCACAAGTTTTGGCATTAGAAAGAATAAGAAAATCCGAAAAATCATGTACGGACAATTTTATATAAGACATCCCGGAGTGTGTTGTCTGTACTTGAGGTTATGTCACTTTTTATGACAATACAAAATCTTCTTCAATAAAAAAATCGACCTTAATGAAGTCTACCTTTTATGTCATCTATAAATTCATATTAAATCTCACTGGCAGTTATCTTGCCAGTCGCGTCACACAGATACATTTGCTAATTGGTTTATAATCAATGTAATTTTACATTCGTAACATATAAAGTGACTCAAGTGTTTCTATTCACGAGGTGTAACGCAGCGTAGAGTAGAAGGCACAAACACTCTGTAAAATCAGAAGAGCAAGTGTCCGTTTTCTCCAAGTAACTATGGCGGAAGTTGTTTTGACTTTGTGTATGCTGGGGTCTCGCAATCTAAAGCATACAAATTAGTCAGATGCCGCAGCCCACTGCAAGAAAGATACCAATTATTTGTATCTGTCTCTGTGTCTGCTTTATCCAGGACACATAATGAGGACCTCTTGGCAATGCAATTCGTTATATTTGTTGACAGAGCTTGAATTACTGTCATTATTTTAAAGCCAAATTTATTAAACAGGCTACAGTTCTACCATTCATTATACCAGACCCAGTTTCCTCTTTGGTTCAGGTTTAATACAATACTTAACCTAAATGAAGGAATATCATAACAATTATGACAGTAATGGATTAAAAATTCAAAACGAGACATTCTGTGTAGTTTAATGACAAAAGTAGATTTATCATACTCATATTACGTTGGACATTGTGCATTTCTGACGTCATATAAGCCTATATTTTATATAGGCCTACATGACGTCATGGGAGTTGGTTATGCTGCTCAAGCCAATTGTTATGATTTCATCGAGAGATCGTAATTATATGTTATTCGAAATTTAGTGGCGAAAGTTGGGTCCATTTTCAGAATTCTTTAAACATCCTCAGTACCACGAAAACGGAGACCACCTTCCCGAGCAGGACACACCGTCACATCAAACATGCCTCATGACATTGGATAATACACAGCAAATTAAAATATTTGTAAAATTCAACATAATATAGTTTTTATCCCACACAGGAATGTTACAGAATTCTGTTTATCCAACAGTCAGTTAGTTCCTTTACGAGAAAAATTGACTTAAAAACACGTGACAAGTTTCCGATATGGTGACAAACTGACACTGTTTTACGTAAGCCACAAATAAGCCTTCATTTAATAATTTGTTCTATCCTTTGATGAGGTTGCATCTTATCATGTGAATTTATGTTCAGCTGACCTCGAATCGCTGTCAGAAGCAATTTTAAATTTGTACACTTCCGAACTTGGATAAGAGTACGTTATATTGAGTATAAGTACCTGTACTTATGTGACCAATCTGAAGATTTTAATTCTAGTTGGAAATGAACAGATACAGCCGACACGATAAATTATGGGTTTGTATTCAACACCACTGAATGTCGAGTACAATCAGTTTATGAAAGTAGGAAGAGGCTCTACTCCCTACATCATGATGTAAAAAAGGATGAGATGAATGCAGTACCCATAATGCTTCTCACAAATAAGCATAAATCGTTTGCATTTTTAACTAATCTTACACCTAGTGTGTCCCTAGTTATTAGCTACTCTCGGAGTCTAAAGTTAATCATAGGGTTTTTTTCATGCTAGGCATCCCCATGCGCTTAATAATACTAAATATTAGTGTGTAACTGCCGTCGACACAACAACTTATTAATAATAAAGAGTGATTAAAAAAAGATGGACTCAAAGAGCCTGTACCAGTTGTAGGCTTGAACAGTAAACGGCGCCTCAACACACGCCAGACAGTTGGTTGCGGTATTCCAAGTTTTCTGCTCGCTCTACGGGTTGACTTGCGTGGGCTACGCTCAAAACTCTCTTGAATTCGTCTCACGTTCTCCTCTGATACACGTGGTCGGCCGGAGCTTTTGCCTTTACACAAACAGCCTATTTGCCCAAATTGGTGATTCCAACGACAAATTCTCTTCCTAGTTGGAGGTTGAATGTTGAAACGCAGTCGCCGACTCAGTTTCAATGAACTCACGAACGCAAAAAATCTTGTGCTGCATAGTAGTCATTTTGTTCTCAACTGACGTTGCTGCACGACTGTGCATTAGGCGAGCGCTCTAGCAGTAGTATTTGAAAATTTAGGACTTCCTCTTTCAAATGTTATGTAGATCATTCATATACTTTGTATAGTTCAGGCAATATAGACGTACGAAATTGAGTCAATCTTTGTAAATCACCTTTAGAGTACAAGGTCACATGTTACGATCCACACTGACGTCATCTTTAGGCAAGTATTTTACATAAAATAAATAACAATTCTATTCGTAACTTCTATGTAGAGAGATGAAGACTTAAATCCCTACTTGAAATATAATACCTAAGGCAAATGAGTATCACAGTGTTAATATCGCATTACTGCACATTTTACCGATTTTAAGACTGTTTTGTTCCTCTGTAACATGTATTATGCTTTAAGTCAGAAACGAGATGTCAATCTATCAGTATATAAGTTCCACATGCAATTGTATTTTTTTTAAAGTATTGGCCTGAAGATGACCTAAATGTAGTTCCAGACATGTTGCCATATACTCTAAAAATCTGATAGTAATATTAATACATAGTTGTAATAGGTGTTTCGAAAGCAATTGCATGCTACTTTGAAACAGAGGCCTGTTAATGGAACTGGTTGGTTTTTCGTAAACATTTAAGAACATAGAACATTTATAACGTTGTAGCTTTGTAAATATAATCTAACTTAATATCGCCTCTGGAATTTTTCGGATCTCGTAATCAGAAAAGTAAAACACTTTGGAATTAGGATGGGGTTCCCATACTCAGGTAAAAGGACTGAAAAGGCGACTACTCATTTGGATTTAAAAGGAAGATCTAGTGCCATTCACTATGCAATTTCATCATGTTTAAGGACGGCGCAATGAAAAACTACCAAGGAGCAAGTTCCTCCGCCAAAATGGCAGCGCGTCTGTATTGTCTGTATCGTCGACTTCAGACAATTTTACAAATGATAACGGAGATTTTAGTGCTAGTTCACATTTCGTTAGATAATAATGTCACTGAAGACCGAGTCACAGAATGGCATGTCACGCACGCACATTTTCCTTTAGGGACAATCATGTATAGATTTAGGAGAATGGAGTATGACTTTCTTGTTCCACCGTTTAACTAAATTAGCACATTAGTTTTGTCTTAAAATCAATTCTCTTTTAAAATAACTCGATTCCTGTCCTTTCCGTCCACTCTCACAATAAAGGACGACATTTCATACGAATACGAGACCAAAAAGCAATTATGTACTCATATCAATTGAGATTAGTGCAGTGTGATCAAATTTCTGGCCAAAAGGAGACATGATACTGCAATTCAAAATTACGCAACTTCCCGTGCGTTTGTTTTGTCTTATAACAGTGTTACAATACGACAACTAAGTCACAAAATATTCTCTGAAATTTCCTCTTGGGTCCCGTATTTTAAATTCATGAAGGGCTGAAGCTCTGAATTTCCATCTGTGCCTAAATCACAACCGTGAAATTATGTTGAGCATAAAAGTGTACAAAATGGCCGGACTGTGCCATCCCAAAACGTACAAATCCTGTATAAATCACTGTATAGTTACCGTAGCACTCGTAGGGGGAAGAGGATGCAGCTGTTGTTGATAAGTGCCCCACTAATGGTACAGCTCATGATCCTGTCTCACACAAACACACACACATACAGCAACTGTTCAGCTCAAGAAATAAATTTAGCTAGCATCGCAGCTAAGTATTGTTCACTGATCCCTGTGCAGTAATGTACGAAAATGCAGCACGATCCGTCAAAAACGGAAGCTAAGCGACCTAACTTAGAAATGCTTTTCCATTCGCAAGTCGTGAGCAGTTTATTAACAGTGCGTGTTTCGGATGCAAAACGATCTTCATGTTACACTACTTTCCCATGATTTAGTGGAGTTAGAATTTACCTCGACAGATGGGAAACGCAGGCGTATCTTAAGATGTCCAACGTAATTAAATTAAAACGTCTCACTCTATTCAGTCTGAAACAGTTTGTAACACAAAACATGGGAAACGGTTTCCGCTGTAACAATAGAAGCACTAGTACCAGTATACAAATGTAGTAGAGTTCCACTGCATGCCAATGAGCCTGTGCTACTCTATCCTCCCTCTCCAGGTGCCCCCTACTAAATTATTAAATTCGTACAGCTTTTATATGAAACCCATAACAACTGTCCAGCAAGATGAGAGTAATTAGTTCATACCTATTGCCAGCTACACTTAATGTAACTCTGTTTTGAAGCTTTGAGCCACATTCGTTTTAATATAAAGCCACAGGGCATATGCGGAATTTGTTTTACACACGTCTCCTACAAAATATATTATTATAAAATTTAAATTCTTTTCCTTACTTTGAATATTTGAGAATAAAAGATATATATCTTAATAGCAGCAGATGTCTCACACAGAAGTAGAATTGCTCTTATGGGAATGTTTCTATGTTTTCCGCAATTCACACTGAAAACTAAGAGAAAACATAATCTATTAAACAGAAACCGTTCGAAGCGGAAAGGTCAATTGAAAAATTTTTGCAGTCTTCTGCTTTATTACTGTTTCCTGTTTACATAATTTAATTTCCTTCTTACAATTTGTTTAGCAGGAAACATTATTACTACAGGTGGAAAAGACTTGATTCGTAAAGTAAAATGCAGAGATGTATGTTATTTTATTAGAATATCGGAAGGGGCGGAAAGAAATAAAGAGAAAAAAGGGAACGTGTAAAAATCTGATGGAATGAAAAGATCTGTGGACAAAAAAACGATAACTGTCCGTATATTATTTACCTGCAAATAAAGTACATGGTGGGAAACCAGAATTATATTGCGAATAACTACAGTAACAAAATTGGCAGGTATATTGGCATATTACGCAAAAAGTTCGTGATAACGTGACTACACACTGAGGACTCAGTGACAGCAGGGCTTGTTAAATCCCCCCGTCCATGTGGGGTACCAGAATTACTGCGGACTGCCTATGTTCATATTTCAAGGCAATACTGCAATTCCAATGGAGAGCAATCTGAATGGCGAGCAATTAGTGCTGGTCACCTGAAGAGGGTATAAAATGCAAAGTGCGTGTCCTTCATCACACACACACACTCACAGGTATGTATAATTTCATCGCACGCTGTAGAGATTATTTTACCCACTTATTTGGGGCGCGAGTGTCCAGTCACTAAAATGTTTGGCTATAGCACGCAAAGCTGGAATTGAAGCACGGAAATTCGCGGGTGCCTCTCACAATTGGCGACTCATCTCCACATCTCCATGTATTTCTGATTGGTCTTTATGTGCTGAAAGAACTTTATAATTTGTCAAAACCTGACGGAAAATTATGAAATTTTACAGTACGCAGTAACAGTTACGCTAATTGTAGAATATTTTCTTGATTTTATAGGCTTATAATTGCAAGTTTGTGTCTCGTTATGTTCCTCCTTAAAAAGCATTGATTATTCACAATTAACATTTTAAAGGCAAAGGTAAAGGTAAAGTGATCCTGTTACAGGCCCGGTGTGGCCCAGAGGGCGGGTGAAGGTATAGCTCTACTCTTCCATGACAGCGGCACTAGAAGGGGGTGAGTGATCACCAGCATGCCCCGGCCGCACTTTACCCCCGGGAAAGACCCGGTACCCATTTTACAGGAGGCTGGGTGGGCCCCAGGGCCGGTCTGGACGGGCGGAAAATCACGTCCCCACCGGGATTCGATCTCGGATCGTCCAGCCCGTAGTCAGTCGCTATACCGACTGAGCTACCCGGCCCACACATTTAACATGTTACATACATAAAACCACCTGGCGCAGAGGTTATAAATGACTGCTAATAAATTACCCCTTCCCCTCTATACCTTCTTGAGTTTACAGCGTAAACTTTACCTTCTTTACTTACATAATAATAATAATATTCGAGCTAATACCAACGTTATGCCTTTAATTACTCGTTACTGGTAATACCATAGTACTATGAACTTGCCTGATATTAGTGTGACAAAGAAATCACTTACTGCAATGGCGCGATACACTTCAAAACTTAAAGCTAGTTTCTCTTGGCTTTTTTTGCTGAAGATTCTAAGATTCTGGAATAGGAACACACCTGCAGCATACATTTTAGCACTAGGCTATGTCTGTAATAATGGAAATCCAGCTACTTACTTAACGATTCTGAAAATAGCTTTCGTTAAGTCTATACTTCGTGCCTCCGATTTCTTGTTTAGGAGACATGAAGCAAAGCCCTACACAAATACTGAAAGACTCGCTGATTTTTGGTATTACAGCTGAGTATCAGAATTTAATTGCTCGTCGAGTGATTATAAGATGCGATAAACGGAAACTCATGAGTGGAAAAACGTGAAGTGTAATTTCCGTTCATAACCAAGGCATAATTTGGCCAGAACCAAATATATTTTTGCATCAGGTACGAGTATATGCGTGAATGTGGGCAGAAATATTTTCCGAGATACCAAGCCCTTGTGTAGGATGTAATGGAAATTGCTTATATCAGGCTGAACTATTCCACCCGATTGCCTGTGTTAATGGTTCTTGCCACTGCTTGAGGCATAGACTTTGGCCAGTGTGTGGAGTACATGTGGACACTAAGCCAATCACTACAGCCAACAACCAGGTTTACAGAACCACGGCAACGAAGTTTCTTTCAAGTAGAGCTACTATACCGCCAGGATGTGATTACGACTTAGGTTAGTGACAGGTCCTATTATTCCCATTGTGTAGCCCTTGACAGCAAAGGCAGACAATGGTGGTTTGCAAAACACATCCCGTTAAGACACTCAGGGACTACATTTGCACAAACAGTGCAAACACTGGACAGAATGTAGCACAATTGGTAACTATAGCCTTGTCGATTATGACGCCCTGCAGCTTGTTCTCTCCATTTTCAAGGTAGTCTAGGAATTGGACGCGCTGTTGAATCGCAATAAGGAAACAACATTTATTCCGGTTAATACGTTGTTATAACACTGAAAATTAACCTTAATAAAGAAAACCATAAAAACTTCAAATCACGTATTGTATTTTTTTAGAAACACACGGTAATTGTAGACGCTGGTGGGAGATAATGGTGTTATTAATTAATTCATTCATTCATTCACTATATAGTTTTACAACAGTTCCGTAGCCTCTTCCAAAGGAAGTACTCCACAGAGTGTGGGCTAGTGCTTCCCCTTCAGATTTCCAGTATAATCTCTTTCCCTTCAGGTCATCCAGTAGCTGCTTATGTCTTCTTCCTCGTCTTCCCGTCACTACTATCTTTCCTTCTATCTTCCCTACAATAACCTGCTTTAAGTTCCTAAGCAAGATGTGAAAAATCCAGTCAGTCTTCCTTCATTAATCTGGACAACGCCACGAAAGCGCATAGGGGTGTGAGGTTATACTTTACAGTCACATCAACCTCAGCACTAGATGCAGGTGAGTAACCAGCTTCAAGCCGCCGATTAGTAGGTGCCACAGGGGCGGGTTGAACACAGTAGAGAAGAGACACATCTCTAACCTTTCTGAAAAGAAACCCGCGCCGTAAAGATGGAGACTTAATTACTGTAATGATTTTGATGATATGTGGTTGACCGAGGGATAATACAAAAGTCTATCATGAAATAAGTTTGTAATGCACATATTTCGGGTTCTTCGACTCCAGCTCTAATAAAATTCTCATTTAACTGTACCGCTAACCCTCCACTCTTCCACAAAGCCCCAACTGCAGTTGAAGTATTTATCATATCACGGGACGAGCTTGTCTTTTCTCTGTTGACATCAGCCTATGCCCTGCGTTAGCAACCATCGTGCCACAGCTGTTTCTGTTTCGCAATTATCTTTCAAAATACGGCAGCACATATTTTTGTTGGGCGATGGAAACGGATGACAATCACTCGACGACGAATTCCCCTCACATAACCACAATCAGGACGGTTCTTTAGTCCCGGAATAATGCGCCAAGTAAATTTGTTTGTCAGTCCAACTTAGTAATAAAGGGAAAGCACAAAATTGAGTTTGAAGGCGTGTGGTTGTTCAACAGATTTTACGATAGAGATCCATGGGTTGGTTTGGTATAAATAGGATATAATTTCATGACCTGTAACCGATGAGGAATGTATTGACCAACACATCGACTATTAGCTTCCAATATTGTACTCCAAGGAATTATACATTCCATGTATCCCTAAATATTTTGGAACAGAATGTAGACAACAGAAGCCCACGCTCTTCATCTTGACATTTAGCGCTACACGTACAAATAACACACCAAAAATAAGAATATTGTACCTTCCTTTGTATGGTTTTGGTAATGACATGCCTAAGAATGACCAAAGTACAGGCCGAAACATGTAGCATACATGTAGGGATATCCAGTTGAATTAAAATAAACGTGCGTTGTGTTAGACTGAATAAGTGTAGTTTATTTAGTAATAAAAACAAAGGGATAGCATCCATAAAAAATACATGCACACAAAATTATTCAAATTTGGAATGTCTCCATTTACGCAGATACTTAAGCATCTGTATGAAACTCGGGACTCGGTAGGTCCTTCTGGTTTACGTAGCAACGTTCAGGTGTCTATATCAAAGTACATCAAAGTATTGATTTTACGACAACCTATCAAAGCATTTCTCTAGTCTATGTAATCATTAACACTGCAGTCACACAGTGATAATTTCATCAGTACGGGTCACATGGGGAGGGTTATTAATGTTCATTATGTTCATGACGAAATATCCTTATTCGCAGAGGTGCATATAATGTGTGTCAGTCATACCAACGTTTCGTGATACTTGCTGCTATATAAAGAAAGGAAACTGGAATAGATTTGATAACTGCCTTACAAAGAAGGTAAGAATGCTACATTTGTTTTGTCACCCTTCTGCGCAGCTAATGCCATAAATATGCACAATATTTCAGGTCGGAACATGCAGTAAACGGGATTTCAATTTTGCTGTCGATGGGAGAAGAGAAGTGAAATCTCCCGTAACAGTGAAGTGTAAAAAATAATTTCTCGGTATAAATTACCAACTGTAATTGTTAATAGCAGTCGGTATAGCGACTCGCTACGGGCTGGATGGTCCGGGGATCGAAATCCCGGATCGACGGTATTTTCCGTACTAGTCCAGACGGGCCTCCAGCCCCAACCAGCCTCCTGTACAAGGCGTACCGGGTCTCTTTTCAAAGGGTAAAGCGGCCAGAGCGTGGCGTTGACCAAATGCATCCTTTTAGAGCCGAGACTGTGAAGGGGCAGAGCTATAACTCTACTCACCCTCTTTGCTTTGATGGCATGTTGCAAGGTGAATTTCTCTTAATTCTTAATAGGGTAACGGTAATCATTTCTCCCACTTCATTTAATTAAATACGCGGAATTTCGAAGAATTTGTTTTTGTTGTTGCTTGACTCACAAACCAATAAAGGTTTCTTCCCTTACGTTATTAATTGACTAATCTTTATAACGTTGATGTGGTGTGTTTTCTTGGGGGCAAGATTCGGCACTTTAAAATATCATTTAAACAGCCTTTCTGTAAGGCATTAAAGGGCAGAGCGGTACCTTATTTTATAGGATTCACGCGCGTGAAATGCAAATCTTTCAAGTATTACTGAAGACACCTGCCTACAGTTTGTCTAATGCAATAACAGTTATCCTCACATTTACCACGGTTATTTGGTTTTACGTTATATCAAAACGAAAAAATGTATCAAATTTTTGTACTCTTTTCTTTTATTTCATACTACTACGACGATTAAGCGGATGGGAATAACATGGGGGGGGTTGTATGTAGCGCCCAAGGGAGAGGGGACAAATAGCGTAAGACAGGGGTGTACAATTTTTCCAACAATCTAGGAGCTATCTCAAACTTTTAGGCGCCAGAAGGGTGACATGAACCAAGTTCCATACTGAGAAACCAAAAATATTAGCGGTCACACTACAAAACTGAGCTGGCCGGGCGACTTAGCACCACCACTGTAATAAGGAAGTAAAGGAAGGAACAATGGCGAAATGCTACACTGAAATTTAAATGCAGATAGGAAAATGAATCATTCTGATAAGGGACGTACAAATATGAAAAGCAATATTGCTCGTTCTGTGGGTGGTCGTTTTGAACACTGATTGAACATCAATGTACGTGTATATTAAACTTATAAGGTCCAATGGTAACTACACACACCACCTGATGTAACATACAGAAGATTTACATTCCCGCCGGTGTACTTTGTTTATCTCTTACATATTGTTTCCGCAATAAACGCCGAATGTCCCCCTTAACGCCACTAACAAACCAGTTTTTGTAATAGACATGGGCTGTGTTCTCTGTGAGTTAGCAAATATTTCATGCATAATACAGCGTGATTCAAAAAGATGGACTCAATTTTGTACGTCTATATTTCCTGAACTGTACATGATATGTGAATGATCTACATAAATTTGAAAGAGAAGATCCTATATTTTCAAATATCACCACTAGAGCGCTTGGGCGCTCGCCTAGTGCACAGCCGTGCAGCAGCGTCAGTTCAGAGCAAAATGGCTACTAGGCAGCACAAGATTTTTGCGTTCGTGAGTCCATTAAATCTGAGTCGGCGACTGCTGTGCAGCGTGCGTTTCGTCTTCGTTCCAACATTCAACCTCCAACGAGGAAGAGCATTTGTCGTTGGAATCACCAGTTTGAGCAAATAGGCTGTCTGTGTAAAGGCAAAAGCTCCGGCCGACCACGTGTA
>Ga0123353_10006646_pt1 | contig 15448 bp, 40 predicted proteins | sample TergutLab28metaG_3_FD_92763 | JGI IMG/M metagenome (GOLD analysis project Ga0123353, IMG submission 92763) | Labiotermes labralis P3 segment gut microbial communities from Petit-Saut dam, French Guiana - Lab288 P3 | ecosystem: Host-associated > Arthropoda: Insects > Digestive system > Gut ... | reverse complement strand
GAATAAAAATAATAAAGATTGATTATACTATCTATATCTTTTAAAGGAGGATGTAGATATGGTAGTCGGTTTATCTGTCGGTGGTGTGGTCTTAGCTGTTATTGTCGGTCTCATTGTTTGGGGGGCTTGCCGTAACAAATGGAGATACTAATCTCTAAATTAAGGTAATAAAAGAGAGAGTCTTTTTAGACCCTCTCTTTTTTTTGTATCTCTCAATACAATGCACCTTTCGATGCAAATTCTTCGTCCATTCAGACTGATTGTATTTATAAACATTCAATTATAATAAACGTACCTCCCGAAGGAAAATGTCTATTCTAATCTTAAGTTTAACAATACTCCCCTATACAAGGTGTTAAAGTTTATCAAACCTCTTCTTATAGCTATTTGACCCCAAAATTGCATTCTCCTACAAGGATTGCTCCCCCTAAAAGTTTTACTGCTCTTTGACATCATAGCGATAATTGAAGTGTTCAATAACAAAATATAATGTTATCCAATGGAATAGTGAAATCCTTTAAATGAAAATTAATCGGTCCTCTTACTATCCCTTTTCTATGCGGAGGATATTCTATCTTTGCTACCTCTCCGTTAATCGACATCTTTAATGCTATCTTAGCTACTATCCCTTGAGTCTTTGCATAATTTAAATCTTCTGGTTTCTTCCCTTTTATTACTTTCCATTCTAAACTCGGATTGTAAGAATAAAAGAAATCACTCCCTTTAGGTGTTTCATTCGTTCCCATTAAAGCATATACATATAATGGACGTAATGTTCGAATTATTTCTTTAGATTCAGTTGCTGGGTCTTGTTCTGGGTCTTTCACAAAATTTCTTATTCGTATTTGTGATAAGTCTGTCGAACTTGTTATAGTTTTCTTTGTGTCACTCATTAAGGTGTTCCCCCTTGTAATTTTTTAGAGATTCACTATCTCTTATTGTTCTCTATTGCTTTCTATTATTCTCTTTCATCTATATATAAAAATAACAAAGCCTGTTAGAAAATTAAATGTGTTCTTTGCGTTCTTTCCTTTCATGTACAATCAATTATATCACTGCTCACTGTAAATTTTAATATCATTAATAAAATATCACTAATAAAAAAGGGAGTCGTAATCAACTCCCTTTTTTTATACATATAATCACTCAATTTATTTTATATACATAACTTACTCAAATTGCTCAAAAATATATTTGATTGTATTAATTCCTCTACACTAACTTCCCCCAATTCATTCGCCTTTGCTTCATTAGGTATCTGCGTGTAGTAATACCTCGTTTGCTCAATCTCACTTAATCTGTTCCGTATAGCGAAATATCCCTTGGTATAACGTAGATTAATGAACATATCTCTGATACTTCTTCTTTGATTACTAAGACAATGACCGTACTCATGCTTTAATTCAATCTTGTAAAAATGTATTACCCTGTTTATCATCTCTTCATTTGTTATCTCTCCATCTCGACATCCTTTTAATATCTTCTCTAACTTCTCTTCTGATACAATAACTTCAGATGTTCTGTTTTGAGTCGAATATATGCACATCATTCTTCCCTCTTGTAATAACGCTTTCCTAATCGTGTTGTCTTTGTATTCTAATGCCTTTGTTTCTGTATCAGAAAATTTAAGAACGTATTGGTTAGATGAGATGTCTGACCAGTATTGTTGAAGTTCTATTTTGATATTATTTATACTTTTATTTCCTTTCTGATTCATATTATTCATAATATCTATAGTATAGCACATTATGATAATTTTGTCAAGTGTTTGGGTATAGGTTAGATAATGTTTTTTATTATATAAGTCATTTTTTAATTTCAATATAAAAATATAGTATGTATAATAATATTGAAATTGAATTTACTTATTAAAAATGTAAATTCACTTATTAATATTGTTCCTTGGCATTATTAATAAGTAATCCGTTATTTTTCATGAAATTTATTCTGAAAGTGCCTACGTCATTGCCATTGTACGGAGACGTGGATTCCTTATAGAAAAACTTTCAAAAACCCACTGACGGGGGTTTGAAAGTTTGAGGGTGTGAATTTTTTATTCGATTTTATTACTCTGCGGGGCAGGGTCGATAAATCCTTTTTTTCGAGATTGTTAAGGAAAAAATCAATCTCAGGTAGATGCCACAGTCTTAAATGACTGAACTACCTCCCGTGCTGTATGGACAGTATTAAAGCGGGTGCAAAACAACAGGAACACAACACCCTGTTGAAAAAGAAGGTGAGGGAGAACGCACTCCCACCCGTAGCCAAGCGGGTTCGAAACAGGACCGACAGACCTGTTGAAAACAAAGGACGATGCAGATGCTCTACTGCGTGTTAAAAATCAAAGTGAGACAGGCACAGTGACGGTGCCTTGGGAGCAAGCCCCTAAAAGAACTTCTCGCAAGAGAAGGGTAATCCGTAACACTCGCTCGTTAGGTGAAACGAGCCACGGATAGAGGGTCCGTACCGTATGGTAGGCATGTCTGTACCATTACTTAGGTCTACGTTCCTCTCTCTATCTCGTGAACAAGTGTCGTTTGGTGGATATACGACACAATAATAAATAGTCCAGCCCGATAAGGAGTGTGCTCCATGGTGGTATAACCCATCAGCACACAGGACTTTGTTCCCTTTTGGGATACAGCCCAAAATCGTGAGAGGATTGGGTAATAACACACACCAAGATGTGTTGTTACCACTGTTGAAATTAGTGGGGACAAAGATTGCCTATGGCGATAATGGGGACCATTCAATACTACCCATTTCCAGTTACGTTTTGTTCTAAGGGACTGAACGCAATACCAGCGTTGGGAGGCGCAGAAACATGAATAAACAAGAATTGGTAGCCACGATGAGTCGTGGCAGAGTTTACATCGGAATCATTACTCCGATGGAGAACCGTTTGCAACTGGTAATAAATCGTGTAGGTGGGGGACGTAATCTCCATAACACGATTTGTAATGACATCAATGATGTTATACATGTGTTCAAATACATTTTGCAGTGTTTTGACCATATGTATAACATCGGGACAATAGAAACTTTATCGCTTGACAAAAAGTTTCTATTGGAATACTGCTTTAATTAATGTTTCCGTCCTGAGCATGACGTTAAAGCTGCTCTACGCTCCGTCCGTCCGCTGATGAGTCCGTAAGGACGAAACGGAGTCTCTATTTATCAAATACGCAGTAAATTTTTATGCTGCGTGTCCATATTGGGAAGGTCTTTCATCAGGTGAGACCGTAAAAAAGATACCGACTTCATGGAGGGATTTATGAAGAAACAATATTGTGTCGTAAAGACACATAACTACAGCCCGTTTAACGGGTATAGCTTTGCCAATTTTGAGATAATCAAGGTTGGCACCGCCGAAAGACGGAAACACGGCTCTTACAAAAGAGCCGTAGAATCCCGCTACATGCGGGAATATGATTACTCCATCTGGGACGGAGGGAGTTGGGAATACCTTACGCGCACGGAGCGCGTGAGCATTGGGGATCTCGTAGAGCGGGAAGCAACCTACGAGGATGCGGATGCGAGGGCGAGCCAACTGTTACTCGCCCACTCCTCATATTGGGTTTAAGATTCGTGATGGGTACAGTGACGGTCGAGAGATAGGCACTGTATTAAAACTTTAATAGAGTTCAAAGATGCAGCTAAAGAAAATCAGTGGACTATACAGAAGTTTTTCCTTAACGATAAATGAATTTTAATCATCACTATATTACTCTCAATATAGTAACAACTGAATAGAAAACTTAATAGACAACTGAATAGTGAGAAATTTATGAGAGGAGTCACTCACGTTAAACAAAGAACCCTCATCAAGAGGTTGGCACCGTACCATAAACGGTGACATTAACATAAGGAGGGTTTATCCAATGAACGCAAACATGGATAAACGCAAAGGCGCGGAGCAGTTAGTGCAACTGTTCTTGAGGCAACTCTTCATAGGAATTGTCTCTGACGAAGAGAGGGGAACGTTACCCGACTGGGTACAACCCAAATTCACGAAGCGGGACGGATATGACTTCTGGGTTATCACCGTTCGTTGTTATCGTGAAGGAAAAGTTACCGTCATTGAAAAATGCAACGGTAAGTTCATGGGGTTCAAGAGGTGCAATGGGTATAACACACCGATTGAAAACTTTGTGGATGGAATCGAATATTGTTTCAATAACGGTTACACTCTTGTTGCCTAAAAGTTTAAGCCTTGGGGTTAGGCACTGAAGGTTCCACAAGCCCCCTTACAAAAGTTGGAATACGGAAAGTAGGTAGACTCTCAAACGATTAGTGAGGTTTTGCCATGACTAAGACAATTCAAAAAATCATTGTTACTAACGGCAAACGTATTGTAATTACGATTGTCGTAAAGGAATAAGGGTTAAAAGATACGTAAAAGGTGTTAAAAGAAGGTAAAAGGAGTTTCTTATGGACTTTTGTGACTGTTACTCCGCTACCTCTTTCCGTTTCCATATATATTATATCACATATTTTATGTAATGTCAAGTGTTTTTACACTTATTTTTTTGTACGTGACACCAAAGTGAGAAATTAATTGGGGAGAGACTCACGTAAATCAAACTACCCCTTTCCAAGCACCGAAAGGTGACTACAAAAAGGAGGTTCATGCTATGAAGCAGAACCAAGAAACCCGCAACAGGGGTTGGGGATTAGTCCTCGCCCTCGGCATTGTCGTTATAATATTAGCGACAGCACTCATTCTCGTGTCATGCGTTAAACCGATTGACAGGAATGCGGTGTTTTTGACTAACGTAGAAGACACATACGGAGGCAACAACGAGGAAGATGAGGAAGAAGTTGAAGAGACGGATGAAGAGGAGATTGACGAGTCCGAATTGAATCAAGAACTTGAAGAAGAGCTTGAAGAAGATGAGGAAGAAGTCGAAGAACCTGAAGAGGAAGAAGATGTTGAGAAACCTGTTATAACATACGGGAATACCCGCTTAATGACTCTTTCGTGTCCTACGGGAGTATCAGGAGTGCTTTATTTAGAGAAGACTTACACTGATGGAGTAACGACTGATATGAAACTGAAGGTCACTCTTAACAGTAATGAAGAGATGATGGTTCGGTTAGTTTTCTCATACAACAATGGAGTGAAAACTTGGGAAAGCTGGCATGAGATTGAGATAGGGAAAACGACATTGTACTTTCCCGCCGAACACGTAAATAATGTGGTAGTGAAAGTCCTGGCTGTTTAAATAATAATCACAAAAAACAAATAAAAGGAGACACGGCAATGAAAAAACTCACAGAAGTTGAATTATGCGACAATGAGGAACTGGTAAAGTTCGCTCAAATCATTGGTCAAATGTTGAAATACACATTTGACCAAACTTCAGAATTCGTTCCTTTTGAAGATTGCGCGGTACGGGAGACTGTCTGGTTCAATTGCAAAAAGATGTTGGAACTAATTTATATGGAGTTGAGTCTCTGTTTTTACAGTCATCCCGATTATAGGGATAAACCGCAAATCATATTCAATTCGGCAAAAGACGGGAAACAAATTTATATTAAATATGATTTGTTAAGCGATAAAGTTACTTTTGAGATTCAGAAATAACTTTATTAAGTGAGATATTTATAGGGGAGAAGCATCACTCACTTTAAATAAAGAACCCCTATCAAATGGCTGTCCACTTGCCTTAAAGTGAGATTAAAAAAGGAGTACACTAAGATGTACGAAGACAACACCCTGAAACTGAGCACGGACATATCGGTCCTGCTCTTCCTCGCTATGGATGACTTTTTCCGTAGCTTCAACACTCTGTTGAGAAAACTTTGCGTGGCAAAGAACTCCAACAACGCATTAGCGTTTGACTCCTTACCCGAAGAAGCTCTCAACTTAGTGATTGAACTTTGCGACAGTTATGGATTCGATGGAGAACAAACGAATCGCTTAATCAATTTGATTGAGCTTCAGTTCGTGTTGGAGAAGCGCATCCGTGACATTACAGAGGACTTCACGCTCAGGCACATAGCCATAGCGGTTGAAGCGTTAAAGGGGGTGGCTTAATATGTTAAAATGTAATAAAGGTTACGAGGTAAAAGTCCTCAAGTCTGGTGCTGGCTATTATGTCGGCACCTATGCCCCGCAGGAAGGACCGAATTGCAGAATTTCAGGTTACTTCAAATCCCCTACGGAATTAACCGTAGGGGATTTACTTCTCGCCTGTACACGCATATGCTCTGAAAATGAATTTTGCAACGATGGCTGTGGCTGCCAGATTAAGGAGGAGAAAGACAATGATTGAGATTACTGGTGGTAAAGGTTTTCATATGACATTTGAGAATGGCTTGACGGTATCTGTACAATTCGGTTTTGGTAATTTGTGCAGCAACTGTAGGTCAGTCATCTTAAACACCCATGTTACTCATCCCATAAGTTGTTCCAATGCTGAAGTTGCTGTATGGGATAAAAATGACTTATGGGTAACGAATAAGTTTTGCAAAATCAAAGATGACGTTATCGGTTATGTATCGGCTGATGATGTTGCCAAGATAATAGCAAAAGTACAAAAATATAAAGGAGAATAAAACAATGAGAGTCAAAGAACTGTCGCTTCACAATCACACCTACGGCAAGGAGAAAGACATTCTCTTTATAACTTTTGAAGAAGTTGAAAAGATGTATATCAATAGTGTTTGTAACCCTTGGGTAGGATGTGACATGTGTTCTGTCTTCATCAAAACAGGAGAATATGAAGTCACAGAATATATGGAGATGCGTGTTCATGTTCCTGTTGAACCGTTCAAGTATATGAACACTATTCTTCCCGATATGTATTTGTATTGGGAAGATGAGAACAAATGCCGTGCTTACATCAGAGAAGAGAGAGGTAAGTGGTATATGAGTACTCAAAACAGAGATTTCTATCAGAAAGGAGAATAATCGACATGAAGATTAAGGTTCATTGTTTAACAGACGAAGACATGGATATGCTTGTGGGTTTTAAAAGGAAGAACACTGAGAAACGGCACAAGCTCGATTATGAGAAGCCTCATAATCGCACAAAGACCAACACCCTACGGAAACATAGGGTGTTGGTAAGTAATTATTAAAAAGGAGAAACAAAATGAGCATCGTATTAGAATTCGACAATGGAGTAAAATGGTATCACAACTTTACAGCAGCAGCGAAAGATACCGTAATACGGATGAACGCTATGGGTTTCAAACTCATAGCGTGGTATACCGTAGAGCTTCAACCGAATACATATTAAAAAGGAGAACAACCATGCAACACCCTCTGAAACAGAAACGTGCCTATCGTAAGAAAGGTACAGTTCAGGCACTCAAAACGGAGACTAACAACAAGATGAAATTTAATCGTGCGACAAGTCAGGCATTATGGGACGCTAAGTTCAAAGTTCTGTACAAACAGAAGGAGATTTAACATGGACAAAGTTTATGAGTACCAGTACAGAAAATGTAAGTTTCTTGATACCTGTAAACAGAAACTTACAACAGACTGTCCTCTTTATGACCCTATGTGGAAAGAGGATTGTGCTTACGGTGACAGATGTTATGAATGTGATTGCTGTCACCGTTCGCATCATGAATTTAATTACAGATTTTATATAAAAGGAGAATCGAGATGACAGTAGTAACAATCATCATACTTCAGTTTGTTTTGCTTTTTGGCTTCTTAGGATTGGGAGGACTGATAATGTCTTGGCGATATGGAACTATGCAGTGTAAGTATTTCATATCAAAAGATAAAAAGAGAAAAAACAAGAAGGAGAAAAAACATGACTGATTATCAAATGAACTTCTTAGTTGAAAAACAGCGGCACGATGAGAAATGTGGACAAGAGCGTAGACGTAAGTATCATTTATGGTGCCCTGACTGCGGAGGGAAAACGATTTACTCTTATACCCCCGAATGGGATTGCGGATATTTCCTCTGTGAGGAATGTGCTTATTGTCTTTCCTTTGAAGCGGAATATCTCGCACCTAAAGAACAACAGAGGTTCGATGCTTACCAAGAAATGAAAAAGAAAGGAGAAAATTAAAATGACTGAACAATTTAAAACAGTTGGAGAATTCAAGGAGTATTTAAAGAAAATAAACGATGATACTCCTATAGAAAGGTGTCCTTTTGTTGTAACTAAAGCATATATAAGTCAATTATTAAATTACCTTGAGAAAGCTATAGTATCAATAAAAGATGATTATTTTGAAAGTGGTATAAAGGAACCTAATAAACAATTATACGGTAAAGTTGAAGGACTTCAATATGCTTATGACATATTTAAGGAATTTAGGGGGTATTAAAATGAATATATGGATACATGTGGCTATTATGATTGGCATAGTTGCTTTGAGTGTTGGTTTAGCGTGTATTTTTGCACTAAACTCTCTTATCAAACAATTTGATGAACTCAAAAAAGACTTTATAAAATATCAAAAGGAGCAAATAAATGACAAAGACAACTAACTCCAAGAAACCTCGTGAGTTCCAAAGTATCTATTGTCATAGGTGTGGGTTTGCCCAACTGATGCCTATGGGTATAGATTACGAAGACTGCCCGAAATGCGACAACATGTATCGAAAACGCATGTACAGAGCGATTTGGTGTGATGAGTGTGGAACTGAAGTCCAGTTGACAGATTCATTGACTAATGAATGTTCATGTGGTGCTTTCTACAATGGTTTTGGTCAAAGACTGTCTCATCCTAATAACTGGGATGAAGAAGACCGTTACGCTTGTTTCGGTCCGAGAAATTATAGGGAGGATTACTAAGATGAACAATAACACAGCAATTATTAACGACATGGCTATGCTCATTGAGCAACTGTTGGGAAAGAAACAACCTCAGAGGATTAAGGAAAGGTTGTTGAAAGTTCAACGAATCATTCCTACTATAAAGGAGCAGAAAAATGGATAAAGTAATATTTCATGGGAAATCAAGCATCAGTAAATCAACTCTGTATAACAAATGTACAGACTACATTCAAGCATGTATAGTACTTCAAGACGAGGCGAATGCACATGTAATAAAAGAATATTACAGAGGAAAGATTGATGCTTACAAATTCATACAATCTGAACTTCAGTATATGGATTTGGTATTGCAAACTAACTATATAGGAGGACCTAAAAAATGAGTATTCTTAAAATCTGCAAAATTCTTTTAGAAACTAAATGTGACAACTTCGAAGAATTTGAGAGTTTATTAAACGTTCTCATCACACAGGAGGATAACTAATATGACATATGATAAACTTTATGACATCATCAGAGGGACTGGTTATTGCTCAAGTAGTCAGAGTGACGAAATTGCTGAACTGATAATGGAAGCAATAGATTTGGAGACTAAACATAAAAATAAGAAGTTCACTCTTAAAATGCTTAAAGAACTATTATTAATTAAATATGGAGATAGATTACTGGACAGTGAAACAGATGAAAATATACTTTCTATAAGTTTCAATGACCCATATTTAACAGATGAATTATACGAAAATGGTGTTATGATAACACGAAAATTTCTGAAGGAACTTACAAAATTTGTGGATATTGTGACATCAGACTTTCCTGACCTTAAAGTTATCGTTGAAGAACAAGATAAAAGTTGGGTTGGATTTGAGTTAAAAGTAAAGTAAAAGGAGAACACAATTATGAAAACGAATATCATAACTTTTAGCGACATTATGAATCATCCTAATGTAAGTTTGAGTCCGAAAGATTATAACTTATGTGATGGTTGTAATCCTGCGGTCAACCGTAAGTGCCGTATGTGTGGACCACCTGATGAATATACCACAGTAGACAACATAGACCTTGATGAAATTGGGGATTACTTCAATCCCCTTACTGGTCACTTTGAATAGGAGGTAAACTAATATGGAAGATGTTTTTTGTCCTTTTTGCGGTGGAATTAATATAGGATGGGATGATATGGTTCTTGGCTATTATTACTGCTATGATTGTGAACATACCTACACTGTCCATAATTTTTGGAAATAGGAGGATATTAGAATGATAGATTTAATTAATATGTGCAAATATCTTTTAAATATTGAGGTATCAACAAAAAAAGAATGGGACGAATTATTTACAAGAGCAGTAAAAAGGTGGAATGATAATAGAACCCCTGAAGACAGAGAAGAATACACATTAAAATATTATTGGGCAACAGAAGCTCTATGTATTGAAAAAGAAACAGAGGAAAAGGAAATTATAAAAACAAGGACACTTAACAACGATAGGGGGTTAGAGGAAGATGATGAATAAAGAATTACAAATTCAAGAAGCAGAGAAAAGATTGGAAATACTGGTTAACAAAGGAATGGTTAATTATGTTCTTAAAGAATACCAAGAAGATAGAACCGTATTCTATAGTGCTCACTTTGGTATTTTGTATTGGCTCAAAGAACACAACAACTGTGATGAGTTTTTAGAAAAAGTAAGAATATTTGAAGCAGACTATGATGCTCTGGTTTATCACGCAATTGTTACTAGGACAGATTTTGGCTTATGTTTATCTTTGCTTTATGTCTCAAAATCAAAAGACGAATGGGAAGATGACCGTCAAGCTCTGAAAGAAAGTTTCCCCTTTGTATATGTTTTCAATCTCGATGATGAATGGTGTTCTGAATTTGGAACTATTGAAATTACACCACTTAATGGTGGATTAATTAGAGTAGGATAGTAGGAGGTTAAATTTATATGAAAATGAAAGACTTATTGCCCATTATTGATGGGGCATCATTTATCTTGCGCCTAAATGATGATGAATTTCGTTATATCTGGGACGGGGTAGAAGACACTTGGTTTAATAAATTCAGTGAAAAACTACCCTCAAGTATTGGAGACTATGAAATTCTTAAAATTAGTGTAACTGGTCTGTACAATATCTATGATACAGACTTTGGATTGAAAATTTATTTAAAATAAACAAATTTACAGGAGGACACTACTATGGGTTTAGATATGTTTCTGAATAGCAGAACACGGAGAAATGACTGGACAAAAGAGGACTATGAGGCATTATCTTATTGTCTAACTAACCTCAAAAGAAATCAAAAGAATTCCACTGAAACAGACACACCTGGTTTGGAATTCCATGACGATTATGAAAGATATTGCTATGGAAAAACTAAAGAACAAATCAAAGAACTATTTGAGATTGCTAAAAGAGATAACATGATTTATCTTAGAGGAGACCCAAAGATATATGCTTATTATTCGTTAAACAATGAAGAGGCATATTGGAGAAAAGCTAACTCAATCCATAATTGGTTTGTTCAGGAAGTGCAGAACGGTGATGATAATTGTGGGAGTTATGAAATCACAAAAAACCATATCATAAAACTACTTGAAGTTTGCAACAGTGCAACATTCATCTATAAACAATGTGAAAAGGAATTTGTTTCAGACCTAAAGAAATATAACCCTGAGAGTTATGAGAAATATAAGTTTATAGTTGATAAAATCAAAGAGAACTCAAAGAAAAAATGGGCAGATGAATATAAGTTTTCTGATGAAGAAAACAAATTCTATAACAACATATGTGATATTCGTAAAACATTCTTTGAGGAACTTGATGAAACTCTTCCAACTACCGCAGGTTTCTTTTTTGGTAGTACCGATTATAACTTTTGGTGGTTAAAGGATGTTAAATACACCATCAAAGTTTGTAAGAAATTAATTGATACTTTTGATTGGGATAATAAAGTTTTATTCTATCATGGTAGCTGGTAAATCAAAAATATGCTGACCTATCGGCAAGACGGGGAGAGAGGAGATAAATATGAAAAAAATTCAAGCTGAGGATTTCGGTGGATACTGGGATTCAGAGAAAGAAATCTTTGTTATCTATTTTCCTGGTAATACAGATAATATTCCCATTGAAGTAAGAATTCATGAAAATGATGATGAGTATACATGGGGATGTTATTTGAAAAAAGCAAGCTATTATCGTAAGACTAATGTGTACGAATGCCACTATATCAAATTTTAAAGGAGAATTGTAAAAATGACATTAAGCGAATTGTTACAAACAAGTAAAACAATGAAAGAACAATATGAGAATAACATTCTAACGCTTATACAAAAGTTAAGTGTTAGAATGTATTGTGCAACAACTTACTGGGATTTCAAAATATATATGCCCAAAGTACAAGAACTTAAAATTTATGACTTTCGTCACTTGTTTTTTAGTAAGCGTAAACAACTATATTTTTTGAATTATACAAAAAGTTGTGGTGACAATTGGGGAGAAGAAATTGACGATACTCAGTCAGACAATGACAATGATAAATATTATTTATTTGATACGATTGAAGAATGTGAAAAAGATTGTATCAAAAGAATGAAATTTTGGGCTGAAGAAAAGCAAAAAGAAAAAACTAATAAAAAACAGTTGAAAGAACAATTTGAAAAAGCGCAGCGTTTTATTGAATGGTATACATCCGACAGACTGGAAGAACAAATCGAGAACGCATCATTTATGAAATCATTAAACGAGGAGGAACCATTATCCCAAATTATAGAGAAGTATGGCAGCAGAGATGATTTGAGGAGATACGCAGATATCCTAAAAAAGATAAAGAATAAGGAGGATAATTAAATGGAAGATATGGATTTGTATCAAGACCTTCGAAAACAGTTGTGGGAATTAATTAAAGAACTCAAAAACCCCGATTATTCAGAATCATACAAAAGAGCATGTAGAGCGAAAATCCAAGTACTCAAAGAACAAATTCAAACTCATGGTAATTGGGCTACAAGAATGATGACGAGTAATATCGTAACTATGTTAGGAATAGCTATAGGTGATGGTAATAATCTTATTGAATTACAAGTAGGAGAATAAAAAGGAGATTATAAAAATGAATAACGAAGAAATGAGCAAAGACGAAATGATAGCATCAATTAAACATCAGCTTGGAACGGGAAGAGGTGAAATTCTTGAGAGGTTTGATGAGAATGATTCTATTATCTGTCTATGGGTTCGTAACTCGATGTGGGATGGTAATTCATATTGGTTTAAAGGTGACGATTATACTGTTTATGAAGATACAGATGATATCGCAGATTTATTACTCAATAGCTCAGATGGTAGTAAATTTGTTTCAACCATTCAAGAAGCTATTGATGACACTAAATCATGGTATAATGACCCTCAAGAATGGAGAGAAGAGTGTATCAAAGCATATATTGACGCTAACGGTATCCTTGAAAAACCCGCTCCCATCTTAGAAGGAAAGACTTCATATGATGATGTTGAAGATGATATAGACATTAATAATGAAATGGCTTTTATGGGAGAATATGAAATGATGAGACAATCAGTAGAAATGGATGGAAAGGGGCTTGTTGGTAATGAGTATGTGGTGAATTTCAATGAATGGCGAATAACCGTATGGGATGGTTCTCTTGTTCTTTCCGTAATTAAAGACCTTAGAGAAAATGGGTACTCTGAAGCTGCATATGATGGATATACAGGAATGAAGGCAGATGCTGAAACTTGTTGCTCTTATATGCACGGTTATGACAAACATTTCTTAAATAAGGAGGATAATTAATAATGAAAAGAATCACTAAAAGGAAAATGAATGAAATTTTCCAAGAAGTCAAAACAAAAGCTAATTTAGATTATGCGGTAACTGAAGGAACTTGTTGTAATACTTGTACGCTTGAGGAATTAGCAACTGCTTATGGAGAAGAAAGTCTAGGTATATATCTTAGATATTTTCCCCATGGTGCTAATCATAGTCCGTGGAATAAACAACGCATATTCTATATCGCACATGATTTGAAGGAAGAACAAAAATCTATCGTTCGAATAATTCTTGAAAAATACTTCACTGTTGAGTGGGATGGTAGTGATAGTAAATCAATAACAATTACATTAAAGGAGGATTTTAAATAATGAAAAAGAAATATTGCATTGAACTTTATGGTAAAGATGAATTGCTTATCGAGGAATGGTTTTTCGATAAGAAAAATGAACAACTTGCGAAATATTATGAATTGTTATCAAACGGATATAAGAAAGATGACATTGTAAAATTAACAAGAAATTTTTATTATTAAAGGAGCAAAAATGAGTGAAGTAACAAAATGTGAATTTTGCAACTATGAAATTCCTGATAATGAAGATGCTTGGGAATGTAACTGTGGAGCCATATGTTGTGAACAATGTATAGACGGAGATGGTGATTGTCCAAATTGTCATGACAATCGTGATGCCAATAACATCTTTGCTATACATTATCGTAACGGTATGCCTACTGATGCACTAACACCCGACTATTAAAAAAACAAGGAGGAGATAAAATGATTTATCTATTAGGACGTAGAAACCCCAGAACAGGATTCTGGGAAACAATTTGGTCTCATATGTCTCATTGTAAAGGTTGGATTGTAATTAAAAAGCAGGAGGTTAATTAATAATGAGTATATATGGTATAAACACAGACAGAGTATATACAATGGAAAATTCACGGTTAGAAGACTTGTTACGAGAAGCTATTTCTAACTTGATGCAAGAACTTAAATTAAATACTAAAAAAGTTTGTGAATTGCTTGAGATGGATATAGAGGAATACAACTACTTGTTTTATTTAAATGAATCGGAAGACTAAATAAAACCTAAAAACAAAAGGAGATAAGAAAATGAAAAATAATATTCGTGAACCGCCTAAAAGTGTCTCAAAACACTTGACAACTCTACATTAATATGATATAATCTTAATAACATCAAAATAAATTAAAATTAAAGTCGAAATTAAACAATAAAAAGGAGAACAAAACATTATGAGTAAAGAAATTAAAATTATCACTGACAGCACCAACACTAAGAATTATTACAACCGTGACAAACACGCTAAACTGAAGACTATCAAACGTTTTAGTATGTTTGATGGTGTAGGAATGGACCTGACTAATACTGGTTCTTATGATGAAGCACTGGCTGGAGCAGGTATTGACTATTCTGCTGATAAGGTTCCTCTGTTCCTTGAAAATGGAACTAAAGTCCCCAATAACTTTGCTTCTGTTTATAGTAATGACCCTAATACCGTATTGGGTATAGTAGGTAATGACTATACTCCCGTTAGCAATCGTAATGCGTTTGCTGTGGCTGAGGAGATTGTACTGGAAGGATATGCAAGATATGAAGTGGGTGGTCCTTGTCTGGGTAGTAAAGATAAACTAGATTATTCTCGTAGCTTTCTGGTACTGAGAGGAGATGACTTCCAGATAGAGGATGATGTATACAATTCATTCACTGTCTTTAATAACTCTTTCGATGGTAGCACAGGTGTGAGTTACCAAGTCCTTTGTCAAAGAATGATATGTCTCAATGGGGTTGTCCGTTATCTGGGTGGTGCTGAAAATCAGATTCGTATCAATATTCAGCATAGTAAATCTGTAATGGACAAGATAAGGATTGCTCGTGAAGCTGTATT
>Ga0123353_10006645_pt1 | contig 15449 bp, 18 predicted proteins | sample TergutLab28metaG_3_FD_92763 | JGI IMG/M metagenome (GOLD analysis project Ga0123353, IMG submission 92763) | Labiotermes labralis P3 segment gut microbial communities from Petit-Saut dam, French Guiana - Lab288 P3 | ecosystem: Host-associated > Arthropoda: Insects > Digestive system > Gut ... | reverse complement strand
TCCTGATTCGTCTGGCTGCTGAACAATCTTTACCGCGTATAAACCATGACCATGCATTGACCGGCAATAAAAAGGCATATCGCGAGTGCCATGTTGAACCGGACTGGCTGTTGGTTTATCAAATCCAAGAATCTGAGTTGATTCTTCTGGCTGTCGCAACCGGTTCCCACGCGGATTTGTTCGGTATGTAGCATTGTGCGCGTGAAAACTCAAAAAATTACCCCCGGTCGTGATGGCCGGGGGTTTGGTGGTTTGTGCGTTGCTTGCTTATTTGAGCTGCCTCCGCAGTTTGGTTTCCAAAATAAAATATTTGATTTCCAAATAAGTACCCCAATATACAGTGATGGGCCATACGACAAGAAACAAAAAATACATCAGACAGCCATAATTCTGCACTCTTTCTCTCTTGGCATTGATTATGGTTTCTCCGGGAAGCTCAGTTGTCGTATATGTTATATATTCGCTTTCTGTAACTAAGTTTGACTTCATTGTCTTTACCATGTTTGCCATGTTTGCCAACCCTACTCTGTTTTTCGACCAATAATATGTCCATATGATCGCCCTTGTCATCCATAAGGAAAAAAACACATAAAGCACTACCATGGGTATCGAATAATCATTGCCAATGTTCATAAACTTTCCTCCTTGAATGATTAGATGCGTCTATTATATCCTGTTACACCTATTTTGTCAAGTGTAATATCACGTATATTATTGCCCTTTATTATTCCGTATAATTTACACAAGAATTATATGGGAGGAATAAGGATGGGACTTCGGATTGAGCGCGAGGAATTCGTCAATAAAACATTTCGGCTGAATTCAAAGCTTATGCAGGAGGTTGCGGTTATAAGCGCAAAGAAAAATATCTCCATGAACCGTTTTGTTGATATTGCGCTGCGCTACGCGCTGGAGCATTTGGAGGACGGCGAGGGCAAGGAATAGCAAAAAATGCGGGTTGTAAATGCCAGCCGAATATGCTATAATTAAACTGGCAAGGAGGCGAAGGAAAATATGAGAACTAGCAAATGCAGGAAAATCATGGTATGCTTGCTGCTGTCAGTACTATTGATGCTTGGCGGCCTGCAAGTGATGGCGATCCCTGGCGAAAGCGGCGGCGGCGGTCCCGCGGATGATATGCGGGCGCTTTCGCGGCTTGTCGAAGCGTATGCGGACGACAGCTATTTTTCCGCCATGACACTCACGGCGGGCAAGCGCGAGCTCACCATCGACGGGGAAAAGCAAATAATGGCGCAGGCCCCGGCCATTGCGCGGGGCGGCGCGTTCCTGCCCCGGGAGGCCGTGGCGGAGGTGCTGGACCCCGAACTGCTGCCCCCGGGCTCGATGATCCCGCAAAGCGAGGCGGAAGCCCTCGGCCTTTCGGTAGAGGTCTTCCCGGACGACACGATTCTCGTCACGGCGCCGTACCAGACACGGCGGCTGCTGGCGAAGACCGCCGGTGGAACCCTCTCGAATACCCATGGGGCAATTGAGGCGCTCCCCCTTTCGGAACACCGCTTTGCGCTGCAATATGAAACCGAGGGGGAAGCGATGGAGGCCCGCGGGCTTCTGGAGGCCGACGCCAAGGTGCTCTATGCCGAACCGGACGGCGTGTTGCGGCAAGCGGCGGCCTACAGTGGCGTCACGCACATCGGCGCGGACGCCTTCCAGGAGATTTTGCCCGCCGGCCCGTCCGCGGTGACTGTCGCCGTGCTGGATTCCGGCCTGGACGTGGGGCACAACCATTTTACAGGACGTATTTCCAGCGCGCGCTGGAATTTTCTTGATCATAACGGCAATGTGACGGACGACAACGGCCATGGCACCCATGTTGCCGGCATCGTGACGAACGCCTCCTCCTCCAATGTGAAGGTCATGCCCCTGAAGGTGCTGGACAAGAATGGCCTCGGGTATGAAAGCCAGGCGATGGAAGCCGTCAAATATGCCGCGGACAACGGCGCGAAGATCATCAACATGAGCTTTGGCGGCGAATCGGCCGCCACCAACAGCTGGAGCGATGCCGTCAAATACGCCACCGGCCGCGGTGTCGTCGCGCTGTTTGCCGCAACCGGAAACGGAAACCCGGGCAGAAATCTCAAGCATTATCCCGCCGCGATTCCCGGCGTCGTCGCCGTGACGGCAAGCGATAAATACAACTACCCCGCCAACTTTGCCCATTTCGGGAGCCATGTGGACATCGGCGCGCCGGGCGTTGGCATCGTCAGCGCCATCCCGGGCGGCGGTTACTACAGCGCGGACGGCACCTCCATGGCGACGCCCTTTGCCACCGCCGCCGCGGCCCTGCTGCTGTCCCACAATTCCAAACTGTCGGGCGACGATATTCTCGCGTGCCTGAAATCCACAAGCGCCCCCTGGGCTGACGGGTCAACCCTGCACGGCGCGGGCGTCATCAATATCAAGCCCCGCGAGGAAGTTATTCCCAGTCAGTTCAATATCATGGAAGGATATAGCAAAGCATTTCAGCGTATCGTGATCTGCCCCCCCATCCCCGGCGGGAGCTTCACCTATACCAGCGGCAACCCAGCCGTGGCGGCGGTGAACCAAAGCGGCGGCGTGCAGGCGCTGCGTCCGGGGAATACCACAATCACGGTCACAGCGCCCGGGTTCAGCGCTGCCGTTCCAGTTACGGTAACCGGCAGCCGACCGCCCGTCGCCCCCGGCGTGACGATCCAAAGCGTTACGATGTTGTCGCCGCCCAACATTACAACATTCTATCCAGGCCAAGAGGTATATACCTCGGGCTGTCGGGTGCGGGTCACGTATAGCGACGGCGTTGTCGATGACATCTACCTGGACACCAACATGTGCTCGGGCTATGACCCAAACCGCCTTGGGCCCCAAACCATCACCGTGGATTTCAGCGGGCATAAGCTGACATTCACCATCAAGGTGCTGCCCAACGACATTCCGGAAAGCCTGACGCTGCGCTATAAAAAGGACTATTTTATGTTCCCGTACGGCGAATATCCCGGCGTCCGCTGGGAAAGCGGCAACCGCAAGGTTCTCGCCGTGGATGCCAATGGCTGTGTCGTATATAAAGGGCGCGGCAGCGCGGTGGTTTCCACGGTGCTGTCTCTCCCGGGCGGAGGCAAGCAGGTGCTTGCCCAAACAAAGGTGAACGTGCGCTTTTCGCCCTTCGATTGGTTCGTTTATGTTGTTTTCTTCGGCTGGTTATGGATGTAGCGGGCCAGACTGTATACGTTCCACAATATTCCGCCGATATCGCGCAAAACGTTGTTGAGATTTGCTCTTGCATTTTGCGGCGGGAAGGAGTACAATGTCGTGAGGAAGAAAGGACGATTTACCATGTACGCTGTTGCTCTGTGCGCGGGAATATGCGCCGGAAGCGTGAACTACGCGCTGCTGGCCCTGGGCTGCGGCCGGTTCGCGCGCGGAGAAAAACGAGCCGGTATTGCCTTTTTTCTGGCCGGCCCCTCGCTGCCGGTGCTTGGCCTGTTGGCCTGCGCGTTGATTTCCGGCGCCCTGCTGCCATGGTTCGGCCTGGCCGCGGGCGCGGTGCTTCCCCTGCTGGCCACGGGACAAATGATTTGGAACATGTTACGGAAACGGAGGTGATCCCTTGCGGGACTTCGCGGTGCATATCTTTCCGGAGCGGACTGACCTGCCGCTCTTTGGCCACGTATTCAGCGTCAGCCATACGGTGCTGGCCACTTGGTACATTCTCGCCATCGTGTTTGTTTTGGCGCTGATCTTTCGCATATTTTATGTCCCGCGCCTGCGCGTAAAACCCCGGGGCCTGCAGCTCGCGCTGGAGGCCGCCGTGGAAGGCCTCGACAATTATATCGGCTCGAAGCTCCCCGGCATGAGCCTTTCTTTTGGCGCATACATCTTCAGCCTGGCGCTGCTGCTGGTCTGCAGCGCGGCTTTGGAGCTGCTGGGCCTCGTGCCCCCACCGCCGACATCACCATGACCTTTTCCATTGCGCTGATCACATTTCTCCTGTTCAATTATTACGGCTTCAAGCGCCTGGGTATTGCTGCCCGCGTGAAGCACTTTTTCAACCCCTTCAATATCATCTCGGACCTGATGGCGCCGCTTTCCCTCAGCTGCAGGCTATTCGGCAACATGTTCGGCGGCATGATCATCATGGATCTGCTTTATTTCGCGATGAAGCACTTCGCCATTGGCGTACCCAGCGTTCTGGGGCTTTATTTCAATCTGTTCCACCCGCTGATCCAGGCGTTTATTTTTATCACGCTGACGCTTTCCTATATCAGTGAAGCGGCATCAATAGAAGACTGAAAGGAGCATCACTATGGCATTGTTCGACAAACTGGGAGGCATCGCGAAGAATCTGAGCGATAAGGCATCCGACTCTGTGAACACAAGCAAGCTCAACGGCAAAATCAAGGCGGAACGTGCGGCAATCACTGAATTGCAGCAAAAAATCGGCGCGTATTACCATCAGCAGCACATAGCCGGTCAGGCGGGGGACCCAGCCGCCGAAGAATGGCTGGCCGCCATTGACGGGCACAACGCGGCCATTGAAGAGCTGCAGGCGGAAATCACTCGCATCCAGGCGGAAAGCGCCGCGCAGGCCGCTCCCGAGCCTATGGCCGCGCCCATTCCCGTTCCCGTAGCTGTTCCCCAGGGCCAGGGCATATTCTGCACCGCCTGCGGCCAGGAGAACCCGGCGGGCACAAGGTTCTGCAGCGGATGCGGCAGCAAGCTGGAAGCCGAGGCGCCGCGCGTTTGCGCCTGCGGCGCGCAGGTACCCCCGGGCGTGCGGTTCTGCGGAAGCTGCGGCGCGCAATTCGAATAAAGATTTTTAAGATTTGAAGGAGACCTACCTATGGACACAACCGTATTTGCGGCAGCCCTTTGCATGATCACTTGCGCGGCAGCGGGCATTGGCATGGCGTTCGCCACAGGCAAGGCGGTGGACGCCGTCTCGCGCCAGCCGGAAGCCTCCGGCAAGATCAATTCCGTCTTTCTGCTGGGCCTGGCGCTTACGGAATCCACCGCGATTTATGGACTGCTGATCGCGCTGATCATCCTGTTTGTGAAAGGCGGCGCGTAAGCCATGCTGGAAACACTCAAGTCCCTGGGGCTGGAGCCCCGGGACGTGTTGCTTCATCTAGTCAACGCGATCATCTTATTTGTGATCGTGCGCTTTTTGGTATACAAGCCCCTGCGCAAGTTTATGAACGCGCGGGAGGAACGGATCGCCGCCTCCCTGGATGAAGCAGAGCGGGCGCGGGCGCAGCTGGAAACCACGCAAGCGGACTGCGCCAGACTGCTTTCCGAAAGCGAGGAGGCGGCCCGCGAGCGGGCCATGGAAATCACTGGCACCGCCAGCGAATCCGCAAAGGCGATGGAGGCGCGCGCCCGGGAGCAGGCCAGCGCGATCGTCGAAAATGCCCAGCGGGAAACGCGCGAGGAGCACGACAGGGCCATGGCCGGCCTGCGGGGCGAGATGATCGATCTGGCCGCGGGCATGGCGGAGCGGATTCTGAAGGATTCTGCGGCCGGAGGTGTTGCCTAGTGGCCCAATACGACGCGCAGCTCAAGGCCTTAAAGAGCTACCTGAAAAAGGACGCCAGCGCGGACCTTCTGGAACGGGTGAAATCGTTCCGCTACGAGGCGAAGGAAGCCCCATGCGGCACGGTGGATTCCGTCATGGACGACGTGGTGCATGTGAAGGGCCTGCCGGGCGTTCACTACGGCGAAATGCTCTCCTTCGGCCCGGCCTGCGATACAGAGGACCAATATTTTGGCCTGGCGCTGGACCTGCGGGAAAACGGCGCCGGGGCAGTGATGCTTTCCGGCTCTGCGGAGATCACCGCGGGTTTTCACGCGCGCGGTACAGGCTACGTGGCGGATATCTGCGTGGGCCAGGAGCTGCTTGGGCGCGTCATCAACCCCATTGGCCAGCCCCTGGACGGCATGCCCCTCAGGGCAAAAAAGTTCCGTCCGGTGGAATACGCGGCCCCCTCCATTTTCAACCGCTCGCCTGTGAACAGGCCACTGGAAACGGGGCTTCTTGCCATCGACAGCATGATCCCCATCGGGCGCGGTCAGCGGGAGCTCATCATCGGCGACCGGCAGACGGGCAAGACCTCCATCGCCTTGGCGGCCATGCTCAACCAGCGGGACAGCGACACCCACTGCGTCTACTGCGCCATCGGGCAGAAGGGCTCGACCGTGGCGCAAATAGCCAATACCCTGCGGAAAAACGGCGCCATGGAGCGCTGCGTCATTGTCGCGGCCACCGCCAACGACCGGCCGACGCTGCAGTACCTCGCGCCCTACGCGGGCTGCGCCATTGCCGAGGAATTCATGTATGCCGGCAAGGACGTCCTGATTGTCTACGACGACCTGAGCAAGCATGCTCAGGCATATCGCTCGATGTCCCTGCTGCTGCGCAGGCCAAGCGGCCGCGAAGCCTATCCCGGCGACGTGTTTTATCTGCACAGCCGTTTGCTGGAACGCGCCGCGCAGCTCAGCGGCGAGCTCGGCGGCGGGTCCATTACGGCGCTTCCAATCGTGGAAACAATGGCGGGCGATATTTCCGCCTATATCCCCACAAACGTGATCTCCATCACGGACGGGCAAATTTATCTCGAAAGCGAGCTATTCAACGCGGGTGTGCGCCCGGCGCTCAACGTGGGGCTTTCGGTGTCCCGCGTGGGGCGCGCGGCGCAGCACCCCGCCATGCGGGAGGTATCCGGCTCCCTGCGGCTGACGCTTGCGCAGTACCGCGACACGGCCATTTTCGCCCAGTTCGGCGCGGACATCGACGAGAGCACCATGGCGCTTTTGCGCCGGGGCGAGCGCCTGACCCAGCTGCTCATGCAGCGCCAGGACGATGTCATGTCCCTTTCACAGCAAACAGCGCTGCTGCTGGCGTTCGAGGAGGGTCTGCTGTCTGAAATATCACCGAAGGGTATTTCAGACACGCGCATAAAACTGCTTTCGTTCCTGGGCGAGCACTGCAAGGGCGCGATGCGCGCCATCGACACCACAGGGGCGCTCAGCAAGCCGGACCGGGAAATGCTGGTGGCGTATATGAGGCGCTTTTTAGCGAAGTAGCATATTTCATCTCCCCCCTCGGCGCGCCGCCGGCCCCCGGTGCGAAGCACCGAGGGGGTGGTGCGGACCATATTCAGTATCCGAGGTCAAATTCATGCAAAAAGTCAGCGAGATCCGCCACCACATCAACGCTGTGGAGGAAACAAGGAAGATCACCAACGCCATGCAGCTGGTCGCCACCGCGCGGGCGAAAAAAGTGATCCCAAAAATGGAATACAACGAGATTTTTATGCGGGCAGTGCAGGGCGTGATGAAGGACTTGCTGCTTTCGCCGCATTTGGCCGAGCACCCCTATCTTTCCTGGCACTCGCACCGGCGGCGCTGCTATATCGTGATTTCGGCCGATAAGGGCATGGCCGGGTCCTACAGCTCCGCTGTGCTGAACCTCGCCTGGAAAGAGATACAGCATAAAATGCAACAGCGAGAGGACATACGCCTGATCAGCGTCGGCATGAAAGGCGACGCGTTTTTCCGCGCGCGGGGCATCGTGCCCGACGTGCAGATGGGCGGCGCGAGCCAGGACCCCTCGCTGTACCACGCCCGCCAACTGGCGCTGGACGTTCTGGAGCAATACGACAACAAGCAAACCGACCAGGTATTTATCATCTACACGCCGTTCCATAACGGCGCGGCGGCGGCGCCCATCGTCCACCGCATCCTGCCCGTGCGCATCAGCGATTTCGTGGAGGTGGAGGGCGTGCCGCAGATGATCGACTACCACCCCAACGAGACGGAGGCCTTCAACCAGCTGGTGCCGCAGTTCGTGATCGGCTATATTTTCGGCGCGCTGATGCATTCCTACGCCAGCGAGCATATGTCGCGCATGGCCGCCACGCAGAGCGCCACCCGCAATGCCGACGAAATGCTGGGCCGCCTGCGCCTGGAATACAATCTCGCCCGGCAGGCGGCGGTAACGCAGGAAATCGCGGAAATCACAAGCGCGAGATTTATCTAGATGCTAGATTTTAGATGTTAAGATTTTAGATATTTGTTGAGGTATATCATGCCGTCCAATCCTTTGGGAACCATCGTAAAAATCAGCGGCCCCGTTTTGGATGTGCGCTTCGAGCCTGAAGCCGAGCCGCGCACCAACGCCCTGCTGGTGGCCCGCGGCTGCGCGCATCCCGTGAAAGCCGCCGCCGCAGTGGGCCGCGTGCATATGGAGGTCGCCGCGCATCTATCGCCCGGCGTGGTGCGCTGCGTGGCGCTGGAGGCCACCGAGGGCCTTTGCTGCGGCAGCGCGGTGGAAAACACCGGCCGCGGCATCGCCGTACCAGTGGGGGAATGCGTGCTCGGGCGCGTGATTAACGTGCTGGGCGAGCCCATTGACAACGGCGGCCCCATCGATGCCAAAGAGCGCTGGAGCATCTATCGGCCGGCGCCGGCGTTCGAAACGCTCCACCCCGCCACGGAATTCTTTGAGACCGGCATCAAGGTGATCGACCTGCTGGCCCCCTACGCCAAGGGCGGGAAAATCGGCCTGTTCGGCGGCGCGGGCGTGGGTAAAACCACGCTGATCATGGAGCTCATGCATAACGTATCCCACGGGCACGGCGGCTGCAGCGTCTTCGCGGGCGTTGGGGAACGCAGCCGCGAAGGCAACGACCTGGTGCACGACATGCGCCGGTCCGGGGCCATCGCCAGCACAGCCATGGCCTTCGGGCAGATGTGCGAGCCGCCGGGCTCGCGCATGCGCGCGGCGTTCGCGGGCCTCACCATGGCGGAATATTTCCGCGACGTCATGCACCGCGACGTGTTGTTGTTTATCGATAACATTTATCGCTATGTACAGGCCGGCAACGAGGTTTCCGCGCTGCTCGGGCGCATGCCCTCCGCCGTGGGATATCAGCCGACCCTCGCCACGGAGCTTGGAGAGCTGGAGGAACGCATCGCTTCCACCACCGACGGCTCCATTACCTCGGTGCAGGCGATCTACGTGCCCGCCGACGATCTGACGGACCCCGCGCCCGCGGCCATCTTCAGCCATCTCGACGCCGTCACCGTGCTTTCCCGCGCGATTTCTGAAATGGGAATATATCCCGCAGTAAGCCCTCTGGAGTCCCACTCCCGCATTCTGGACCCCGACATCGTGGGCGCGCGGCATTACGACATTGCCCGCCGCGCGCAGCACTGCCTGCAGCGCTACAACGAGCTCAAGGATATCATCGCGATCCTGGGCATGGACGAGCTCACGGAGGAGGACCGGGCCGCCGTGCACCGGGCGCGGCGGCTGCAGCGTTTTCTCAGCCAGCCGATCCACGTGGCGGAAGTGTTCACCGGCATGCCCGGGCGTTATGTCCCCTTGCCGGATACCCTGCGCAGCTGCGACGACATCCTCACGGGCAAGGCCGACCATCTGCCCGAAAACGCGTTTTATCTGGTGGGGGACATCGACGAGGCGTTTGAGAAGGCGGAGACGTTAAATGAGAAATGAGAATGCAGAAATCAGATGGATATAAGATGATGCATGAAAGAGAGAATGCCGCATGAAAGAAAAGAAAGCCAAGCCGCCGAAAATCAAAGAGCCAAAGCCAGAGAAAGAACCCAAGCAAAGCGGAGGCCGGCTCGGCATGGCGCTGGGACTTGTCGCGCTATTGCTGGCGCTGGTAAGCGCCGCCGGCGGCGCGTACCTCTGGGCCGCCCAGAAAAACCAGGCCGCCCTGCTCGCGCAGAAAGACAGCGCCATCAACAAAAAGCTCAGCGCCCTGGAGGAGGCCGCCGCCCTGGAGAAGAACCGCGAGAGCGTCTTCATCCAGCTGGAACCGCACGCCCCCGCCGTTTTTATGACCGACAGCACAAATCTCTATTTGACCCAGTTTTCGAACATCCGGTATGAGGCCGGTGCCGACGACTCGAGCCATATAAAGATCCGTGTACCGCTCACGGTAACGATCCACAACAATTCCGACCAGACCATCACGGTTGCCGAAGCGGCGCTGTATCCCTGGGAAACCATCTTCGATGAAACCGCGCGGCAGGAGACACTGGCCGCCAAGCAAGCCAAGGGCTTTTTCGGCGAGGTCACGCGGGGCCAGCGGGACAAATTCTCCGTCCCGCCCGGCGAGTCGGTCTCCGTCGAGATCGACGCGCGGCTGCGCGGGGTCTATACGCATCCGGCTCTGGAGTCCACGCTGCACAGCTTTTTCAAGGAATATTTTGCCGATCCGGACCACGAGGCTCCGGACCCTGGCGGCGACATCGCTATAAAGGGCAAGGGCATGATGAACGGCCCGGTCAACTACCTATTCAGCGAGGCGCTGGACCGCTACTGCGCCCGGCGCAGCACGCAGTTCACCCTGACCTATACGATCACCACCGCGCGTGAAAATACGTTTTCGGCGACCTGTATTGTGCCATTCTAAAGTCTAATATCTAATATCTAACACTAGCATCGGAGGCGCAGCCGATATGACCCCTTTCCAGCTGGACATCCTGACCCCTGAGCGCTCGTTTTACAGCGGGCCGGCCGAGGGCGTGGTGGTCAATACCCCGGACGGCGAGCTTTGCGTGCTGGCGCGGCATGTCCCGCTGGTCACACCCCTTAAAATCGGCACCATCCGGCTGCATATTGGCGGGCAGTGGAAGAAGGCCTTCCTTTCCGAGGGCTTTATGGAGACAGATGCGAACCGCACGGTGATTTTCACCCAGGCATGCGAGTGGCCGGAGGAGATCGATATCCGGCGCGCCGAGGAGGTCTTGCGCCGCACCCAGGAAACGCTGCGCCAGCAAACCAGCACCCGTGAGCACAAAGCCAGCCAGATCGCCTTGGCAAGGGCCATGGCCCGTTTGCGGGTTACACGCGGGCAGAACCAAAATTAATTTACAAATTACAATGCACAATGTACAAATTGATCACTCCCCCAAGTCTATTTGTACATTGTCAGCTTGATCTAACTGTTCATTGTTCATTGTAAATTGTTAATGGTCACGCGGTGCTTTCCAGCCTCGCCGGTGAGATATATATAGCGCGCGCCGGGCATGCCTTCGCTTTCGATCGGCAAAACTTCCACGGTCAAGCCGCCGGCGTCAATTTTACCGTCACGGGGTAAATAAATAATCGTAGGCTCCTCAATATCTTCGCTCTGGGTATATTCCAGCGTGAAGGTCCTGGCCGTTTTGTCATATTTGTAGGCAACATCCGTGCCGCTCACCGCCATGGGATAGGGCCGGGCCAGAAAGTTGTAGCCATCGAAATCGAACCATTTCCAGCTGCCGCCAAAGGCATAGTACGCGTTGGACCACCCGTAGGAATCGAACAGATCCATCAGGGTTTCGCAATGGGCCATCCAGCGTTGGCCGCCCCACTCGCCGCCCCATTCGCCCACGAGGACGGGCGCGTCCAGCCGCTGCTGCGCGCGGCGATGCTCTTCAAAAATGGAACGCACGCGGTCGTCGCCTGGGTTGTCGTAGTATTCGGTGTCCACGATGAAGTCGTAGCCGTGGGGCGAATATACCAAATTGGGCTCATCCTTTGGCCGCGCGGCGGAAAATGGGATCCCAAGGTTGGAGTAATAGCTGTGCTCCATAAAAACGATGCCGTTGGCCGATTCCCTGCGCACGCTGCCCGCCATCTTTTGGAGGAAGGGCGCATATTTTTCTTCGTCGAAGCGGCGGACGCGTTTGTCGCCCGCTTTGGTGATTTCCCGCGTCATCGCCCCGTCAAGATCATTGAGCAGCCGCAGCTTTTCGCCGCGCAGGGCGCTGAGCCCTATTTTCCCGAGCTTGACGGGATGCCGCAGCGCCACCAGGGGGATGCGCGTCATCAGGCCGCGGAACACCCTGCCGCCCTCCTTGCCCGGATAGGGTTCGTTCATGAAATCGTAGCCCAAAAAAGCGGGCTTGCCGCCCCAGCGCCGCGCCATCATGGCCCACAGATCGCCATAATGGTCCTGGAGGCCCTTGCCCTCGGCTTTGGCGTTCCTCCAGAAGTTATCGAAGGAATTGTGGACGCCCTTGCCCCAGAAATAGCCCTCCGCCCAAACAAAGCGCGGCCGCTCCCGGATTTTCGCGCCGCCGGTCAGGCAGGCCCAATCCGGCGCGCCCTTGGTATAGCCCGAGGCCGCTTTGCCGTAGACATCCTGGTGCAGCTCGATCATGACCGTGACGCCATACTTTGCCGCCAGGTCAAACACCGGGTCGATGGACGCGAGGTAATCCTCGTCATAGCCTTCCGGGGTGGGCTGGATGTCGCACCAATAGAGCCCAAGCCGCAGCACATTGAAGCCCCTGGCGGCGCAGCCCGCGAAGAATTTGTCGTCCAGGTCTTCCGCCTTGCCCTGCTTGCCGACGATAAAATTGATCCCGTGGAAAATGCGCACGCGGCCGTGCCCGTCCACAAAACGCTGGCCGTTCACCCTGATCCCGGGCATTTCCGCTTCGGCCTTCGCCCCGGTACTCAGCGCAAAGCCAGTCAGCATCAGCGCGAAAACGCACGCGAAGATCGATATTCGTTTGATATGTTTCATAAAACTCTCCTAACTCATGATCCGCAGGGATTCATGAACGCCATCCTGGACACCATGCCCTCCTCGGGAACGGTCTCGTCCAGATATACCTGCACAAAAAACCAGCCTTCCGGATAGAGGAACTGGTACCTTCCCCGGTCGATTTTGTTGTAGATGATGCCGCCGCCTCTTCGGCGCATGTCGTCCCATTCGCCGCGCACGGTGCACCGGACCATCTTCCCCGCGGGGACCTCGAAGGAGTCGAAGCCCTCCGGCACAGGGGCCCCGGCCTTCATGAACTTGCCGACGAGATACTGCTCGACGCTGTCCTCATCATGCTCCACGTTGAAATTATGCGTCAGGTCGCATACCTCGGTGATGTCAGATGCGTATTCCTCCATGGCGTCCAGCGCGGGCATGAATTCGGCGCGGCGCTCCCACATTTCCTCGCGGGCATAGATCGCCTCGGGCCATTCGGCTTCGTTCACCGCCATTCCGACGAAGCGCATAGCGGGCATGTCCTTGTAGGTGGTGCGCTCGAGCTTCACGATGTGGTTTTCCATCATGCGCTGGGGGTCCTGCCGCGCGATATAGCCATAGAGCGTGAGGCTCCCCGCAAGCACGGCGATGAAGCCAAGCGCGATGAGCCATCCCCGCAGCCGCTTTTTTGCGGACTTCTCTTTCTGCTTTTTCATGTGGCTTCCTTTCTCACTTGAATCGGTTGTATAGGAGTATATCATAGAGCGAACAAAAACGCAAGAACTTTTCTTCGCTTTCTCAGAAAATCTCCGCGATTATCTGAGCCAGATTCTCGTGCTGCCAACGGAACACATCCTCCCGCGTAACCTTGTCCCAAAACGAAAGGCCGCGGGTTCTGTCGATATCGCGGCAGGCGCGGGCGATGGCCGGGGCGGCAAACGGGAGCAATCGCAAAGGCCTGCGCAGCAGCGCGTATTTCACCGTGTGTGGCTCAAGGGTCAGGAAGCCGCCGTAATCGCGGGCATGGAGGTCGGCCAGAACATCGCGGATCCTCCCCTGCCCTTCCCCCAGCGGCACCTCGAAGCCGTCCTTGCAGTCCTTCATATGATAATACGCCGTGGCGTCCCGGGTCAGCAGGTACGCCTCCCAGGGGTCCGCGCCCACCTGCAGATAATTTGAGGGGTCATAGCACAGCGCGAACCGCGGGCTTGCCATGGCTTTGTGCAGCCGCATGGCCCGCTGCGGGGTATCGCCGAAAATTTTCTTCTCGTTTTCATGCAGCAGCGTAATATCGCGCCCCTGAACGACTTCCAGAAAGCCCCGCAGTTTTTCTTCTACCTGAGGGAAAACTGCGTCTTCATCGAAACCGTTTGGCATAAAAAATGAAAACATGCGGATGTACCGGCAGCCGGCAGCCTGCGCGATATCAGCGAGCAGGGCCAGTTTTTCCAGCTGCGCACGATATGCGTTGCTGTCATCCAGCGGGATTTTCCCGATGTTGGAGCCGATGGACGAAAGCTTTGCGCCCGCGGCCAAAAGCTTTGGCTGAACAGATTCGTTGAATTCAGCAAGTGTAAAATCGCTGATATTTTTGCCGTCAACCGTGCGCGGGCACAGATATTGAACGCCCAACTCCCGCATCAGGGCAAGCTGGCGACTGAGATTGCCGGAGGCCTCGTCAAAAAAACCGGAGATACGAAACATCGAAATTCCCCCATTCTTGTTATTTGATTTGCGGGACGTAGTGCAAGAGATGCCAGATCACGCCGAATTTGTCCTGCACCATGCCGTACCATTCGCTGTAGAATGTTGTTTGCGGCTCCATATGGACCTGGCCGCCCTCCTTGAGCTCGTTGAAAATCCTCGTGATCTCATCTTTGTCATCCATGCTGACCGTCGGGTTGATGTTGTTGCCCACGGCAAGCGGAAAACCGGAGGGCATGTCCATGAACATCACGGTCATGCCGCCCATGGGGATGCCGGCGTAGCAGATTCTCTCGCGGTCCGCTTCCGGTAGGGGATGGTCGGGATCTTGCGGCGCCTGGCCGTAGGTCATCACATTCCCGACCTGCGCCTTGAATACCTTTGCGTAAAACGCCACGGCTTCGCGGCAGTTGCCGTCGAAATTGATGAACAGTTCCAGCTGCATCACAACGCTCCTTGCTGTTTTTTTCAATTATAACGGCAGGCATTGCCGATGTCAAGCAAAATATGAATCTAATCTGTTGTGAAATAAAGTGCATTTGCTTCTTTTTCACCCCCTCTGTCACTTCGTGACATCTCCCCCGGTTCGTTTCGCCGCTCTGCGGCTTCACGGGGGCGACCCTGGCGATCAAACAAACAATTGCGCCACTTTTTTTACAACCCAACAGCTGTCGCCAGGGTCCCCCTCGTGAAATTGCGAAGCAATCGAACGAACAGAGGGGGAGTGTATAAAGCTGTTGATTTATCTTGCAACAGATTAGATTCATGTGTGTCAAGCAAATCTTTCCTTGACATTTTTGCCGGGAAAAGCTATACTGGATGTAATTCTAAATAAGGGGGATGCCCTATGCCAACCACCAAACAGGACGCCAACGGCGTGAAAACGCCATATAACCTCAGCCCGCGCATTCAGTGGCTGCGCGACTACTACTACAAGGGAACCAAGCGCCGTTGGAACAACGAATTCATGCCCTTCAGCACCGGCGCGCCATGGGATGAGCTCTATGACGAGCAGACCTTTTATATCGTGCCGGAAACCTACACATTTTTTGATACATTCAGCAGGGCATTCAATCAGCAAGCCTTTGAGGTAAAGACTCCCGAGGGCTTTTTCGATTGGCCTCTCGTGGAGCGCAAGGCCTGGTTCACCAAGGAGGCCATGGTGAATTACGTGCCGCAGGAGGTGCTGCCGGGAGATTTGATCGCCGGCGGGCGCTTTAACCTAATGGCCTCGCGCTGCTGGAATGA
>Ga0123353_10006644_pt1 | contig 15453 bp, 12 predicted proteins | sample TergutLab28metaG_3_FD_92763 | JGI IMG/M metagenome (GOLD analysis project Ga0123353, IMG submission 92763) | Labiotermes labralis P3 segment gut microbial communities from Petit-Saut dam, French Guiana - Lab288 P3 | ecosystem: Host-associated > Arthropoda: Insects > Digestive system > Gut ... | reverse complement strand
TCAGACAACCGCCGCAATTACACACACAAAAGATGAAGAAAACAACCGAGTGAATCTTGTGTTTCCGATGCCGATTCATGTCGAGCAAAGGACGAATCAGGAGCATCGCCGCTCCGGTCGTTCCGATGAAACTTGCCAAAAATGCTCCGATGAACAAAATCACGGAATTGACAAAGGGGGTTGCTTTCAAACTACTGCAAATACGAATTCCGCCGGCGATTGTAAAGAGCGAAAAAAGCAGAACGATGAACGGAAGAAACTCGTAAATAATGGCGTTGTTGAAGACGGTTATGGCAACACCGAATCCGCCGACTTCCGTCGGATCGATTACTTTATGGTTGGGCCAGTGCTGTTCGATGGGAAAATCACAGGCAAAATAGTAGTAGAGCAGAGTCAACGCACCGAGAGTACCGCCGATTATAAATTTGTTCGTGTTGTTTTCCCAAAAATGGATGGCGGCAGGAATTAACGGCAAAACGGCGAGGCAGAGCAACAGTATTGCAAAAGGAGCAATCATATAATACGGCGGACGACGTTCTCCTGCATCGTGTTTCTCGCCGTGCTCGTCTTCATAGTAGGCGGCATTGGACATTTCCGTCCATTGCTGTGGCAGACCTTGATAGAGAAGAAAACCATAAAAGCCGAGAATAAGAGTGAGGGCAATGGCTACGGCGAGCAGGCGTTTGCTCGGTTCGCCCAAGTGTCCGTGTTCGGTCGGCTGTTCTCCGGGAGATGTGTATTGCTCGGTCATAGTGTTTATAGCGGTGGCAATTCTTCACAGGTAACAACGTCAGATCAAAAATCCAAATTCATCAAATTTGCAATTTTGGTGGTCGTTGTCCCCTTCCATCGGAAAGGGATACGGCTCTTCGGCTTCTTTGAGGGAAGGAAGTGCCTCCAGAACGATCCCGTAGGCACTCGGCGACATTTCAGGACGGTCAATACATCCCAATGTGAACACAACAGAACCAACCAATACAGAATTGGCTAATAAAAACAAAAGGCTTCGCATAAGGTATTCACTGTTTATTCGACTCAACGTGCGACATTTTACATTCCCGACGGCAACTTGCAAGAGCGGCGGGCTTACGTCCGCTACTCTTTGCGTAGGGAAAGCACGATTAGAATTATTCGACGACTGCCCTGACAGCCGAAATCACCGCTTGAATCGCCTTACCGGAAACGTGATAGCCAAAGCCCGACCGATCCGGCTTCATGTCCACATGCGCCGTAATTGTCGCATCGCTTCCCGCCGACGCAAGAATGTCAACCACCTTTTTGAACTTTTCGAGGTTTTCTCCTGATTCGTTGGTTTTGACAACAAGTGGATAAATCTGTTGCTGCAACAGTTTGCCAAACCCTTGGACGGAGACCGTCCCCACCGGTTGTTGAACCGGCACTGTGGTTTTCGTTTTTTCCAATGCAGCCTTAAACGTCTGCTCCGTTTTGGCAAAGTCCAGTCCTGCCGCAACGGCAACCGCTTGCTTTCCTGCTGTGTCTTTGACCGCCCAGAAAATTCCCAGTGTTAAATCTTTGAACGGAATGAGTTTTTCTCTGTTGGGAACGGGGAGGTCGGCAACCGGAATTTTGAGGCTCGAAACCTTAAATCCCTCTACGGTTGCGTAGTTCCGATTCAAGTTTTTCTCTACTAACGCTTTGATTTCTTCGGGAGCCTTTTTGCCGATAAAGCCCGCTATCATTGCCGTGAGTTTTCGTAACTCTTCAAGAGCATTCGTGTTTCCCGCTGCGAGGAATGTGCCTTCGGTGTTCAACGAACATGCACCATCCCCCAATGCCTTTTTGGTGTCGAGTTCAATGATTTTTCGTATTGAATCAAATACGTTCTGTGCAAACTCGCTTGTTTCGCCCGTTTCATCATCCTCTTCGATTTGTTCGAGGGCGGCATTGAGCAACGTCTCATACTGTTTCAGGGCGGGTTCTATCATGGACATCACGGCGGCAGAATCGCTTTGTGTCATGGACTGACCAAACGAAACAACGGTGTTGCCCGGTGTACCTCGGAAACCGCCAAACATCGTCGGCTGTTGTTTCATTCCCGCAAGCATTTTTCCCCAGTCCGAACCTTTGCGAGGAACGACGGTTCCCGAATACTCGACATCGGCAGTCTTGGGATCAAAGGCAATCCCACCGAGAACGACACTGAATTCTTTGAAGAATGTCCGATACATTTCGACCATGTTTTCGATCTGTTCGCCTGCTTCAGGATTTTGCATGGATGCCAGCATGATGATCGGTCCGAAAACCGTTGCTTCGAGGGTCTCGAACTCGACTTTTTCGCAGTCAAGTTTCATGCCGAGCGTATATTTTTCCAGATCGGCAAAGAGTTTTTTGGGGTCTGCCGGAACCCGATCAGCAATGCCTTCGGGAGTAATGACCAGATAGCCCTGTTTTTGAACGGCAATGTATGCGCCGAACGGGGAACTGATGACAAAGTCGTTTCCCCTTTTTGCCAAGAAGGGGCGGATTGTATCGAAGACATTGGGATAACCGGGAACTTCTGCTCCCCAGAGGTCGGTGATGGGCAACAGCACCAGCAGGTTGATTTCGTCGTCCACAACGGCGACGGCGATGCCGGCGATCTCGTTGGGATTGACTCCCTTGATTCCTTTGGCAATGGCAACGATGTCACGAAGTCGAGCGTTGTCGGCGAAGCCTGCCATGGTGCCGATTTTTTCGGCAACGCTGACGAGTGTGTTCACGCTGGAAAGTTTCAGCGTGAAAAAGGGTTGCAGTTCAGCGGCGAGAGCCGAAGTCGGCAACAAAAGGGCGGCGGACAACAAAAGTCCTGACACGAACGTTGTAATTGTTTTCATCATTGGTTGCGGAGTAAAAGCGCAAGGGATTAAAGAACTTGCTCATCATTTTACCACAAAGAGAGGACGTTGGGCAGTCCGGGTATGGTTAATCGGTATAGTTTTCCATACTGACCTTCATTGCCATAATGTCCCGTGAAACATGTAAGCGGACTGCTCACGGCTCCACTTGCCATTGAACCTCAAAGCCGAGCGATTCGAGAATCTGCGTGATCCTTTGCGGCGGCAGTTCAATACCAGCAAGTTGCTCCAATCGTTTTGCCGGCATGTCAATCCACCGCATTTCCTCTTGCAGGTCGCCGTCGAATGTAAATCGGCTTAACACTTTCAGATCAGCACCGGAGTCTTCGATGAGTTTGAGGATTCGGGCAATGCCGACCTTGACATTGGAAGGCGGCTGCGACTTTTCGTAACGTTGCGACGCATCGGTTCGCAAGTCCAGTCGATTTGCCGTCCGACGGATACGCGCCGCCTTGAAATTTGCCGATTCCAAGAGCAATTTCACGGTGGATTCGGTAACTTCCGTTTCGAGTCCGCCCATGATGCCTGCCAAAGCGATGGGACGGTAAGAAACAGCAGAGTCGCCGGGAATACTCTGTGTTGTTCCCCATATTAGCAAATCTTCCGGCAACAGTTTCCGAGGTTGACCATCTAGCGTGGTGAATTCACATTCACTCCTAACTCCTGACTCCTCTCCTCCAAGCATCGCTATACGGATTCCGCCCAGTTTTTCGGCATCGAATGCGTGCGTCGGCTGGGCAATTTCCCAGTTGACATAGTTGGTTACGTCAACGAGTAGATTGTACGATCTCATTCCCAGTGCGTGCAAGCGGCGTTGAATGGACAACGGCGACGGAATCGTGCCCTGTGTCTGAAATTCAATACAACCATAACAAGGACAGTGTTCGTAGTCTTCGTTTTTGATCGGATAGGCAGGTAGGGAATCGTATGCTGAAAGGTCAATCTGCGGGAGCGGTTTGAGTTCCCGACCGAAAATAGCGGCAAATTCCCTCGCAAAACCGTAGTGTCCCCAAAGGTCGGGACGATGCGTGAGACTTTTGTTGTCGATTTCAATGAGCGTGTCGGTTTCGGGAATGAGTTTTTCGATCGGCGTACCAGTTTCAATGGAATCGGGACACTCTAAAAGGATTTCGTGCCAGTCGGACATACCGAGTTCGGCGGCACTACACAGGATTCCCTGACTCATTTTGCCGGACATTTCGGCAATCTCGACTTTGAGGTTGCCCGCAAGCAGTGTTCCTGCGGGGGCAAAGGGGGCTTTGAGTCCGATTCGGACGTTCGGCGCACCGCAGACGGTCATGTAGGTTTTCGTTCCGCAATCGACTTGGCAAAAAGAGAGTTTTTCGGTCAACTTGCAGACCGTCTTGATTTCGCCGACCAGGACACCTTTGACGAACCGGCGGATGGTTTTCGTGTCCTCGACTTCGGCGGTCGCCAGGGTCAATCGGTTTGCAATCGTGGGGACATCGAGTCCGGTCAGATCGACGTAGTCGGAAATCCAATCGAGTGAAATGTACATAGCGAAAGCATTATAACATAACGCACATCGTAGGCAAGACGACGTTTTTTGTTATTCACAATGTCGTCGTATTTTTGCAAACGATTTGGTGATCGTTGGCATGTGGAGAATAACTTACTCACTAATCAGGGGAATCGTATAGACCATTGGCTCGCCCAATATGCCGGAACCGTCGTTCACCGGGTCTGCTCGAAGCATCATTTCCGTAACACCGGAATCAAGCAATGCCTGACCACGCCGTATGGGAGGATAGACATATTCCGTCCGTCCGAACCCCTGTCGGGTTACACGAGACTTCAACAACGGACGATCCGGGATCGTCAATCGGCAGTCATACGTGTAAACCTTTTCGCTGTTGTTGATGAATACCTGGATCACTTCAATATCGCCATTTTCATTCAATCGGGAAATGAATTCCATGAATACATCGGGATTGCCAATCATCATTTCGTCATAAACGGCAAACTCAATCGATTCTGCTCCTGTGATTTTGACGTTGTACTGAAACAAACGTCGTCCCGTATCGGCTCGCGGCGATAGTGTCAAATCAAACATCCCTGTTCCGATGAGACCTGCTTCCAAGTTTTCTGCATGTGAAGGCGGAGCAATCGTCCAATCACCTCTACGCGGTCCTTCGGGAGTAATTTGAATCGAAACGGGAAACACCGAGTCATTCTTATACAAAAATGGAATCGCATTTGCCTGTCCCGGTTTTGATGAAATCGTTTTCACGCCGGTTTGCATACTTAACCGGAACCGCACGGCGTTAATATCCAGCCCTGTTACAAAGATGGGTGTTTGCGTAACCAGTATCATTTGGTTGTTACTCATCTGTTCGGGAACGGTGCGTCTTCCCCAAACGTCGATCACCTCCGGTTCGTTGCCCAGATAGAGCGATTCAAGGACTGGCTCGTCGGAAGTTGCCCCATCATTCCAAACGACCATCATGCACTTTCCGCCGCTCTCGAAACAATAATTCCGGCTCCGATTCGGTAATGTCATGCTTCCCAGAAACCGACGACCGGAGAGGAGCGTTGCCGTTGTCCGCCAAGGAAGATAGAGTTCGTTTGGCGTACCATCCCTTCGCAAAACGCCGATCTGCTCATCCTTCGGCGCAGTGAGAGAAATCGTATCAACTCCCGCCGTCTTCATCAAAACAAGACACTGAACGAAGTTTGTGACTCGAACGTCCAGCGCATAGTCTTCGACAGGTAGCGGAGAGACCGAGACTCTTCGCCGAAAGGGCATCGACGATGCTTCAGCAAGAAAAGATACCGCATCTTCCGGCGTGATCGACGGATCAACAGGAAAATTGAGAGAAAAATTCGGAATCGGAAATTGTTCATCCGGTACATCTTGATTCCATCTCCATGTCAAGCCGATTCCGAAGCCGAACTGATCTGGATCAAACAATGTTTGAAACGACCGAAAACGATTCTTTCCGGCTTGAGTCATTTGTCCCGTCGAATCAAAGAACTGATCAATCAAACTTTGATCGGTATCTGAAGTCCATTGCCAATCCTTGACCAAAAGCGATAGCGTCTGCAACGTTGGTTGCAAACTGTCTCCCCAGAGTTTCGGGTCAGTTCCCAGAATCGAGGAGGCGTTCACATAACCAAAGGGGATTTTCGACAGAATTGATTGTGGGACCGGATTCAAAAGCCCGATTAAATGAACGTGCTGCTCGGACAAACTATTACAAAGCCGGAGCAAGACCTCACGTTGTTGGGGCGATGTTTCCGAAGAAAACCAAACGGGAAGTTTCAAATGCGAAAGCCCCGACTGGATTAACGTTGGCAATGCTTTGGTAATCTCATCAAGAGACCAGCCGTCGAGAGTCCAGCCAAATTCCCCTCCGGGAAGATAGGAACCCGGCGGCATCACGACAAAAGTGAGCGGTTCGGTATCGTTCAGCGGATCATCGAACGTTTGGTCGGGAGGCAGACGAAGCGTTTGAATGTATGATGGTGGCGTGGCAACACGAACCTGATAGAAGCCGTTGGACCGGATCGGCATGTTCCGCCACGTTGCGCTTCCGAGAATGACTTCTTGGTTGTTTTGAGGAGTAACGACAAATCGGGCAGCGGGATTATTACCGACCATCAAGTCAATTTCTCTTTGACCGATTACACGACCGAAGGGGTCTTCGAGGATAAATAGAACGGAATGTTGAGCAGGATCGAGTCCGTGAAACTGGCATCGGACATCAAGTTCACGGGTCGAGAAAAAGAGATGATGATCGTTTGCCATTTCGAGCGAAATAACCGGACTCTCCCGAATTTCGACATTGGTGAAGTTGACCCGGCTTTTGTAATCTTGTCGGGCGGTGGGCATTACGAGAAGTCCGATGGCAACGGATTGGACGTTCGGCATGTCTGCGGGTACAGGACCGACAGAAAGTTTCTGCCAGCCGTTGGTATTTCGGATTTTCTTCGATTCAACAATACGAATCGGCTTGGTCATCTCGTCGCCATAGAAGGCGGCAAGGATGGAAACTTCGTTGAAAACGAGAGTGTTCGTTTCCACGTAAGCCGAAAGAGTGTAATTCATTCCGGGACGAACGGGAATCTTTGGGGAAAAAGCAGCGGCGGCTCCTCCTTCTATGTTCATGCGGAGAACGTGATTGCCGAAGGGGCTGGGGTTTTCGGCAATTCCAACGACGATGTGAGAGGGAAAGGGAATCCCATTGTCAAAACCTTCTTTTCGTGTCCAGTGGTCGGGAAAACCGGCACTGTCGGTATCACTGAGTCGGTCAAAGAGGCACCGATAGATGAGACCGCCGGATAAACTTTGTCTCGGTAGTTGCCCCGGCAACATTGGTGGTTGTGCGGTCAGTGAACCACAAACCGACAAATAAATCATGAACGGAAAAAGGAATCGCACGACCTTCATCATAGCGATCAGTATAATGGGAGTGCAAAAAAATGGTAGAGGTAAAGTCCCCCACAAGTCGCAATCAATGTCCTTTCTTCCTCTGGACGAGGAGACAATGACGATTGCGTCAAAAAGACAGGAGGCACTGCCAGAGGTAGTCGTATGCTTCGGCATCATTTTCACGCCAAATACGTTCGATTTGCTCTTCATTTCCCTGTATTTCACCGTAACGTTTTTTTGCTTCCTCCCAAGGAACGCAAACGCCCGGCGGACGCTTTGTTGTTTCGTTGTTGTTCATGTCGTTTTTCGCTCTCTGACGTTCACGGCTTGCCATGATACACCGTTTTCCCACCGTTGGCAAGAGGTTTTTCAAACAAGTCCAAACCATTGGAGTCCCCCTGTACAAAAAACAGGAGTTTGTTACATTTTTGGAGGTTTTGAAGTTGTTTGCCGACAACGTCGTTGTTGTCGGCAAACGAAGTAACGTCGACTCAAACGTCGGCTAACCGAAACTGCGTTTTTTCTCCCTAACAAAAATACATCAATGACTCAATCCGGTTACAATCCCTTTGCTGTTGCTCAGCAACAGATCGACCATGCTGCCGCTGCTCTTGGACTGGATGCAGCAACACATGCATTTCTTCGTGAACCGCAACACGAACTTGCTGTAACATTTCCTGTGAAGATGGACGACGGCACCACACAGGCGTTTCGCGGATTCCGAATTCAGTACAACACGGCTCGCGGTCCCGCAAAGGGGGGGCTTCGCTGGCATCCTGAAGAAACGGTGGACACCGTCCGCGCTCTCGCCTGCTGGATGACATGGAAAACGGCAGCGGTTGATCTTCCGCTCGGCGGTGGCAAAGGGGGGGTGGTCTGCGATCCGAAGAAACTTTCCGAGTCGGAAAAAGAGCGGGTTGCCCGAGGATTTGTCCGGGCAATCGGACACAATATCGACCCGTGGCTCGATGTACCGGCACCGGATGTCGGCACAACTCCCCAAATTATGGCATGGATGATGGATGAGTACGAAACAATGACCCACCGTCGTCTGCCGGGAATCATTACGGGCAAGCCGCTCGGTATGGGAGGAAGCATCGGACGCAATGAAGCAACGGCTCGCGGTGGTTGGTTCGTTGCCCGGGAAGCGGCAAACGCCTTTAACATTCCTCTGAAAGGCAAGACGATGGTCATCCAAGGTTTCGGTAATGCCGGCATGTTTGCGGCAAAGATCGGAGAAGAGATGTTCGGTATGAAACTCGTTGGTGTCAGCGGCTCCAAAGGGGCGGTGCGATGCCCAAAAGGGATCGACATTAAAGCAATGTGCGAATATTACGAGAAAAACAAAACGGCAGTCGGTTTTCCCGGTACAGAAGAAATTCCAATGGAGAATCTGTTGTTGGAAGAATGCGATCTGTTGATCCCGGCTGCTTTGGAAGGAGTGCTGACCAAAGAAAATGCCGAAAAAGTCAAGACGAAAATGATTCTCGAATTAGCAAATGGACCGACGACCCCGGAAGCGGACGAAATTCTGTTCAAGCGGGGAATTTGTGTTCTGCCGGACTTCCTTGCCAATGCCGGTGGAGTTACTGTTTCGTACTTCGAGCAGGTTCAAAACTGCTACAATTACTATTGGGATGCGGAGACTGTTCGGTCAAGTTTGGACAAAAAGATGACACAAGCGTGCAAGGAAATTTTTGAACGTGCCTTGCGTGAGAAGACTCCGGTTCGTGATGCAGCGTACTGTGTTTCGATTGCGCGGGTTGCTCAAGCCTGCAAACTTCGCGGCTGGGTGTAGAGCACTGATCCGGTATTCCGCACACCAAGTATTGCCTTACGACTAACGGTGTGCTACACTGGTTTCCGTCGTTAATTCGCATTGGATTTGATACCTCATGTCGCTTACGAAACAACTGTTTCAAAGCATGCTCCGGGCGGCTTTGATAGCAATTGAGTCCAACCTCGACTATCTGAATCAACTGGACGCTGCAATCGGAGACGGCGATCATGGCACTGCCATTAAGGCGGCAATGCAAGCCGCCTGTAAAGCCGCACAAGGGGAAGGTTCCTGGTCCGAACTGCTCACGTCCATCGGTTGGGCAGTCATGGAAGGAACCGGCGGTTCCACGAGTGCAATTACCGGTGCCTTTTATACCGGAATGGCTGATGCCTTGGGTGGCACTTCGGGGGAAAATCTTGGCACAGACACGTTCATCGACATGTTTGAATCGGCACTCAACAATGTTCGCACAATCAGTCGCGCACAGATCGGCGATAAAACCATTATGGATGCGATGCTTCCGGCAATCGGAGCAATGTCTGCCCTCAAAGGAAAGGGTAGCACCATTGCCGAAGTCATGCAGGCAGGGGCACAAGCGGCAAAAGACGGTGCGGATTCAACCAAAGATTTAGCCGCCCGTTATGGACGCGCAAAGAATCTTGGCGAACGAAGTCGAGGACATCTTGATGCCGGTGCATCAAGTTTTGCAATGATTTGTCAGGCATTTGCTGAAACACTGCGTGTAAATTAATAAGGAATTTCCCCACAACTGAAAGAGTAGCAACCCTTGGAGTTTTCCCGTGAAATACCAAAACTTTTTGTTTTTGTCGCTGTTCCTCTTTTGTACGATGGCAGAGCCATTTCTGTTTGCTACCGAACCCTTCCGATTCGAGGACAACGACCCAAAACAACTGACTCTTTTGGAAGGCACTCTGCCAGTGCTGACCTACCAGTACGATGTCATTGAACACGAAAACGTCCCACAAGGAAATCCGCGACGGTTTGCTGGTTGCTATGTTCATCCGCTTTATGGACTTCGCAGCGAAATACTAACGGACAATGCCCCGGCAGACCACTACCATCATCATGGCGTGTTTTGGACGTGGCCTCACGTCGGTGTTCATGAACCGAATGGTAAAATTGTGATGTACGATCTTTGGACGAGCAATACCGCTCTGAAACAGCACTTTGTCCGTTGGATTGACAAGACCATTTCAGACCAAACGGCAGTCTTTGAGGTTGAAAACGGTTGGTTCATTGGCGATCCGCTAGACGGCAACAAAATCATGAGCGAGCGGGTCAAAATCATTGTTCATCGGGTTCAAAATGGAGGGGACGTTCCGAGCCGGTCGGTCGATTTTGAATTTCAGTGGCAACCTACCGACAAACCGATTACATTGCGGGGAAGCGAGGGCAAGAGTTACGGTGGTTTTTCAGTGCGTTTCAAGCCGTTCGTGCCTGAAGAAGGCGGGAGTCGGAATGTGTTGGCGAAACGGAGCGAGACCAATAGCATTACAGTTCCCACCGGCATTGCGGAAGCGGATTTGCCGGAAACGCCGTTGGCGTGGGCGGATTATACATCAACTTTTCCTCCGCAAGGAGGATTGAGTGGAGCAACGATCTTTGTTCCGAAAACTCATCCTGATTTCCCGCCGACGTGGTTGACGCGGTACTATGGTCCGCTGTGTGTTGGTTGGCCCGGCGTTAAAGGACAGACGTTCCAGCCCGGCGAAAAAATTGAACTGCGTTATCGAATCTGGCTTCACGACGGAGCGGTAACGGTGCTGCAAATTGAAAAAGCATACAGCGAGTATAATGAGGAGTAACGGAACCTTTGCCGCACCCTGTCGATTCTCTTCACTCCGGCACGATGTTAATGACGCTGATCTCGGCGGGACAAAATAGCCGGATTCGAGGAGCCCAGCCGCGTTCCAAACCGCTGCCGCGAGTTACTAAGAGATGCCCCCCATTAGAATAGGTAAAAAAACCCCCCCTCATGCGACGCGGTATTTGTTCCGCTTTGGTGCCTCCCCCCCATGGGACAGGACCATAGAATGGTATGACGATTTGTCCGCCGTGAGTATGTCCCGCAAGCATCAAATCGGGAGCCCGCTCTGCATTGCGGTATCCACTCAAAAACGCACCACGATAATCTGTGTACCCGTCAATCGCATAATTCGGATAATGTCCTGCCATCACGATAAAATTACCGCTGCTGGTCAAACCACTCTCGCCGATCCCTCCGCGAGCATGACCAAGTCCAAGAAGCACCAAATCGATAGGACCTAACCCTTTGTCAATGCCGAGGTTGTCGAAAATCGTCGAATCCTGAATATATGTTACACTGGTGTCCTTAAACATGTCAGCATCGCGCACTCCGCTATGCCCTCCGATATTGCCGGCGATTGCATAAACGCCGAGCGGGGCTTTAAGTGGATGATCGAGAAACATTTGCCGAAATTTTTCGGGCAAGTGCTTTTCCCGAGTATCCTGAAAAGTTTGAATATAATCGCCGCCGAGAATAATCAGGTCGGCGTTCTGTTGTTGAATCTGCTTTAATGTGTTGATTTCGTGAACACCAATGCGGTCGGTTTGAATGTCGGAAACAAAAACAATTCGTAAGGGCTTCGTGAGTTTGGCGGTTCTGATTTCGTAATGTTCAACCTTGACACGATAAGGTTCCCAGTAAAGCATGTTGAAACCGGCAGCCGCAAAAAAAATGGCACAACAGCCAAAAAATAGAGCAGAGAAATACCGGCGGTTCCAATAAAGTAGTAAGGCGGTAACGATTAAGACCAACGTCCAATGGATCGCAATTCCTTCGGCAATACATTGTCCCACGTTGAAGTGGTAAACGTGCTTTTGTGCATAGCCGGTACGAATGAGTCGGGATAGCACGGCAAAACAGAAGAGCCCGAAGCCGCCGAAAAGTATAACACCGGTCATATCCCAGATGAGCGAAGGTCTTCGGACGGCAGCGGAAGCATAGAGTGATTTTTCAAAGTGATACACAGCGGAACGTTGCGATCTGTTGCGATTCCGGCGGAATCGAATCCAAAGAAACAGTCCTCCTAAAACCGTAATATCCAGCGCAAAGAGTATCAGATGAAACGGAGTCGTATCCATATTCCGTGTAAATCAAATCGTCGGTTGTGTGTCTGTTCTAATGAAAAGTACCTACTGTTTGACCCGCTTTTGCACATCAATTTCTAGTGTGCCGAACGTTTGTTCGTGTCGTTGGATCGCCGTCTGTAGGGCGAGCAACATTCGCTTTGCTGTGTAAAAATTGGTAACAATTCGGTTCGTAACCGTAATTGGCGACGTTGGCACACCAATCGGCTGCGGATTGAGACCGAAGTCAATGATCAATTCTTCGGGCGTTCCAGTAACACGGCAAAAGTTGGCATACGTCGCACAAACTTTGGAGTCGTCAAACTTGACGGTCGGCAGGGCAGAAACGGCTTCGGGGGATTGCGGCTCGGACATATCGGATACAGTATCAAAAAAAGGGAAAGTGAAAACAAATGGACAGGGAATTAATGTCCACAATGGGCGCAGCCGGCAAATTTGGGAAAGTTCGGATTTTCAATCACAAAGCCGTGTCCCGTCGGTGAATCAACGAAGTCGATTTCCGTACCGTCAAAGTGCGGATCGAATTTCCTTTGCGTTGCCAGCATGACATCATCAAAGTCATATTTCGTATCGACGGCGGTATCGAAAACAGTATCGAAGTTGAGGGCGTATTGCATTCCGCTACACCCGCCGCCGAGGATACTGATCCGCAGAAACGTATCGCTTCCGAGGCTTTGCGATGTCTTGATTCGCTTGACTTCACTTACCGCTATCGGAGTTATTGAAATTGACATACCAATCTACTTACTGCCAAGACCCACGCCGCCATTCTATCCGAATCTCGGAAAAATACAAGGAGACGAGAGTTAGAAGTACGTGAACTCCAAGTTTCTCCATAGGCAGTGAACGGTGGTCGGCTGCCTACTTTTGCAATGCGATTTTCTCTGCGGCGGTGAAGCCCGTGTGGATACAGTTCGGAATCCCCACTCCCTGAAACGCATTTCCCGCCAAAGCCAATGACGGCTCCACCGAAACAAGCGATTCGATTTTCCGTATCCGTTCCCGATGTCCCACGTTGTACTGCGGCATTGTGTTTGCCCAGTGTGCCACCGTCGTAAAAAGCGGTTCTCCTTCAATACGGATAATCTTCCGCAGTTCTTTCAACAATAATGGCACAAGTTGCTCTTCCGGCATGACGGCTAACTCCGGTGCTCTTGCCCCGCCAGCAAAGACTCGGATCAAAAACTTTCCCGTTGGTGCGCGATGTTCATATTTCACACTACTGAAACTTCCCGCCAAAATCGGGCTCTGTTCGATCTTCGGCACAACAAAGCCCATGCCGCGAAACTCCTGTTTTACTTGCGTCGAATCGAATGCAAACGTCGCAATGGCGGTGCCTTCGTGTTCGATTTTTCCCAGTGTTTCGGCAAGTGCCGGCAGGCTGTTTCGTAGCAGTTTAGAAACGTCTGCTGCCGAAGTAGCGGCAATGACCGCGTCAAACAAAAGTGTCTCACTTTTTGTATGGACAACCCACTTCCCTTCCGGTGTTTTGTTAATCTGCGCAACCTCTGTGCCTAGTTGCAACGAACCCGCTGGCAATCGTTGTGCCATTGTTTCGCACAAACCGGAGAGACCGTTTCGCAAGGTTACGAACATGCTGTACCTTGCTCCGCTCTGTTCGGAAAGATGTGCCGCCTTATTCGCTTTGAGTTGCCGCTGCATCGCCCAGATAAGCGAACCGTATTGCCGCTCCATGTCCCGAAAGCGTGGCAACGTTGCCAATACACTCAATTTTTCCATATCGGCGGCGTACACGCCACTGACCAGCGGTTCGACAAGACGTTCAAAGACTTCCCGACCTAACCGGCGGCGGACGAACGCTGCCATGCTTTCGTCGACATCATCTTTCCGAGAAGGAATCAACAGTTCGAGACCGGCACGTAGTTTTCCGAGCGGCGACAGGATCGGCGTAGTTGCCATCGGCATTAACTTTGTCGGTGCCATCATCAAAAAGCCATCGGGCAACAGATGCAACTTCCCTTTTCGGACGACGTAAGTCCGCCGGGCATGGGGATTCGTCTGAACGAGTTCGCTACCGAGTCCGAGTTCTTTGCAGAGATTGAGCCCCCATGGGACGGTCGTGATAAAATTATCAGCACTCTGTTCGATTTGAAAGCCGTCTTTCTGCAACGTTTCGAGAACGCCTCCGGTGCGGCTACGGCGGTCGAAAACCTGAAGTACCGCTTGCGGCATGAGTTGATGGAGCCGGTACGCTGCCGCGAGTCCACTTGTTCCTGCTCCGAGGATGGCAATGTTCATTGAACGAGGATAAACTTCCGCCGATCGTGGCGGCTATTATACCAGAGTGCCGGTTGTAGCATGCTTTTGGGACGATTACAAGTGTTTTGAAAATTTTGGTGGCTCAACAAGCGTTTTTTGCGGGCATACCTTACCAACGGTGGGTGTACCCGATATTTCCTGTATGCATTGACATACGTTTCCACATGTCGGCATCGTAACCGAAGTGGACCGACATCGACCGTTTCTGGTTCAAATAATACTCGCCGCCGATACCGATGTTCATGTGATCCCGACCAATACTGCTTCCCCTGATATTTGCGGTGGGAGCACCGCCAACCGTTGCGTTGACAAAATGGGTGCCGCTGCGTGGATACTCTATGTAGTTCAATTGCGTTGCGTACTGAATTCTCGTGTGCATGTCGAATCGGTTGCTCGCAAAAACTTTCGTGTTGACACCGAACCGCAACATCAGGCGTTCGAGCGTAGCATTATCGTATCTCAGTGCCGTCAGTCCGCCGGATTCCGAATAACCTTTCTGCCAGACACGTTCATAATCCAATGCGATCAACGGTGCGATGGTTACATAGTCGTTGTAGTCCATCGGGCGAAGCAATTCAAAACTCATGGCGAACGAATCGCCTCTGGTCTTATTTCGATAGGAATCATACACAGCATCGTATCTCGCACCTGCCGGGATATAAACGTGCCGCCGCAGATCGTACTCCTGATGTGAATAACCGAAGTACGATTTCAAATCGACGGTTCCTGTGATCTTCGTCAAATTATAAATTCCGATTTCGTAGTCATCCGCTTCGGCTCGACCGGTGTCTTGATACAATAGGGGCTTCGAATAATTGAACACGGCACCGATCAGTGAATAATCGCAAATCCGTTGATCAAAACCGACCGCCATTCCCAGCCGACGGACAGTATTGGCATAGGCATTCCCATCAAATCGGGTATTGCTAAAACTACCGTATCCCTCTGCCCAAAATTCTCTTGTGTACTTGTATTCCGGGCGACAAGTAATCGGCTGGCAGGGATCAAACGGT
>Ga0123353_10006643_pt1 | contig 15453 bp, 11 predicted proteins | sample TergutLab28metaG_3_FD_92763 | JGI IMG/M metagenome (GOLD analysis project Ga0123353, IMG submission 92763) | Labiotermes labralis P3 segment gut microbial communities from Petit-Saut dam, French Guiana - Lab288 P3 | ecosystem: Host-associated > Arthropoda: Insects > Digestive system > Gut ... | reverse complement strand
GTAGCGCAATCCCCCGATGGTCGGCGGACTACGGAGTCCCTCCGTCCGCCGCTCTTTATCCCGATATTGCGCTACGCTCCATTCGGGCTTTCGTGTCCGCTCAATTTTTGATGAATGCTCTGGGCAGCAATGCGACCAGCACCCATTGCCAAAATAACCGTTGCCGAACCCGTTACAATGTCGCCGCCTGCCCAAACATTCGGCAGACTCGTTCGACCCTGTTTGTCAGCAACGATGTTGCCCCACTTGTTCAATTCGAGTCCCAGCGTGTTTTTCGTCAACAGCGGATTCGCAAATCCTCCCGCCGCCACAATCACGCAATCGATCTCCAATTCAAAAGCCGAGTCTGGAACCTTGACCGGTCGCCGACGACCCGATGAGTCCGGTTCGCCCAATTCCATCCGGTCGCAAATCATCGCCCGAACCCTGCCCTGTGCGTCTCCGAGGTACTCTTGTGGATTCGTTAGGAATAAAAATTCGATTCCTTCTTCTTCGGCATGATGAATCTCTTCGGCACGGGCAGGCAATTCCGTTCGGGAGCGGCGATAGACGATTTTTACTGTTTCCGCTCCGAGCCGCACCGCCGTTCGGGCAGCATCCATCGCCACGTTGCCGCCGCCGATCACGCAGACATGTTTTCCCCGCGCAATCGGTGTGTCCGTCTGCGGAAAGAGATACGCCTTCATCAAATTGGAGCGTGTCAGGTATTCGTTTGCCGAATAGACACCGTTCAAGTCCTCGCCGGGAAGACCGAGAAACATCGGCAAGCCCGCCCCGACACCGATGAATACCGCCGAGAAACCGTCTTCATTCAGAAGTTCGTCAATGGTAATCGTTTGTCCAATGACTTGATTCAGTTCAATCTTTACGCCGAGTTTCACGAGTTCCTCAATTTCATGTTCGACGATCACTTTCGGCAATCGGAATTCGGGAATACCATACATTAACACGCCGCCGGACTTATGAAACGCCTCGAAAACAGTAACGTCGTAACCGAGCAAAATGAGATCACCAGCAACGGTAAGCCCTGCGGGTCCTGATCCGATTACGGCAATCTTTTTGCCTTTGGAATCGGCGGGCTTAAGCCCACCGCTCTTTTCTCCTTCCCTGTCGTAATCGGCGACGAAGCGTTCGCAGCGACCGATGGCGACCGGCTCTGACTTTTTGCCGAGAATACAGAGGGCTTCGCATTGAGTCTCTTGTGGACAAACACGACCGCACACGGCAGGCAGGGCATTGGTCTCTTTGACCTTTTGGGCGGAGGCGGAAAAATTTCCATCGCGGAGCAGTTTGAGGAATTCGGGAATTTGCACACCGACGGGACAGCCAGTGACACATGCAGGTTTTTTGCATTGGATGCATCTTGCGGCTTCGGTCTGTGCCATTTCGGGAGTGTAGCCGAGCGGCACTTCCAAGAAGTTTTGGGAGCGGACTTTCGGCGGTTGTTCGGGCATCGGAACCCGGGACGGTCGGGAAGAGGACATTTAGCGAGAGGTTTTTCTAAAGCCTTATTTTTACCTTGTTTTTTCTATAAAACAATATCGGTAGCACTACCGGGACGACGCAATCGGCAACTGCCGCCGAATGTCATCCCCTTTGGGAACATCGTTATTGCCGCGACCGTCTTCGTCAATGCCATTCGGACCGACGCTGTAAAGCAAAAAGCCGCCTTCCTCCAAAACATATCGAAATGGTTCATCCGAAAAGACATCAAGCGGTATTGCATCAATGTAACGTTCCCGCAAGTCGTCCAGTGCGGCAGGGTATTCGCCATTGTCCCGGCGGTACGCCTCCAATGCGAACATGAGGCGAAGCCACGAAGCCTCGATTCGATGCCGCTTGAGTGCCACTCGCCACCATTCAAGAGACGAATCAAGGGAAGCGGTCACCATCTGACCAATCGCGATGGGAATAGCACACTGCCCGTGCCAAAGGAACCGTGTCCATAACTCGTCTTCCATATCTTTTTGCATCGGAACACCGCTAAAAAATTGTTCCTCCAATTCGTCAAATCGTTTGTTGATTTCGACCATCGCATATCCTCGGCGAAAGAAAGTGTTCCAGTTTTTTTGCTTGAACCAATCCCAAAAATCCGGCGGGGCATCCCCCCTTTCAAAAGGTGTAAAATGCTGCCAGTGTTCAAGAAGCATCAGGCGTTCATTACGCAAAACCAATCTGATTTCGTCCTCATGAAATGGTCGTTGGAACGGCATAACATCTTCTGCTCTGCGAAGAATCTCGTCGGAATCCCAGCCGGCATGAAGCATGATCGACTCGGCTGCGCGGTTTGCTATTCCCAGTATCGCACGGTGAGTATGCGAAGACATTATATTCCAAACCGTTCGGCGGTGACGTTCTGCAAGGCGGTAGATTATCAACACGTCGTCCCACGCTTTGTCCACTTCGCCGGTTGCCAGCCGGTAATGGATACGAATCACCATGTGTCTCACGATCATTCGATAGGTTTCCTCGTTGATGTAAACCGTCTCAAGGAAACCTTCGAACATCGGCGGAGCATACAAGGCGGGTTTTTGAGCGGCTGTGATGAACACGTCAAGGGCGGCTTCGTTTTCGTCAAGCCAGCGTCGGACTATCGGAATCGCCTCTTCGGACAAAAGGCGGTGCTGTTCTGACCAGAACGGTTTGACGATTTCTTGCTCTTCCGGTTCAAGCGTTTTTTCATATTCCCACCAGTTGACAAACGTGAGTGCCGGTTCAATTTCTGCGGGCAGTTCAAGGTATCGACAGAGGCGATGCCAATGTTTGTCCGTGAATTTCTCCACGCTCCCGTGTTTCACACTGAAAAAGGGGCGACCGAACGTTTCGGCCAGCCGCCGGAAGCCGTTGTCTTCCGGCGGCACACCGGGATCGAGTTGCTGTTCGATGACCGATTGATAATCAATACCGTAAAACTCCGTTGAGCGGGGTTCGGTCAGATACGTCGTCTGCGGCGAAATGGCAAACGGTGGAATCACGTACAGGAGCAGAGCGAATGTTACCGCACCGACGAATAATACCCACGCCATGCCGCCGAGTCCCGCCCATAATCGTCGCCGACTCAACAATCGTTCCCCTTTCAGTTCTTCCCGCCCGGGAAACCAAGTGAGTGATGGATAGATCAGTGCAAATCCGACACCGAGCAGGAACAACAGCAGCGGAATGTCTTGCAGGAGCAACGTGTTGAGACCGCCGAGTAGCCAAAGTGTGAAAACGTTGGGCAAGACGTTCCAGTACCACTTCGTTTTCTTTTTCGGCGGATTAGGGGCGGGAATTTGGTCGGTCATGGAAGTCTCCTTTGGGGTTCATTTTACCACAAAGAAGACAAAGATTTCACAAGATGAACACCGGACAATCGGCAAAAAGTTGATGATGTATCCGGGGCATCAAAAAATGTTCACCATTGCGTAATATGCGACGGACTCTGTTACCCCATCTTGACCACCCCTATAGGCAAGGTATAATCCCCCTATCGGCGATACATGCACCGAATCACAATGTCAAACAGCACACATTTTCCCGAGAACGAGCCCTCCAAAAAACAGGAATCGAAACTGTTGAAGATGGTTCGAAATCCCAAAAATCAACGCAAAGCCGGCGGCGGTCTGACCGAACGTGCCTTTCTTTGGTTCCTTTCGAAGGTTCAACGCGGGCTCCTTTACGGACACAAAGAGACCTCCGATATCAAACTGATAAGTCAAATGCAGAAGGGTCGGGTCTCGATTCTTACTGCTTACGAGTGTTACACGATTCTTTCCTGCGCGAAAGGCTTCAAGAATCGACCGGGTGCTTTTTTAGAAGTCGGTTGCTTCCAGGGCGGCTCTTCGAAACTGATCTGCGAAATGAAGGGAAACGACCGCACGTTTTACGTCTGCGACACATTTGAAGGGCTTCCTGAAAGTACCGAAAAAGACAAAGGAGTCCATCGCAAAGCGCAGTATTCATGTTCCCTGGAATCGGTGAGTGCTTATCTCTCATCTTATAAAAATGTTCACTTTGTCAAAGGTTTTTTTCCCGATTCGGTAGCAGGCGCAATCCCGGAAGATGTTCAATTCGCTTTCGTTCACCTGGACGTTGACCTTTACGAAAGTACCGCCAAGTCATTGGAATACGCTTATCCTCGGCTGATTTCCGGCGGAGTGATTCTTTCCCATGACTATTCTATCCTTGCCGGGGTCAAAGCCGCCGTTCATGAGTTTATCGAAGTCCACCCAGAGTGTGCGCTCATTGAACTCCCCTCAACGCAATGCATGTTGATCAAACCGTGAAACCACTTCTGCGATAGCCTTACCCGGAAACGCCGTTATGGTATAATGCTTTCCTATGAGCGATCTCACGGACAGGGAATTCGGCGATTATCACATTATCCGGCGGATCGGGAGCGGATCAACGGCAGATGTCTTTCTGGCAGAGCAACGCTCCCTCGGGCGGCGCGTCGCCCTCAAGATTCTCAAAAAAGATTTGGCAAACGATAAGGTCTATCTTCGTCGGTTCGTTCGAGAAGCGAAAGCGATTGCCGCCCTCAATCATCCGAGCCTCGTTCAAATTTATCAAACCGACTGTCTCGACGGATATTGGTTCATCGCCCAAGAATATGTCCAGGGTGAAACTCTGCAACACGCCATTCAACGAGCGGGAACATTACCGGCGGCGGCAGTGGTGGACATTCTTTGGCAAGTTGCGGCGGCATTTGAGACCGCCGCCGAGGCGGGAATCGTTCACCGCGACATTAAGCCGGAAAATATTTTGATAGGGCAAAACGGAATCGTCAAAGTTACCGACTTTGGTTTAGCCCACATCAAAGTTTCGGCGGAGCGAACTCAACTCGCGCTGACCGAGGCAGGAATGACGCTCGGAACACCGCTCTATATGAGTCCCGAACAAGCACAGGGACACAAACTGGATCATCGGAGCGATATTTATTCTCTCGGAATCACATGTTGGCATGCGCTCACCGGCAAACCACCCTTTATGGGAGGCACCGCCCTATCGGTGGCGTTGCAGCATGTCAACAATTCGCCTCCGCCGCTGGGCAAACAGCGTCCCGACCTTCCGTCGGCACTGGTCGCTGTCGTCGAACGAATGATCGAAAAAAAACCGGCGAACCGATTCCAATCGTTTCACAGTATTTTGCAGGAACTCCATGCGAATGGACTGACTTCGGACAAACCGCTAATCATGGCGAAGACGGGCATGCCGCATCAGTCCGCCCGGTACATGTTGCATCGCGCTTTGGAACGGCGACGGACTCTTTTGAGCAGAATGATTGCCGCCGTTCTTTTTGCACTGCTGATTTCTCTTTTGGGCTGGTCATCGGGATTTGCTTATCGGACGTGGATTGATCCGCCGCTTGGAAGAGCGAGGACGCTGACGATTCCCCAAAAACCTGCGGTGGAAGAGCAGTGGATTTACGCTTGTTTTTTGAATACGCCGGACGCTTGGCAGGCGGTCATTGACCATTTTCCTGAAGAGGAGTTTTTGTGGGGGCACAGAGCGAAGCGGCAACAGATTCGGTACTACTATCATAATGGTGACACCAGTCATAATAGTTTTCAATTATTTTGGGACTTCGGTACTCTGATGTACAGTGATTGGGAGGATCAGATGCTCGGTCTTTCCGGTGCGGCTTGGTGTGCGGCGGTGAACGTTCCTGACATCAAGGTTGCGCAAGGCTATCTGAATGAAATCCAAATGCTTCGTGCCCAGCATGGACTCCCTTTCGATTGGTTTCCCGACAGGCTATGTCAACGAATCTACGAAGCGGCTGAAAAAATCATTCAAGAGAAAGAGAAGGAGGTGCCTGCCGCATCGTTGCTTCCAAGTCCCGCCGTTTTTTGACTCTTTCGGTGTGTAAATCATTTTTGGGTCTTCCGGTTAGCAGCACGTATGTGTTTCACAGTCCGCAGAGGTTGCCGTATGCGTATTTCAGGACGTTGTTGATGTATTTGACCGCTTCCGGCATCATGTCCGGCGGCAGACGCAATACCTCACTCGCTTTCGGGTACTTCGTCCAGTAGTCGTGAACGAAGTCCTCGAAAGAAACGCAACACACACAGTTGCATACTGCCGTTGCTTCGACAGCGGCAACTTTCTTGTTCGATTTAGCCTTTTTCTTCTTGCCATTTTTCTGCCCCCCTGCCGCCTTCTTCCAAGATTGGAGCGACGTAAGTGAACAACCAATTTGCTGGGCAACTTCTTTTTGCGTTTGCCCTTCTTTCAGTAACCGCAGTGCTTCTGCTTTTTCTTCTACCGAGAATGATTGTACTGCCATCTTTTTATTCGCTGGTTGGAACGTTAGTTATATGGGAGTATAGGTTACGAAAAATAGGGAGTCAAGGAAAAATACGACGATTTTGACGAGAAACCATGTATTGGTCCGGCGCAATCGATAGAATCGGAAACCAACCGGCGTAGCAAGAATGGGCATTTATAACAGCATTGGAATTTGCCGGAAGAGTCGGTTATAATGTCCAGACTGTTCCGAAACTCTTTCCTTTCCGATTCCAAACATGTATGGTATTTTAATTAACGGTGCCGGTTGGGTCGCCCGGCAACATGCGGCAGCCTATCGTAACCGATCCGATTGCCAAATCGTTGCCGTCAACGATGTCTCCCGTGAACGCGCTTCAGAACTGATCACCGAACTCGGTCTCGAAAACGCTGGCATTTACAACAATCTGACGGCGGCACTGCGGCATCCCGATCTCGATGTCGTCTCTGTATGTACTCCGCAGCATGTTCACTGTGAAAACGTTGGACAAATTGCGGAAGCCGGGAAGCATATTGTCATTGAAAAACCGGCGGCAACATCGCTCGACGAATTGCGGCGTATGCAGAACGCCGTCCGCTCGGCAAAGGTCAAAACCGTTGTCAGTTTCGTACTCCGATGGAATCCGCTGCTCGTTTTGCTCAAAAAGATGCTCGTCGATGGCATCTTCGGGCAGCCGTATTACGTCGAAGTGGATTACATGAGTTACAACGGCAGTTGGTGGGGCGGCTGGAACGATGCGCGGACACTGAAACAAGGTGTCAGTGCATCGCTCGTTGCCGGTTGCCATGCCATTGATGCTGCTCGATGGCTCGCAACAACGGAAAGCGATAAGGCCGCGATTCCCGTCGAAGTCTATGCAACGTGCGGCGGATTCCGAAAAGGGAAGACACGGGAATACAATCCGATTACCAATACATGGATCGACAATGCTCCGCCGATGGAATACGACGGTCTCGAAGTGATTCTCGTCAAATTTGCAAACGGAGCACAAGCGAAGATTTGCGTGAATGCCGAATGCGTGATGCCGTATCGTTTTCCGATTCGCATTTTCGGCGACCGGGGAACGGCAGTGGACAACAAAATCTGGTCGGAATCGTTTGCGAGCCAAACCGACTGGATCGAAATTCCGACGATTTGTCCCGATTCCAGTGATGTGACCCATCATCCCTTTCAGGCGGAAATCGACCATTTTATCGACTGCATTGCCAGTGATGTCGAGTCTCATTGCAATTTGGACGATGCGGTGCGAAGCCATGAAGTTGTTTTTGCCGCTGTGGAATGTTACCATAATCGCACACCGATCCAACTGGGTTAGCAGAGCCGCAATCGTAAGATTGTATTTAGGATTTCACTCAAGACTGTTGTGCCGTTTTTCGGTTTTTTCGTTATTTTCGTCAAAGTTCTTACAATCCGATGCCGATTACGTGTGGAGTCCCCCTTTTATTCTCTGAAAATCGGAAAACTTCTGATTAAACGAAATATTATGCGCCATCATCTCCCCTTGAAGTCGTTTCTCGAATGGACGACCCTCGCTATTTTTTTCCTTCTTGTTCTGACCGCCTATGTGGTATCCCAAGGAAACGACAGAACGAGCGGTTGGCAGAGTGCGGACATCGATCAGGCAAAGACCGTCGATAACGACGACATCGAAGCAAAAGTCGCTCCGCAAAGTTCCGGCGGCGTGGTTTGGGGAACCGTCCCCGCCAGAACCGCTGCTCCTGCTGCGAAACCTGCCGCACCCAAGCCCGCTCCGGCTAATGCGGCTCCCACAACGGCGGCTCCACAAACGTTGCAGTCGGTTGCTCCGCGAGTTACTGCGCCAGTACCCGCCACAGCCGGTAAGTACCTCTTGAAAAGTGGTCGGCAAAAGGGTTCGACCGACTTGGTCGAAACATTGCTCGAAGTCGGCGGCGATGCAAAGCAGATCAATAGCGAACAGAAAGAAACGAAGGAGAAAATGGAAGTCGTTGCCGGTTTTCGTTACGAAGAGCGGGTGGACCAATTTTCCCCGTCGGGACAACTGGTCAGCGTTCGGCAATACAATTTGGCGAAGTCCAAAATGAAAATCGGCGAAAACGTCAGAATGCCGGAACTTTCCAGCGACTTGCAAACCATTGTTTGTACATTAGATAAGGACAAGGTTGCCCTCTTTTCGCCGCACGGTTCGTTACGCGGTGAACAACTTCTGCTCATCGAAGACATGCCGGGCAACACACTCACGCTTGACCGGCTCTTGCCGGACACAGAGATTGCCATCGGCGAATCGTGGAAAATCAGCGATACGGTGCTTCGCTCCTTTCTTGCAGTCGATGCAGTTCTGGAAAGTGAAGTCGAAGCCGTGTTAACGGCGGTCGCAGACAACATAGCAATGATCGAAATCATCGGCGATGTCAGCGGTGTCTATCTCGGTGCGGCGACGGCAATATCCTTTCGGGCAAAAGTGCAGTTCGACCTTTCGATTCAACGGATTAACTGGCTGGGAGCCATGATTGAAGAACACCGAGTCATCGGTCACGTGGGACCCGGTGTCGAACTGACTGCCAAATTGCAGGTCAAGATTTCGCCGATTGAAACACCGCAAGCGTTAACCGATGCCGCAATGAAAATGGTCAGCACACGTCCCAATCCGGCGGTGTTACAGTTAAAATACGATGGTGGAAAAGGTCCCTGGCGTTTCTCGCACGACCGTAGTTGGTACGTCTATCAAGATGATCCGCAGGCAACGGTGCTTCGCAAACTTGTGAACGGCGATCTGGTGGCACAGTGCAACGTTGCGGATATGGGAACGGTCGATTTGAAAACGATGACCACGCTTGCCAAGTTTCAGCAGGATTTGATTACCAGTTTGGGCAACAACTTCGGCAAGGTGGCGGCGGCATCGGAATATGAAGACAAGCAGGGACGCAAAGTTTTTAAGGTGCTTCTCGATGGCGTGGTGGACGATCTTTCGTTACGTTGGATTTACCATTTGATTACCGACAAGGACGGCAGGCAGTCGGTAGTGGTCTTTGTCGTGGAGGCGGCAATGCTCGACGAATTCGGCAGTGCCGACGACGTGCTGTTGGCGACCTATCGAATGGGACGATAACACGGGAACACACGGTGACTCAAAAAAACCGGACGTACACTTTTTTCCGATCCCACGCCTTAAATCCATGCGACAGATAGGTTTGACATGCCGGTATGTTTTTTTCATCCGCCGAAGTCAATAGTAGTGGTCGATTGGCTCGACTCGTGATTTCTTTGGCATAACGGACTATCTCCTTAGAAAATCCTTGACGACGGGCAGATTCGATGAGCCCCATGTAGGTTAATTCAAATGAATCCAGGGCGGTATCCGTCAGCAGTAACGCTCCGACATCGGTATCTTCTTTTCGTATAAAAAACCACAATTCGGGACGAAATAAACCTCCGGTTTTGTAGCCCTGCACCACTTGTTCGACCGGCGCAATCTGCATCAAGTCGGGAAAGTCCAGTGCATTGCAGTATGTTTCCTTTACTAAACGAGTGAGACGATTCATCACATCGTCCGAATCATTTTCCAGTGGAACAAATTGCAGGGAGTATGGTTTTCGGCTTGCTTCATTCGGCGCAATTTCCGCTGCGAGATAGATCAGATCGGATAGAAATCGAAATTGACCTGCCACACAAAATGTTTGCTCGCAGAACGGTTGTTGACGATCCGCCAATGCTACGGCGGCGAACGCATTTTGGGATCGGCAAAATTGTGCCAACGATTCAAACATCGGTTCTTGCGGAAACCCTTCTATGATGGCAGGAACCCAGAGCATGACGGCACCGTCGGGACGACATTGAGCGTACATTGCTCCGACCAAACTGTTTTCGTGTTTCGCCTGAAAGATGCCGCTCAAATCCACCTGTTCTGATTGGTATTGCTGCATGATTGTTCCGATCCGAATCGACAATTCATTCGGCGAAAGATGTTGAAATGAAAATTGTAAGGTCATTTCCAATTCGGATTCAGTCGGATTCGTTACGGTGAGCATATAGGAAAAACACCTATGGAAGGGCAGGCGGTAAAGTTAGGTTTTCGCTCAGAAAGTATTGTACCGATTTGGCAAAATGCAACAATCACCGAGAATTTTTAACAGTGACCCAGTTTACCGAAAAATTCATGATTATCGACAAAATCAGTAAAATCGTTACAGTCTCACTATCTTACGTGACGATACTCTCCTATGAGAAGCCGGTTTCTCTCCGGGGGCTCTGAATTGTGTATGTGAAAAAAATATGATCTGCCGCCGCTTTACCATCATTTTGCTGTGCAGTACCTTGTTTTGCGGTATTTTTGCCCATTTTTCTTCCGCCGAAGTGGTTCAGGCATACCGGATACCGAGCGAGGCCGATCTCCAATGGTTACTCGGTCATTCGACCACTGACATCCCCAGCGTGGTGGAATTGTCGCCGGTCGTACAAATATCCGGCGAGCGGCTTGCGCCGCCCGACAAAGTGCCAAAAGAGCCGGACTTCGCTATACTGATCTCGGATTCCACTGTCGAACGCTTGCCTGTGCCGGAAAATAGGAAACAGACGTGGGATATTCCTGGCTTATCCATTGCGGATGCCCGAAGTAAGATCACAAGCGGTCACAAGCCCCTTGAAGAATTGTCCTGTGAGAACTTCCAGAACGATAATAGTCTTTGCGGTTGTTTCACATGCACCGTTTGCGGAGACCACCATAAAAGAATGAAAACCGTTTTCTGTGTTCCCGACATGATCGGCGGCAGTGCGTGGCTTAAAGAATACCAGGTCGGAACAAGACGTGCCGCATTTACATCACCGACGATGTTGCTGTCTCGACCCAACGTGGCGGAACATTTCAATGCCGATGTACAAAATCGGATTTGGGCCGATTACCGCCATTGGAGTAATGCCGTTTCGTTCAACCAAGAAAGCCGGGCAGTCGATCAGTACTCCTTCGGATTGGAAACGCAGATATTAAAGGGAAGTTCGATTGAAGTACGGCTACCGCTCTTCTATCAATATGGTTCGAAGCAAGATGGCGGCGCGGCATCGCTGGAACTCGGAAACATGTCGGTCTTTGCGAAACAGATATTGCGGCAAGGTTCCCGATGGACTTTTGTCGGCGGTATTGGAGCATCATTGCCGACCGCCGAAAATTGGCGACCTGGTGTAGGTATCCTAAAAAACAATGCGTACTATTTGGTTCCATTCCTCGGAGCCCAATGGCATCCCAATAACATTACGTTTGGACACATTGTTGTACAAGCCGATGTGCCGATAGAGAAGAATGAATTGATTCTCGGTTCGGAGCGGGTGAAAGTGGATGGACAACAGGTCATGCGCACAGGAGTGCAGTTCGGACGTTGGATTTATCGTGCCGATCACGGTAAGCGTGCGTGCCGGTTTGGTGTTTTTGCAGAAATTGATTATGCAGCGGTTACAGATAGATCGGCGTATTGGGCTGATGCACGAGACACCATTTATGTGAGTACCGCCGCGCGCAAATCGACATTGTCGGCGACGGTGGGAATGCCGATGGTGTTCGGAAAAGTGACCTGTACCAACGCACTGATTCTGCCGGTGTCGGGCAACAATCGTGCGTTCAGTGCTGCTTATAATTTTTCCTTGTCCCGGCAGTTTTAACTTTTCTAATGGATATCAAGGTTTGGGTGCGGCAACCAGCCCAGTGCCGTACAGTTCATGGTGCAGTGTACAAACAAAAACCTAAAACTTCTGGCGAAAGCCTTACGCCAATAACAGATTCACGCTGAACAATTCCAAGTAGTCCACCAAATCTTTCAGAAACCTTGCCGCGTCCGCACCGTCCAGTGCGCGGTGGTCAAAGGTCAGAGACAGTCCCATTGCCGGATAAGGTTTGCCGTCTCGGGTGCGCTCCACGATGGAACAAACTCCCAATATCCCCGCCTGTGGCGGATTCAATACCGGCGTAAAGGACTCAATGCCCATCGTTCCCAAATTGGAAATGGTAAACGTGGCATTTTTCAACAAATCCGGGGCGACCGAACCCTGTTTGCACTTTTCGAACAGTTCTTTCGAGTTTTTGGCAACTTCAAAGAGCGTCATTGCGTCGGTATTGAAAAGCGTCGGCACCAAAAGTCCTCGTGGAGTATCGACAGCAACGCCGATGTGCGAACGGTTAAAGAGCCGCATACTCTCTCCCAAGAAATGAGCATTGACATTCCGGTGTTTGAGCAACGTGCGTGATACCGCATAGATAATGATGTCCGTGACCGAAACATTGGGCTGCACCAGTTTTTCCGCCGCCGTTTTCAACTTCTTTCGGAAGTCCAAAATGTCCGTCGCCTCAAACGAAGAGTGCAACGTCAACTGCGCCGAATTCGAAAGCGAAGCGTGCATCGACTTTGCAATCACTTTGCGAATGTTGGAGAGTTTGACATCTTCGAATTCGGGAACCCGCAAGTTTCGCTGCGCTATACTTGCGGCTCTTGAATCACTTGCCACATCAAATGTGGTGACTCTACCGCCGATGCCGGTGCCGATTACTCCTTCGGCACTGTTGCCCTGCGCGGGACGTGTTGCAATATGCCCTTGTTGGATCACCGCCTGAATGTCCCGCTCCATGATCCGGCTATTGGCACCGCTCGGCACCGCATAACGTATGTCCGCTCCGGTAGTTTCCGCCAACCTTTTGGCTCTGGGTGAAAGGGACGGCAGACCGCAGACAACAGACGGCAACAGAGGTGCTACCGCACCAATTGCATCTGCTGCTGCCTGCCGACTGCTATCTGCCGTCTCTTGTCTGCCGTCTCCATGGGGGCGGAACTCGTCGACACTTTCTCCTTCGTCTCCGATGACGCAGACATTTTTCAGACACTCGACATCGTCGCCTTCTTCAAAGAATCGCTCCAGAAAAATCCCTCCAACTTTTGCTTCTTCTTCAAACGTCGCCTTGTCGGTTTCGTAGGTGAACAAAATGTCTCCTATCGAGACTTTGTCCCCTTTTTTCTTGTGCCATGCTCCGATCACACAACTTTCGACAGACTGCCCCTGTCTCGGCATAATTACCGGTGTCGCCATATTATGTTAAACTTTTGTTCAAAAGCGTTACGAGTATTATACCGTTTTTCGGCATCTCTGCAAAAGGGCGTTCGTTATTGCATATCACGGCAAATGCATGAAAGCCGGGAGCGCAGTGCAACGGAGCAACCGGATAATTTAGCCGGTACTCCGGCTCCATCCGGTTTTCATGTGCTTACTCCGTAAGATCAAAAGGTAAGTCGTTCTTCCCTTTTTGGACAGTCGCTGTCAAGCCCGATGTCTTAGCATCCTTATATTTCAAAGGAATCAGCGTCTTAGGTTTCATCGCTTGCACCTCCTCTGCACTGTATGAGTTAGACGGAGGAATATAAGGCATACTCGTTTTCGCAATGGTAACGACATACTCCCCGACCACGGCACCGCCGCCATCTCTGCCGCCATGAGTGGTCAATTTATAGACACCTCTATCGTCGCTCATCCCATTCGCCGTCAGCCCTTCCGCGGTGTTGACAGGATGGAACGCAATCCTCGCTTGGGACAACGGCTCCCCCTGAAAGGTGATCACACCCTCAACATAAGCGGTTTCAATACCAGACTTGGAACAGCCGGAATACAAACACAAGCAGGTCCCTATCAATATCCAAAATGTGATTCGTGTCATAATGATTTATGTGAAAAAGTGAAAAGTTTTGTTAGTGGAGTACGCCGTCATTGCGCTCCACCCCATTCCGTCTCTTGTGGCACAAAAGGCGGAATGAAACAAAGTGTAATGACGACATTCTGAAACTAGGGCAGACTTGCCGTCTCTTTGCCAGAGGCACTTCCCAAGGCACCCCATACTCCGTAGAGCGAACGACCGCTATACGCCGCCCGCGCCGCTTCCGTCTGCTCCAAATCATTTCGAGCATCTCGAATCGCGATCAATGCCGGATCAGTCGCTTCGGCATTGATGGAATCCGACACGAAACGAACAGCACCGTCTCCCATGGCGACATTGACTCCGCCGGTGTGGAGACTAGAAGCGGAGACTAATGGTACAACTTCGCCATTGGAACCGGCACAAGTGGGCGAATTCGGCGGTAATACCGTATGGAACTGCGTATAGATGCTCAACGCATCGCACCACCGGGTTCCAATATTCCAATCCGCAGGGTCTGCGCCGCTCGCCGGGGCAGATTGGGAACCTTCAGGTCCTACCAACATACCATTGGGTCCTCTGGTGGCTAGACAATCATTGGGCGAGTCCGACCAGGCATCGAGACCGATGGCAATGTCCCCCTTGATTTGCCCTGCTCTGTCCATAGAACCGACGACCACCTCTGCGATGATGATGGTGTTGCTCGTACCATCAGTGAGCGAACCGAAACTTTTCCCGGAGGTATCGCCGCACCCGAAAGCCCCCCGGCTTGATGGAGTTGCCCAGTCCACCCAAAGGTCACCGCGGCACGCATGGTAACTGGTGGGTTTCTTGGGATCAGAGCCCCCTCGGAACGATTGACGTGAATTCGCTGCACCATCCGAAGGACAGCAGATGGTGGATACGAATGCGCCAAACGGGTTCGGTATTGATGGTGTGCCTATATAAACATCCCCCATCCAACCCCCTGGATACGCGCCTTCGGGGGCTTCATACCAAATCTCTTCTGTCCAGTACCAGGGACGTGGAGCCCCCGGCACATTGCTTTGCAACAAGATGTTAATCTGATCGTACACGGCTTGCTGTTCCATATACGGAAACAGAGCGCAGATATAACTTAACCTCGTGGATGCTTCTGATTCTGCCGCTCCCACCCAGTTACCTAGCATAAAGAGATTGACTTGAATACCGGTATTGGGATCAGTGGGATTGTTGGCATTCGCGGGATCAGTATTTGCCCGGGTGAGTCCAAGTCTCGCCATCCTCGACATTGCCATGCCTCTGTCGACGGCGATGTCCACCATGCGGCTGTGGGCATCGTGGAAAGTGTGGATGGCAAGCCCCATCTGTTTGAGGTGGTTGGTGCATTGCATACGCCTTGCGGCTTCGCGGGCAGCCTGCACAGCAGGCAAGAGAAGGGCAATCAACATACCGATAATTGCAATGACGACAAGCAGTTCGACAAGGGTAAAAGCAGGCTTTCCTAGATTGGCACCCCGCCTCCCAACGAGGATTTCTTCTCCATAACCAGGAATGCACCATG
>Ga0123353_10006639_pt1 | contig 15457 bp, 10 predicted proteins | sample TergutLab28metaG_3_FD_92763 | JGI IMG/M metagenome (GOLD analysis project Ga0123353, IMG submission 92763) | Labiotermes labralis P3 segment gut microbial communities from Petit-Saut dam, French Guiana - Lab288 P3 | ecosystem: Host-associated > Arthropoda: Insects > Digestive system > Gut ... | reverse complement strand
TAAAGGACGCCGTTGACATGACGCTGTTTTTTCTAGACAACAGGTCAGTTGCCGGACTTTACAATGCGGGAACAGGAAATGCTAATACATGGAACTCTCTCGCGAAATCAATATTCAGCGCTTTGGGGAAAGAACCGTGTATTGATTATGCGGATATGCCGTCAGAGCTGAAAGGCAAATATCAATACTTCACACAGGCTGACGTCAGTAAAATAAAAGCCGCCGGCTGTACTCACGCCTGCATGTCTCTTGAAGATTCCGTCAAAGACTACGTCCAACAGTATTTACTAAAAGGCAAATATCTCGGCGGCGAGTAAAATTTTTGACTATAACGTAAAGAAAATTATAGCCGGACACGGTGAAGTTGGCGGGGCTGAGTATTTGGATTATACAATAAAAGATGTTTGAGTGAATGAACTAATCGTTGAGAAACTCCGGCCCGCCCTCAGGCCCTATTGTATTGCGTTTGCCGTTAGGGTTATTGAATCTTCTCGCGGGATCACCGGCGTTTAGGCATGGTGAGTATTTTGCTGACAATACGAAACGGTTTTTGCCGCTTAATCTGACCCGCGGTTCGGAAGTATCGCCGGCATTGTCATCGGAGCCGCCGGAACCATTGCCATTTGCGTTTGTGTCATTGGAAACTACAGTTTGCGGCCGCTGTGCATTTACAATTCTAAAAATCGCGGTATCTCTGACTCTTGACGGATCGGTGGGCACATTTACGTCAAGCTCTATCGCGCGCGCTTCCGCGGGTGAGCCGACAAATACAGGGTCTGACATTATGTTATTTGCCGCGTCTGTGGAGTCCTTGTTTTTATTGATTTTTGACAATCTGCCAAGTTCAGGATCGCAATCTAAAAAATTACCGTCTCTATTGCCGAAAAAACAGTTGTAGTTGATACGGATTCTCGATGAGTTATCGCACCATATCCCGATATTTTTATTAAAAGCGATAATGTTATTTGAAATTTGCGGATTGCTTCTCTCAACTTTTATCGCCGCGGCAAAAGAGCTCGTTATCAGGTTGTTTTGAATGCGCGGGGAGCCGCCGAACATGGCGTGTATACCGATGTTGCAGTTTTCGATTACGTTATTCCTGATGATTGCGTTTGATCTTTTTATTGTAATGCCCGTTGCCGCGCCGGAAATTTCCGCGAACGCGATCTCCGCGTATCTGCTGTCCGCCTCATCAATAATAATCCCTCTCCATCCAAAGTTCGCGGCCCCGGCCGTTTGCGGTGTGAAAGTGATAGGATTATTTCTCCTGCCAAGAATTGTAAGAGCGCCCTGCACGCGTATTGATATGAGCGTTGAATCCGCCTTGTCAAACGGTACTGTCAGATATTCGGTTTTCACGGTGTCTTTAATAATTACCTGTGTACCCGGGGCTATAATAAGACTCGCCCGGCGGGTGACTAATATATCTCCCACAACAATAAAAGGGCCGTCTTCTGCGTTCCAGCGCGTCTCACGTTCAATAATCCCGCTGACCGTGGTCTGGCTGTACGCATGTGAGGATAGCGCAAATATAAGCGCGAAAAATAGGAAGTAAGTTGTTCTCATTTAATATAAATATAATTTAACTATTATGGATTCTGTCAAATTATTTATATTAATAAACATTATCTTACCCCAATAACAAGCGAAATCCGCTCTTTATCTCCGTTTATGGCAGTGATCGTACCCTTAATAACATAAGTACCGGTGCAGACAGGCTGTCCCTTAGTGTTGGTTAAATCCCATTTGCCGATATTGCGTTTTTCGGATTTGTCAATTGCGTTGCTGCAGTTGCCGGTGATTATGATCTTTTTTACAAGATTGCCGGACATCTCATAAACAAACAGCGTTCCGCTTTGTAATACAGCGCCTTGCCAAAAGAAATTCACACTGCCTGAATGTTTTACTGCGGGATTCGGTCCTGCTGTGAATTTATTTGTATCACCGTCACCGTGATAAAATTTACCTGAAAATGTATTTACAGGCGGGATATCTTCATAAATTTTGATATTATGTTTATTTTTTTGATCCAATCCCGCGGTGATCTCGTTAAATATTCTGCCGACGATATCGCCTGCATGGTGATTTCCGTTTATTATACCGGTGAAGCAGCAGTCCGTAATAGTGCCGCCGTATATGTAACCCGCAACACCGCCGACACTATTGTTACCGTTCACAGAACCCGTTGAATAACTGTTTGTAACACTGCCGGTTGAACCGTTAACATAGCCCGCAACACCGCCCACGTTATCATGCCCCTCTACAGAAGCGGCGGAATAGCAGTTTATAATCGCGCCGCCGTTAATAAAACCTATCAACCCGCCGACATCGTTTTTACCGGTAACGGTACCTGTCGAGTAGCAGTTTATAACGCTTCCGGAACTTATATGACCGGCTACCGCGCCTGCTCTGTCAACTGACGCGGTGATATCTGCGTCTATAACGCCAAGATTTCTCACAGCCGTAACAGCCGTATCGCCCATGATATAACCAAACAGTCCGACGAATCTGCTCTCATTAGGGCCGGTTCTGTTGATATACAGTCCGGTGATGATATTTCCATTGCCGTCAAATGTACCGCTAAAGCTGCCGCCGTTGTAGATATTGTTGATACCAATAGGAGTCCAGCCTGCGCCGTCATTGTAATCGGCGCCGTAATCGGAGAGATCAACGTCATCCGCAAGATTTATAACACAGTTGCGGAAGTTGAAATACGCGGGCATCCCGCCCCATGTGCCGTTGACGATTTGCGCTAATCCGGCTAATTCATCCGCTGTGCGGATTGTGAATGTTTTGGCAGATGGATTTGCGGTGTACCAATCTGTATTTGGTGTTCCGGTCTGTGCCGGCGCCATAAAAGCGATTAAGCAGACAAGTGTTAGGGCAAGGTAATTTTCATTATTATTGAAGATACAATTCATGATTGTTCTCCGCTGCTTTTTGAGGTCTATCATTAATTGAGGCAAACTTTGAACCAATTCGTTGGGGGGGCGTGTTTTCGGTTTTTGGTTTTGGGGCGGAGTTCGTTTTGTTGAGATCTGTCAATACAAAGTTGGATTAGTTTGTCAATAAATTTCTACCGTGGAATGCGCAAGATGAGAAAGTTTTTCACGGAAACAGGAAAATTACAATGGGACAATTATTGTAAAAATGAGAATTAATGTATAAAATCGGATATGGATCGCGAAGTGCGTAAAGAGAGGTGAACGCAAGGGCGCTGTTAACCGCGCCCTTGCGAAAATAAGCCGGTTAACCTACCGTACCATCACCGGAGTACTGCTCATACGCTTTCCTGCCTGTTTAATCTCAACAATGTAACGCCCTGCCGGAACTTTTGTCAACTGAAAAGAGTTATCGGTTCCGTTTGACATGTTGAAATTAGCCGCTGTTCTGCCGCGCATGTCAATCATACGAATCTGTAATGCCGATGATGATTGATGTGACGCCGGTAAGCGCACATTGAGTGTCTTGCCCCTTACCGAAACAGAGGGTGACAATGAGTTCGCGCGGTTACGGTTGAAGGCGGCGTTTCCGTGAATGGAAGTTGGGGCGTGAGAGGCGATACCCTGAAATTCGCCCCATCCGGCAGCGTTCTCAAAGGCAGTGATACTCGTTTGCGGTACGAATAAAACCGCCGCCGACATATCCACACCGGCGAACGCGTCTCCCTGAACTGCCGGAGGCACCGCGCTGAAAATATGTACTGTGTCAATATTAGTATTTTCAAAAGCAGACGCTCCGATAGAGGTCACACCGGCGCCGATTTTTACGGATGTCAGATTAATGCTGCCCTCAAACGCCGCGTTTCCGACACTTGTCACACCGTCTTCAATGATAACGCTTGTTATGTAATTTTTATAACTCTCCCAGGGAGTGGGAGCGATTGAAGCCGCGGCGCGCGACAGTACCCGCGGAGGGCAGTTCATAATCAACGAAGGATCTCCGTATGCGTTTGCGGCGCATGACGTCAGTTCGGCCGCCGGCGCGTAATCTGCCATAGGCCCGGTTCCGCGTACCATGAATATTCCGGCGGTGAACACGCAGCTTACGTTTACGCCGCACTGCCATGTTCGGTTGAGGATGGGGGAGACGCTGTGAAACTGGCCCCATGTATCGTGTGCGCGGTAGGCTTCGACAGCTTCTAACGGAGCGTATAATCTAATATTTAATGCCTGCGCACTATCTATCCCCATGTACATGAATGGACTCATACCTAAGCTGGCGGGGGCAGCCTGCGGAGGCGTTGTACCGCTGAATACTATTGTTTCGAGAGCGTGGCATCTCTGAAATGTACCTCTATTAATCTCTGTCAAAGCATTGCCAAGCGTCACGGATGACAAAGCGGCAGAGCTGTCAAACATTGCGTTGCCGGTAATGGTTATACTGTTTGGAAGCGTTATATGCGTAAGAGAGAGCATGCGGGCAAACGAAACCTCCCCAAAACGTGTCACGCTTTCGGGTATTATAACGGTCTTGAGATTGCGGTTGTGCTGGAACGCCTGCGCACGTATAGACGTCACAGTGTTTGGGATCGTGTAGATGGTGTCGGCCTTGCTTGGCGGATATAATATAAGCGTATCCATCGCGGCGTTAAACAGCACGCTGTCAACAGATCTGAAACGTGTATTGTTCGCCGCGACGTTTATGTACGTAAGATCGCGCAGAAAACTGATTGCGTTATCGCCTATGGTCGTAACAGAGGCGGGGATATCAAGGGCAGTGAGGCCGGATCTGCTGAACGCGAAGCGTCCAATACTCGTTACGCTGTTTGGGATTGAGATGGTTCTGAAAGCAGTATGCTCGTAAAACATGGATTCCGGTATATTTGTTACACCATCCTCAACAATCACGTTAGAAATGTTTTCCCTGTGAGTGTCCCATTGGCGGTTATAAGCCATAGCCCCTGTCCCGCGGATCGTAAGTATTGAACCCATAAGCGTTGCGGTTACCGCGTTAACGCCGCCGTTAGGGTTGTTGGACGCGCCGATATTCCACTGATAGGGCGTCAGAGAAGGATCATCTGTTTCCAACTGCGCAAACGCGGCCCCTGTCCAAAATGCCGCCGCCGTGCAAATTAATCCGGCAGCCGTAACCGTTCTTGTAAAGCGTTTAAAGATTGACATAAAACCTCCTGTCAGTTATGGTTAAATTATGATAAGTATATTTCTATCGAACTGTGTACGATTAAAAGATACTATAACAATTTCAGAGCGTCAACAACGCGTAAAAAATAGTGTGGGCGTTTTGACCACATTGATTCAGACATTTTCCTACCTCACCGTCACCGGCGTACTGCTCATACGTTTTCCCGCGTTTTTAACCTCAGCGATGTAACGCCCTGCCGGAATTTTTGTCAACTGAAATGAATTATTAATATCGCCTGATATATTGAAATTAGACACTGTCCTGCCGCGCATGTCAATCATATGAATCTGCAGTGCTGGTGATGACTGCTGTGACGCCGGTATCCGTACGTTCAGCGTTCTGCCCCTTACCGATATAACGGGTGATAATGAGTTCACGTTTACAAGGGAAGAAGCAAGTACAGATGTGGACGATGTCGTAACGCCTTCAATCTCAATAAATCCCGTATTACTTCCCAAAGCGTATGCAATGCCGTGGGATTCTCTGCTGCCGCCGGGCAAAAGCTCTATATTCAAAACCCAATTGGCCGATGCTAAGGGGCGATGATCAGGATTTATCCTTACAAACAGATCGGTACTGCTCAAATGGGTGTAGCTTGTATTTCCCGCCGCCTGATTCCACGCGATTATCATAGATAATAAACCTTCCGTTTGCGTATAATCTCCGTATATCACGTCGCCCGCGTTTGTGCCGTAAGCAAACACAACCCCTTCTTCGGTTAAAGTTACTGCGCCCGTTCCGGTATTGTAAACCGCGCGGCCCTCTCTTGCCAAAACTCTGCCGCCTCTGATTATTACCGCGCCTGCGGATTCATTGTAAACCGCCGTGTATGACCCCGAAACGCTGCCGCCGCTTATGGTCAGAGTGCCGGCGGAAGTGTTTCGAATTGCGGCGCTGCCGTGACCTTCGGTGTAGGTATTTGTAACATCAGCCCAGCTGTTTATCGACGCGCAGAGCAAATTTATGACGGAGGCCGGCGACGACGATGTGACTCTCCCGGTAAGCGTAATAGGTCCCCAGCCCATCCAGCCGCAGCCGTCAAATGTAATAGTATTACCGCCGATGTCAAGCGGCGCCGTCCCGCTGCCGAACTGAATATGACAGCCGTTTCCGGCGGCATCGGCTCTAACGGCGTCGATAACGGTTTGGATCGGCTGGTCAGGTGCCCCGATTACAAGACCGGTGGTCCGCAATGACGCGGTAAACGCGCCGGCGCTTCCGGTAATTATGTAATCGTTGGGCAATGGGAGGTCCTGCGCTTTCACCCCCTGCGCGAAACATAATATTACTGCGATTCCAAGCAGTGTCCCGCGGATTTTGTTTTTTACCTCTTTCATAGCGTTCTCCTTTTTGTCATAGTCAAATTAACAAAAACCATATCAATTGAATGCGCACATTTAAAAGATACCAAAACGATTTTCCCGTGTCAACAAAGTGCGGGAAATACTGTGGGCGTTTTGACCATAGTGATGTGCGCTTTAGCGCTTTTAGGCGGTCACAGTTTGTGGCCGAAACGAGCAGTGAGTGGAAAATTGATATAGCGGTTGCGCTGATTTCAATACGCCTTTATAACGCAATAAAAGTAACTCCGTCCCCGGATTGTCCCCGGATTGAAATTTCATTTCAAAAATATACGTTTTCAATACCATAAAGAGCAATTTACCTTGAATTTTTTTGCGTAAGCCGATGTGAAACAAACGGAACCCAGTCCCCATTTACCCTGCCTCGCTCATCGAACCGTAAAAAATCCTGCAAGAAACAAATACAACAACCGCCCCAAATACAAAAACTGCCAAATAGTTAGAAGTTTTTGTACTATAATACAAAAACATATTGACCATTTGGTAGTTTTTGTATATATTTATAATAAAACGGGGTAAAAAATGATACCAAGACCGCGTTATCTGCAAAAAATGATCTCTTTGCGCGATAAGCATGTTATAAAAGTTGTAACTGGAATTCGCCGAAGCGGGAAGTCTACGCTATTTAAGCTGTTTCAGGAGTATTTATTGGGTGATGGAGTGTTTCCCAAGCAGATAATCAGCCTTAATATGGAAGATCCGGCGTACAGGAAACTTTTAACATGGGAAAAGCTCTATGATCACATTGACGCACAGCTTCAATCCGATAAAAAAAATTACGTTTTCATAGATGAGATTCAAAATGTGAAAGATTTTCAGCGCGCGGCGGATGGTTTGTTTATAAAAGATAATGTCGATTTGTATCTGACCGGTTCCAATTCAAGGATTCAATCTGGAAAATTGGCTACAATGCTTACAGGGCGTTATGTTAAAATTCATATATTACCGCTTTCGTTTAAAGAATATGTATCGGCGGTTGGTGAGGATAATATGCCGCAAAAGTTCCAAAAGTTTCTTGAGTTGGGCGGGTTTCCGCAGAGTTTGGAATTTACTGAAATAGATGATATAAAAAGTTACATCGAATCAATTTACGATACTATAGTTGTAAGGGATATATCTGAAAGCAATAACTTCCGTGATATCAGCCGTTTGGAAAGAGTGATAAAGTTTATGGCGGATAATATAGGCAAAGAGACCTCCGCCAACAATATAGCCAATACAATGTTAGAGGATGGAATAAAAATAAACACCCGCACTGTTGAAAGATACCTTAAAGCGCTCTGTGACAGTTTTATACTGTATCGTGCCGACAGATACGACGTTAGAGGCAAAAAACTGTTAAAAACACTCTCCAAATATTACATTGCTGATACCGGTTTACGATATACTCTGCTTGGGGATAGACAGATAGACACAGGCCGTATGCTTGAAAATATCGTTTATCTTGAGTTAGCGCGCCGTAACCGCAAGGTTTACGCAGGAAAAATGGATGTTTTACATAAAGTAGAAGATGAAACCGGCAAAGTAAAAAACAGATATGTTCAAAAAGAGATTGATTTTGTCGTTGAAGGCGGGAGCGGAACAGAATATTATCAGGTGGCGCAAACAGTTCTTGACCCTGTAACTCTTGAACGGGAACTCTCCCCGCTCTCGGCGGTGTCAGACCACCGGCCTAAATATTTGCTTACTTTAGACGCGCTGCCTGTGAATGATTATAATGGGATAAAACAGATTTATGTTTTGGATTGGCTGTTAGAATAAATTGTCAGAATAAAACTAATATCTACCTCGGATGGCAAAAAAGAGCGGGTGGTGGCAATAAACTACATCTTTGATTGTCACAAAAAGGGAGGATTTTGATGTGAATTAAAAATTAATTTAAAACGGTAGCTTTACATTAATACGTCTTTTTTAGTATTTTATAGGTCTGTATAATACTGACAACTATGAACTGAAAACTGGAAACCGGAGACTATGAAATACATCAGCACAAGAGATAACTGCGAGGCTCTGCCTTTTTCCAAGGCGGTGGATTTGGGGATGGTTCCTGCGGGCGGACTTTTTGTTCCATCTGAAATTCCCCGTATTGATTTTGCCAAATTTGTCAACTCGTCATATCAGGAGCTTGCCAAAGCTGTACTTGCTCCTTTTATGGATGACTTTAGCGGTGAAGAGATAAGCTCGTGTGTTGATCAGGCTTATACGAATGAGAGTTTTCATAATCCTGATGCAGCAAATACAGTCTCTCTTGGTAAAGATAAATACGTGCTTGAACTGTGGCACGGGCCTACCGCCGCGTTTAAAGATATGGCGTTGCAGATAATGCCGCATTTCATGCGTTACGCGAAAGTAAAAAGCGGCGATAAATCGCACACGATGATACTTGTGGCGACTTCCGGTGATACAGGTAAAGCCGCGCTTGAGGGATTTAAAAATCGTGACGGCATATCAATAGTTGTGTTTTACCCCCACGGCGGTGTGAGCGAAATACAAAAATTGCAGATGGCAACTACCGAAGGCTCAAACACTCACGTTATAGCTGTACGCGGGAATTTTGATGATTGTCAAAATAGTGTGAAAGAGCTTTTTGGGGATGATGAGCTTCGCAAAGAAGCCGCTGATCACGGCACCGTCTTCTCATCCGCAAACTCAATAAACTGGGGCCGTCTCTGTCCCCAAATAGTCTATTATGTTAAAGCGTATCTTCAATTGGTAAAAGACGGCAAGATCACATATGGCGATAAGATAGATTTTTGTGTTCCTACCGGAAACTTCGGCAACATTCTCGCCGGGTTTTACGCAAAAGAGATGGGGCTTCCCATCCGCAAGCTTATCTGCGCGTCAAACCGCAATAACGTGCTGACTGATTTTTTTACAGACGGTACTTACGACCGCAACCGTGATTTTCACAAAACAATGTCTCCGTCAATGGATATCCTAATCTCATCAAATTTAGAGAGATTTCTATTTGAGATGTCTGACCGCGACGCCGGTAAAGTTTACAGCTGGTATATAACCCTTGGCTGTACAGGTTCTTTTACAGTAGATCAAATTGTAAAAGACAGAATAGACAGAGTGATAAAGGCGGCATGGGTTGACGAGCAGGAAGTGCTTGATACAATAGGCGCTGTTCATCGTGAATCTAACTACGTAATGGATACGCACACCGCGGTTGCCGCCGCGGCAGCGCGCAAATCAGACAGTGATGTACCTGTAGTTATAGTCTCTACCGCAAGTCCGTACAAATTCAGCGCGGACGTTTTAAAAGGGCTTGGGGCAAAGTCCGGCGCGGATGAATTTGAATCTGTCAGTGAACTTAGCCGTACAAGCTCAACGCCTGTTCATCGGGCTGTTGATGGTCTCAAAGGCAAGAAGCTGCTTCATGATAAGGTGATTGATATATCGGAGATGCGGGAAGCTGTGAGGCGGCTTCTAAGAGCGTAGGGCAGGCAGAATCATGTAAATTTCAATTTTGCGCCTCCCGCCGCAAAGAAGTATATTATTGTTATGAAAAAATACAAATACGCGATGCTTGTCGGCGATGGAATGGCTGATTTCCCTATTGAAGAATTAGGGGGAAAGACCCCCCTTCAATACGCTTCTACCCCCAATATGGACAGAGTAGTGAAAACCGGTAAAATCGGTCTTGTCAGTACTGTACCCGATGGATATCCGCCGGGGAGCGATGTCGCGAATATGTCGCTTATGGGGTATGATCCGGCTAAATACTACAGCGGACGCGCGCCTGTTGAGGCCGCGAGTATGGGGATTGCGCTTAATCCGGGAGATATCGCTTTTCGCTGTAATTTTGTTACTGTCAATGATGGGATTATGAAAGATTACAGCGCCGGACATATAGAGACCGCTGACGCCGCAAAACTTATCGCCATGCTCTCTGAGGCGCTTGGAAATGACAAAATCGCGTTTTATCCCGGGGTGAGTTATCGTCATTTATTGGTGATAAGGGGGGCGGGCGGTGATCTCCGATGCACTCCGCCTCACGATATAACAGGACGTCAAATTAAAGAGTATCTTCCCCAGGGTGATGACCGTGATTTCATATTGTCAATAATGGATCATGCGCGTGAAGTCCTGTCAAAAGCATCAGCTTACCAAAACAGTATGCGAGAAAACGGGAAAGATTTTGCTACGGATATTTGGCTTTGGGGTCAAGGCCCCGCGGTTACGCTTCCGTCGCTATATGATAAATTTGGGATAACAGGTTCTGTTATTTCCGCGGTTGATCTTATACGCGGACTTGGAAAACTCGCCGGGATGACGGTTCGTATTGTACCGGGAGCAACAGGTTATCTTGGGACAAACTATGCGGGAAAAGTGGCCGCCGCGATAGCCGCGTTTGAAAACGGGGAAGATTTCGCGTTTGTCCACATAGAGGCGCCTGATGAAACAAGCCACGAGGGGTCTCTTCAAAAGAAATTGCAGGCGATAGAGGAATTTGATACAAACGTTGTAGGGCCTATGCTTGACGTACAGCAAAAACGGGATGATTTGAGAATTATAGTTCTGCCCGACCACGCCACGCCCATAAGCCTGCGCACGCATGACGCGATGCCGGTTCCTTTCGGTATGAACGGGCCCGGTGTGGCTGCTGACACTGCGGCAGTCTACTGCGAGAAAGCCGCGCAGGGGAGTAAAATTGCGGACGGACCTTCACTTTTTGAAGAGTTTATCAATCAGGTAAAGCAATAATGAGATCTGTTCGTTTTACTGAGAAATTTGTAACATTTCTGTTTGATCTTTTCGCTGTTAACGTAGCTTTTTTTACCGCGTACTGGATTCGTTTCAGTTCGGGTATTTTTCATTTTGACAACGTTCCCGTCAGCTTTACCTATGTTGAACCCTCGCTTATTCTCAGCTTTGGGTGGATCGTTTTATTTTTCTTTACAGGACTTTACAGAGACTGGAATAAAGAGTCGCGTCTTGACGAATTTTTTGTAGTTGCGCGTACCGTATTTATTGGGATTTTTCTTCTGTTTCTTGTTACGGGCGCTCCGCAGATCATGGAGTTTTTGGAGAGCGGCGATATCCGCCGGTTTCTCACCCCTACAAAATTCGCCACGATTATCACTTACGGATGCTGTATGCTTTTCTTTGCCGCCGCTAACCGCTTTGTCATGCACACGCTCATAGGCACTCTCTTTTCAAAGGGTATAGCGGTAAGCAAGGTGCTTATTGTTGGGGCTAACGAGTCGGGCGAAAAACTTGTGCGCGACATCCACTCTTTTCCAAAACTCGGCTACAGGGTGGCGGGGTTTATTGATGACGACGGGAACCGTAAAGGGGGGAGCTGCGCGGAGCTTCCTGTCTTTGGAACATATTCCGATATCCCCGCCATTGTGCAAAAGGAGAGAATAAGAGGACTTATCATCGGGCATGTAAGCGGCAGCGCTAATGAGATAACCCGTATACTTAACTATTGCGGTGATCTTCGCGTTAATGTCTACTTAGTTCCTTCGCTGATGGATGTAATCTCCGGACATCAAAAGACCCACCAGATATTCGGTGTTCCGCTGATGGTGCTCTTGCAGGATCATATGCCCGGCTGGGAGGCGCAGGTCAAAAGAATTATAGATATATTTGTCTCATTTTTGGTGCTTGTTTTGGGATTCCCGGTGTGGTTTGCGGTTGGAGCGCTTATAAAATTTACTTCGCCGGGAGATGTGATATTTAAGCAGGAGAGGGTTGGGCGCAACGGAAAAAATTACACTATGTATAAATTCCGCTCAATGTATGAGGACGCCGAAAAGCGCAGCGGCCCGCAGTGGGCTACTGAGAATGATCCGCGTATAACCCCGATGGGCCGCTTTATCCGCAAGACAAGGCTCGACGAGATTCCGCAGTTTTTTAATGTTTTAAAAGGTGAGATGAGCCTTGTAGGCCCGCGTCCCGAGCGGCCCTTTTTTGTTGAGCAGTTAAAGCAGGAGATCCCCTGGTATGTGCGCCGGATAAAGATGAAGCCGGGAATTACAGGCTGGGCGCAGGTAAAACATAAGTACGACGCCTCTATTGAGGATGTGAAACAGAAAGTGCTCTACGATTTATATTATTTTGAGAATATGTCTCTGTCGCTTGATCTGAAAATCCTGGTACGCACAGTACTTGTGGTTCTTACGGGCAAGGGGGCGCATTAGGGGTCGGCGGCCCCTTACTGTGATTGAAGCGGCGCTAAATTTACGCCGTGGTTTAGTATAGATGCCGGAGATCAGATAATTTATGGTGAATGTCATGACAGACTGAAACATGCGTCCCTATAATCACAGTTTAAAAAATACGCAATTATTACAAATTTTGGATTTAGTGTTATAAAGATTGATTTTGCAGTGGTGAAAAATGTATAATTAAGTATCTATGTACACTGAACTGAAATGTTTCTGGTGATAAGGAAGCTGTATATGACAATTGATGGTTTGCAGGATGCGTTTGAAAAGGTAGAAGAGATTTCGGCGGCTCTTGTTTTGGCGGATTTTTCCGATCTCTCTGATTTGACGGCTTTAGCCGGTATTGACAGTCTCTTTGAAAAACTTTACAACAGTACGGAGGATGAGGGAGTACGCAAAGCCGCGAAAGCGTGCCGGCAGACAGTTGAAGATATGATCTTCAAAGTGTGCAAGCCTGAAGACGGGACTAAATCTTTGTCGGACGGACTCACCGCTTTGCGCAGGATGATCAAGTACGGCCCGCAGGACGCGGCCGCTCAGGCAGAGGCTTCGGTTATCGGAGAAGCGGCGGCGGAGATAAATATTGATCTTGATGATGATGAAGATGATAAAAAGAGAAAAGAGAGCGCGGCAGCGGCGGCGGCGGCTATTAAGCAGGACAGCGACGGCTTTTTTGTAGACCGTGATCCAAGCGCCGCCCCGGCGCATGTGAGCTTTGCCAAGGTGATTGATATCGCCACTCTTGATGCAACGCTTCTTGGAGATTTCATCGCAGAGTCGCAGGAACACCTTCTTAACGCTAACGACGCGCTTCTGAGGTTGGAGGCGTCTCCCGCGGATGTTGACATTATAAACGAACTCTTCAGGGTATTCCATACTATTAAGGGTGTGGCCGGATTTTTGGCGCTGGGCGCTGTTCAGGCCCTTACCCATTCTACAGAGAGTCTAATGGACAAGGCGCGCGAAAGGGTATTTGTGCTCTCGCCCGAAGCGGTTGACCTTGTTTTTACCGTTGTAGACGCTCTCAAAAAAGAGATTGATACTTTAAATCACGCGCTTATGGACTCTCTGCCGTATCATGTGCAGGATGGTATGGATCAGCTCATAGTTACTGTTGACTCAATGCTCGACGCTCTGAAATCAGGCCGCGCAATGCCCGAAAAACTCGGCGAAACGCTTGTAAAAGAGGGTAAGGTAACTAATTATGACGTCGAAAAAGCTCTCTACGAGCAGGAGCGCAGGCCGGGAACAAAAATCGGCGAGATTCTTGTAGAGCAGGGCGCCGTTTCGCCAAGCGATGTTAAATCTGTTGTAGAAAAACAGATATCGGCAGGCGGAAAAGCTCCGGTTGTCGTTAAGGAGAGCGTAAAGGTTGATACGGAAAAACTTGACAGGCTTATTGATATGATAGGAGAGCTTGTCATAACGGAAGCGATGGTAACGGGCGACGAGGCGCTTAAAAATACAAGAAGCCCCCGTCTTGGCTCCAATATGCGCCAGCTTGACAAGATAACACGCCAGCTGCAGGAGATCGGGCTTTCGCTTCGCATGATGTCTCTTAAAACTCAGTTCCAAAAGATGGCCCGCTTAGTGCGCGACCTTGCTAAAAAGACCGGCAAGGATATTAACTTCGTGAGCATAGGCGAAGATACCGAGCTCGACAAATCGGTTATTGAGCATATCGCGGATCCGCTTGTTCACATGGTGCGCAACAGCGCCGATCACGGTATCGAAATGCCTGAGCAGCGCGTTGCGGCTGGAAAACCGCGTACCGGTACGTTAACGCTTCGCGCGTATCAAAAGGGCGGTTCTATCTGTATAGAAATTGAAGATGACGGAAGAGGTCTCAATAGAGACGCCATCATCAAAAAGGCGATGGAAAAAGGGCTCATAGATAACCCCGGCGCTCTTACCGATAACGAGATAAATCATCTGATTTTCCACCCCGGTTTCTCTACCGCCGCTCAGGTTACGGATGTATCGGGACGCGGCGTGGGTATGGACGTTGTGAGAAAAAATGTAGAAGCTCTGCGAGGGCGTATTGAGATCCGCACGAAAGTCGGCGAGGGTTCTGTTTTTACAATCCACCTGCCGCTTACACTTGCTATTATGGATGGTCTTGTAGTTAACGCGGGCGGTGAGCGCTATATTATTCCTACGCTATCTGTTGTTGAGAATTTCAGGCCAACGGCAAAAGATTTGACGGAGGTTATGGGGCTGCAGAAGATGGTTATGTGTCATGGGGAGCTTTTGCCGCTTTACAGTATTGCCGAAGTGATGGGCAAAAAGAATACTGTGGAGGTAGAGAACGGTATCGTAATGGTAGTAGAGGACGCGGGCAAGCGCACCGGTCTTCTTGTAGATAATATTGTAGGCCAGCAGCAGACGGTTATTAAGAAACTTGGCGAAGGGGTCGGCAAAATAAGAGGCGTCTCGGGCGGCGCTATTATGCCTGACGGCCAGGTGAGCCTTATTATCGACGTTGCGGAGACTGTCAAACTTTCGGCTGAGAGCGGCAGTACTATTAGAAATCCTGAAAAAAAACTTTTAGAAGCAGTTGCATAATTAAAAAGAAAGCTGGTGAAAATGGCTGAAACCGTTGAGAAAAAAGTTGCAGATTTGGCGGGAAAATACCTGACCTTTAAGTTGTTAAATGAAGAGTACGGTATTGAGATTCTCAAGGTAAGAGAGATTATCGGAGTGATGGCTATTACAAGTCTCCCGCGCACTCCGCCCTTTGTGCGCGGAGTTATAAATTTGCGCGGCAAAGTT
>Ga0123353_10006638_pt1 | contig 15459 bp, 12 predicted proteins | sample TergutLab28metaG_3_FD_92763 | JGI IMG/M metagenome (GOLD analysis project Ga0123353, IMG submission 92763) | Labiotermes labralis P3 segment gut microbial communities from Petit-Saut dam, French Guiana - Lab288 P3 | ecosystem: Host-associated > Arthropoda: Insects > Digestive system > Gut ... | reverse complement strand
CGAAGTATTTGGTTTCTTAGGCAAGAGTGGCGGCTGCGCCTCGGCGCAATTGGAAGGCGTATGCCGCTTAATCTCTATAGCTTTGCGTAGCGGTGTTAAAACAGAGTCTATAATTAAACAACTCAAAGGTATCCGTTGCCCCAGCATTGCCTGGGACGATGGCTGCAGCGTACTTTCTTGTTCAGATGCCATTGCTAGGGCCATGGAAAAACATTACGGCAGTGTTGTGACTTTGCAAAATGATGAAACAGCAGAACAAAAACCGCTAAACTTAAGTGGTAGCGATCTAAGTTTAAACACCGCCGGCGGTCTGTGCCGCGAGTGCGGCAGCGTATTAGTCTACCAAGAAGGCTGCTTTGTATGCCCGTCTTGCGCTTTTACAAAATGTTCATAAGTTAGGAGTACGAAGGACAAATTATGTTTTATGCCAAAGATAGAGTAATGCTTTTTATAGACGGTAGCAACCTATACCATCTTCTAAAAGCTAGCTCTGGTCGCACTAATATAGACTTAGAGAAATTTTGTCATAAACTTGTGGGCGGCAACGGCAAACTAATACGTGTATATTACTACAATGCTATTGTTTCCAAAAAACTGGAGCCCGAGCGATATCGTGACCAGCAAAATTTTTATGCTTCGGTAGAAGCAATACCTTACTTTGAATTGCGTTTGGGTCATTTGGTATACAACGGCTGGCCACAAAGTCGCCCTTATGAAAAAGGAACCGATGTCATGCTGGCCACCGATATGGTAGCCCATGCTTTCCGCAACAATTATGATACGGCTATTTTGGTGGCCAGCGACGGCGATTATGTTGGCGCCATACAAATGGTTAAAGACGTAGGTAAAAATACTGAAGTAGTACTCATCGGCGAGGACGATAATGCTTCTTCTATGCCGCTACGTAAAGCTGCCGATGATATAATCATGGCTGACGCCACTTTCTTGCAAGACTGCTGGCAAGAAAGCTCCAATGTCTAAAGAGCGGCGTAAAGACCGTCCGCTGGCTCATCGTGCATTAGCTTCTTTTTACATAGAAAAAAAGCGAGCTGAGATAGGGCAGAGATATAAAGCCTGGGGAGCTAATTTACCAGTGGCCGTATGTTACCCCAACAGTTACGCTATAGGCATGGATAACTTGGGGCTTTTTGCCCTTTTGCAAATCATAAACCAACATGATGGTTTTGTTGCGGAACGTGTCTTCTTTGAAAAAAGCTTTGCAGAAGAAGCTTTATCAGTAGAGTCAAGCCGCCCTCTATCCGACTATGCTCACCTATTTTTTACCGTTTCGTATGAGCTTGATTTTTTCAATATTGCTGCCTTACTTAAAAAGTCAGATATACCTTTATACGCTAAAGAACGTAGGGAAAGCGACCCTATAGTGCTATGCGGTGGAGCTGCTGTGTGTGCTAACTTTGCTCCAGTTGCACCTTTTTTTGATGCTATATGTATAGGCGAGGCCGAAGCTATTTTACAATTTGTTTTAGACATTTTAAAAACCTGTTTTTCCAGAGAAGAAAAGCTTAAAAAACTTGCATTGGTAGAAGGTGTTTATGTGCCCAAAATTAGTAATTTTGCCAATCGTGCATACCTTGAAGAGCTCAAAAATCCGCTGTACACATCTATTTTAAGTCCTTATAGCCAAAGCGGCGGAGCTTTTATGATGGAGTTAAGCCGTTCCTGCCCTTATACTTGCACTTTTTGTGTAGCTAAAAGCACTTTTGCACCTTTTAGATATTATCCATTGGAAAATCTATTGCAAACTTTAAAAAAGCGTCCAAATAATACTAAGGTTTGGTTGGTGGGCGCTGCTAGCTTTGCCCATCCACAAATAGAGAAGCTTACCGACTATATGGTGCAGAAAAATATACCTTTTTCTGTTTCTTCATTAAGAGCCAAACCACTTTCCCTCAAATTGCTGCAAAATTTGAGGAAAGGCGGTAATAAAAGTTTGTCTTTGGCCCCTGAAAGCGGCCAAAGACTGCGACAAAATATAGGCAAAGATATAGATGACCGCTATTTTGTAGAAGCATGTCAAAAAGCTTCAGGATTAGGTTTTAATGAGATAAAACTTTATTTTATGGTTGGGCTGCCGCAAGAAACACAGCAGGATCTTGAGGAGATAGTAGATTTAAGTATAGCATGTATCCAAGCAGCAAAACCGGCTCGCTTATCTATATCAGTGGCGCCTTTTGTTGCCAAGATGACCACGCCTTTGCAAAACAGCTGTCTAGCACCTTTAAACGAACTAAAAAAGAAGATAGGTTTTCTGCAGAAAACCTTACCTAAAGTAGGTATAAAAGTAAAGGCAGAAAGCCCAAAGGAGAGTGCCGTTCAAGCCTTGCTCTCCTGTGCAGGAAGCGATGTTACACCAATAATAGCCGCCGCACAAAACTCTTCATTGCCAGCCATAAAGCAAGCGTTTATACAAAACAATTTAAGAATAGAAAATTACTTGCAAAAATCGTCTTCGTTACTTTAAGTACTATAAAAACAAAGAAACATATTTGCACGGCATCATTACAAATACGGAAATCGCTTTTAATTTGCCTCTTGTTTCTGTCTTTGAACTAATATCGTCTGTTTAATGGGCTGTTTCATGTAAAAAATTTGTATAACCACATTAAGGCTAAGCGACAAATGTTCGCTTAGCCTTAATTTATATGTTAACTATTTAGAGCCCAATCCTTATCTATCTTTGCCAAAAACCTCTGGAGGGAGTGGAGCTCTTAGCACGCTCAGCTGGAGGAGCAGCCTTTGTGTGGCGAGAGAAGAGAGGATTGCGTAGGAACGAAGGAATATCTATATCGTTCTCATCTTTCATAGAATTAATGTGTTTAGCAAAAGTCTCCTCAACTTTATCTACTTCATCAACGCCATTAGGGGTAACAAAGCCAGTGGTAATAAGAGTAATGCGCACATCAGCACCCATAGAAGGATCTTTAGCTACACCAAATATGATTACAGCATCAGGATCAACAGCCTGACGAATGACATCAGCAGCATCGTTTACTTCAGCCAAAGTAAGGTCGTCACCGCCTACTATATTGAACAATACACCTTTGGAACCTTCAATCTCTACATCTAACAACGGGCTCTCCAAAGCCGACCTAGCAGCATCTACAGAGCGGTTTTTGCCGCTACCACGGCCAATAGACATCCAAGCGGGTCCGGCATTACGCATAATAGATTTAACATCAGCGAAATCTAGGTTAATTACACCCGGTTTAGTAATAACCTCGGATATAGCCTGAACGCCGTGAGTAAGAACATCGTCAGCCATTTTAAAAGCGGCTTCTACGCCTGTTTTAGCATCGCAGATTTCCAAAAGTTTATCATTAGGCAAAGTAATAAGAGTATCAACTTTGTCTACCAAGCTAGCGATGCCAGCTCTAGCTACACTAGATCTATGTGTACCTTCAAAACTAAAAGGTTTTGTTACCACGGCGATAGTTAAAGCACCACTCTTTTTAGCTTCCTCGGCTACCACAGATATAGAGCCAGTACCAGTGCCACCGCCCATGCCGCAGGTCACAAATACCATATCAGAGCCGGCTACTAACTCTTTAATTTCTTCGCGAGACTCTTCGGCCGCTTTCATGCCGACATTATGGTCTCCGCCGGCACCTAGACCGCGGGTGACCTTTTCGCCTAACTGAACACGGATGGGAGCTTCGGTTATAGCCAAAGCCTGAGCATCAGTATTCATAGCAATAAATTCTACGCCTTGAATTTCTTCACGAACCATGCGGGTAACAGCGTTACAACCGCCGCCGCCCATGCCAAAAACTTTAATTTTAGCGGGATTTGGTACAAAACTTGTCTTAGCCATTTTATTTTCTCCTTTAAAATCTCTAAATAGTTATTTTGCTAATTTTTACTACTGAACATGTTGCCGAACATTTTCTTCAAACTGCCGAAAAAACCGCCGGAATTACTTTGCCATTTCTTTCTGTTGGGACCATTTTTGGCACCCCACAGCAGTAAGCCGACACTAGTAGCATAGGCAGGATCACGCAAAGAATCGGTGATGCCATATACATGAGCAGGAATACCTACGCGAACCGGCAAGCGCATAATCTCACGACTTAATACTTCAATACCGGCTATATTGGAAGAACCACCAGTGAAAACAATGCCGGCCGGCACCAAAAGCTCATATTCACTTCTGGGAAGTTCCAACAGAGTCAAGCGTATTATCTCTTCAACACGGGCGCGCAATATCTCACACAGATCAGCATAAGAAACGCCCTGCCCATCTTGACTGAAAGAAGATGCCGAATATTCTTTTTCATATACCGGCATGACACTGCCGTATCTTTTCTTCATCTCTTCGGCAACATCAAAAGGCAAGCCCAAGCCGATAGCCACATCACGAGTTAACTGGTAGCCGGCTACCGGTAAGATAGCAGTATGCCAAATAGCGCCGTCTTTAAATACGCAAATATCGGTAGTGCCGCCACCGATGTCAGCCAAAATAACGCCCGTTTGTTTTTCGTCTTCGGTAAGTACCGATTCGCTGGAAGCTAGAGGCTCCAAAACCATATCATCAATTTCAATCTTTAAACCACGAACACATTTGATGAGGTTTTGCACCGAGGCAGCAGCCGCAGTAATAACATGGGTCTCTACGTCTAAGCGATAACCATACATGCCTATAGGATTTTTGACGCCAGTTTGTCCATCTACCGAATAACCGCGTGGTATAACATGCAAAAGCTTACGGTCTTCCGGTACTTTAAAGCTTTGCGCGTTTTGTAAAACGCGCGCCAAGTCTTCATTTTTGACCATACGGTCATTACGGGTAATAGCCACCACGCCTTTATTATTCATAGAGTTGACATGCCTGCCGGTAACACCCACATAAGCCGAAGTCACACGATAGTTACAAGCTTGCTCAGCCTTGCGAACAGACTCGCGGATAGATTCGCGAGCTTCGTTGATGTTGACTACTAAACCTTTATGTAAACCGCGTGAAGGGGCGATACCCACACCAACCACGTTTACATTACCAGCTTCGTCAACTTCGGCTATGGCAGTACAAATCTTGGTAGTACCTACATCAATTGCCGAAATAATTTTGGCCATTGGCTCCTCCTTTTCTCTTTCTTTAATTAACAATAAAATTTTATTTATTTAAATTACCTATACCGCATCTTTTATACCAGTTTTTCGCATACTCTGAGTTTAGCACTGCGAGCCCGCGGATTTGCTTTTATCTCTTGCTCGCTTGGGAAGATCTTAGAAATCACTTTTACAGTTTTGATCTTACTACAAGTGCAAACCGGCAACTCAGGCGGACAAATGCATGAAGCACTTTCATGAGCCATCACTTGCTTAACTACCCTATCTTCCAAGGAGTGATAGCTGAGCACCGCCAGCCGTCCACCTTTTTTCAGAAGCTTTACTGCTACTGTAAGCGCCGTATGCAGATTTTCAAGTTCGTTGTTAACGTAGATGCGCAGAGCTTGAAACGATCTGGTGGCTGGATGTATTTTGCCACCGCGATAACCGCTTGCTTGAGCTATAACCTTTGCCAATTGCAATGTGGAGTAAAAAGGCCGCTGCAAAACTATAGCCTTGGCAATGGCTTTGGCCCTAGGTTCATCACCGTATTGATACAGGATATCGGACAGCCTACTTTGTTCATAATTATTGATAATGTACTCAGCGGTTTGCCAGCCGCTACTGGGGCCATAACGCATATCAAGCTTGGCTTCTGTTTTAAAAGAGAACCCGCCGCTTCCCTCATCAAGTTGCATAGAGGAAAGACCCAGATCAAATAGTATGCCGTCTACTTCGCTAAACCCCTCTTGAGTGGCTATTTGATAGAGATTTGCAAAGTTATCATTTATAAAAACCGCTTTGTTTCCATAAGGAGCTAAGCGGATTTTAGCTTGTAAAAGTGCCTTTTGATCAGCGTCAATACCTAGTACGTTGCCGCCGCCTTTTAATATACCTTCGCTGTGCCCACCAGCGCCTAAATTGCAATCTATATACTTCTTCCCATTAGCCACTTGCAGCTCTTTCATGCACTGTGCCAACATTACCGGACAGTGGCTAAAAGAAATGCTCATTTTGTTAATCTTCTTGGCCAAGCTGGCTATTGTTTAGCTCTTCCAATATGTCCGAAAGTTCCCTAATGGCTTTGGCGTTTTCTTCTTCCCAGCCATTTTTGGACCAGATCTCAAACTCGCTCAAACCTCGTCCTGCAATCACTGCATCATTGTCAATGTCAGCATGAGACTTAAGGCCGGTAGGCAGATTTATACGCCCTTGAGCGTCAAAAGAAAGCATGACTGCTGCGCCAAATATAGCACGCTCTAGACGCCTTTTAGCAGCTGGCGAAAAACGACTACTGGACTGAATAAACTCAGCCTCGCGCCGGAATTGTTCTAAAGATTTGGCTACAATACATCTTTCGGCACCGGGACGGATTACTACACCATCTTTAAGATGTTGACGAAATACCGGGGGCAGTGCCACGCGGCCCTTGCTATCAACTTTATATGCAAATTCTCCGAAAAACATTTTTTAAATTAGCCTTTTAAAAATATTGACGGTAAAGATATCTATGATATAGTTTAAAGAGTAAGCTACGATTTGTTCTTTAAAACTTACCATCGACAGAAGAAATTAACATTTTTCCCCATTTCTCCCCACCGATACTAGAATTCTACAATCAGCCATATTTAGCGTCAACTTTTTAGGCCATTTTTTATAAAAAAATTGCTATATTTTTGCTTTTTTGCTTTCTTTTGTAAACACACACTTTACTTTAGTAACTTTAGCTACTTTGGTATTAGTGGGGAGTTATGGGTTAAAAATATGGCCCCTAAACCATTAATTACTAAAAGAAGCACTTGCTTACTTTATTAAGTCAAAGCATTTTTATGTAGCCTATAAATTTGTGTTAAAATAACGCCAGTATGGATATTACTTTCCTGACACTAAGCCCAGAAAGCCTTGAGCCATTGTTTTCGCAAGGAATAATGGGGCGCGCCCGTAGTAATGGCGTTGTCAATATACAAGCGGTTAATATCCGTGACTATGCCAATGGCAAACATCATATAGTAGACGATACCCCATATGGCGGCGGTGCCGGTATGCTGTTAAAAGTAGACGTTGTTTACGCTGCCGTAACAGCCGTCAAACAAAAAGCCATAACCAAAGGTTTAAAGCCTTATGTTGTGCTCACCAGCCCCAGCGGTAAAGTTTTTAATCAGTCAAAAGCTAAAGAACTGGCGCAAAAAGAAGCTCTTGCTTTGGTTTGTGGCCAATACGAAGGTATAGATGCACGCCTAAATGATTTGTGCGTAGATGAGGAAATAAGTATCGGTGATTTTGTGCTCTCCGGCGGCGAGATCGCTGCTGCTGCCATAGCTAATGCCGTATGCCGCCTGTTGCCTAATGTATTGGGAGATGAAGCTTCAGCCGTACAAGATTCACATAGTATCGGCCTTTTGGAATACCCACAATATACGCGTCCACCGGATTTTTTAGGACAAAAAGTGCCTCCGGTGCTTTTATCAGGAGATCATGCTCAAATAGATCTGTGGCACTGGCAGCAAAGTTTTTTAAAAACTTTGCAAGTGCGCCCTGAACTTTTGAAAAACTATGATTTTACCAGTTTAAACAAAAAACAAGCAAAGTTCGTTGACGATTTACGCAGGCAACAGTTTCTATAAAACTGTCCGTCTTTACATGCTGGCTCGTAAGTATGTAAACTATTCATGCGGAGTTCCTTTCTTTAGTTGAGTAGTAGTAATATTAAATTTGAAAGAGACTCCATGAGTCGACTTTAACAGTAGTTATGCTTTTTTTATTTTCCAACCTAAATGGAAATGGTTCCCTAAAGCTAAATACCGCTTGCAAAACTACGGTAAATTTGCTTTAATATTACGGTTATTTTGAAAAAAGGAAGACATACGCAATGAGTCAGGCCATTATAAATATTGAAAGAAATCCCAATATCCCCGAGTTGCGCCCCGGTGATACCGTGCGCGTTCATGCTAAAATTGTAGAAGGCGGCAAAGAGCGTATTCAGGTTTTTCAAGGCGTGATCATCAAATTGCGTAATGGCATAGACGGCGGCTCTTATACCGTACGCCGCGTTGCTTCTGGTATCGGCGTGGAGAGAACTTATTTATATGCTTCACCTATGGTAGACAAAGTAGAGATCATGCGCCACGGTAAAGTACGCCGCGCCAAGCTCTACTATTTACGTAATAGAAGCGGTAAAGAGTCCCGCCTAAAGGAAGTCAGAGACCTCTAGGTTTCTTTTCAAAATTTAAAAAATATACGAGAAAGTCTGTTTTCTTGGTAAGGGTGTCGAAATGACATTTGCTTTAGTTGCTGTCAACTCCCCTGCCTACGAAAAGCGGGCTTTTTTTTATTTAGTGCCCAACAGCCTAAAAGTGCAAGAAGGACAAGCTGTGTGGATACCTTTCGGTAAGCGTCTTTTGCAGGGTATAATTTTAGAGCTTAGCGAACAAGCGCCTACGGACATTACCTTTGCAGAAATCAAGGGTATTCATAGTACAATAGAAAATGCCCCCATTCTATCATTAGAGCGTCTTACTACCGCCCGCTTTATGGCCGATTATTATATGGCGCCACTTTTTCCTACCGTAAGCTGTTTTTTCCCACCAGCTTTTTCTTTACCGCCGCGCGATATATATCGAACAGTCTTGGGAACCACCAAGCCGCAAGATGAACAGAAACTTGATCTTTTTAATTACATAGAAGAAGCCTCTCCAACTGCCAATATGCTCAAAAACCGTTTAATTAAAGGCTATAATGCCAATTTAAAAGCTTTGTTGCAGGAAGGCAAAGTGCAAAAAGTGCACAGTTTGGCTTTGCCCAAAGTACAAGTCAAAACAGTAGATGTTTTTTCCTTGTCTATAAGCCATAACGAAGCCGAACAAATAATACATGCCCTGCCCAAAAACGCTAATAAAAAACGCAAAGTATGGCAGCTGCTGCTTACCAGCCCTAAAATAGATGCCGACGACGCCTCATCCATACGTTCCTATTTAAATGATTTTGTCAAAAAAGGCTGGGTACAAAAAAGGCAAGAGAGAATCTTACGTGATGTGTATATACCTAATTGTACTGATAAAATACATAGATTAAATACTGCCCAGCAGCAAGCCGCACAATCTATAAGTCACAGTTTAAAACAAAATAAAAATCAGTCTTTCTTACTGCACGGAGTAACAGGCAGCGGCAAGACCGAAGTGTATTTACAATGCACGCAAGCCGCGCTGATACAAAATAAGGATGTTATTGTTCTGCTGCCGGAAATCGCATTGTGCCCGCAGACTATAGGGCGTTTTAATGCCCGCTTCCCAGGGCAAGTAGCCGTACTGCACAGCGAGCTTTCACTTGGGCAGCGTTTTGACCAATGGCAGCAGATTGCTAACGGACAATATAAAATAGTCATAGGCGCCCGTTCTGCTATATTTGCACCTATGCCAAATTTAGGTCTGGTAATAATAGATGAAGAACACGAAACCTCTTACAAACAGCAAGATTTCCAACCTTTCTACCATGCACGCACAGTTGCCCAGCGGCTATGTCGTCTAAATAATGCCACATTGGTTTTAGGCAGTGCCACTCCTTCCTTGGAAAGTTATAACGCTGCTCAAAGAGGCATATTAAAACTGCTGACGTTGCCAAACCGTCCCGATACTCAAATGCCACAAGTGCATATTGTAGATATGCGCGAAGAATTAAAGACTAATAAACGCAGTATTATATCTTTAGCTTTGCAAAAAGCAATAGATCACGTTTTAAACAGTGGCAAAAAAGCATTAGTAATGCATAACCGGCGCGGAGAGGCTCATTTTAGCCAATGTGCGTCTTGCGGTTATATACCCATATGTAAAAATTGCGACGTGCCGCTAGCGGTACACGAAAACGGCTTTTTATGCCATAGATGCAGTAAAAAATATAAAATTATAGATAAATGCTGTTTTTGCGATCATAATATGAAAACATATGGCCACGGCACAGAAAATATCTATCGTGCTTTACAAAAACTCTTCCCAGATGCCCGTCTTTTGCGCTGGGATAAAGACAGCGCCACGCAATACGGGCAAAACTACCTTTATGAACAGGCGCAAAAAAATGCCGATATCATCATCGGCACTCAGATGATTTCCAAAGGGCTGGATTTGGAAAAGGTGGCTCTTTCGGCAGTTATACTGGCCGAAACTGGCGAAGGGCTACCGAATTTTCGCTCGTATGAAAAAATATTTGAGCTTTGCTGCCAAACAGCCGGCCGTGCTGGCCGACAAAGCGAAGGGCAAGTGATTATTCAGACTTATAATCCCTATAGTTATCCAGTGGTGGCGGCAGCATCTCATAATTATGAGCTCTTTTTCAAAGAAGAAATGGCCTTTCGCCGTAAAAGCTACTTGCCGCCTCTTTGTCATATTGCTACGATGACCGCTAGCCACACCAATACTGTCTACGCTTATCAAACAGCTCAAAAGAGCAGTAAGGCAACTTCTGAGGCCGCCTTAAAATTAAAAGATTTTGCTGCGCAGATAGGCACTGTTGCACCATCTTTTATCGGCAAAAAAGATGGTAAATATCGTTATGGTTTTATTGTAAAAAGTATAAAGCCGCAACAAATTATTAAAGAAGCATCATTGCCGGATAATTTAGTGATAGATATAGACCATTACGGACCTATCTAAGGCTTCTTGTTTTTGTTGATAAAAAATTAAGGTGTCATGACAATCAATACAGACAAATTACGTAGCAAATACAGCATAAAGATTATAAGTTGTAAACCTTCTATCAACTAATTTTATTTACTGGTGGCAATGAATTCACGCTAATATTGTAAAAATATATAATTATTTGTATAGTGTGCTATGCAAAGCTTAATTATCGGGTCTTATGACAAACAAATAATACAAAGTGCTCAACTGGCAGCAAGCAAAAGTAACTCGCAGATCTATTTAGTGGGTGGCGCCGTACGCTCTTTCATGCTTAATCAAGCAATAGATGATTATGATTTTGTATGTTTTGGTAACACTGCCGCAACTGCCGCTCATCTAGCTCAACAATATAATAGCCGCGTCATTGTTTTAAATGATCGCAGTAACGTACTGCGCGTGCCTTTACCCAAAGGCCATGCCGATATAAGCAGCGGCCGGCAAGATTTATTGACCGATGCCAAAAAACGTGACTTCAGCTTAAATGCTATATACCTACAGCTTGATAAAGACAGTCGGCCTATGCTAAGCGACCCGCTAAACGCCCGTGCCGACCTGCAAGCTAAAACATTAAAAGCTATATCTGATGATATATTCGATGAAGATCCTTTGCGCTTACTGCGAGCTTTTCGCTTGAGTGCTGAGTTTGATTTATATATAGATAAAGATACTTTACGTTTGATAGAAAAAAACATATGGTTGCTTAGTAAAGCTGCTCCCGAACGTAGTCATGAAGAGTGGGGCAGAATCTGCCGTACTAACAGCTTTAAAATATTTGAGCAAATGGCTAAAACCGGCGTACTGAATGTGTTTTTTCCGTTATTAAAGGATGCTATAGACATAAAACAGTCTCCTGAACATTACTGGCCAGTTTTCGAGCATTCCATAGCTACGGGTCGTGCCATAGACTATATACTGGGAAATGTCCATTGGCCGTACCTACCAGATAATGAAAAAAATGTTTTCATGGATGAAAAAATAAAAAACGAACTGACAACACAAATAGTAGCCTTAAAAACTGCAGCCATATTGCACGATATCGGCAAACCCACGTGCCGCACCCAAGATATTGACAGTAACCGCATACGCTTTAGCAACCACCCCCTCGCTGGCGAGAAAATATGCCGTCAAATGCTACCAACTATGCGTTTTACCAAAAAAGAAAGTGCACAAATTTGCGCTTTAGTGCGGGATCATATGCGCCCTACCCAACTAGCCTCCCAGGGACAAATGCCTTCAGTTAAAGCTGTTTTCCGCTTTTTCAGAGACAATCCCTACGCTATAAGCGCTCTTTACTTATCGCTAGCTGATCATTTGGCCACCTGCGGCCCGCATATAAATATTGAGGAATGGAAACAACACAATGATTTGGTGAAATTTATCATTTTGTCGGCGCGGACACAAGAAAAACAACTGCAAGAAAGCAGGCCTATCAGCGGATATGAGATCATTAATTATCTACATTTGCCACCTTCTCCTTTAATAGCCTTTGCTTTAGCTGAAGCTCATGCCGCTCAAGCAGAAGGAGTTGAGCGCAATGAAGCTTTACGCCGCGCTCAAGCAGCCTTAAAATACCAGTTGCGTAAGATGGGTTTATATAATCAAAAAGAAAATTAGGTCTAAAAAACCCACTTAAAATACTTAAACTGGTCTCTAATTAAAGATTATGTAAAATTTTCAATTCTTTTAGTAAAGGCTCTATATCGGGAGCACCGAAAACATGCTCCGGTTCAAGGCCTAAAGCTTCATTCTGACTAAAATCACCCAGCATGGCCCGTCCTACAGCAATAGTACCTTCAGCAATAGCTTCTAAATTTGTGCCATCTTCCATAAAAAACATGATGCGGCCGTTACAAAGCTCGCCTGCCAATCTTACAAGCAAAGCAGCCATGGCACTAAACCCCCAAGTGCTTACTCTTTGACCTGTTATACCATCTTTATCAGAAATATCAAAGCCTAAGCTTACCAAAATCACTTCTGGTTCATGCCGGCGTAAAGAAGGTTCGACAATTTCCTTGAAAATGCGCATATACTCTATATCGCCGCTGCCGGCCGGCAGCGGAATATTAACATTAGAACCAATAGCCGGACCAGCGCCAATTTCATAAGAAAAGCCGCCCTGCGGATAATTGGGTATTTGATGAGCCGAAATCGTCAGCACTTTGCGTTTTCGGTAAAAAATATCCTGGGTGCCTGAGCTATGACGGGTGGTAAAGCTAACTATGGCCGTTTTATCCAAACCACCTTTTAAAAAGGTTTGTGCACACACTGCTGCATTATTAAACAAGCTGGGACCGGCTGGATAATCATAGGCAGCAAGATGCCCCGGCGGCCGTGTTAAGGCCAAAACACTGTCTATAGAACCACTTAAAATCTCACCACAAGCATCAACACAACCACCAGCCGAAAACAAGGCTAATTCAAATTCTTGTTCACGCACCGGATAAGCTCCTTTAAGACCGCCGCCGCGACGTATCCAGTCTCGAAAACCGTATACGTAAGTCATATCGTGAGCAGCTGTTAAATCCAGCATGCCGGCAGCACGCAACGGTATGCAAGCCATACGGGAGCTTAAGCCTTCCATATCCAACGCACCTTTGGCGGCCAATATGCGGTCTGGCGTATCATAAGCACCTTCCAAGGCTGGCGTCAAAAGCTCGGGTCCATATATATAAGCTGATTTTTCCATATATTGATAATATAGCATTGCAACCTTTTTGCATAGCACTTTCTTAATAAAAAGAATAAAAAGTATAATACATGTTTGACAAACCTATTATAGTTGTAAATAGAGCAACGTGCTAAAGGCCAATTTACTAAAATACAATGATTGTCTTTCATAAGTTAATCAAATCCGTAGCATTTATTTAATAATTGTTAACTTTTGTACATCTTTTGATAGCTAGCCTCTTGACAGCTAGATAATGATATATTATATTATTAAAGTATATTAACAATTCTTCAACATTGTCATATTCGATTATACGTTGACTATCTCCTGTCCATATTTTGGTCCAGGTTTTTGTCCACACCCCCTTTATTTCGGAGTAAATGGCCTGTTATGAGAGATTGAACAGGCTTTTATTTAATATTTCAGTGCTTTAATAAAAAGGAGAAAAAATGAAAAACCACTCAACAGTTTCCAGACGAGACTTCATGAAAGCTCTAGGTCTGGGAGCCGCCGGCGGTGCGGCAATAGCGGCAGCTGCTCCAGTTTTTGCTGACTTAGACGATATGATGGCTCACGGCGAAGCTTTAGACCATAGTTTTAAGAGAGCTTGGTATATCAAAGAACGTGAGATCGGCGATCCAACAACTAAGGTCGATTGGAGCATGGTTAAAGGGCATGAAAATAACTATATTATGAACTCCACCAACGGCAATAATTATATTTTTGATGCCGACGCGCGTGCCGATATCAGCAGCAAATCAAATGCCGCGCAATTAGGTGGAATTAACAAAGGCATCGGCGGCTTCCAAACTCGTGACTTTGCTCTTTCGTCAGCAGCCAGTGGTCCTTTGACCAACGCCTGGACACTAGCTGAATCTACTATCAGATGGCAGACCGTAACCGGTCTATCTAAATACACCGGTTCTCCGGAAAATAACAGTAAAATGGTGCGGGCTGCTGCCACTTTCCTGGGTGCTTCTTCGGTCGGTTTTGCCGTGCTGGAAGGTGATGAGAAGAAAATCTGCAATACCGTACACTCAGAAGGTCGACCATTTGTATGGGAAGATGTGAACTGGCCTTATTTGAACAGCGAGAAAATCGTCGTGCCGAATAACCGTACTTTATATGCTATCGCACTAGGCGAAGAGTTTTCCAAAGAAATGTGGCGCCATGAAAACGGGCAGTATGGTGCCGGTCAATTGAGAGGTGCTGCCAATGGCGACAGGTACAGAAGATGGGGTCTCTTATATAGGGGTCTGCAAACTTTCTTAAACTATATGGGCTATATGGCTTTCGGTTATCCAGAACATAATGCTCGTGGCTTGTTACCCTCCGGCGGCGATGGCATTTTAGCCGGTTTGTGCGAAGGCGGTCGTTCCTCCAATAACTTCATTAGTCCTGAGCACGGCATGGCTCAAGGCTATTTCTCTTTAGTGACCGACATGCCTTTGGCTCCTACTGCTCCCATTGATGCCGGCATTTTCCGTTTCTGCCACACCTGCAAGAAGTGTGCCGAAACCTGCCCTAGCGGCGCTATTACTTTCGATAATAAACCTACTTTTGAATTATTTAATGTTAACATGTATCAATACGGCAAAGGTAAAGAAGTTAAATGCTTTTCTCCCGGTAAGGAAAACTTTGTCTGGGATGCTTATGCATGCCGTTATCAAACTCAAATCACTTCCGGTTGCTGCAACTGTATGGGTACTTGTACTTTTAATATCAACAACGGCGCCGGTATTCACGGTATGGTCAAAGGTTTGTTGTCTACTACCAACCTCTTTAACGGGTTCTTGTGGAGAGCCGATAAATTCTATGGTTTTGGTTTGACCAAAGATGAAAAGAAAGCCGAATGGTGGGATATGAGTCTGCCGGTCCACAGTATTGACTCCACTATTTGCGCAACAGACGGCGCTTACCGTAAGCGTGCTTATTAGGAAAAGGATAGGAGATAATATATTATGTGGTGGACTATATTTACCGTTATTTTAGTAGCTGCTTTAACAGCACTGGTTTTCTATGTTTTAAATAAGAAAATAGTTGTTAAATGGTGGGAAT
>Ga0123353_10006636_pt1 | contig 15460 bp, 11 predicted proteins | sample TergutLab28metaG_3_FD_92763 | JGI IMG/M metagenome (GOLD analysis project Ga0123353, IMG submission 92763) | Labiotermes labralis P3 segment gut microbial communities from Petit-Saut dam, French Guiana - Lab288 P3 | ecosystem: Host-associated > Arthropoda: Insects > Digestive system > Gut ... | reverse complement strand
TGTTTCGGATCATGATCCCAATCTCCAAACCCATGATCGCCGCGATCGGGCTGTTCTTCGGTATGCAGTATTACAACGACTACTTTAACGCGTTATTGTTTATCACAAGCAGAAACCTGTACCCGCTGCAGTACATACTGCGCGAGATGGTGGTTAACAACATCGCCAACAGCTCCGCAGTAGGCGGTTCGTCAACCGGGTTGGGGAACGTCATCAGGATGGCTACTGTTGTGCTAAGCATAATTCCGGTTCTGATGGTATACCCCTTCCTGCAAAAGTACTTTGTTCGGGGCCTGATGCTGGGCGCCGTCAAAGAATAAATGGGATCAACCAAAAATGAAAAGGAGGATACCCCATGAAGAGACTGCTCACATTGCTCTTGGCCGTTTGCCTGTGCTTGCCGCTGGTTTCCATGGCGTTAGCCGAAGAAGCCCCCACGAAGATTAGATTTTTCCGTGTGGCTGTGGAACAGGATCCAACCAAGGACCGCCTTTTGCTGGAGTTGCAAAAGCGCACCAACACCGAGATCGAGTTCGTGACCGCGCCCTGGGGAGACGATGAGCGCAACCGCGTAATCTCGATTCTATCGTCCCACGAACCAATGGATATCATATCCTTCGACACCTTCGCTCATGACTTTGCAGGCTACTGCCGCGATGGACTGATTCTGGAGCTTGATGATTATCTTGCCACCGGCAAATGGCCCATTCTGGCGAAGCTGGCGTATGGCGATGTCTATCACTGGCGCTACAACGTAGACGGCAAGGTGTTCGCCATCCCGATGCCCATTCAGCCGGGCGACTGGAACAACTACATCCGTACCGACTGGCTCGAGAATGTCGGTTTGGATATCCCCACCACACCCGAAGAAATGTACGAAGTACTCAAAGCGTTCAGGGAGATGGATCCGGATGGCAACGGCGAGGACGATACACTCGGTCTCTATGTCGCGTTGACCAACCAGCATCTCGATCCGCTGCTCCAGATGTTCGCTAATGTCCGCAGTAATCAATATGACGCATTAGAGGATGGCACGATTCAATACAACTGGACCTGCGACGCCTATAAAGAGGCACTGATCTACATCAATAAACTGTATCAAGAAGGTCTTATCAACGGTGACTTGTTCACCCTGAACGACAAGAACTACATGCGCGCCAAGTTCTCAGCTGGGGAGTGCGGTATTGTCAGCTCGCCGATGATCGCTGCGGACTATAACGAACTGCTCACTGTGGATCCGAACGCCACGATCGCTCTGCTGGCTCCGCTGCCGCACGCGTCCACATCCAGCGGTGCTTACGCGGTCGACTCTGCCTGGAACTGGATGCAGAGCGTGATTCCGGCCAGTTGCCCCAACCCCGAAAAGGCGCTGGATCTCTTAGAGTACCTGCACAGCCCGGAGGGCAGAAAGCTGATCTGCACCGGCATCGAGGGCATCCATTATGAATCATACGAGCAGGATGACGAACTCGAAGTCGGTATCTTCTACGGCGTATCCGCCGAGGAGCAGGGCAAGGATTGGGATCCCGCCAAGGGCGAAGGTCCGACCGGCTCACCGATGTGGTGGGGCATGGCATCCACAATCAACGGCATCATCCCGTTTGAGAAATATGATTCCGTTGAGGAAGCCTTGAAGCATACCACCATGTTTGTTTCTAAGGAAGAATATGACAACAACCCCTTCTGGGATATGAGGAAACGCGGCTCATTACTGACCACGCATAACCCGGTACCCGCAATAATTGACGAGATGCAAGCCATCAACAACGAGTTGGAATCCATCCGGCTCGAGTATCAGGCTATCATCATTCAAGCCGACCCGAGTCAGATTGACACGCTGTGGGATGAGTACGTGATGTATATGAACAGCGTTGGTCTACCGGAGGCAATGGTCGCGGTGCAAGCTTGGTATGACGCTAACAAGTAATCCTAAAACGGTGGTTCGAACTGATCGGTATGAAAAAATAGGAGGAAACGAACATGAAGAAGGGCTTTCAAGTAATCATTGCCACGGTTCTCGTATTGGTAACTCTGCTGGGTTGCGGAAGTCTGGTCGCAAGCGCCGCCGACGGACCCATCGTAATTACCATCATGCATCACATGGGTGAAGACACCAAAGTGAGCGGGCTTAAGGCGTGGACAGACGGGTACACCGCGCTCCACCCCGAAGTAACCTTCGATGTGATTCAGATTACGAGCGTTGATGAATACAGGAACCTGCTCAGAACAAAGCTTAACACCGACGACGCGCCTGAAATCGCATTTGGCAATGTCTCGCAGTACAAGGATCTCGTGGAAGCCGGACATATCGCGGATCTGACCGGCGTTGCGTTCATTGAGAACCTCGATCCGAACGCTGTGGAAGGCTTTACATTCGACGGCAAAGTGATGGGCGTTCCGATTGATATCGGCGGTCTGGTCATGTACTACAATAAAGATATTTTTGCCGAGAACGGTCTAAGCCTCCCGACCACATATGCGGAGTTCATCGCATTATGCGAAACCTTCCAGGCGAATGGCATAATGGCTGAGTCTTGGGGATTGGGAGACGGGTGGCCCGCCAATGTCGCCGAAGGAACTGAAACCTATGCGTTTGTAGCGAGGAACCTGGATTTCTTCGTTGACACGGCGAGCAGAGCTAAGAAAGTAGCCGACTTCCCGGACTTCGCAAAGGCGTTCGAGCATCTGCAGCAGAGGATAGACTTGCAGATGGGCGATCCGTATGGAGCGGGCTATAGTGATTCCGTGAATCTGTTTGCAACTGGCGGAACGGCAATGTTCAATCAAGGCACATGGGCGATCAGCGATATCGCGGGCGTGAATCCGGATGGGAACTTCGGCATATTCGCGCTGCCCAGTGAGAACGCGGAAGATACTCTGACTCGTATATCGGTCGACGATGCTTTCATGGTTATGGAAGACAGCAAGAACAAGGATGAGGCAATCAAGTTCTTTGAATTCGTCGTCACCGCCGAGCAAGGACAATCGTGGGCCGACCTGACCCAGACCATTCCCGCGATCAAGGGCGTCGATGCCAGCGGATTGAATTCAATGGCGCAGGACTTTATCGCGATCATCGCTTCCGGCAGGGTCATTAACTCAGACAAGCTCAATGAGTATGTTGGCGCTCCGAGAGACTATTACGGCGGTTGGGTCCAAGAGTTCTTTGCCGATAAGAACAGAGACGTAGCGGCATACATCGACAAGCTCGATGCTCAGCTTCAGATGTTCGCAGATACTGAATAATCCATAGCGAATATATTGTCCCTCTCCGGCTTACGCCGGAGAGGGACAATACTTGGGAGGCATCCAATTACAATGCGTATTCACAAAGTAAGACGAGAAATAGTAAAATTACTGTTTGTAGCACCGGCGCTTTTTGTTTTTGTCACGTTCGTTGCATATCCGTTTGTTAGGGGAATATATTTCTCTTTCACAAATTGGAACGGTGTATCAAAAACCTTCTCATACATCGGCTTCAAGAACTATACAAACCTTCTTGCTGACAGTTATGTTATTGCAGCCGCAAAAAACACGGTTATATTTACCTTGTATCAGACAATATCATGTAATATCTTTGGGCTTCTGTTAGCGTTGGGCGTTTCAAAAATCGGAAGGCTCAACCGCTTTTTACGCTCCGTTTATTTTATGCCGTTTATACTCAGCATTGTTATGGCATCATTCATGTTTAGGTATTTATTTAACAATGTGTTTTATGAAATGCTGGGGATAAAGAACTTGTTAAGCGACCCGGACACCGTATTGCTTGGCGTAGCCATAATTGCTTTGTGGCGCGACGCCGGGTATGCGATGATTATATATTTAGCCGCCATACAAGCAATCCCGACTTACTATTATGAGGCGGCGGTTGTTGACGGCGCTTCCGCGATAAGGAAATTCTTTAATATTACACTTCCGCTGATTGTTCCCGCGATTACTATTAATCTCACATTATTTATCGGGTGGGGTCTTAGAACTTTCGATTATACATATGTCACGGCAGGCTTCGGGCCCGGAAGATCCTCCGAAACCCTGACGGGAATCATATATCTTTATACATTCAGATATGACAGAGCCAGCTTTGGGCAAGCGGCGGCGATTGTGCTGTTTATCGCTATCGTGTTAATAACCAGCGGCATTGCCAAGATAATTAGGGGAAGGGAGGTGCAACTGTAGAATGGAAATTATGCATACCATAAAAAAGAATGCAAAATACATAAGAATATTCGTGCAATTATTAATTGCCGCCTTGTACGTTGCGCCGCTGTATATTGCGTTTACTGTTTCATTCAAGACACCGTCTGAATTGGCATTTACAGGGCTCGCCTTCCCTGAAACATTTCGCATAACCAACTATACTGAAGCTATGCAGGCTTCCAACTTTGTGAATGCTTTTAAGAACAGCTTTGTCGCCTCACTGTCTGCGGCGTGCATTTTAATGCTTATATGTTCAATGGCATCGTATATTATAACAAGAAACAGCAGATCGAAATTCTATAGTGGATTATATTATTTTTTCGTCGCCGCAATGGTTATGCCATTCCAAGTAGTCATGCTTCCGATGTACACATTTTTAAGAGATAATGGGCTGATGAATATTTACGGATATATACTTACCAACGTAGGTTTCCAGATAGCGTACAATACGTTTATCTTTTGTGGATTTATTAAAACTGTCCCGATAGATGTCGAGGAGGCCGCATACATAGATGGAGCCGGGCTTTTTCGCACATATTGGAGGATTGTATTCCCTCTGCTAAAGCCGATTATCCTGACCGCATTTATCTTGAACACGCTAAGTGTGTGGAATGACTTTGCGCTCGCGCTCATCATACTGCCAACCAGCCAAAGGACACTGCCATTTGCCCAGTATATGTTTATATCCCAGAAAAGCACTAATATTGGGAGGGCATTCGCTACCTTCATTGTTTCAATGATACCTATACTCCTCCTATATTTCTTCCTGCAAAAGTATATTATCAGTGGCATTACAAGTGGAGCTGTAAAAGGTTAAAATAATAATGGGGGCGGCTATTCTTGAACCTCAAACTTGGCATAAATTTAGGTTTTGCGATTAACAAATACACTGAACCCGAAGTTTGGGCAAAGATTGTAAGGGAAGGCCTGGGACTTTCCAGCGTGCAGTTTGTCGCCGATTTACTCAACCCGTTTTGGCCGGATGATTACATGGCATCGCAGATCAAAAGAATCTGTGAATACGCCAGGCGCTACGATATTACTGTCGACAGCATCTTTACTTCCGCGTTTACTCGGGTTAATCATCTGATGAATCCCGATAAAGAAGCAAGAGAGTTTTGGTACAAGTGGTTTACTAAACTGTTTTGGATCGGCGGACAGTTGGGATGTAAGACCGGCGGCAGTCACTTTGGGATTATGACGTTCGATTCCTATGAGCGTAATTATAACTATTTGCTCGAAGAAGGAGTGAAGGGCTGGCAGAAGCTATCGTTTTACGCGAAAGAACTTGGATATGAAAGTCTGATTTTTGAACCTATGAGTGTTCCACGGGAAATGGGGAATACCGTCGCGGAGACTGTAAACTTAATGAATAAGGTCAACGCAAACTGCGGCGTGCCCATGCGAGTATGCCTGGACGTAGGTCATGCGCCACACCCCAGTGAGAGAGACCCATACCCGTGGATCGAGAAACTGGGAAGCTTTTCGCCGATTATTCACATACAGCAAACCGTGCTAAACAAGTCTAATCACGCGCCGTTTACAGCAGAAAATAACAAAGACGGCTTGATACAAGGCAAAAGGGTAATGGAGGCTATCGAGAAATCGGGCTGTCAGGAATCCATCCTGATGTTCGAAATCAATCACCGCGAGCACTGGGACACCGACTTCAGGATTGTTCAGGATTTAGCCGAAAGTGTAAAGTACTGGAGGAGATGGGTCAAATGATGAAGGCTTGCGTGCTGCACGCTGTTAACGACTTAAAATATGAGGAAGTCCCTTACCCTGTCAGGAAACCTGGCGAAGTTCTGGTTAAAATCAAAGCATCCGGCATCTGTGGAAGTGACTTGCCACGCATATTTGAAAAGGGAACCTATCATTTCCCGACAATCCCCGGGCATGAATTTTCCGGCGAGATCATTGGGGCGGACGACCAACGTCTACTTGGAAGAAAATGCGCTGTATACCCGATTCTACCGTGCGGGATATGCCCCAGCTGTGAAACCGAGCGTTACGCCCAATGCGAGAACTACAATTACTTCGGTTCCCGCTGCGACGGCGGGTTCGCTGAGTTCTTAAGCGCCCCGCAGTGGAATATTATCTTGGCTTCGGACGATCTATCGTATGAGGAGATTGCCATGACCGAACCATGTGCGGTGGCACTGCACTGTATTGAGCGGGCGAATTTCCGCATGGGCGATACGGTATGTATATTCGGCGCAGGACCTATTGGGATGATGATCGGCAAATGGGCCAGGCTAAAAGGCGCTTCTAAGGTCACACTGATTGATGTAGACAAAAAGAAGACCGCCTTCGCGAGGAAACTGGGTTTCGAGACGGAACTCAGCCCGGAGGAAAAGGCTGACATCGTTGTTGAGGGTGCCGGGGTGAGCGCCAGCTACGAGAATGCAATGAAAGCAGCGAAACCTTTTGGCACGGTCGTGCTGATGGGCAACCCCGCGAAGGATATGACGCTTTCGCAAAAGGGATACTGGGAGATTCTGCGCAAGGAATTAACTGTTAGAGGCATGTGGAACTCTAGTTATAACAGCGTCGTCAACGACTGGAAAACTGCGCTGGAGTTTATGAAAAAGCTTGATATTTCTTACCTTGTCAGCCATAGATTTCCTTTAAGCGCTTGCAATGAAGCGTTTAACCTGATGAGGGAACGCAAGGAGTTTTTCAATAAGGTAATGTTTGTGAATGACTGATGCTTATTCAGCAATGACGCTGTTGTGTATTTGTTAATGATTAATCTGCTGTGTAAAGAGGAAGTGGCATTATGAAAACGGCGATATACGAGAATCAGGACAACATGATGATAAAGGAAATCGATAAACCCATTTGCGACGATAACAGCGCGCTGGTCAAAGTAAAAGCCTGCGCCGTATGCGGGAGTGACATACGTATATTTCACAGTGGAAATACTCGTGTAAAGCCACCGGCTATCATCGGGCATGAGATTTCCGGCGAGATCGCGCAAGTCGGTAAAAATGTGAGTAAACTAAAACCCGGTGACAGGGTCGCCATAGGCGCGGACGTGCCATGCGGCGAGTGCGTTTTCTGCAAAGCCGGCATCGGCAATAACTGCCAAACCAATTATGCGATAGGTTACCAGTTTGCCGGCGGCTTCGCGGAATATATGCTGTTAAATCAAACTGTGGTCAATTACGGCCCTGTACAGAAGATACCCGACCATGTCTCATTCAATGAAGCCGCGCTTGCCGAGCCTTTGGGCTGTGTCCTTAACGCTCTGGAACTGGCACCGGTAAAGCTGAACGATGTCGCCATCGTGATAGGCGCTGGGCCTATCGGCATGATTCTCTGCGAAGTGATCAAGACCATGGGCGCGTCGAAGGTCATACTGGTTAACCGCTCAATGCCGAGACTTGAAATTGCGAGGAAGCTCGGCGTTGCGGATGTTTATACATGCTCAAAGGAGGAAGATACAATCGCGAGGGTGCTCGCGGAAACCGGCGGGCTGGGCGCGGACGTTATTTTCACGTCGAACCCGTCGCCGCAGGCTCAGGCGGAAGCGCTTCATATGGCTAAGAACAGAGCGAGGATTAGCTTCTTTGGAGGGTTGCCCAAAAACAACTCGCTAGTCACCCTGGATACCAACATTATCCATTATAAAGAGCTGATGATTACCGGTGCGCACGGAGCCATGCCAATACACCACTTGCGGGGCGTCGAACTGATAGCCAGCGGCAGGATCGACGTTAAAAAGTTCATCACGCACACGTTTCCGCTGGACGAGATACTGACCGCGTTTAAGACCGCGGAAGACCACGTAGGCTTGAGGGTCGTAGTTAATCCATGAAGCGGTAGATCATCAATATCCATGATCGTAAATGGAAAATGTTGCCGTATCCGGCGAAATCGTGTATTACCCAGTAAAAGGAGGCAGTTAGCCTATGAGTGGGAAAATATCGCCGTCTATGATGTGCGCCGATTTTCTAAATCTCAAAAATGATCTGAAGACTTTTGAAATATTGGGCATCGAGTACCTTCATATTGACGTAATGGACGGGAGCTTTGTGCCCAATTTTCAGCTAGGCACGGATTACACGAAAAAGCTTAAAAAGGCATCAGGCATACCACTCGATATCCATCTGATGGTTGACCGTCCGGAGGATAAGCTTGATTGGTTCGAGTTTGGACCAAATGACTACGTCTCGTTTCATTACGAGGCTACAAATCATGTAAACCGGGCTATCCAAAGGATTAAAAGCCGGGGGGCCAAAGCCATGCTGGCGATAAACCCCGCCACGCCGCTCTGTGTTTTGGAGGAAGTGATTTGCGATCTTGATGCCGTGCTGATTATGACCGTCAACCCCGGGTACGCTGGACAGACTCTGGTGGAGAGTACACTGGACAAGATAAAAAGACTTCGGGATAAATATTCGGGTATAGAGATAGAGGTCGACGGGAATGTCAGCTTCGATAATGCCGCAAAAATGAGAAAAGCCGGCGCGGATATATTCGTCGCGGGCAGTTCCAGCTTGTTTGTGCGCGGCTTGGAACTGCCGGACGCTATTGCAAAATTGAGGGAATGTATTTTATAAGGCGGGGATTATTTGATGAGAAGAGCAAAGAGCAAGAAAATGTTGGAAGACAGAACGGTATTACGGTAAAGCTAAAGATCCATTACAATATATTAGATTAGCAAGGGAGATTCAATCGGTATGAATGAAGCTTTATGGATTTGGGATAACAGCGGGGAACATCCAAGAAATTACTGGGTTTGTTTCAGGAAGACTTTGGATCTTGCATGTCTTCCGGACTCTGCAGTATTACATATTACCGCAGATGCCAGGTATGTTTTGTATATCAATGGACATGAGCTTGGGCATGGGCCTGTGAGAAGCTGGCCGTTTGAAATTTCATATGATAGCTATGATCTAAAGGATTATCTGGTGCAAGGATTAAATGTTGTTGCCGTCCTGGTAACACATTATGGGATAAGCACCTCCCAATATATTGAAGGCAGGGGAGGAATGCTTGCGCAGTTGAACTATGAAGACCAGGGAAAGACTATAAAAATCGGCACAGATAATACATGGAAGACCCATGCTCATGATGGATATAGCAGGCATTCTGTGAGAATATCAAACTGTCTGCCATGGGCGGAGATTTTCGATGCAAGTAGATTTGCTCCTAATTGGATGACAATCAAATATGATGATTGTCACTGGGAATATGCCTCGGTTATTGGAAAGCCGGGAATGCAGCCATGGCCGAACATGATTAAGCGTGACATTCCGTTTCTTACAAAAGAAGCGGCTTTCCCGCGTAGAGTTCTATCGTATAAGGAAGTAGTGCCCGTTCGGCAGAATATTTCTATTGATATGCGCAACGCAGTTTTTCCGAAGGAATACGATATTAACAATATGAAGCTTTTTTCAGGCTATCTTGCTACTATAGTGATTTCCAAAAGAGATATGGAGGGACACATCAGTCTTAATTACGATGCTCATGGAGGCTATCAATGTGTTTTCAAATTGAACGGAATAGAATATACCATAAAAAATGGCGAGCAGGTACTCATAAACCTACGATGCGGGGATAACCTTTTGCTCATAGACCCAAGCGGCAGGCATCATGATCCAACGGCACATCTTGCTTTTGATTTTAAGGAGAATGTCTTGTTTAGGGCACCATTGTATGAAGACGATCAGTTTGTTTTCATTGGTCCTTTTTATAAGAATACGGTTGTTGAAATCGGATATCCGATTGATGTTTCAATTAAAAAAACGGACGAGTATTTCAGGATATGGGAAATAGAAGATGAAAAGGGATTATTGGCATATAAGGAATGGATTAAACCGATCGGCAGGGAATATCTGTGCACTGAAAATGTCGCTTCGATGTCTGTGTTTAAAAAGGTTTTAAGAGAATGCGAGCTTCCATGTGAAAGCCAGAACATGATAATGGCAAACAATTCATTCACATTGGTTAAACCGTTTCAGTCAGGGGATTGCGAGTATATTCTGGATTTCGGAAGCGAATTCTCGGGTTTTTTAGAGATAGACGTTGATGCTTCCCAAGGTATAATATTCGATTTCTTCATGTTTGAAAGTATGCATGATGATAGAATTGAGCATACATTCACTCTGAACAACACGCTCAGATACAAAGCGATGCACGGGCGGCAGACATATTGTTCAGTTATAAGGCGCGGGTTCAGATACCTTGCCATTACTGTAAGAAACACCCCTGAATCTGTCAAAATCCACAGTATCAAAGTGTATCAAAGTAACTATCCTGTCGCGGAAGTCGGACAGTTTCAATGTTCGGATTACCTGCTTAACAGAATATGGGAGATGTCAAGGGATACAACCAGACTTTGCATGGAAGATACATTTGTGGACTGCCCAGCCTATGAGCAAAATTTTTGGGTCGGAGATTCCAGGAATCAAGCGTTGATCAGCTATTACGTTTTTGGTGAGTATTGCTTGGTAAAAAGATGCCTGAACCTTGTTTCCAAGTCCATGCGCAGATCTCCGGTTCCTGAGTCGCATGTTCCCAGCGGATGGCAAAATGTATTGACTGCTTGGGCGCTTTTCTGGATGACCGCATGCAAAGAATACTATTTCTATTCGTCGGATGTCACATTTCTGAGAGAGATATATCCGTCGCTGATTCAAGCCGCAAAGGGACTGACGGGGTTTATTAATCAAGATGGCCTGCTTGATATATCCGCTTGGAATATGCTTGACTGGGCCCCTATGGATATAGCGGAAAGTAGCGTAATAGCTCATCAGAATGCGCTTTTAGTAAAGTCTTTTCGTGATGTTGCCGATATTGCTAAAATTCTTGGGATGGCGGAGGATGAAAAATGGTTAAATAGTATATCTGATAACGTGAAAAGTGCACTGAATAGAGTTTTTTGGTCGGATGCTGAAAAGGCATTCTTTGACAGCATCAAAAAAAATGGGAATCCATCTTCCATATTCAGTATTCAGACCAACCTCATGATATATCTGTGCGGGTGTGCGGACGAAGACAGAAATCCAATGATTGAGAAAATGCTGCTAAAGCCACCTGAGCATTTTGTGAAAATCGCAAGTCCGTTTGTGAACTTCTTTTATCTTGAAGCTTTGACAAAGATGGGCTCATTTGATATGGTTATTGAAATCGTTAAAGAGATTTGGGGAAATATGCTTGACCATGACGCAAAGACATGCTGGGAGGGCTGGCGGTTAATCGAGGGTGATTATACGCGCAGCCATTGTCATGGATGGTCCGCAGGACCGGGATATTTCTTTGGCGCTTATATTCTCGGAGTCAGGCCAGACGCTCCTGGGTTTTCGCAAGTGGTCATTGAGCCAAGACCAGAAAAATTAAAGTGGGTAAAGGGCTCTGTACCAACTCCTGAAGGAATCATTACAGTGTGTCTCACGCAAGATGAAAATGTAATTGATATTTTCGTTACGTTACCTTCAAAAATGAAAGCAAAACTAGAGTTGAAACACCTGCATGGAAAACAAGTGAATGTGAATGGACGTGCAGCAGAAATGGAATCTCTATTATTGCAGGGCCAGGTAGTATCTGCGCAAGATTGAAACGACCAGAGAAATGAGGACAAGATAGATGTATTTCGGGGCTGACTATTATCCAGAACATTGGCCGAGGGAAATATGGGAAAAACATGCGGTGCTTATGAGAGAAGCGAATTTTACTGTTGTCAGGTTAGGCGATTTTTCATGGTCAATGCTGGAACCGGAGCAGGGAAAATACGATTTTGATTGGCTTGATGATGCAAATAGAAGTTCTGGCGGAAAAGGGTATTTCAACAGTCCTTTGCACACCTACAGCCGCGCCTCCAAAATGGCTTGCAGACAGATACCCGAGTATTTATATGAAAGATTCCTCGGGGAAGGTAAGGGGATTCGGCACAAGGTACCATTATTGTAAAAATAGCGAGGATTATTGGGAACAAACAAAAAGAATAGTGGAGGCCATTACTGAAAGATATGGCCATAACGATAATGTTGTGGCGTGGCAAATAGACAATGAATTCGGCGGAAGCGACACAGTTCGATGCTACTCACGCTTTAGAACACGCGATACCAACCGGCAAATAAACGAACGCGGCTCACGCATAATAATGACATCCCCATCAACATCATGTGAGGAGGCACGTCCATGAATTTCAGGCAAATCCATCTCGATTTTCACACCTCAGAGGCAATCGGCGGGATTGGGAAAGATTTCACTCGGGAGAACTTTCAAAGGGCGCTTACGGTTGGCCACGTCAAACATATGAACATTTTCGCGAAATGCCATCACGGTTGGGCATATTTCTCCAGCGAGACGAATGAGATGCATCCCGGTTTATCGTTCGACCTACTGGGTGAAATGATCACCGCTGCGCATCAGATCGGCGTTGAAACACCGACTTACATTTCCGTCGGCTTCGACGAGAAATACGCGAAGCTGCACCATAATCATGTGTATCGTGGCATGGACAATATGGATGATGAACCAGATTTCGCGCGAGCCGGATATCACTTGATATGCCTCAATACACCCTATTTGGACATTGTTCTCGCTCAGATTGACGAGGTGATACGCAAATACGATACCGACGGAGTCTGGCTGGATATTGTCGCGCCGCGCCCCTGTGTGTGTCCCGCTTGCAAAGAGATGCTGCTCGCCGAGGGAAAAGATCCGATAAATGAATGCGATGTACGTGAATTGGGCGAGCGCGTCTACGCAAATTATGCAAGGCGGGTTCGCGAAGTGATAGACGCTGTGAAGCCGGGATTGCCGGTATTCCATAACGCTGGGCATGTCACACGCGGTCGTCGCGACCTGATGGCGATGAACTCCCGGCAGGAGCTTGAATCGCTTCCCACCGGAGGCTGGGGCTATGATCACTTCCCGCTCTCGGCGCGCTACGTGCAACCGTTAGGCTTGGATTTTCTGGGTATGACCGGAAAATTTCACACGTCCTGGGGCGAATTCGGTGGATTCAAGCACCCAAACGCGCTTCGTTACGAGGCGGGCCTCGCTGTGGCAAACGGCGGGAAATTTAATATAGGCGATCAAATGCACCCGTTCGGGAAACTGGATATGGCAACCTACCGGCTGGTCGGCGAGACGTTCTCTGAACTTGCATTGAAGGAGCCGTACTTAGACGGAGTGGAAGCGATTGCCGATGTGGCATTCCTGTCGGTACAGTCACTGGATGCATCTGTCGCCTCGCACCACATGAACGATTTGCCGGACGTCGGAGCCGTCCGGATGCTGCTCGAAGGCCATTACCTCTTCGACGTGGTGGATTGCGAATCGGATTTCGCAAAGTACAAGGTTATCATTTTGCCCGATACTGTCCGACTGTCCGGTACGCTCTCAAATAAAATACACGAGTACATCGCCGGCGGCGGCCAAATATTGGCGACCGGTGAGAGTGGCTTGCTTGATGACAAAGATACATTCGCACTCGAATTCGGTGTCCGGGCAGAAGGTGTCAATCCATTCCGACCCGATTACTTCCGCGCTAATTTTGACTGGCCGTCACTCGATGAGACCGCGATTATCTTCTACGAACAGGGCATAAGGCTTAGTGAGGCGGGCGGTGAGATCCTGGGTTGGCGCGAGGACTCTTTCTTCAATCGCACAGCTGATCACTTCTGCTCCCATCTGCATACACCCAATGATATCGGCAAAAACACGCCGGGAATGGTGCGTGGGAAGGACGGTGTGTATATCGCATGGAGAATATTCTCTGACTACGCGACGAGTGGTTCTATATCACTCAAGTGGGCCTTCCTACACGGGCTTGATTTACTGCTTGAAGGCAGAAAAACGCTTAAAACCGACCTCCCGGCGCAGGGCGTGACAACCGTTCAATATCAACGGCATAAAAACCGCTATGTTCACCATCTGCTCTATGCGATCCCGGTCAAGCGCGGAGCGGGAATCGAAGTGATTGAGGACATCGTGCCTGTATTCGGGATCGCGTCCGAATTGTGCGTACCCGAAAAACCGAAACAGGTGTATCTGGCTTCGTCTATGGAACTGCTCGATTATGTGTATGCTGACGGTAAGCTCAGCTATATCGTGCCGGAGGTTGAGTGCCATGAGATGGTTGTCATTGAGTTTTAGCCAATGCTCTCGCGGATGTTTAATGTTCATCCGCTTTGCATTCCCAAGCAGGCCCCAGCCATAGGAGAATTGTTTCTCTCACAAATATTTCTATCGGATGTATGCGTTTTATGATGTAAGGAGGTCCATATGGTGTTCACCAAAGAATGGGACAACCGGGTGCAAAATTGGAAGCAAGAACTTCGTGGTCTTTTTTATAGGGAGCTTGGAAACATAGAGCTCGAAGGATATATGACTATGCATCGACTTTCCGTTGAAGAGGCCGCCACCGGAAAATTCATGCCATACCCCGCCGGGACAGCTTGGGGATATAAATGGGAATACGGATGGTTCAGAGGCTGCGTAGAACTTCCCGAGGAAGCAAAAGATGCGAGAATTGTCGCCAGGCTTGATACCGGAGGCGACGGCACAATCTATATAAATGGAATACTGACAGGAGCGAAAGACAAGAAACATGAGGAGATTACTCTGTGCCATTGCGGAGCACCCAATGACAGATACGAGCTATTGGTTGAAAGCTATGCCGGGCATGGTAGACTCTTTACCGGATGGGAACCGGCAATAGCGCATAGGGTCGAAGATTCCAGCGTGCCGCAGCAAGCAGTGGGCAAAAGCACTTATGGTATATGGAATGAATCCGCGTTCCAGCTCTGGATGGATGTGGACACGCTTTATCAGGTCAGGAATAATCTTGACCCAGACTCGCTTCGGGTACAAGAAATTGATAGAGCGCTGAAGGAATTTACGTTAATAGTTGATTTTCAACAACCTACTGAACAACTGCGCCAAATGATCGCAAAAGCCCGGGAAAGGCTGAAATCCGTGCTATTGTGTGTAAATGGTTCAACTGCTCCGGATATGTACGCTATAGGACATTCGCACCTGGATCTGGCTTGGCTTTGGCCATTGGCCGAAACGCAAAGGAAGTGCGCGCGAACCTTCTCACTTCAGCTTGCGTTAATGGATGAATATCCGGACTATAAATATCTGCAAAGCCAGCCTTATCTCTACCAAACGGCGAAAAAGCTGTATCCTGAGCTTTATGAACGGATACGGGAAAAAGTTCAGTCGGGACATATCATACCGGATGGGGGAATGTGGGTGGAAGCGGATACCAACATTCCTTGCGGAGAAAGCCTAATAAGGC